>OKTE01000022.1_pt1 | contig 163521 bp, 136 predicted proteins | sample 1606151 | NCBI WGS metagenome assembly OKTE01 (sample SAMEA3879527, study PRJEB24766) | human gut metagenome | biome: human-associated habitat; feature: feces | place: USA | collected 1985/1987 | reverse complement strand
CGGGCTTCTTCGGCAAACACTTTGGGCGGATCGCTCAACGGTTCGTCCGACAGTGACTTGAAACCTTTGATTGTTTAAATAAATTTTGCAATTCTGTTAATAGAGAAGTAACGTATTCTTTAATTCATAATCTAAGAAAGTGTGTCTGCTATGGTTACTCTCGAATGTTTAAAAAAAGGATTTTCCTTATATTGTAATCCTGTTTCTGCAATCCTTCGGATTCATGGAAGTTATCTTTATTTGGAAAGAAAAGGTGAAGGATGGATATTCGGTCATTCTACAGATGGCTTTTCCTTTTTTTATCCGGCCGGATGGTAACCAGTGTTATCAATATATATACCTCCAGAAATTGACTGGTTGAACAACTATAGTGCAACTAAAGCAATTGAAATAAGCAAAACACTTCTAACTTTGAAATACATCAACACGAAAAAATCACTGCAAAACAGTAATACTACAACTACTTCATAAAAAATCGATACAGTTCCAGTGTGTCACAATTCGAAAATAAGAAATCTGAATAAAACACCTCCGGCTTATAATAAATATCTTGATATCGTAGTACTATTTATTATTAAACACAGGTTTTACCTACCATCATAATTCATTCTTCAAAACTTTATCTTTATTTTTGTAAAAATTTCCTTTTATGATAAAATTTTGGTGCCTCGTTATTGGATGTTTTATTCTATGTGGATGTAAAAAAGAAAATCACAAAACTATCGAAGCAATATATCAACTGATCGATAATGCTCCGGATAGTGCTTATAAATTGCTACAACAACAACATATAGACCAATTTGCAAAGAAGGAGGAAAAAGCTCTGTTTGCATTAAGTTACGTGGAAGCTCTGTCGAAGAATATGATATCTTTAGATTCGGACTTCTTACTAAGAATAGCTTATGACTATTATTCCCAAACGGACGATTACAGTAAATTCGCTAAGATTAATTTCTACTTTGGGAAATATTTGTCCCAGCAGGATAGTATCGCTAAAGCCATCGAATATTTAATCAATGCCGATCATCACGCAAATAAATCTAATGAAAAAAAATTGTTAGGTCTCATATATACGGAATTAGGTAATCTATATATAAAACAATATAAATTTGATAATGCTCTCCATTATTATAGAAATTCAAAAACAGCTTTTGGTGAAGCGTTAGATACAATAAATTATAATTATTTGGATGCCAGCATTGCCAGATGTTTCATTTATATGAAACAACCTGATAGTGCCATATATTATTTAAACAAATCCAGAAATATAGCCCAAGAGAGAGGAGAAAACAAATATCTGAATTATCTGAATAAACTTTTATTTCCGCTTTACATTCAGAATGCTGAAATAGCTAAGGCTAAAGAGTTATTAAATCATATATACAAAGAGAATCAGAATAAAAAGTATTATTATTTTGGCATGAGCGATTGCTACTATAATGGGCATAAGAATGATTCTTCAAAATTTTATCTGACACTTCTGTTAAACGATTCCACTATAAATTTATCCTTGGAGAACAAAATTTCGTTGTACCTACGATTGCGAAGAATAGCAGCAAAACAAGGGGACTATAAAAATGCTTATAAGAATGCTTTAAGATTCGAAAATTTCAATGATTCACTGACAAGAAAGATTGAACAGGAAAACATCTTAAAATTTGAACAAAAATATAGAAATGAACAGCTAAAAAATCAAAGTTATGAACTTCAAATAGAAAATCATAGAAAAACGATAACAATTGGAATGCTACTTGTAATCGTATTTTTTGTAATTTTAATAGGAATATTGATATATAGATTACTGAAGCAAAAGCAAGAGCAAAATAATGATTATGTGTCCATGATTGAAGCATTAAAAGAAGAACACGAACAATCAAAAAATAATTTTTTAGTTATATTAAATGAAAAAAACGAGAGAGAGGCTAAGCTAAAGCAAGCTCTTACCAAACGATTGGAAATTATCAAAAAGCTTACAGAATTTTCGTATAGGTACAATAATGCTGATTTTGATGCTATATTTTGTAAAAAGGTCAAAGAATTAATGAAAGTAAATACTTTGACACAGGATACTCTAAGCGATTTGATAGAAGTCGTAAATATTAATTATGGCGGTATTATTGATTATCTTAAGCAAAACTACCAGCTATCCAATGAAGATCTAACTCTTTGCTGTTTCATAATTTCCGGTTTTTCTTTTCAAGAAATGAGTATACTTTATAATATTACTGTCAAAAGTTTATATATGAGATGTTGTCGTTTGGGGAAAAAAATGGCATTGGAACAACCTCTCGCTACTTTCCTAAAAAACCATATTTCTTTATTAAGTTAGTCAACTTATTGAAATTTTAATCGCCAACTATCGATTGGATCATAAAAAGAGTACCTTTTAATAGTACTCTTTTTTTGTTGTTAACACATGTTGAAAAAATATTTTTATAAGATATTGATAAAGAGATATATTTTGTTTTGAATGTTAACTTAAGTTTTTTCCAAGTTCATCACTATTTTTAATTTATAAATTAAAATATGTGTGCTATGAAAAAAATGTTCATCATTAGTATTGTGTTCTTTTTTATTCTGAATTCATTTAGTACAACAGCAAATGATAATATGAGTTCAACAGAGGAAATTAAATTATTGAACCCTTATCTTGAAGAAGATAATCCATTCATCCGTTCAATTGTCCCTTTTAGAGTATACGTAAATAAAGATTCAAAAGAATTACAGATTCTAAATTATAGTATAAATAACTTACAACTAAAAATCGGCGATAAAGAATATCGTGATATAATAAGTAGTATTGGCAAAACTGTTATTGACCTATCTGAGAATCTTCCAGGGGAATATATGATTGAATTTACCGAGAGTATAGGTAATAACTGTTGGATAGGGTCATTTGTGCTTTAGTAAGTGTGTATTTCTGTTTTTTTACTTTGGCTATTAACACCGTAGTGTAATAGTGTATATATTTTATTAACCTTATTTTTTTATCATGGACAAAAATCAAAAGACCATTGATTTTATCAATGAACCGGAAAGCATGTCTACATTGAACATGGAGGACATCACAGGTGGAATTGCAAATGATTTCTCCTATGTGGATTGTACCGGGATTCACCACTTCACACAAACTGAAGATGGGAAATTAGACGTGTGGTGAAACATGACGGGTGGCCATAAAGGCCACCCTTATGATTTTTATTAACTTAAAACATACAAATAATGGTTATATCAAAATATTGTCATTTTTTCAAATCCGAAAAATATGGCTATTTATTATATAGTGGAGAGACAAATTCGTTTGCTAAAATAAGTGAAGAATTATATGATCAGCTATTGATTATCGAGAAAAGTCCGGATAAAATAGCTGATCTTTCTAAAGACGTTCGGAATGAACTTATCCGGGCCAGGGTTTTAGTTGAGATACCAACTCAAATAATTTATGACAAAAGATTCAGATATTATTATAAATCTTTTGAATCTACCAATCTTGAATTGGTAATAGCTCCTACACGAGCCTGTAATTTCAATTGTCCTTATTGTTATGAGGCCAATAAACCTGCAATTAGTATGAATGAAGAAACAGAGCAAAAAATTATAAAGTTCATACAGAAACATTCCCGCGTCCAAAGACTAAATATAACCTGGTACGGCGGTGAACCTCTCTTAAAATTTGATTCGATTGAGAGAATCTTACCAGCAATTCAGAAAGATACGCATGTAAAACTCCATATGCATTCTATGACCACAAACGGTTATCTTTTAGATGAAGAAAAATGTCGGTTCTTTCAGAAATATCCTCTCAGAGATATTCAAATCACTATCGATGGAAATAAAGAAACACATGATAAGAGAAGAACACTTATACCCAATATTCCTACATATGATAAAATTATCGAAAATCTTGATCGTTTTAACTATTACAATCCGAATACGATCATTACAGTTCGTACGAATTTAGATAAAACAATTGCTCATGCGTTTCCGGAGATAAGAAAAGAGTTCAATGCACGTTGGTGGGACAAAGGGAAAAAAGTAATTCCATATCCGGCGTTTGTCCGGGATTATACTGAAAGCTGCGAATCAAACTGTACTCTGATGAGCCGGATGGAAAAACTGGACTTCTTCATAGATCTGTACAAAAACCATAATGAAGATATTAATTTTTATCCTCAGTTTTGTGTCGGAGGTTGTGGTGCTACCATTGTAAATTCCTACGTAGTAGGACCAGAAGGTGAACTCTATAAATGTTGGAACGACCTTGGGATAAAAGAAAACATTGTAGGTTACCTGGACTCTGATAAAATTGAAAATCCTCAATTACTGGCTCGTTATATTGCAGGTCCTACAATGATGGATAATCAAGAATGTATCGATTGCAAACTCTTTACGATTTGCGAAGGTGGTTGCATCTGGGAAAGGCACAAAAACTTTTTCCAGGATAAAAATTATGACTATCTCTGTCACACACGAAAAGCTAATATAGATCGTACATTCGAGCTTCATTATGAAAAATATTTGAAAACGAAAATGATCACAAAGCAAAAAATTGTATAACATCCTATATGGTACGTATGTCAGCTAAATATTCTTACATTTTGTTTTTGCTACTTATTCCTTCTTTTATCTCGGCTCAGACAGGAAAAGTCGAAGGAACTGTGGTTGATAAAGACAAAAAACCTCTTGATAATTACCACGTGATTGTTCTGAATCCGGCCGATTCTTCTTTCATATCTGGAAAAAGCTTCGGGGATAAGCACTTTGTGATCGAATCCCCTTTGTCAAGCTGTCTGGTAAAAATTTCCAGAGTCGGATATAAGGAAGTGATATTACCCGTTATGCTGGAAACAGGAACTTCCGGAAACTTAGGTATTATTGTCCTACCTGAAATGACCTATACACTGGATGAAGTTACAATAAAAGCAAAATCGCCGGCAATGATAATGCATCACGATAAGCTCATTTACAACGTGGAAAACACCACAATTTCTAATGCTGGTAATGCCATTGATTTGTTGAAAAGGACACCGTATATTGTGGCAACTCCTAATGACGAAATTACTGTGGCCGGAAGGGGGAAAACCCTGATTCTAGTGGATGGAAGACGGATCAGGAGCAATGATGAACTCCGTTTGTTAAATTCTGCCAGGATCAAACAGGTAGAGGTCATCGAGAATCCCGGAGCCAAGTTTGAAGCGGAGGGTCATGCCGTGGTAAATATTGTTTTGCGCAAAAGTCAGGGTGAAGGAATACAGGGGTCTTTTTATACAAGCTATCTTCAGGGAAAAAAGGGAAGTTTCTTTATTTCCCCGGAATTGGCTTATCAGACTTCAAAAATAAGAATGTCCGCAACGGTAGGGATAAATGAATCCAGAAGAGAGTGGGATGAAAAAATCTGGATGAGATATGAAAAAGAAGACTATTCTTTCCGCTCCTACTCCCATAATTTCGATGCTTTGGCGAAAGCTACCAATCTTACTTATTCTGCAGCCCTCGATTATAAACTGACCGGGGAGCACATAATCGGACTGTTTTGGGACGGGTACTCAAACCGGGTGAAAAAAAACACAGTAACCGACCTGGAAACCAACAAAAACGACCTTCCGCCATCCATTCTACGGACCGATCAGCGGAGGAAAGAAGAACCTGATAGAAATTCCATCGGTTTGAACTACCTCTATAAAAATCAGAAAGGCCATGTCGTGTCATTCATAACGGATATGACCTTCTATAAAACGGGAGTTGACGCCTACATCAAAGAAAAAAATCTGGAATCCGGGAATCAGCGGGAAATGACAAATTATTCCGATTCCGATTATGACTTGTATTCTGCTAAATTGGATATAACGCTTCCATTAGGTAAAAAAGCCGGTAGTCTGGAGTTGGGGGGAAAATATTCCTACGTACAAAGCGATAATGACAACTTTTTCAAACGTCTGAATGCCGGTCTGTGGGTAGATGATCCTTTATTTACGAACCGCGTCGAATATACCGAACAAATACTGGGAACTTACCTGCAATGGGTGGCCGGTACAAAAAACTGGCGTTTTACGGCAGGAATCCGTTTGGAAAATACATGGACCGAAAATCGTTCCGAGGGAAGTACAGCCGGTGAATATAAAAACGACGACCTGCAATTCTTTCCCAGTCTTTTTATAAACTACCGGAAAAATAAAGATTATTCCTGCCGCATCGGATATACCCGCCGGATCAACCGGCCCGGGTATGCTTCTTTAAACAATACATTGCTCTATATCGATTCCCTTTCTACCCGGGAAGGAAATCCTTTTTTGAAACCGACAATTTACAATACTTTTTCCCTCAATATGCTGTTGATCCGGAAAATAAATATCGGATTGAGTTATTCTTATATTGAGTCCCCTCAGGATATGTTATTCATCAACGACCCGGTGAATATAGAAAACTACACCATTATTTTTGAAAATGTAAAGGATTCCTGGTCGGTAGCTTTGAATGTAGCCGGTAATTTCAAATACAGATTCTGGACCACCCAACCTTTCTTTTCCTTCTCCTATTCTCCGGTAAAGATTGTAGATGACGGGGTGGAATATACCTTCAGAAATCCGATGTATTCCCTGAACTGGGTCAATCAGTTTGACCTGGGGAAAAACTGGAATCTGGATGCAGATATTCTCTTTGAACAGCCTGCCTACAGCTTTAAAAAATTCGGAAAAAAGCTGAATCTCAATATTGGCTGTACCAAAAAACTTCTTCAGAACAGAATGGTCGTCAGTGCTTCCGTCCGCAACGAGTACCTTCCTTTTACTCAAAAACACCGGTATAGCTACAAATACGGGAAAGTGGAATATGACGGCAACAGCCGGTATTCCCTAATGCTAAGTGTCAGATACTATCTGAGGGATAGCAAATTTTCAGTGAAAAAGAAAAAACACAGTAGCGAAGAAGAATTACGGCGTTTATAAATTCAGGTAAAAATATGGAAATTATAAAGAACAAAATTTATTACCACATCCAGAGGCAGAAAAGATGGGAGCTTGGTCAAAGGCATTTTTTCGGTTTACATGAAAATGAATATTGTGCTTTTTTTAACGATAATGCCCATAATTATGAGGATAAAAATACCCGGAAAGTATTCTCTTTACCTACTATTATGGAAGCAATGGTAAATTATTTGGAGACAGGAGAGCGAGATCCCCTACTCGATCCTTATTTTTCTTTTGACTCTTTGGATACTATAAAGTTAATGCGAAAAGTTATAATGAACTACTCCAGATATATTCGTGAATTTCTTTTTGAAGAAGTGAGGAAAGAGCATTTTCCTACCTATCCTTCACGTAAAAATGGAATATGGGTAATTTCAAAAAGGGAACATATCGCTTATTGGATAAATACATTGGGAGTGGATGAAAAAGGTGTCGTCTACGAAGTGGAATTGACAGGCAAAATTCATGAAGCAAATCACATGAGCATTAAATTAAGCACAAACTCTTTCAATGGTATTCGTCAGCAGGCTTATAAATACTGGTTGACGGACTCTTCTGATCTTGTAGAATCTAAAATCGGAGATGAATGCATATTTGAAGGATTTCTGACAGTAAAAAGTATCCATGATATTAATGAATTTTGTTAATAATGGGATTTCATTTTTACAAGCAACGTGATGTAATGGATTGCGGACCAGCATGTTTATACATGATTATAAAACATTATGGGCGAGAAATTTCACCTTTATACCTGAAAGAACAAACGTGTATAACGCGAAAAGGGGTTTCGCTTTTAAGCATAAGCAAAGTTGCTGAACAAATCGGATTTCGAACCAACGCAGGACGGTTTATGGTAAAACGACTGGTTGAAAAAGCTTTGCTGCCTTGTATATTACACTGGGATCAAAATCATTTTGTAGTACTCTATAAAATCAAAAAGAAAAAAAGGGATACAATATTTTACATAGCTGATCCCGGGCGAGGATTATTACAATACAACTTATCCGAATTTTCACACCATTGGATAAGCTCTAAGACATACGGCGAAGAAGTAGGCATTGCCTTGCTTCTGGAACCTGCCCATTTATTTTATGCAGAAAATGGGAAACTGAATTTTGAAAAAAGACGAATTAACTTTTTGTGGAAATACTTTGTCCAATATAAACGGTTCTTTGGGCAATTAATCCTTGGCTTAGTCCTTGGTAGCATTCTTCAACTGATTTTCCCCTTCCTTACACAAGCCATTGTGGATACCGGAATCAATGGGAAAGACATCGGATTTATCTGGTTAGTGCTTATTGCTGAGTTAATGCTGCTGTTCAGCCGCACATTGATTGATTTTATCAGGAATAAAATCTTGTTACATATAAGTAATCGGATAAATATCTCTTTAATATCGGATTTCTTTATTAAGCTAATGAAACTTCCGATGTTTTTTTTCGATACAAAGCTTATGGGCGATCTCCTCCAAAGAATCGAAGATCACCGTCGGGTCGAACAATTTCTAACTTCAAGCACTTTAAATTTTTTGTTTTCATTTTTCACATTCGTGATTTTTGGCATTGTTCTCTTTATATACAATATTCCAATTTTTTCTGTTTTTCTTACTGGCAGCATCTTATATGGTTTTTGGATTGTAATATTTTTGAAAAAGAGAAAATTACTGGATTATAAATATTTTGAACAGCAAGGTAAAAACAGGAACATCACCTATCAGCTTCTTACCGGGATGCAGGAAATTAAACTACAGCGGTGTGAACAAAGAAAAAGATGGGAATGGGAAGACGTTCAGGCAGATCTGTTCGATACAAATCTTCAAACCCTAAATCTCCAACAAAAACAACAGGCCGGCAGTTTGCTAATCAATGAATTGAAAAACGTTTTAATTACGGTAATGGCAGCTACTTCTGTTATAAATGGACAACTGACTTTAGGAATGATGTTGGCAATCCAATATATCATAGGACAGTTGAACAGCCCTGTTGAACAACTAATCAATTTCATTTACAAATGGCAGGATGTGAATATAAGCATAAGCCGGATGAGTGAAATTCATTCGGAGCAGAATGAAGAAAACGAATACCGAACTATAACCTCTTTCAGTAATTCCGATAAAACAATTCGCTTGAAAAATGTTTGTTTCAAATACGATAAAGCAAGAGCAAACTATACGCTTAAAAATATCAATCTGACGATCCCGCAGGGAAAAGTAACGGCTATAGTCGGCGAGAGCGGGAGTGGAAAAACCACATTAATAAAATTATTATTGGGTTATTACCAGACGGATAATGGCGAAATCCGGGTAGGTTCCGAAAATCTGGATAAATTCAACCTTTCCTGGTGGAGAAGTAATTGTGGTGCCGTAATGCAGGAAGGATTCTTATTTTCGGATACCATTGCAAGAAATATTGCAGTTTCGGATGACTCGCCCGATTTAGATCGTATCCGTTATGCAGCAAATATGGCAAATATTTCCGGTTACATTGAAGCCTTACCTTTAGGTTATAATACTCTCATCGGAGCTGATGGAGATGGTCTGAGTCAAGGGCAGAAGCAGCGTATACTTATTGCCCGTATCATATATAATGATCCTCAGTTTGTTTTTCTTGATGAAGCGACCAATGCCCTGGATGCCAGTACGGAAAAAGCAATCGTCAATAACCTGACAGCATTCTATAAAAACAAAACGGTTTTGGTCGTTGCACATCGACTTAGTACTGTAAAAGATGCAGATCAGGTGATTGTTTTGAATCACGGAGAAATCGTTGAAATGGGATCACATGAAGAACTTACGATGAAGAGGGGTAAATACTATCAGTTAGTTAAGAATCAATTGGAGTTAGCTAAATAAAAATATGAATGGAAAATAATAATATTGAACTACGTAGCGAAAAAGTACGAAATGTAGTAGGCCAAGTACCATCATTATTACAAAGAACGGGCATAGGTATAATAGCTGGTGTATTATTCATATTAATTTTGATATCTGCTTTTTTACCGTACAAAGAAACATTACCCATTAAATTAATGTTGTATTCAACTCCTGCTGTCGAGACTCTTAAAGCATCGGTTGCAGGAACAGTGTTTCTAGAGAAGGATCTCGAAGTCGTTTATGCAAGTCAAACAGTAGGACATATCCTGTCGGATGGAAAATTGATTCCAGTGCGGGCTTCTGTCTCTGGAACTCCCCTTTTTCATGTCTCCGATTACGATCAGGTTAAGGCCGGAAATATCTTATTTATTATAATACCCGAGAAAGTCAGGATAACCTATGGAGAAACTGAGATACCTATAGAACAAGAAACTAAAATAAACCTGAATAATAAAGTTGTTTTATATTCGTCTCGGGGAAACCATAAATACTACGGTAAATTATCTAAAATATATCCTGTTCATCCTATGCAGGAAACTATTAAAATCCGAATAGATTTTCCGGAAGAAACGCCACTGGAAATTCCTCACGCCATGATTTCGGGAAACATCTTAATCAATGAAACAACTATATTAAAAAGATTTCTTCATTCCATTATATATTGAAATCAGGAACTACATCTTTATTTTATTTTTCCCCTGGTGCCTTCAATATTTCCATCCGCTCTTCATTAAGATCAGGCTACAGATAAAGCTATTCAATGTATATCAAAATGTAAGACCATTTAGCTATTATCTATATACAAATAAAAAGTAACGAATCTTTGGGGTCCGCTGCTTCACTAAACCTGAATCTGTTCAGGAAGGATGTTTGCTTCAGGCAATATCATTCAGCCTTGTTTTCCCACAACAAGGCTTTCCCTTTGTCTGTCAGGTAATATTGCTGTTCAGGATGCTTGGACTGGTCCGGATAAAGTAAAGCGATTAAACCGTCTTTCAGTGCCGGATTCAGGTAACGGCGTAGAAAATTATCCCAGTCACTCAATGATTGTGCTTCCATCATTTGCTTTACGGATATGGTTCCAGCTTCTATAACAGATAAGAGTTTCAGCACTTGTCCTGTTACTTATCCTACAAAATAAAAAGTTACTGTTACCATATTTCCTCCTGCCCGGAATTCTGGTTCCGGTAGTCCGGCTTTTGTACATTCACTGATCATTAAGTTGATTCCCCGGCCCCAGCTTACCAGTAACTTACGTTTATAAAATACTTCTGCAATTACGGGTTACAAGGCTCCGACCGGTGGGCAGACTTTAATTTCTCGAGGCTCATATCAAGCGGGGAAGCCGATCAGAGAATAATTACTCCTGAAAAGGTTTACCGGATTTTTAACTCCGGCGCCCCTCTGCTTTTCTAACGTTATACTTTTCTCACCGCCAATCAAAAATCAGCAACCGTAAACCGTATATCCAAACCCCTATTCTTTTTTCAACGGAACAATTTCTCCCAATGCAGGAATAGCAACGGGGATATTGCGTTTGCGGGCTTCTTCGGCAAACACTTTGGGCGGATCGCTCAACGGTTCGTCCGACAGGTCGAAAGTGCCGTAGTGCATAGGGATCGTTACCCGGGCATTCATTTCGGCCGATGCCGTCAGCGAATCGTAGGGAGAGATGTGGTTGGGCTGCATAAACCAGCGCGGTTTGTAGGCCCCGATACCCAAAAGCGCATAATCGGGCGCACCGAAAAGCTCGGGTATCTCCGTAAAATGCCTGGAATAGCCGGTGTCTCCGCTGTAATACACCGACAAACCGTTGGCCTGCAACATAAAAGCCCCCCAAAGGCGCTGCCCGCCGTCGTGTACAGAGCGTTTGCTCCAATGCTGGGATGGCAGGAAGGTTATTTTCAAGCCGTTGTCCTCGATCTGCTGGTACCATCCGGCCTCGATGACCTCCATTTCCGGGAACCAGCTTTTTACCAGGCTGCCGGTGCCCAATCCGCAGAACAATTTCATCTCCGGATTGTTCCGGTACAGAAGAGTAATGCTTTTTTTATCCATATGATCGAAATGATCGTGACTGATAAGCAGGTAGTCGATATTTTTAAACACCGAAGGGTCGACAGGCAACTTGCTGCGGCGACGCACAAAAGGGATGTTGCCGAACACGGGATCGAACATGAGCCGCTTGCCGCCGAACTGCATAAAAAAAGAATTGTGCCCCAACCACACCAGCGAATCGCCTTTTATATTTTCGAGGGAGTGGAGGTAGTTCATCCGGGGATCCCATTTTTCGCGGCGCTTCTCCTTGCGCTGGGGATTGAGTGACAAACGCCATTTGAGGACGTTCCCGATGCCGGTTGCAGCCCGGTGCTGGCGATTGACAAAACGCCCCCTTACAACCGGATTTCCCCGCCAATATGGCTTTACAGTAAGCAGTCCTTCGTTTTTCCGGAAAGATATATGTTCCCCCATTTTCGTTCAATCATTTAACGATACAAAAATAGACAGCCGACGGGAGTATTCCGAGTTATCACAATATAAAAAAAATTAAATTTCTCACAAAGAGCTTTCCCGCCGGAAAAAAACAGGCGCAAGGGCGGTTGGCAGCAGGGGGGAATTGTAGATTGTAGATTTACGATTTATGATTTATGATTTACGATTGTTGATTTATGATTGTTGGTTATACCTACAATTTTCCCCCGCCCAAAAGAGAATCGTAAATCAACAATCGTAAATTGCTTTAGTTTTCCCAACCGCCGCCGAGGGCTTTGTAAAGGTTGACAACGGCGATCAGTTCGTCGCGGACAGCATTGTTGAGGCCGATCTGGGCATCGAAATAACCACGCTGGGCGTCGAGCACGTCGATGTAGCCGATGACACCGTTGATGTATTGCAGGTTGGCCAGTTGCAGGTAGGAACGGGCAGCCTCTTCCAGATTGGCACGCGACTGCCGGATTTCCTCGATCTTACGGCTGGATACCAGCGCATTGTTTACTTCTTTAAAAGCCGTGAGTACGACCTGCTGATAGGCATAGCCTTCCTGCTCGGCTACCGCCTGGGCAGCCTTGTACTGGGCCCGGTTTTTACCCATATTGAGCAGGGGGGCCGCTAATTGTCCGCCCAGGAAAAAGAAGGGCGTCTGGAAGAAGTTCTCCCAGTGGTTATTTTCCAAGCCATACTGGGCCGACAGGGTCAGTTTGGGAAACATATTGGTGTAAGCCATCCCTCTTTTGGCAACAGCCGCTTTGAGCCGGTATTCGGCCTGACGGATATCCGGACGGCGCTCGAGCAAAGCAGAAGGAACCCCTACAGGCAGCAACCGGGGCAATCCCTGCTGACGGATGCCCTCTCCCCGGCTGACCGTGCCGGGATATTGCCCCGTAAGCAGGCAGATATCGTTTTCTTTCAGTTTGATTTTCCGTTCCAAATCGGGCACCAGGGTGGCCGCACGCGCCAATTCCACCTGAGCCTGTCGCAAGGAGGTTTCGGAGGTCAATCCTCCCTCATAGCGCAGTTTGGCCAGGTGTACCCCTTCCTCACGGGCTGCCAGAGTACGGCGTACGATTTTGAGTTCTTCGTCCAAGGCGCTCAATTCGAAATAAGCCTGGGCCACCTGGGCGATAATGGTCATCTGCAGGGCACGACGGCCTTCAACAGTTTGCAGGTATTGCGCTATCGCTGCCTGGTTTCCCCAACGTAAACGTCCCCATAAGTCGGCTTCCCAGGATAACATTCCTTTAATTTCAAAATTATTCTCGGGCGTATAGTCGTAATCCCGCTGTCCCCCAACCCTTGCATCGACCCGCGGAAAAATATCCGCTTTGGCTATCCGCCTGGAGGCTTCGGTTTCCCTGACACGGGCAACCGCGATCTGCATGTCTTTGTTGTAAGCCAACGCCTGCCGGATCAATCCCTGTAAGACTGTATCGGTGTATAAGTCCCACCATTTTAAATCACTTACCGAAGCCGAATCAGCTTTCACCCCGGCTTCGATCCGGTCCGGCAATCCCAGTTCCGGACGGGTATATTCTTTCCCGATTTTGCAGGAAGTCAGCGCGACTCCCGATAACAAAACGATCATTATAAATTTATACATCATAATTCCCCTTTATTTCCCGCATATCCTGCGGTTTTATCAGATAAACATTGCATTCCCGGCACAGAGCAAGAATCTTTCCCCATGCTATTTTTTAAGCCAACTTTTTACTTTGTTCTCACATCTTTCTTTCAGGCCGAGACGACGGATTTTACGCCCCATTTTTTCCTTTGCCCGGTTGATGAGGTAAAAGAAAAACGGCACCATGACAATCCCGACCGTAATTGCGGCCAACATCCCGAAGAATACGCCCGTGCCTATGGAATGGCGGCTGGCAGAACCCGGCCCGGAAGCCAATACCAACGGCAACATCCCCAATACAAAGGCCAGTGAAGTCATCAGGATCGGGCGAAACCGCAAGCTGGCGGCCGTCAGGGCTGCCTGCAAGGCATCGACGCCACGCTGCACTTCAACCTGGGCGAATTCGACAATCAATATCGCATTTTTAGCCGCCAGTCCGATCAGGGTTACGAGTCCGATCTGGAAATAAACATCGTTTTCCAAACCGAACACCCAAATTCCCAGATAGGCTCCCAATGCAGCCACAGGCAGTGACAACAATACGGCCACCGGCACCAGCCAGCTTTCATACAACGCAGCCAGAAACAGGAATACGAATACGAACACCAGCAGCATAATGAGCCCCATCTGGCCCTCGGCTTTTTTCTCCTGGTAAGAGAGTCCGCTCCACTCCACCCCAATCTCTTCGGGCAGGTATTTTTTAGCCACATCTTCGAGGATACGCATTGCTTCGCCCGAACTATATCCGGGGGCCGTGTTGCCGCGGATGACAGCCGTAGAGAACATATTGAAACGCCTCATGCTTCCCGGTCCGGTGGTGTATTCGGCCGTTCCCAAAGCCGTAAGCGGCACCATTTCGCCCGAAGCCGCACGCACGAAAAAGAGGTTAATGTCGTCAGCATGCATCCGGTAGGGGGCTTCTGCCTGTATATATACGCGGTAGATACGGTTGAACATATTGAAGTCGTTGACATATACCGATCCCGTATAAGCCTTCATGGTCGAGAATATATCGGCCATCGGGATGCCCAGGAATTTGGCCTTGTCGCGGTCGACATCGAAATAGAGTTGGGGTATTTCAGCCTGTAAGGAGGAAGAAAGCCCCGTCAACGCCTTTTCTTTGCCGGCATACATCATAAAGGTGTCGACAGCCGTCACCAATTGTTCGAACGAAGCGCCGCCACGGGCTTCCAATTGCAACTCGAATCCTCCTGCCGTTCCCAGTCCCGGGATTACAGGCGGTTTGGACAAATATGCCTTTGCCTCGGGATAGTGGTAGAATTCTTTGCGTACGTCGGTCATTACATCTTCTACCCCCATACGTCCCCCCTTGCGTTTTTCCCAGGGCTTGAGTATCACGGTCAGTTCGGAGCGGGCCTGGTTTGTCCCGACACGCGGACTGGAACCGGTTACATTCAACACATAGTCGACAGCCGGATGCCCCTGCAGGTAGGTTATCGCCCGGTCGGTGACCGCACGTGTGCGCTCGAGGGTAGCCCCTTCGGGCAATTCGAGCTCTACCTTGAAATAACCCTGGTCTTCTTCCGGGATAAAACTTCCGGGAACGACACGGTTCAGGACAAAGATCAGCACCAGCACCATCCCGAAACCTGCCAGTACACGGCGCGAATTACGGGCAGCCTTTTCCACCAATCCCGTATATTTGTGATTGCCTTTGGCCAGCCATTCGTTGATTTTGCGGAAAAACCGGTTTTTATCACCTCTGGCAGGCCGCAGCAGGATGGCACACATAGCAGGACTCAATGTCAAAGCCACGACCAGCGAAATCAGTACCGACACTACGATCGTCACGGCAAACTGGCGATAGAGCATACCTGTGATGCCCCCGAGAAAACTTACCGGTACAAACACAGCCGCCAGTACGAGGGAGGTGGCTACCAGTGCCCCCGTCAGTCCGTGCATGGCTTTTTTGGTGGCTTCATAGGGGGATAGTCCCTCTTTTTCCATATAGCTTTCGACAGCTTCCACAACCACAATCGCATCGTCGACCACAATACCGATGGCCAGTACCAATCCCAGCAAAGTCAGCATGTTCAGAGAAAAGCCCAGCACCAGCATCACCCCGAACGTACCGATCAGCGAAATCGGAACCGCTACCAGGGGCACCAATGATGCACGCCAGTTTTGTAACGACAGGAACACCACCAGGATAACGAGCACAAGGGCTTCGAATAAAGTTTTATATACCTCGTGTATGGATTCTGCGATATAGGTGGTGATGTCGAAAGGGATATCGTAGCTCAATCCTTCCGGAAAATCCTTGCTGATGCCTTTCATGGCCTCTTTGACATCATCGGCCACCTGCATGGCATTTGCCCCGGGCAACATATAAATTCCGAGCACGGCCGCATTTTCCCCGTTCACACCGCTTTCCGTAGCATAGGAAGAAGCCTCCAGAGACACGCGCGCCACATCGCGCATACGTATCACCGAACCGTCCGGATTGGCCCGCACGACAATTTCCTCGAACTCCTGCACCGTCGACAAACGGCCCTGGGTTGTAATGGGGATGGTGATATCGGAACCGGTGATGGGCTGTTGCCCCAGCACCCCGGCAGCCGACTCGCGGTTTTGGTCTTTCAAGGCATTCTGCAAATCTTTCACCGTCAGTCCGAAATTCGCCAGACGGTCGGGCATCACCCAAATACACATCCCATAGTAGCGGCTGCCTATGTTGGACACCCGTCCCACTCCCGGAATACGCCGGAGTATGTCGAGCACGTTGATTGTCGCAAAATTACTCAGGTAGATTTCATCGAAACGTTCGTCGGACGATTTCAGGGCGATGGTCATCAACTGGCTGGCCGATTGTTTTTCGACTTTGATACCGTTTTGGATCACCTCGGCCGGCAGGCGCGATTCGGCCAGTTTCACCCGGTTTTGCACTTCTACGGCCGATAATTCGGGGTTGGCTGAAATATCGAACGTAATATCTATTGTCAGACCGCCGGAATTATTACTGCTCGATTCCATATACAACATCCCCGGCGTACCGTTGAGTTCCTGTTCGATAGGCGTGGCAACGGCCTGTGAAACGGTCAGCGCACTGGCCCCGGGATAGGAAGCCGATACTTTCACCACCGGAGGGGTGATCTGAGGATATTGGTCTATCGGCAACAGAAACAAACCGATAAACCCGACAATAACGATCAATATGGATAATACCGCCGAAAAAATCGGACGGTCGATAAAGAATGTAGGCTTCATCGGCTACCTCCTTCTTCTTTTCTCACGACTGCCACCACAGCAACCGAATCTTTTTTCTCACCGGGCACCGTCGCTTCCTCCTGAATAACCAATACACCCGGAGCCAGCTTATGGTAGCCTTCGGTGATAATCGTCTCGCCCAATCCCAATCCTCGTTCTACAACGATACGGTTGCCCACTTCCGGCCCCGTTTCGATAAAACGTTTTTCGGTTGTGCTATCGCGGCGAACGACATATACGTAGGCCCCCCCTTTTTCAATCACAACGGCTTTGGCAGGCACCACAACCGCATTTTCCCTTACGTCGAGCAGCAATTTCACTTTTGTGAACTGCCCCGGCAATAATTTCCGCTCGGGATTTCCCAGTTCGGCACGTACGCTGAACGTACCTGTTTTCGGGTCGACCTGGGGCTCGGCAAAATCAACCCATCCCCGGATCGGGTAGATGGAATTGTCGGCCAGGGTTACCGTAATATTCGGTTGCCAGGAGCGGGAAGTGTCCCGCTCGCCCAATTTCACATTCCGTTGCAGGCTACGGAGATAGTCCTGGGCGGTAAGGCTGAAATCCACCAATACGGTATCGCTGTCGACCACCGTTGCCAACAATGACTTGGCTCCCGGTCCGACCAAGGTACCGACATCGACGTAACGCTCGCTGATGTAGCCTGTAATCGGCGACTTAACCGTTGTATAACCCAATTCCAGATTTGCCTGAGCCAAATCGGCCCGGCTCATGGCAACACTTGCCTTTGCACTTTCATAAGCGGCAACGGCATTGTCCAAATCCAACTGGCTGGCTGCCTTCTGCTCATAAAGGGGGCGCAGGCGCTCTACATCCCTGGCGGTTTTCGCCTCCTGTGCCAAATCTTTTTTCAGTTGGGCATCGGCCTTGTCGGCCCGGGCCTTATACTGGGCACGGTTAATAATAAATAAGGGCTGGTCGCGGTGTACCCGTTTCCCTTCCTCGAAAAGCATATTCTCCAAATAGCCTTCGACCCGGGCACGCACTTCCACAAACCGCTTGGCGCGGATACGTCCCACATATTCCCCATAAATTTCCATATTGTCCGTCCCCACTTTCTCCATTTTCACCACGACCTTTTCCGGTTCTTTTTCTTTTTTACATCCTCCTAACAAAAGGGCAGTCATCCCCACTGCCACAATCATATACTTTCTGTTCATATACCTTATATTGTTTAATTCCTTATCTTTTGAAAATAATATGCCAAAATGGAGCTGCGAAGATAATATACTTATTTCAAGCAGATTAAATATATTTAGTTATTTCATGTTATAATGGCAACTGTAGAAAAATTCCCCACAGATGTGGATTTTTTCTTAAAAAAGAACCTGTATAATTGCAGATTGACGATTTCAGATTATACTCACGATCCTTCCCTGCAAAAAAGGAATCGTAAATTTACAATTTATCCAAGGGAATATCAAAATTATATCTGCCGGAAATCAATACGGACAAGTCTGTTTTGCCGGACTCCGACTTACCGATAAAATATTTTTCCAGTTGTGTATGACCAGATTGAAAGATACGATATTAGCTATAAAGAATGTCAATAACCAGGCTGACCGGATCATAGCTGAAATCTGGACATCTGCCTCATCCTCAAAAATAGAAGAAAACATATAAAATATTACGGAAGACAAAGCCAATGATATGACAAAAAGATAGGCTATAAGATAAGTGAGTCCCTGCAATTTACCGCCTCCAGTCCGGAGCATCCTTTGGGATTTGGCGGACAGGATGGCCTGTTTTAAGCTGATTCTCTGCAACACCCATCCTATCACGATAAGCCCCTGGGGTATATACCAATATTCGGTGTTTATGTATATGTATTCCACAGGAATAAATACCCCGATACCCCACCAGATATATACAAGTATATGCAGCAATATCCCGATGTAAATATGTACCGCTTTCTCTTCGGGACTTATCCGCCGCCCCCTCGCTAACATCCAAACCCGCCACCCATATATCAAAAGCGTAAACAAACCGATTACAGCCACAATCGGAGTTAAGGATACGGCACGCGTAAGCCATTCGGTTGTTTCATTGACATCTGTGCGCAAGCGCACCAGATCCCATAAAACAAATTCGATTACGCTAATGCCCCCCAGAATCCAACCCAACCCCATACCTTTTATGGTTTTTCCCATAACTATATTACGTTTCTATTTCAGCACGTATTTATTCTCAAATGCCGGTACTTCATTTTATACCCCGGAAATACCATTTGCACATATCCGGAACCTACTGCATATAATGCTAAACAACTTTAAAGGTCATATAAATTGTAAATTTTAGATTGTAAATTTTAAATTACCTGACAACCTGATTCGTTATCAATTCTTTCAGTCCCAAATCGTCAATTTAAAATCTGCAATTAAAAGGTTCGTTTTTATTGTGAAAATAATACGCGATACATCGAAATAAGTAAAACGAATGAAAAATACTGATTATAAATATTTTGATTTCTTTAGCTTTTGTTTATTTTTGTGAAATTGACTTAGGGGTGTGTGTCTGATAAAAACGAACGTTTTAACCAGCCAGGACGACACTGAAAAACAATTCTCCGGCTCCTATCCCAATGGGAATGAGTACAAAACAGGGGTCTGTCCATGTTCGTATTGCAGCCTGTTTCTTTTTTCCTATCTTTGCCGGACTTTTGATTTTAGATTTTACATTATGATTTCAGTAGACGGACTTACAGTAGAATTCGGGGACAGAGCCCTTTTTAAAGATATTTCATTTCAGATTAACGAGAAAGACCGTATCGCCCTTATGGGCAAGAACGGAGCAGGGAAATCGACCTTACTGAAAATTCTGGCAGGGGCCCGGAAGCCTACCCGCGGGAATGTGACTGCCCCCAAAGACACTGTAATCGCCTACCTGCCGCAACACCTGATGACGGAAGACGGACGGACCGTGTATGAAGAAGCCTCCCAGGCTTTTTCCCACCTGTTTGAAATGGAAAAAAGAATCGAGGACCTGAACCGCCAATTGACGGAAAGGACAGATTACGATTCGCCGGAATACTACAAACTGATCGAAGAAGTTTCGGCCCTCAGTGAAAAATTCTACAGTATCGACCTCACCCATTTTGAAGCGGACGTAGAAAAGACATTGCTGGGCCTGGGCTTTAAACGCGAAGACCTGCATAAGCAAACCCGTGATTTCAGCGGCGGTTGGCGCATGCGTATCGAACTGGCCAAAATGTTGCTGAAAAATCCGGATGTCCTGCTGCTTGACGAGCCCACTAATCACCTGGATATCGATTCGATCCAATGGCTGGAAGATTTCCTGATAAACAACGGGAAAGCTGTTGTTGTGATCTCTCACGACAAGACATTTATTGATAATATCACGACCCGCACAATAGAGGTGACGATGGGAAGGATTTACGATTATAAAGTAAATTACTCCAAATACCTGGAACTGCGTAAAGACCGCCGGGCACAACAGCAAAAAGCCTACGACGAACAACAGAAAATGATTGCCGAAACCAAAGAATTTATCGAACGGTTTAAAGGCACGTATTCCAAAACCCTGCAAGTACAATCGCGGGTGAAGATGCTCGAAAAACTGGAAATCCTGGAAGTAGACGAAGAGGATACGTCGGCTTTACGCCTGAAATTTCCCCCTTCCCCCCGTTCGGGCAGCTATCCGGTGATTGCAGAAGATTTGTCGAAGCATTACGGCGATTATGAGGTGTTCAATCACGCCGGCTTTACGATACAACGGGGGGAAAAAGTAGCTTTTGTGGGACGTAACGGAGAAGGAAAATCCACTTTGGTGAAATGTATTATGGGAGAAATCACCGATTACACAGGCAAACTGACACTTGGCCACAATGCCCAGATCGGATATTTTGCCCAAAATGCAGCTTCGCTGATGGATGAAGACCTTACTGTTTTTCAGACGGTTGACGACGTGACCCCTCTGGAATTGAAAAGCAATACCAAAAATTTACTGGGGGCTTTTATGTTCAGCGGGGACGATATCGACAAAAAAGTAAAAGTGTTGTCGGGGGGAGAGCGTACCCGGCTGGCTATGATCAAATTGCTGTTGCAGCCGGTGAATTTGCTGATCCTCGACGAGCCTACCAACCACCTCGATCTGAAAACCAAGGACATACTGAAAAATGCCTTGCTGGACTTCGACGGCACGGTGATTGTCGTCTCACACGACCGCGATTTTCTCAACGGCCTGGTGACAAAGGTATATGAATTCGGCAACCGGAAAGTAACCGAACACCTGGAAGATATCAACGGCTTCCTCCGGAAGAAAAAAATGGAAAATCTACGGGAGATCGAACGGCAATCCAAATAGGTTATAAAATTATTTATTTCAGCGGTAGCTGTATATTTTTGATTTTCAATTACTTTTTCCGAAAGCAAGCAACAGATTTCTGAAAAGAATATCCGTGAAACCAGTTCCTTTATCCGACAAACCAGAACCTCTTCACGATTTTATTTATAACGGCCGGGACTGTATTCCGATAGTGGAAATACGATCCCGGCCGCTTGTTATAAACCGGTTTATCCATAAACTTTTCAGTCCGGTTTCCGTATAGTTTTCACACAAGGATCTTGTCCGGATTTACAGAAAAGAACAAAACAAGTACGCTGACTTATTCAGCTTTACGTTCGGGCTCTGTAATCTGCTCAAATAATTATAGTTACGATGTAGCGATGTAGCGAACAAATACTAATGAAGCACTTATACCATGAGAAACACATTTTTCTTCTGCCTGATTTATATGGGTTTGCTGATCCCCGCAAAAGCACAGCACTACACGACGCTGAATTTAGAACAGCAATTGCCGACAGAAGACGGCTGGTGGCGTCTTTTCAGCGACCCGACCCTCGACAGCCTGATCCGGAAAGCCACCCGCAACAATTACAATCTGCAAAATACGCTGCGCAATATCGATATTGCCAAAAAACGAACCCGGGTACAACAGAGCGCCTGGTTTCCGGAATTAAGCGCCACAGCAGCCTATAGCCCCGAAAAAAACAGCCTCGGCATAGAGCACATCAATGAACGGAATTACACCGGCCAGGCCCAGCTTGAAATGAACTGGGAAATCGATGTTTTCGGGAGTATACGCAAAAATGTAAAGTCGCAAAAAGAATATTACTATGCCTCGAAAGAAAATTACCGTGCCGCCCTGGTATCTCTTACAGCCCAGCTTGCCTCGTCGTATATCAATTTACGCAATTATCAGGCCAAATGGCAGGTGGCCCGCCAGAACCTAGAATCCCAAAAAGAGATTCTCGATCTGACCGAAACCCGCTTTAAAACCGGACTGACCTCACAACTCGATTTTTCCCAGGCCAAAAGCCTTTATTTGCAAACAGCCTCCCTGATCCCGGCAATCGAATCGACGATTACGAATCAGATCAACACCATTTGTATCCTTACCGGAGAATATAACGACAGTTTACGACAGGCACTCCGGGCCATAGCCCCCCTTCCGGATAACCAAAACATCCTGATCACGGGCATTCCGGCCAATCTTATCCGCCGCCGTCCGGACGTAAAAGCGGCCGAGAATACGATGGACGCACTTTCGGCAGCCGTCGGTGCCAGCCGGGCCGATTGGTTCCCCAAATTTTATGTCACCGGAAGTTTCGGATACGGTTCGGATAAGTTCAAGCAATTTTTCCGCAGAGAGAATATGGACTGGCAAATCAGTCCCAGTATGAAATGGACTTTTTTCAGCGGACGGCAACTGAACGAAACGACCCGCATTGCCCAATTGCAGCTAGAACAAGGTATCAATGATTATAACAACACCCTGCTCACCGCTTTGCAGGAAGTGGACGACGCCCTTTATTCCTATGCCAAAGCCCAGGAGCAATTGTCGGCCGACCGCCAGGCCTATGAACAGGCACAGGAAACCCTGAACCTGGCCCTCACTCTCTATAAGCAAGGCCTATCCGACTACCAAAACGTGCTCGATTCACAAAAGGATGTACTGAATTACCAGAATACCCTGGCCGGTGCCCAAGCCACTACCTTGCTTTATCTGATCCAACTGTATAAGGCCCTGGGAGGCGGTTGGGAAAACTAAAGCAATTGACGATTTACGATTCTCTTTCGGGCAGGGGAGAATTGTGGACATAATCAACAATCTAAAATCTAAAATTCGACACAGCAGCCTCACGTTATCAATGAATCATGCAAAACCCGGGAAACGACAGGACAAAGCCGCATAAGGGGAATGCTTCCGGAATATCATCTGTCTATCCACGCTTTAAATAAAGCGACCCGCTCCCGGCTAACCAATATATTCTCTTTTTTATCCCATCCGTAAAGTATTATTTTTAAACGGTTGGAAGAATAATTTATGATATCCCCGATTGAATTATAAGCAATAATAAAGTTTCTGTTTACCCTGAAAAACAAACCAGGATCGACAAGCTGCCCGATTTTGTCCAGTGAATAATCTACAGGATGATTTTTACCGGTGTCATCAAAAATAAAAGTGGAACGCTCCGCTATATAAAAACATCTGATTGCAGATACAGGAACTGACCTGTAATGTTCCCCTATTTTTACCATAAAACGTTCTTTACGTACCGGATACAATTCTTTAATTATTGCTTCAAGCCGCGTATATCCCATATTTAACCGATGGATCGTATTAAATTTGTCAACCGCTTTTTTTAATTCTTCCAATCCTACCGGCTTAAGGAGATAATCCACACTGTTGACCTTAAATGCTTTCAAGGCATATTCGTCATAGGCCGTTGTAAATATTACCGGAATTTTTATTTCAAGCAGGTCAAATACCTCAAAAGAAATACCATCTTCCAGTTGTATATCCATAAATACCAAATCGGGAGGCGTATTAACCGAAAACCAATTTACAACCTGCTCAACAGACGAGAGGACACCGATAATCACTATTGCCGGATCGACTTCTTCCAATAAGCGAACCAGTTTCCGCACAGCGGGCTGCTCATCTTCTACAATCAATACTTTCATAATTCAATTATTTTCAAGAGGCAGTTTGACAATGAAACGACTATTTTCCTGATTAATGACGATTTCTTTACCCATGACCAATTTTATCCTTTCCCGAAGATTTGCTAATCCTATACCCGAAGGACGGCACAATACAGTTTTGCTATTCATTGTATTGGCAACTACAATATACCTCCCTTCACGATAAATACTTATTTCCAAAGGCCGGGCTTGCGAAGCGATGTTGTGCTTTAACGCATTTTCAACCAATATCTGCAAGGATATGGGGATTATTTTAAATTTCCCCGGATTTTCTATCCTGATCTCCAACGTTATCTTCTCCCCGTCACGCTCTTTTCGTAAACCAAAATAATTTTTTACGAACTCAATTTCCACATCCAGAGGTACCCAATCTACATTTTCATTTTCAAGTATATAACGATAAACAGAAGCTAATTTCTGAATACAAATATCTGTTTTCCGGGCATCTTCATACACCATTTCAGAAAGTGTATTCAAACTGTTAAACAAGAAATGGGGATTGACCTGAGCTTTTAAATTTCCATATCTGAATCTTAAATTCTCCTCCCTCAATTTCTGTTCCCGGTTAATGGACTGACGCCATATCTCGTAGAAAAATATAACCGATGCCACAAAGATTCCGATAAAAAGAGACGAGAATGTCCCCGGAATATCCTTATAGAGTAAATTTTCCACAAAATTACGGGTATCCCATCCCTTAAGCAGAAACAATACATAATCACTTAAACTGAAAATAAACAAAGAAACAACAACTGCCGACAACACAAAAAATACAAATGAAGGAATCAGTTTCTTTTTTAATTCGCTGACCGGCTTCTTTATATTATCGGCCTGTATTTTAAAAAACAGACTTACGATGAATAAAACGGTAAATATATTGGATACCGTCATTACGATGACAGATATATCGAAAATATCAGTTCCTTCGCCTCGTTTTATAAACCATGTATAAATGATACTAAACAGTAGTACTGCTATAATCATCTTTATTTTTCTGTATTTTCCGGACATAGACACGTTTTATATTACACTCCTATAGCCTTACCTGATGCCCAAAAGCCCCCAATACTCATAAATAAAATCAGCGATATAAATATAGCGGAAATAATCGTAATATATTTCCGTTCAAATTTATACCAAAGCGATATAATTCCCGAGAAAAGAACAGTGTATAACAAGGCTTCGGGAATAGCACCCAAATGGTAAGATACCGGCAGTAGCGTATAAATATATCCGTCAAAAGAGCCGGGGGCAGGTCCGATTGTAGAAATAAAAGAAAATCCTAAAACCAACCAGGCTAATTTTATAAAACCCTTTTTTTCAAAGATAAAGCCACGCACCGGCAATAACACCAACGCAATTATTATGCCTCTGAATAATTGAAATGAAGGCCCTAGCATAACCCAAGGAGACTCCACCGGCTTCATCATGGATGATAAATATTCCGAGGAAAAATGTGTTTTATAATCCAGGAAAAACAGTGCCAATATACCTGCTGTAAAATAAGCGATAAAATGTGCCGCACATACCTTCCAAATAAAATTCATCTGCAAAGCCGTTACTTTTTTCATGTCTTTCATTTTTAATGTTATACCTCAATTTACCAATCCGACCTGCAGTCGGACGGATTTCTGAAGTAAAATAAAAGTATGAAGAACACACGGACAAATAATAATTGCAGAGTTGTCGTTTCAGATAACCAAGTTGTTATTTCACACCTCCCAATTGTATAAGAACAACCTATTTTAGATTATGAAGGAGGAGCGTGTACCGACGCTCCTCCTTATGATGTCAGCGTTTAACGGCGAAATATATAAGTTATACCGCCTAACAAGAGCAGGGTCAATATTACTGCCCAGAGATTTAACCGGCGGGATTCGGCTGTCAGGATATAATCGGCCGGCAGAAAGCGATAGGCATTCAGTTGCCAGGTCAATTTGTCGTTTTCGCAATGCGGCGCATTGGTTGAAACAACTTTACCCGGCATGACCAATTCGTATTTGATATGGGGTTCGAACAATTCGAGTACGGCCGATTCAGCATCAGAAAGGGAATCGAGTACCCGCTGATTTTTCCGGTATTCTTCCGAAAAATAACCGGTCCGGAAATATTGATCCAGGAAAGGAGCCAAATTATCCGACCAAAAATCAGATTTATCCTTATTGAGGATAAAAATAGAATCCCGGGCCTGGGACAAACGGCCGCTCCAGAGATTGTCAGGCCTGGAGGCCAGGAAATCCTGAATCACCGAATACTGCATGACAAACAAAGATTTCTTTCCCCAGGTTTCAGCTTTTTCCTGTATCTGTTCCAGGTATTCATACATTTCATAACCATTCATCCCCTGACAGGCAGCAGGATCCCCCTGAAACCAGAGTATCTGCTCTTCGGGTGTCAGGTATTCTCCTAAGGGGACAGGCAGATCCTGCGATGGATAACGGGTATATTTCTCTGAAAAAGTATAGTAGGTATAAAACCACCTGAAAGATTTATTCCATGTGATTTCCGGTTTTATGTTTTTCCATGAACTGTGGTCAAACCGGAAGTTACGGTTCATTTCTTCAACCGAAGCATAGTGACAGGTGGCCACAACTGCCGAAGCACCTGCAGGACTCTTTAAATGCTGCAATGGCCAAGGCTGTAATCCGCCGCTTACCGAATCATACACCGAGACCTGCCAACCGTCATCCAGGCGGACGGGGAAGGGATTGCGGGCCGTGTCTCCCGCTAAGAAGGCAGAGTCTTTCGTCGTTAACCGGAACTGCCGGAAACAGGAACCGTCCGGGTTTATCCGGGTCAGCATTTCGTAATGTTTGTCACAAGAGCATAATAAAAGAACTAAAAACAGATTGATTATAAAGATACTATTTTTCATGGCTTTGTTTTTTTAAGTTTGACATCCGGGAACTGAGATAAAATTCTTCCCGCTGTTGTTTTCTGGCTTCCTGCGCCTGCCGGAAAGCGGCATATTGCTTTATCTTTTCCGGTATCGGGGAAGCAGGATCGATAAAGCGGTCCAGCTGTCCGGTTATATCGGCATACGCAGCCTCACGAAGAACCGGAAAGGGTTTCGTTAATTCATAAACGAATAAACCGATCACCATGGCTGCCGCCACTCCGGACAGCATACGGATGATGCTCAACCGGCTGCCGGCTGCCGCATGCTCCGGCAAACGGGTAGCGATATGCTCCATAATCTGCCGGGAGAGTTTTTCCGGGTGTTCCAGGACAGGTTGCATCTCCCTGATTTTTCCGATCGTCCGATCGTATTGTTTATCTGTATTTTCCATTTGCTTTTTATAAGATTTTACTGATTCGTTGACGAATATATTTTCTGGCCAGATATAAATTACTTTTAATTTTTGCACTGCTCATCCCGGTGATTAATTTAATTTCTTCCGGATCTATTCCTTCCAGATCCCAAAGTGTAAACACCAGTTTTTGCTTGGGTGTCAGTTCCCCGGTCAGCCGGGTGATACGAGTTATCAGTTCCTGATTTTCCAAATTTTGTCCGGTATCTTCTTCTACCGGAACTTCCATCGCCTTTTCCTGCTGTCCCGCAGCTATCAAACCGGATTGCCGTCGCTGCTGCCGCATTTGATCGTAACACAAATTTACCGTTATCTTATACAACCAGGTCGTAAACTTCACCTGCGGCTTAAATTGCGCCAGATGCGTCCAGGCCCGGATAAACACTTCCTGTGTTGCATCCCGGGCTTCTTCAGTATTACAGAGCAGGCGGAAAGCAAGCCTGAAGACATAATATTGATATTCGGTAACCAACCGGCCGAAAGCCGCTGTGTCGTTCCCCACGCTTTGCCTGATTAACTGTTGTTCGCGCTCCTGATTCATGTTTTATTATCAATGATTCACAAATGTAACGTCCGAATCGGCGATAAGTCGAAAAAAAAGACAGATTTTATAAAATAATCACAGAAAAGCACCCGCCACATCCGGATCATTTCAGTCCCGGGGTATGATTCATAACTGAACATTCTAAAGCCGGATGACGTATATGAGGGCAAAAACTTATATGATGAAAGACTATATCTTAATCGCAATTTTTTTCTGTCTGGCGGCAGGATGTCACACTAAAAAAGAAGGACGGGAACAAATGCCGTTACCGGAAATCCCGGTAAATACTCCCCAAACCCGTAATGTTGTGTACAGCTACGAATATCCGGCCTATCTTGAAGCGGAGCAAACTGTAAACCTTGTAGCCCGGGTCTCCGGTTTTCTCGAAAGAGTCGGTTACACTCCCGGCCAGGAAGTCAAAGCGGGGCAAACCCTTTTCATCATTGAACCCAAACCCTACGAGGATCAGGTGAATGCAGCCTTAGCAGGGGTGAATACCGCCGAGTCCCAACTGGCATATGCCAAGGCCTCGTTTGAAAAAATGAAGGAGGCCGTACGTACCAAAGCGGTCAGCGAGATCGATTACCTGCAATCGGAATCTTCTTATAACTCGGCCCTCGCCGATTTGCAAAATGCCAAGGCTCAGCTCAATACAGCCCGTATCAATCTCAATTACTGCTATATCAAGGCTCCTTTCGACGGGAAGGTAACCCGGAATCTGGTAGACCGTGCCAATTTTGTTGCCGGTTCGGTCAGTCCCACAACCCTCGCCACGATGTATAAGGACCGGCAAATGTACGCTTATTTCAATATGGCCTACCCGGAATACCTCAATCTGCCGGTAACCGGCACAAAGCAAGCGACGAACGATTCGCTCCGGTTTCTGACCGTCAGTGACGCCGCCAATCCGCAACACCAATGGAAAGGCCAGCTCGACTATACTTCGCCGAATGTCGACCTGCAAACAGGGACAGTCGGCGTCCGGGCCATTATAGATAATCCGGAACAACAACTGCTGAGCGGCATGTACGTCAAGATACATGTCCCCTACCGCTACGTAAGCAATGCTTTGCTTATCCCGGAAACCTCCATCGGCACAAACCAAACAGGAAGGTTTGTTTATATCCTGGGAACGGACAACCGGGTCGAGCTTAAACCCGTCACCGTCGGTGTGCTCGAACCGGACGGGATGCGCGAAATTGTCAGCGGTATACGTCCCGGCGACCGTTATATTGTGGATGCCCTTATGAGCGTACGCCCCGGCATGCAGATCAAACCTAAAAATAAATGATGTTTTAATTACAGGTTTTAAATTGTTTGTCCAACCGGTTTATTATCAGGATCATTTAATCTAAAACCGGCCATTTAAAATCTATATGCACGTTGCCCCAGATTACGGATTAACTTACGATTTTTCAATTTACACGATTCAAATTCAATAACCAGATCATGATAAGCACTTTCTTTATCAACCGCCCGATATTTGCCACCGTATTGTCGATACTGATCGTCATTGCAGGCCTTGTTTCCCTGAACAGCCTGCCTGTCGAGCAATATCCTTCCATTACCCCGCCGACCGTTGTCGTACGCGCTTCTTATCCGGGAGCCAATGCAACGACGATTGCCAATATGATCGGCACTCCCATTGAACAACAAGTCAACGGCGTCGAAGGAATGCTTTACATGTCGTCCTCATCTTCCAGCACCGGCTCTTATCAACTGACTATTACTTTCGAAGTCGGTACGGACCTCGATATGGCCACCGTCCTGGTTGAAAACCGCGTTAATATCGCTTTACCGACCTTACCGCAGGAAGTTACCAAGATCGGGGTGACGACGACCAAAGAATCGACCAATGTCGTCATGTTTATCTCCCTGACCACCAGCTCTCCCGATTACGACGCCCTTTACCTGTCGAATTATGCCGATCTGAATATCGTCAACCAGTTGGAACGGGTTAAAGGTGTGGGTAATGTCAGTCTTTTCGGTATGGGGAATTACAGTATGCGCATCTGGCTCGATCCCGATCTGCTGGCCATCCGCGGAATCACAGCCGACGATGTCCTTGCGGCCATACAGAGCCAGAATATACAGGTAGCGGCCGGAAGTGTCGGCGCCGAACCGCTGCAACACAAAGAAGCCTACCAATATACACTGGAAACCCAGGGTTTGCTCGTCAATGAAGAAGAGTTCGGTAATATCATCATCAAAGCCTTTCCCGACGGGAAATACCTTCGTATGCGGGACATTGCCGATATTGAGATCGGCCGCGAAACATACAGTACTACCGCCCAATTAAAAGGCGGTTCTGTAGCTGCACTGGCCATCTATCAGCTTCCCGGAGCAAACGCCCTCGATGTTTCCGAGCGGGTAAAAACGGAAATGAACCATCTGGCTACTTATTTCCCGCAGGGTATCGATTATAACGTCACCCTCGATACAACCGAGTTTATCCGGGCTTCCATCGCCGGTATTTACAGTACGCTTATCACGGCTTTCATACTCGTACTGCTGGTGATCCTGCTTTTCCTGCAAAACTGGCGGGCGATGCTGATTCCACTCATTGCGATCCCCGTATCTCTGGTCGGTACTTTCACATTTATGAAACTATTCGGGTTTTCCATCAATACGCTGACCCTATTCGGATTGGTACTGGCTATCGGACTGGTGGTAGACGACGCCATTATCATCGTTGAAAACAGCTACCGCCTGATCGAAACCGGGAAATACAATACCGTCAAGGAAGCCGTCAACCAGGCCATGAAAGAAGTGTCGGGCGCTGTTATCGGCATCGTGCTTGTATTGCTGGCCGTATTTATACCCACAGCTTTTATCGGAGGCATCACGGGGCAACTTTACAAGCAATTTGCCCTGACGATTGCCATATCGACGGTTATCAGCGGCTTTAACGCCCTTACCCTGAGTCCTGCACTGTGCGCTCTTTTTCTCAAGCCGAAACAACCGACCCGGTTTTTCCTGTTCAAAGCTTTCAACCGTTTTTTTGAGAAAACAACCAACGGTTACACCTGGGTCATCCGGGGCTTTATGCGTAAATCCATACTTACCCTCATCGTATTTTTCGTTATTTCTTTCTTTGCTTTCTGGGGATTCCTGAAATGGCCGCGTACTTTCCTGCCGGAAGAAGACCAGGGTTATTTCCTGGCTTTTATGCAGCTTACGGATGCCGCTTCTTCTTCACAGACCCAGACAGCCCTTGAAAAAGCCGCCGCCATCATCAACCGCATCGACGGTGTAGAAACCTATATCACGATCAACGGCTTTTCAGTCATGAGCGGTGCCAATGCCTCCAATGCAGCCACCGTTTTCGTCATGCTGAAAAACTGGGACGAACGTAAAGCCCCCGGCATGAGTGCCCAGGCTATTGTCGACAAATTCAATATGCTCGCCCATTTCGAGATACCGGAGGCCCTGACTTTCGCCGTGCTGCCGCCTTCCATCCCCGGATTAGGGGAAAGCAGCGGGTTTGAAGTGATGCTCCAGGATATCAATAATTACGGTCCGCAGGAACTCCAAAAAATGACGGATGAGCTCATGGTAGCCGCCGCACAAACCCCCGGCCTGGCTTCTGTGGAATCGATGTTCAGTGCCGATGTTCCCTTGTATTACCTCAATATCGACCGGAACAAAATAGAAATGATGCAAATCCCGATCAGCAATGTTTTCAACACGCTGACGGTGTTCCTCGGCTCTTCTTATGTCAATAATTTCGTAAAATTCGGCCGCACTTACCAGGTGAAGGTCGAAGGCGCTCCCGACAGCCGGGCCCTGATCGGGGATATCCGCCGGCTGAATGTCAGAAATGCCCAGGGCGATATGATTCCCCTTTCGGCCTTTACTACGGTAGAAAGCCGCGTCGGGGCAGAAAACCTGACCCGTTACAACACCTATACTTCGGCTCTTATCTCGGGCTCTGCCGCTTCCGGTTACAGTTCGGGAGAGGCACTGGAAATTATGGGTAATCTGATCAAAGAGAAGGCCGGCTCCTCATTCGGTTACGAATGGACGTCCATGGCCTATCAGGAAGAAAATTCCAGTTCGAGCACGAGTCTGATATTTATTCTCGCGATTCTCGTCGCCTATCTTATTCTGGCTGCCCAATATGAAAGCTGGACGAATCCGGCCGCTGTCATCATGGGACTCCCTATCGCCCTGCTGGGCGTCGTTATCGGGGTGATGGTGATGAACCTGCCTATCAGTGTATACACACAGATCGGTATCGTCCTCCTTATCGCCCTGACGGCCAAGAACGCCATCCTCATCGTCGAATTTGCCCGCGATTACCACGCCGCCGGCAAATCCATCAACGAAGCCGCACTGGAAGGGGGCCGTGTCCGCCTGCGCCCGATACTGATGACCTCCTTTGCCTTTATCCTCGGTACCTTCCCGTTGGTTATCTCCTCCGGAGCCGGAGCCGCCAGCCGCATCTCCCTCGGTATCGCCGTTTTCGCCGGTATGCTTATGACCGCCCTCGTCGGTACCCTGTTTATCCCCAATTTCTACAAACTTATGCAGGAACTACAGGAAAAATTCACCCGCAACAAAAAAACGCCGCCAGACACCAATTCTGTGATCTGACCCCAGGCAGCCGGTCGCAAGATCAGCCCCACGATCACACCTAATAAACAGCCCCTCCGGTTTTTCAAACTTCCGGGGGGCTGTTCAGTTCTGACTTATATTATAAATCCACCGACTTATTTAATATTTTTATAATCATTCAGATTACAACTTATTAAATCTTTGAGATGTATAACTAATTATAAATATCGATTTATACGATAAAATATACGGTTCTTATTTCACCGTGTACTTTCGATATGTTCCAATAGTTTTTCCAGGACAGGATCGCCGCCTTTCATATATTCCGAGGCAACGAAAGGAATCTCTATATCCGGATATACCTGACCGTCCGGATTGCGGGTGTATTCATCGAGTTCTATTGTTGAGATACTTACTGTGGCGTAAGGATTACTGCTCCACGGCAGATGAGTTATTTCCCCGTATTTCAAAGCATTGTGCAAAAGCGGAACACCGGCCAATTTTGCAGAACCGTTATATTGCAAAATATTGGCAAAAGTTGCGGCCTGTGATCCCGTATCTTCACTTATTAATACGTAAATATTCATATTCTGGTATTTCTCTTTATTCAAAGGAAATGATTTAACAAAATACCGTTCAGGCAAATTAATCAATTGCCCCATCCTGTCTTCCGTAAGAAAATCGTAATCTTTAATGGTATTTGGAGACACCCGTAATCTGACATTTTTTAAATAAACGACCGTGTCCTTATTAACGAGCAACGACATTAACTCATCGAAATCGCTTCCACTGCCTCCCCCATTTTTTCGTATATCAATGATCAGGTTCGGATAGCCTATTTTTTTCAAACGCTTAATAAAAGAATACAGGTCTTTAATGATACTTTTATTATACCTGAAAGCCGGAATACTGAAATATCCGGTTTTATAGTCTGCCCATATTTTCTTTTGATTTTCAGAGATTTTATTTTTTAAATAATGATCGTAAGTTATTCCTTCCGTATGAATATTCAGTATTTGATTCTGACGTTGAGTTTTAACCGTATAGCCGGGACTATAAGCATAGTGATAATAAGCCTGATAAACAATAAACGGAGAATAACGGTTCGTATACGTGTACTTTATAAATTCCTCAACAGGCGTATTATTAATCTCTAAAATACGATCTCCTTTATGGAATTTTTCATCATATGAATGATCAATGATAATGGTATCGTTTATATTAATAATATCCCAAGGCAATATCGGTATTTTATCAGAATTCGCTCTATTGTTTTTCGTGATAAACCAAGGGATTAACGGACGGAAATGAGGATCTTCAAATTTCAACCGATCAAAATAAGGTTTAAAAGCATATAATGATTCCGTTAAATTAAGCGTGTCTTTCTTCATTCTGGAAATCACTATCCTTCGGATAGAATCCCTTTCCGATATCGGCAAACTCTCAAAAAGATGAGGATGTATTACATCTTTTGGAAAAGCTGTTATTACAGAATCCGGGGAAAACGGCCGGGAATAAGGATTCACCAACACCTCCGGATAAGCCTCAACAAGATCATATCCCCGGAAATCCTGCCCCATACCCCAATTAAATATCCCCAATAAAATACACGATAACCCTATTGATTTTAACATATTTCAAATAAAAATTAAATCCGGTTTTGTAATATCAATTATTCATGATCAATATCAAAAAAGTGTCGTTTCATCTAAATTATACATAGAGCATTGCTTTATATCGTTACAGTCTAAATATGAATAAAGCTCTGTTTTTCACCACAATATTTATAAAATCAGTGAGTTTAAGAATACGTATTAAAACGATTTATTGTCGTTTATCAACAAATTACTTATCTCATATCCTTTGATATTTGTTTACAAATATATAAAATTGAGAAAATAGTATTCCATTTTATTACTAATAAATAGAATATTTTACCGATATTCAATATATGTAACGAATATTTTTGTTTATTGTATTTGTCTCTTTACATTTTTTTATATATCTTGCCTCCGTCTGTATATCAGATCGGTTGGACAGCCTTTGTGGTACGTCTTAAAATAGGATTCGATTTTTATGTTTAAGGATAACGATAAACCGGAAACGCCCAACCGATAAACCTTTTTGTTAAATCAAAGCAGCTCTCCGGGAAGCAATCATACAAACCGATTTTAAACCTGTTGAAGCTAAACATTGAAGTATTTGCGTGGCAATAAACGATCGTAAGATCGTCGGATAAATTTTTGACAGACAGATTCAGGTAAACACACCTTTGGCAGTAAGGTTTAAGGCCTGGCAGAGTAACCCAAAATTTAACGTTCAGCAAGTGTTACCCCTGCTTTTGTTAAAGGTAGCGCCGCAAAATTACCGATAACCGATTTGAATTTTTCCCTGTGTTGTTCATTCGCCTTTACAGGTATTATCGGACGAATTGGAAAAATTACCACCGGGTAGTCCGGTGATGCAATTAAAACGAAATATGAAGGATCAGGTACTCATAGGGCACGATTTCAATTGTCATACGATAAATCCAGCAATTGAATGAACCCCGATAATAATTAATACAATGAAAATATTCAACATTTTAGACAAGATGCACATCTTTAATCGTCTGATACACCACCGAAAGACAGGAACTCCCAAAGAGTTTGCCCATCGTCTGGGGATTAGCCGTTCAACATTATATGATATGATCGACGACTTACGGTCGAGAGGGGTAACGATTAAGTACTCACGCAGATTATCAAGTTTTTACTATGACACTCCCGTAGCGCTGGAGGTTCGTTTTACGATTATTCATTTATCGGATATGTCAACCGACGAAATGAAAAAATATGACGGAGGACATCAAATCGTTCATTCCGTCCAATTTTTCGGACGGAAAGAATTTAGCTTTGCATTATAGACAACATGTGCACGATGTCTTTATCGACAATTATGAACTTTAAAATGAAAAATGATGAAAAAACTGGACTTAAATGCTTACGGCGTAGAAGCTATGTCGAAGCAAGAAATGAAAAAAACGGACGGAGGATTTATTGACTTCCTTTATAGACTCGTAACTGGTAGAGATTTAGCAGATGACTTACGGACTGTTGCTATTGATTTAGCGACTAAACATGCAGAAATCGTAGCATCGAATCCTACAGCATTTATACAATAGCCTGATACCGAGGGTGCACTTCTGTATGATTTAGCACCCTCGTTTTAATAATATCGAGTATCCGTTCCGACAGGAGAGTATTTTGGCCTTTAAGATAGTTTTTTATTAATTTAAATCCAATGTATAACATTCATCATTTAAAGGAAATCATAGGCAAAGCGAACATGATTCAATTTTGTCTTATCGTGTTGGTTGCGGTTAATCTAACAAAAGCCATTGTTTACTTGCCCTTCAAAATGTTTCAATTAGAGGATATTCAGTTTAGAGAAGAACTAATAAATCCCAAACAACCGACCTTAACCGTTACGATATTAATATCGGCTTTGATTTTAGCACCTATTGTTGAAACGGCATTATTTCAGACATTTATTTATCAATTTAAAAGATGGTTACATTTTAATAATACAACTATCGTCTTGATTTCAGCCGTATGTTTTTGTATGATACATAATTTCAGTCTGCTTTATATGATTTGCACTTTTTTTGGAGGAAGCATTTTTATGTATGTATATATTTTAAGATCTGAAGATAACAAAAAAACATATTGGTCTGTGGCATTAGCTCATTCTATACTCAATGCTTTTGCCTTATTCATGGTTTTGATATTTAATACATTGTAAATAGTATTCATCAAAATAAAGTTATATGATATAATATGTTTTTATCAAATAGTTCTTTCCGTCCATTTTTTCGGACGGAAAGGTTATATCTTTATATTATAGACAAAGTGCGCTCGATGTCTTGATTGATAATATAAACTCTAAAATTAAAAATGATGAAAAAACTCGATTTGAATGCTTACGGCGTAAAAGCTATGTCAAAGCAAGAAATGAAAAAAAAGAATGGCGGAGGTTTTCTTGACTTCCTTTATGAAATCACAGGTGTAAGTACTCTCGATAAATTGTGGGCAGTAGCCAAAGAGTTAGGGAGCAAACATGCAGATATAGTCGCATCAAACCCGACAGCATTCATACAATAACCTGATATCGAGGGTGTCTAAATGAAACGACACCCTCGTTTTATTCAAATCCCTGTCGGGAAATAAAATTAAATACCTGATCTTACAGGGAAATATTTCAACGACAAAACAGCCTCTTTTATAATAATATCATGTATAGTATTCATCACTTAAAGAAAATTATAGGCAAAGCGAATATGATACAATTTTGCCTTATCATATTGGTTTTGGTTAATCTAGTCAGAGCTATCGTTCATTTATCTTTTAAAACACTTCAACTGGATGATATAGGGTTTAGTGAACCGTTAATAAATCTGGATAAACCCGTTTTAACCGTCACGGTATCAATATCAATTTTGGTATTAGCACCTATCGTTGAAACGGCTTTATTTCAAACACTTATTTATAAACTTACAAAATGGTGTCGTTTTAACAATATAACCATTGTCCTGATTTCGGCTGTATGTTTCGGTCTGATGCATTATTACAGCCTGCTTTATATGATCAGTACCTTTTTTACAGGAGGTATTCTTATGTATGTGTATATCTTAAGATCCGAATATAACAACAAGCCATATTGGTCTGTTACACTGGCTCATTTTATGCTCAACGCTTTCGCATTACTCATGGTATTGATATTTAAGATACTATAAACCATGTCTATTGAAATTAAACAACACGATATAACAGATTGTGGTGCAGCTTGCCTAGCCTCGATTGCAGCACATTACGGGCTGTTGATGCCTATTGCACGCATACGCCAGATAGCTTCAACCGACCGTAGGGGAACAAATGTATTGGGAGTAACCACAGCTGCAGAAAAGCTAGGATTCTCGGCAAAGGGGGTAAAAGCCCTTAATCAGGACGGTACGAAAAAAATTGCTCCTCTCCAAAAGATACCACTACCAGCTATCGCTCATGTTTTAATCGACGGGCGTTTGTCACATTATGTCGTTATCTATAAAGTAACTGATAAGTGGCTCCGGATTATGGACCCTGCAGTCGGGAAAGTTGAAAAATGGAATTTTGAGAAATTTGAGCAAACATGGACGGGTATACTAATACTCATGCTCCCCGACGATAGCGTATTTCAAAAAGGATCGGAAAAAGTTTCCATCATGAATCGCTTCCTTTATCTGCTAAAACCTCACAAAGCCGTTATCATTCAAGCTATTTTCGGAGCTGTAATCTATACAATATTAGGACTTGCAACTTCTGTATTTGTACAGAAAATTATTGACTATGTACTACCGGACAACAACGCCAATTTATTAAATCTTATGGGGGTTGTTATGGTGTGTATTTTAATACTTAGCCTCATCATTAATTACTGCAAATCTATATTCATTTTTAAAACGGGCCAGAAAATCGACGCCAGATTAATTTTAGGCTACTATAAGCATTTATTAAAATTGCCCCAATCATTTTTCGACAATATGCGTACCGGAGAAATTATTTCAAGAATCGGGGACGCTATGAAAATCCGGTCGTTTATCAATGAAACACTCGTGTCTCTAATTGTAAGCGTTTTTACCATTTTGTTTGCTTTTGGATTAATGTTTACTTATTATTGGAAATTGGCACTCATCATTCTGATTATCATCCCGCTATATGCGTTCATATATTATCTCTACAATCGTGTAAATAAAAAAACACAACGAAAAATAATGGAAAATGCAGCGGATTTGGAATCTCATTTGGTTGAGTCTCTGAATGCTGTAGGAACGATCAAACGTTTCGGAATGGAAACATTTGCCAATACCAAAACCGAAACCCGTTTTATAACATTGCTCGATTCCATATACCGTTCGGGTGTTAATGCCCTAATTTCAACATCTGCGACAGGTTTCATTGCACAAGCATTTACAATAATTCTGTTATGGGCCGGATCGTATTTCGTATTCGACAAAGAAATCACCCCGGGTGAATTATTGTCATTCTATGCCCTGATCGGCTATTTTATCGGTCCTATCGGTAGCTTAATCGGTATGAATCTCGCTATACAAGACGCTAAAATCGCAGCCGACCGTTTGTTTGAAATAATGGATTTAAAACAAGAGGATACCGAACAGAAGATCGATTTAGAGCGTTCGCGTATTGGTGACATTGTCTTTGAGAATGTCAGGTTTGCTTATGGTACAAGAACAGAAGTATTTGAAGATTTCAATCTCACCATCAGTAAAGGCGAGATAACGGCAATTGTCGGCGAAAGTGGTTCAGGCAAATCTACTTTAGCTGCTTTATTACAAAATATTTACCCTATTACCGGTGGAAGTATAAAACTTGGGGATATAAATATAAAACACATTGAATCCGATTCGCTCCGGCAGTTGATCAGTGTAGTACCACAAAAAATAGATTTATTTGAAGGGTCGATAATCGACAATATTGCACTTGGAGACTATGAACCTGATATGCAAAAAATCCTCAATATATGTTCAGCTATCGGCATTACCGGATTTATTGATAAATTACCTGCCGGCTTCGGAACGAACATAGGCGAAAACGGAGTGAAATTAAGCGGCGGTCAAAGGCAACGTCTGGCCATTGCAAGAGCTTTATACCGTGATCCTGATATATTAATTCTTGACGAAGCTACCTCTGCGTTAGATTCTGAAAGTGAATCACATATAAAACATGTAATTCAGGAGCTCCGTAAGCAAAGGAAAACGGTTCTGATTATTGCCCATCGTCTTGGAACAATCACGAATGCGGACTCAATTGTAGTTTTAGAGTCGGGTAAAGTTGTCGATCAAGGGACTCATAACGAACTGATTTTAAAAAAGGGAAGCTATTATCAATTAGTTAAAAATCAATTGGATTTGGGAAAAGATTGATTATCCTTTTCTTCTGAAACTCTATAAAGGCTCATATTTAATCATACAAACTTTCTCTGAGGTCCGATAAACACCCAATAAATAAGGACTTTATAAAGCCAACAGTTCGGAGGAGACTGTTTCTGACTCTTATCCGATAATCAGATTATTGTATTTATTTTAAAAGTTTTGCTTTTCGCTTTTCATTCTGTCTTTACAGACATTTTATTTTTTACACCCTTCAAATGTGCTTCGTATGCCGGGAGCATGAGTATCATATCTTTGTCTTGCCGGGCGATTTTCAATGCCTGACGGTAGCAGCGGCGAGCCGCTTTCAGTTGTTGCCGGCGTTCGTACAGTTCACCCAGGCTATCGTATAAGTTCGCAGCAGAAGGATAGTTATACAAAGCTTGCTTAAACACTTGCTCTGCACGTTCCCAGTCTTCTTTTTCCAGATAGAAATACCCCAGATAATTGTAATCTTCTTCACCCGGGAGAATTTTTTCTCCCCAAAAATCCGATAACCGGTTAAAATGCTCATAAAACAACGAATCGTTTTGTGATTCTTCTATATTTTCCCATGCCGTTTCTGTCAGATAGAATCCCTCGAATACAAATTCCAACCCCTTTCGCATTCCTGTTAAAACAGCCGAATTATGATCTTCGTCAACAAATACTGTCTTTTTAACGCGATCTTTATCGTCCCATTTTCTAAACAAAGAATCTACATCTTTTCGTATTACAGGAAAGTCGTTATCACCATAGCCACAGTACAGTTTTTTTATTTTCTTCCATGCCGGGGATTCCGGGGGATAGTTCCGTAAAAATGAAGATTGATTTACCCACAATGTCGGGCTGATCGTGACGACAGCATTAAAAAAATCATTTTTTAAGGCCGCATTTAATACAAATGTTCCGCCATGTGAATGACCGATACCTACCCGAATAGCATTTGTCCGGTATGTACTCTCTATCAAAGGAAATAATTTCCCGGCCAGGAACCGGCAAAAGAATTCATTTCCTTCCGGATTGGTTTCTCCTGCCTCAATAAGCTCTTTCCCCCGGTCGATCTGTTCAATACCGACAATTATTGCCGGTGGGTATATGTCGCAATTATAACGATAAATGGCCACCAAAACATCAAAAAGCACCTGTCCATCCAATACGTACAAAACCGGATAATGCAACCGATCATTTTCATAGTTGGCAGGTAAATAAATCCTCGCCCGATAATTTCCGCCGAATCCGACTTCTTTTATCGTGATATTTTGTCCTTTACTACTGATACCCAATCCCCAAACCATAAAAAATAATACGATCTTTATAAGATGTACTCTCATGATCAATTACTTTTAGATTTATTTCATTTTCAGAGGTAAAAACAAATGCTTTTACCCAGCTATATCCAATCTCCGTTTAATTGAAACGATAGGCGGCTATTCTCAATTCCTTATGGGATTTAAACGGTTTGGAGGGTTTCAGGTGTTTTGCCAGATATTTGTATATATCGTAGCGGATTTCGGTCGCGGTTCTGATGTCGATCCGGTCAAAAGAATGCCCGCCGGGCATATCCTGAAATATCTTGTAATCAAATTGCTTTCCTTCCGCTTTCAGGGCCCTGATCATATGTTCCACTTCGATAACATTCACATCGTCGTCATTCGTATTCGTATAGATCAATACCGGGTCTTTCAGCTTGTCGGCATGCCACACCGGAGAACGCCTTTTGTATTCTGCAATATCACCCCTGGCGCTTTTCCCGATGTCCCGCCTGAACATTTCCCGGTAACCATCTTCGGCATATCCCATCCGCATGATAACATCACAAACAGGTACTCCCGCAAACCCACATTTATACACACCGGGATAGGTCATCAGATTCATCAGCGTAATCATTCCTCCGTGACTCCAACCTATAATCCCAATCCGGTTTTTATCCACGAAACTATAATTTTCAACCATATATTGTCCGCTCTCGTAAACATCCTGATTTTCCAGACCACCGTAATCGATGTTTTTATATGTCCCGGCACCATACCCGGTACTTCCCCGGTATTCGGCCGCCACTACAATATACTCCTGGGCCACTAATTCCCGGACAATATGGGCATAATAGGTCGAAAAATCCGCATGTACTCCGCTATGGGCAAAAACGATCAAAGGATATTTTTTGTCCGGATCAATACTTTTCGGAACAAATACATACGCCCAGAACTTCAACGGGTTGTTCACACCCATAGCTGTGGGATTGGACGGATTGGCCTTAGGCGGACCACACAGATATACTTTATCGACATAGGCCACATCCCCCACCTTGTTATACCACAGCACATCATCCACTTTCTTCATTACTTCTTCAAAAGAACGTGAAAATCCGGTATGATCGGCATTCAATGTCCGCAACTGCTCCGCCACATCTACCTCACCGGCTTGAGCCAACACGGTAAGATGTCCGGTCCATAATAAACTTACAATAAACAAAAAACCATAATATTTCATCTGCATAATTCAAATTAAGTCCCTCGACTTATTTAATATTTTCGTAATCTGCCCGATTTCAGATGATCGACATTCCTAAAATGTATACCTAATTACGAACGATTACTTATTATAAAATACACATTTTATTATCCTTGCTTCCGGGATATCCACGGTAATCCGTAAAACTTTCCGTCCATACCCGGCAAATTTTCAAAGCTGTACGACCGGTTCTTTTCCTTTAGCCTTGTATTGCCGACCGATCTATCAGATTTACAACAAATATAAATATTTTCACGTATTTTTCAACTTTTTTAATCAATAAGTCGGCCAAATAAAAACATCACGATTTTTCTGCATGACTCTGTCACCTGATTTCCTTACTCACAGAAATATCCGCATCCGGTAAGAATCTGTCCGGATTTTGGATTCATATCTCAGCTATCCGCATTGTCATTATTTTCATGTGTAAATAAAAACCGTCAGAAAAAAAGCATGAATATCAATGCATTATCCTCCTGTTTTCATATATATATCCGGAAAAGAAGTTTTTTGTTCCTATTTGTGTAAATTTCCGTCCCTTTTCGTGTAATATATTTGTTGTATAATCGTCTTGTATACGATGACGGAGAAAGAGTTCAATACATCGATTTTACCGCTGACACACGACATTTTTACTTTTGCGGTACATCTGACGGGCGACCGGTCCGGAGCTGCGGATATTACCCAGGATGTGATGTATAAACTGTGGGAGATGCGCCAGGAGTTACGCAAGGTGCAAAATCCCAAAGCATGGGCTTTGAAAATCACACGCAATTTATGCCTCGACATTCTTAAAAAACAAAAACCGTTATATGATGAAGAACAGATGTACAAAAACAGCGGTTACGATCACGACCTGCTCCGGTCACTGGAAGATAAAGAAACGGCGGCATTGGTAAAGCAGATCATCGATACCCTTCCGGACAACCAGCGGGAGGTTGTCATTCTCCGGGAGATCGAAGAGATGGAATACAATGAGATTGCAGAAATCACCGGCCTCGGCCTGAACAATATACGGGTGCTGTTATCCAGGGCCCGCACCAAAATCAAAGAGATTCTGGTAAAACAATACAGTATTTCGAAATACGAATGATTATGGATAATATACAGGATATATTAAAACGATATTACCGGGGAGAGACGACCCTCGCAGAAGAAAGATACCTCAAAGAAGAGTTTCGCCGGGGCCATCTGACGGAAGAACCGGCCTTATCCACCGGTCCGGTTCAGGAGAGCCTGCCCGAAGGTTTATATGCCGGCATACGGCAAGGCATACGGAAGCGACGGCAAAAACACTTCCGGCAATTATATCTGACAGCCGGAAGCATCGCCGCTATGCTGGTACTGATTATTTTTGTCAAAGGTTCGTTTAGGCCGGCACTTCCATCCGATCTGCAAGTTACGGACAATATAAAGCGTGAGCGTTTCGAAAATGCTTTACGCACCATCGGTAATATATTGGAAGAGGATCGCCCAAATGAAAAAGTATTGTACGAAGATCATAAACTGATCATTGCCATCGAATAACAAACAATTAAATAAGGATTGCCATGAAAAAAGTATTATTTATTCTCGTTGCAGGCATGCTTCTTCCCTTTTTCAGCCATGCCCAGGTTCATAAGCTCATGTCGGCTTATGAAGGAAAAGACGGTGTAACCATTACTCACCTGGATAAAAATTTGTACGGCCTGTATAAAAAGAAAAATCTCTCGCCGGCAGCAGAAAAGTTATTAAAAGATTTGAACGAAGTCAACATTCTTTCGTTTGATCTGGTACGCAATACAACATGGACAGCCGACGGTATTACCGGCAAATTTACCGACGAACTGAAAAAGAAGGGGTATACTCTGGTAAAAAGTGCCACCACCAACGACAGCAAACAATTTATTTATTCCAAGAATGCGGAAGATAAATTATCGGATCTGGTTGTCATCCATCAGGAAACGAAAAACAATCTGGAAATCATTGAACTACGGGGTAATATCCAGGCAGAAAATATCGCTTTGCTTTCCCGGGCTTTAAATATCAAAGGGCTCAATTCCTTGTCGGCCCTGAATCCGAACAATGAAAAATACACATCTTATCTGCAATCGTTCAATTACAACACGATGTCCTCTGAAGAGGTTAAAAAGCAGGCGGAAGAAATGAGAAAGCAAGCCGAAATCATGAGAAAAAAGGCAGAAGAAATGCGACGGAATTTCAATATGGGAACAAATTTCAACTTCAACTTTTCGGGGGATGATTCGACTTTTTTTAACAGGCTTGGAACTATGGATTCTATTTTCAATACCATAGGTTCGGGATTCAGCACAATGGGCAGCTTTTTCGACCAATTGGGCAGTAATATCGGAGATTTTGGAAATACGATCAGTACAATGGGCAGTTCCATACAGATTACAGAAGATAACGGTAAAACCAAAATCAAAATCAACACGAAAAATCTGGATATCATTTATATTGTCGACGGCATCAAATTTGAAGGAGAAGAGATCACCATGCCCGAACAAATCAAATACGTGAATCTGGTCAACGATAAAAAAGACAGCCGCAAATCTTACCTTATCGTCACATCCGACAGCAGATTAGGTGATTTCATTTCACTAAAAGACAATACACTACGTTTCAAATACGATAATCAGGATTTCAAATACAATCTTGCCAAATCCGACAAGCCTTTGCTATGGCTCAACGGAGCGGCAGCAGCGGATTTTTCCGGTGTCGATATCGCCAATATCCGCCAAATCCGCCCCATTACCCAAGCAGAAAAAGAAACCGGATACTATAAAAGTGCCGAAGTGTTTATTACGACAAAATAAAAAAGAGGAACGAGTTTACCCCGTTTCGGACAACACCTTCGACGTCGTATAAAACAGCAGGTTTAAAATTGTAGATTTACGATTTCAGATTAAATAAATCCGACGATGAATTCCATTATTTAGCAATTTTAAATCTGCCAGATTCACTTACTCAAAAGTCCTAAAAATGAAAAAACTCCTCTCAACAGCCATAATTATCTGCACGGTATTTGCCGCTACAGCACAAGATTATCGTTCTGTGGATTCCCTATTGTGTGAGATATACCGGAAAGACCAGCGTGTCAGAGCCAATTTCGAAACCGTATTCACAGGCAAGCTTCCACAGGACAGTGTACTTAAATTCGTACAGACAATGCACAATACCGATCAAGAAAATCAAGCCGTGATCTATAAACTTCTGGATGAACAAGGATGGCCCGACAACCTGTCACCATTAGCCAATCAAGCTATCTTTTTAGTTGTCGATCATGGAAATATTACAGATCAACAAAAGTATTTTCCCCTGATCGAGCAACAGGTAAAGAAAGGCAATCTGGACAAAAGTTCGTGTATGACATTATACGACCGCATCTTAATGCACACAGGAAAAAAACAAATTTACGGCACTCAAACTGTCAGTTATACAGATAAACAGACCGGAGATCAGGTGTTCTATCTGTGGCCGGTAGAAAATCCTTCCCGGCTAGACTCGTTACGGAAGGCGATAAACCTACCCCCGATCGAACAGTACCTGGAAGTGTTCAAGCAACGAGGCATGCATGTCATCTGGGACAAAGAACTGACAATCGACGAAATCCAGAAAAAAAAGACAGGCTTATAAGTACATGCATACAAATCCGGTTTTAATCGCCGGATTTTCTTTTACGATTCCCGGCAAACAGTTTCCAGACACAAACAGAACCGGATAAACATACAAATTTGCCCGGGTATACAAAGTAAACCCGGGCAAAATCCAAGCCCCTTCAGGACTCTATAAATATTCAGCCTAAATATTCTTTTCCAAAATTATTTTTTTTGTTCATCCTTCTTTTTTGTAGTAATAATAATTACACCGTTTTTTCCTTTCTCTCCATATATTTTTATAGCCGATTCATCCTTCAGTACTGTGATTGTCTGAATATTATTCGGATCGGCTATTTGGGATATATCTTTTACGGATTCCGGCTGAATAACATCGTCTATCACATAAAGCGGCTGGCTTCCGGCAGACATCATTTTCAGGATTGGCTCTCCCCTATCAGACCTAACTGTAAAACTACCCGTCACGATGATCTCATCGACTTTTCCGCTTAAAGAGAAATTAACCGGAATCATAAAATCATAAGGAACGGCTTTCCCTCTTTGCCGGGCAGGAGTCCAAGCGGGCATCATTTTCACTACCCGTAATGCTTCCTTGTCCAATAACGGATCAACGCCTGTCACTACCTGGGGGTCGATAATTTTCCCTTGCTCATTCACTCTGAAACCGACCATCACTTCTCCGGTGATACCTTTTTGCTGGGCCTCCTGCGGGTATTTTACATTTTCGAGCAGAAAAGCTTTAAGGGCTACATCTCCGCCCGGAAATTGAGGTGTACTTTCCACAACCTCCATCACTTCATCTTTTATCTTTGTCTTTTTCTTTGCAGTATAAGCAACAACTTCCACCCGGTCCAGGACTTTAGCTTCCGGTTGCAATTCAATGACCAGATCGGCCTCTTTACCGTCATCCACAAAATTGTCGGCCTTGACTTCTATAGTTCTTCTCCCGACATAACTCACAACGATTGTCTCTCCCTTATTCAATTCCAAAGTAAAATTACCTTTCTTGTCAGTAGTCGTTCCGTAGCTGGTTCCCTTTACCAAAACAATAGCACCTGTTACCGGAGTCTTACTTTCATTTAAAACTGTGCCTTTCACCTGAATTTTCTTATCTGTTTGCGGTTGCCGGGCGATCACTTCCCGGGCAACTGCCTTTTCCGGAAGCAAACGTGCTAAAGCCTGTACATTACTGGACATAACCAACAGTCCGGTGACAGGCACCAACAGAGCATATTTTAAAAGTCCCGCCCGCGATGTTTTTCTTTTATTCATCATGATAATCCGTTTTTTTAACTGTGAAACATTGAAATTATTTACGATTTGTGCTGCAGCCGATTGATGCGATAAACGCAGTAAATGATATTGATAATTTTTCCGGTTATATCCCGCCTCCATGACATCCTGATCCGCCAGAAATTCCAGATTCTGGCGAATCTCATGCCTTAACAACCACACCGCCGGATTAAACCAAAAAACAATGCATACAAACTCACTCAACAGCATATCCAGGGAATGTTTTTGGGCGACATGTGCTTTTTCATGAGCCAGAATTTCCTGCATTTCCCGAAGCGTATAATCGTCCGGATGCATAAAAATCCAATGGCAAAAAGAAAAAGGAGCAATTCCGCTACCGGGAGAAACAACGGTTGTTCCCAGACAATCCAAACGTTTCCCCAATCGGATAAAACGCCAGATATACCATAATTGCACCAACATCCGTACGCATAAAAACAAGGCCCCTGCCAGATATATTCCCCACAATATCCGTTCCCACGTCAGTACAACAGCCTGCTCCTGCGGTAATACGGAAAAAGCGATGTGCTGAATATCCATTGCATAACGAACCAGCACAACCTGCTGTTCTTCTTTTATCCAACTTGCAATATCGATAAGAGGGTAAACAAAGGATAATCCCAGGACCGTTAACAAACAAGCCCGTTTTATCCCAAGAAAAGTGTCTTTCCCGAAGACCAAACGGCAAAATAACCAAAATACCAACAATGCGATATTCACTTTCAAAATATAGACATACAAATTATCCATAATGCCTTCTTCATTTTAAATTCCGGACCTTAACCAACATTCCCGATTGTAGATTTCAGATTAAATAAATCCGCCATCGGATCCTTTTGCCAAGCAATCTAAAATTTACAATTTCTATGAATGTCATTTCAGATCGTTCCAAACCGATCTTTTTACACTCCTGTCCCGGTCCGGGATATCCTATTCCTTCTCTATTAAATCTATAATCTCTTTCAGCTCTTCAGTCGAAATCTTTTGTTTCTTCGCAAAAAATGCAACCAGCTCCTTATATGAATTGGCAAAATAGTTGCGCACGACTCCCGACATAAATTTCGTCTTATATTCGTTTTCTTCGATCAAAGGCCGATAGGCATAAGTATTGCCGTAACGCTTACTTTCCACATATCCTTTCTTTTCCAAATTCTTCACGATGGAAGCCACTGTCGTATAGGGCGGACGCGGTTCTTCCATCTGCATCAGGAAATCCTTAATTACTCCTTCTTTTACTTGCCAGATAATCAGCATAAGTTCTTCTTCCTGAAATGTCAATTTTTCCATCATCCTGATTTTTGTTTACGATTATATCGCAAATCTACGAATATTTCGTAATAAAACAACTGTCAAGCGGAAATTTTTTATTTTTCTCAAAAAATACCCTGAAAAAAATTGCCTGAAAATTCCGGTTCAGGAATTCCCAGGCAATACCGATATTAAGATCAGTGAAAATTATTCAACGACAGTAATCCAACCGAATTTATCCGGTTCGTCTCCGTATTGGATGGCACGCAAACGGTGGTACAATTTTGTACTCCATTCTCCGGCTACATCCGGTTTTCCGAAACGGATGCTCTTATTGTTTTCCAGATCATCGATCTGGCTGATCGGACTGATGACAGCAGCGGTTCCACATGCTCCTGCTTCTTCAAAAGTTTCCAACTCTTCTACCGGAATATGACGGCGTTCTACTTTCAATCCCATATCTTCGGCCAACACCATCAGGCTGGCATTGGTAATGGAAGGTAAAATCGTATGGGAATACGGAGTAATATACAAACCGTTCTTTATACCGAAGAAGTTAGCCGGACCACATTCGTCGATGTATTTCTTTTCTTTCGAATCGAGGAATATAGCCGTTGAATAGCCTTTTTCATGGGCCACAACACCTGAGCGCATTCCGGCTGCGTAATTTCCTCCTACTTTGATATGCCCCGTTCCATTGGGAGCTGCACGGTCGTATTTCCGTTCCAACATCACTTTCGTCGGTTTGAAACCTTCTTTAAAATAGGGTCCTACCGGAGCAACAAACACCACAAACATATATTCTTTAGCCGGAGCAACCCCCATTTGCGGGCCTACACCGATCAAAAGCGGACGAATGTACAGGCTGGCACCTGATTCATAAGGCGGAACAAACTCTTCATTTGCCTTGATTGCTTTGACTACTGCTTCTGTAAACAATTCGACAGAAGGAGCCTGCATCATCACATAATCTGCAGAATTCTGCATCCGTTTTGCATTCTCTTCACAACGGAACAAACGGATTTTACCGTCTTTGCCTCGGAAAGCTTTCATACCTTCAAAAGCTTCCTGTCCATAGTGGAGACAAGTTGAAGCCATGTGTATACTCAACATCTCCGAATCGCTTATTTCCGGAGCGCTCCATTTGCCGTCTTTATAATAACAGCGTACATTATAATCTGTCTTAGAATAACCGAAAGACAAATCTTTCCAATTCATGTTTTTCATTGTTGCAATATTTAAATTCTAACCAGTAAAACCAATATTAATTGTAAATTGTAAATTTTAGATTGTAAATTTTAAATTGTCTGAACAAAGGGGTTCGTCGTCGGATTTATGAATCCCAAATCGTCAATCTAAAATTTACAATTTATCTATGTATTATTAAAATAATCGGCTTGCCTTTTTATTTTACCAATGTCATTTCATCGATCAGGTTTTTCGCACCGGCATATTTATCGATTACGAAAAGCACATAGCGCATATCTACATTGATACACCGTTGCAGGTTTTCCTCAAAATCGATATCTCCGGACATCGCTTCCGAGTTACCGTCGAAAGCCGCTCCGATCAGTTCGCCGTTCGCATTGATTACGGGTGAACCCGAATTACCTCCGGTAATATCATTGTCTGTAATAAAACAGGTCACGACATTGCCTTCGCCGTACTGACCGAAATCTTTTGCTTTATAAAGTTCCTTCAATCTGTCCGGTACTTCGAATTCGCCTCCTTTCGGGCCTTCCTTTTCCATCACGCCGGTCAGGGTCGTATAATAGTCATAGAACACGGCATCCCGCGGTTTGTAACTTTTTACCTTTCCATAAGTCAGACGAAGCGTTGAATTTGCATTCGGAGCCATAACTTTGTCCGGTTCCATCTGCATCAGCCCCCTCACAAACAAACGGTTGTTTTTAGCGATGCTTTCCTTCATATCGTTCATGTAGGCCGAAAGTTTGATCCACATTCCGATGTAAGAGGTACCGGCCTGATAAGCCAAATCTTTTTTCAATTTTTTACAATTCGGCTTATCGATGAATGCATCCAAAGCTTTCTCATTCATAAATACGGAGGTGTGAAGCATGTCCCGGGCAAATTCTTCATAATTTCCTTTGTATTTCTTATTGATCATTTCGATAATCTCCGGTTTCAGATCGGGGTCCACATTTTCATCGTACATTTTAAACAATGCAGCAAATAAGCGGGCATCCAGTTCGGCATTATAATCCTTAAAAAACTCCTGTGCACTTTCTTTCAGGGATTTCCGGATTTCTGCTTTTTCTTCCGCAGTAGTTTCCTTATCACACAATTTCTCAAGTTGTCCGGCAAAAGCATAAGCTGTCTTATGGGCTTCCGGTCCCCCCAGTGCTTCGAATAAATAAGTCTGAGCCTCGGCATAACTCCGGATATCCTTAAAGTTTTTCTCCAACTCGGGCAATACATTACCGTATTGAGCTTTACGGGCAGGATCGGCATTTACCCAAGCTGTAAATTCCGCCTCTATCTCCTTTTTATTTCCCATCGTATTCAATTGCTCCAGCGCTTTGTTCTGTTCGTAAGAATATTTCCAGTAATTGGCACTGCTGGCATGTTTTGAAGCATACTGGATACGCGTTTTCGGACTCTTATCCATCTCTTCTTTCATGATGCGTAAAGCTTCCGTACGCACTTTATAACGAATGGCATTGGTAGCATCTATCGTATTTTGCAAGCTATAGCTGGTAGCAAAGCGGTCTGTCGATCCCGGAAAACCCATAATCATTGCAAAATCACCATCCTGAACGCCTTTCAGGGATATCGGCAAATGGTGTTTCGGTTTCAAAGGAACATTATCTTTCGAATATTCCGCGGGACGACCGTCCGGACCGGTATAGATACGGAACATGGAAAAATCACAGGTGTGGCGCGGCCACATCCAGTTATCGGTATCTCCGCCGAATTTACCCATGCTCTGGGGAGGAGCACCCACTAAACGAACGTCTTTGTAAATGGTATACAAAAAGAGGAAAAACTGATTTCCTTCAAACATAGAAATTACCTGACCGCTCAAATCGGTACTGTCGGTAGCTTCTTTCACGATCACTTTGTAGATGCTATCGAGGGCAACGTCTCTTTCCATTGCGCTCACATTGTCGTTTAATACGGCATTTACCCGGTCGGTTACGTCTTCCATTCTTTCCAGGATAGAAGCAGTTATACCCGGATTGGTCAATTCGTCTTCCATTTTATAAGCCCAGAAACCATCGGATAAATAGTCGTGTTCTACCGATGAATGTGCCTGAATCGCACCAAAACCGCAATGATGGTTGGTAATCATCAGACCCTGGTCCGATACGATTTCTCCGGAACAAAAATGACGGAACGGCCGGCCGATATTTCCCAATCCGACGATTGCATCTTTAATCCCGGGCTTGTTTACAGAATAAATATCTTCGGCGCTTAATTTAAAGCCCATTTGCTGCATTTTTTCAATGTTCTGCTGTTTTAACAACGACAACAACCACATCCCCTCATCAGCCCGAACCATTGAAACCGTAAGCAACGTCAAAATAACAATCAGTAATCTTTTCATATTTCTCTTTTTTCCTGTTTTTTAATATTAATTTGCAACTTTAGCACTTATATAACTGCAAATATATAATTAAATCGTTTGAAAAAGAATTATTCCTAACGTTTTTCAAGAGATAATAAACGAAGAATAATTACAGTAGCATAAAGTTACAAATCTATAAAATCAATCGGAGAACTTTACTTATTTAAATTCCGGAAACTGAAAATTATCTTATTTTTGTATCCGATAAATGCATTCCGGCGTAGCTCAAATAAACCTACTTTGCATTCAGAAAACAAAATGACAGCAGAAAAACAAAACATCAGGGAAATCCCGACGGAGGAGATTGCTCAATTCCTGACTTCAAAAGGAGAAAAAGCCTTCCGCGCCAAACAAATCCGGCAATGGATCTGGCAGAAAGGAGTACATAGTTTCGATGAAATGACCAATTTGCCTAAAAGCACACGGGAGTTGCTTGCCGGGCAATATATATTCGATTCTCTTACGGCCGACCGCATTCAATCGGCAACAGACGGTACGACCAAAACAGCCTGGCGCCTGCATGACGGGAATTATGTAGAAAGCGTACTGATTCCCGGCAACGACCGCTATACGGTTTGTGTATCCTCTCAGGCAGGCTGCCAATTAGGATGCAGTTTTTGTGCGACAGGTACTTTAGGTTTCAAGCGGAATCTTACTCCGGGAGAAATATTCGATCAGGTCGTTGCTGCCCGGGAAGAAGCAGAGAAACGGGAATCGCAGTTATCGAATATCGTCTTTATGGGCATGGGCGAACCTTTGATGAATTACGACAATGTACTCCGGGCTATCGACCGGATTACAGCGGAAGACGGCCTGGCCATGTCGCCTTCCCGCATTACCGTTTCCACAGCCGGTATTCCGGACAAAATCCGGCAACTGGCAGACGATGACGTACGTTTTAATCTGGCCGTTTCCTTACATTCCGCCCGTGAAGAGATCCGGAGTAAGCTTATGCCGGTAAACCGGGCTCACTCCCTGGCAGAACTGGCAGAAAGCCTGAAATATTTTACAGGCAAAACAGGCATCCGCCCCACATTCGAATATCTGTTACTGGCAGGAATAAACGATTCATTGGAGGATGCGAAGGTTTTAGCAGCTTATTGCCGTCAATTTCCCGTAAAAATCAACATTATCGAATACAATGCCGTAGAAAACTCCCCGTTTCGCCACAGCCCTGAGAAACAACGGGACATTTTTATCCGTTTTCTCGAGTCCTGTAATATGATCGTCAATATCCGCCGCAGCAAAGGAAAAGACATCGATGCCGCCTGCGGACAGTTAGCCAATAAAGCCAATAAAAAGAAATGATTATGTATATCTTATCCGCAATACTCCTGTTGCTGAATGTTTTTATCATCGCATTACTCTTGCGTAAAAAGAACGATCATGCGACAGCCGAATTGTCTTCTTTGCGGGAAGACATCGGCCGGCTGGAAAAAATCATACGGGAAGAGTGCCGCTATTTATTGGAAAACCATTCCAAAACAGCCCGCGAGAACCGCGAAGAGCTTGCGAAATCATTAGGAGCTTTCCGAACGGAAAATGCTGAAAGCTTAAAGCATATTGCCGAACAAAATTTTCAATCACTGGAAACTGTCCGGCGGACTCTTGATTCGTCTTTCCAGGAATTCCGGAAAATATTTACTGAAAACATACAAAGTTTCAATGAACTCCAACGGGAAAAATTCGGCGAGTTGAATAAAAAACAAAGCGAACTGCTGCAATCCACGGAAAAACGCCTGGATGAAATGCGGTCGACCGTAGACGAAAAACTTCAGAAAACACTGAACGAACGTATCGGCCAATCGTTTGAAATGGTAAGCAAGCAACTCGAACATGTACAGAAAGGCTTGGGCGAGATGCAATCGCTGGCCCAGGATGTCGGGGGGCTGAAAAAAGTACTGGGAAATGTCAAAATGCGCGGTTGTATCGGGGAAGTCCAGTTGGAAATGTTGCTGGAGCAGATTCTGGCACCGGAACAATACGAAGCCAATGTAAAAACCAGAAAGGGATCGGATACGCTTGTCGAATTTGCCATTAAGTTGCCGGGTAAAGACGATAGCGGTAATTGTGTGTACCTTCCCATCGACGCCAAATTTCCCAAAGATGCATACGAGCAGCTTCAAAATGCTTACGATTCAGGAGATACGTCAGAACTGGACGCGGCTTCCCGAAACATCGAGCAAACCATAAAAGCGATGGCGAAGGACATCCATGACAAATACCTGGACCCGCCTTATACAACAGATTTCGGAATCATGTTTTTACCGTTCGAGTCTATTTACGGCGAAGTGGTCCGCCGGGCCAGCCTGTTAGAGCAGCTTCAACGCGATTATAAAGTGATTGTGACCGGTCCGACCACCCTGGCTGCCATTCTCAACAGTCTGCAAATGGGATTCCGTACGTTGGCCATCCAAAAACGGAGCAGTGAAGTCTGGAAGGTGTTGGGTGCCGTTAAAACCGAATTCGAAAAGTTCGGAGGCATGCTCGAAAAAGCCCAGAAAAATATACAAACGGCCAATAACCAGATCGAAGAAGTGATGGGCAAACGGACACGGGCTATACAACGGCATTTGCGCAATGTAGAAGCACTTCCGCAAAGCGAAAGCGAATTGCTGATACCCATCGGACAAGAGGACCTTCCGGAAGAAGAAAACTGATTCCGGACACAGGTTCTAATATAGGAAATAGCCTGCTACTCCCGCCAATATAATCAATAGTATGGGATCTACTTTTTTCAGGGAAGCCAGAAAAACTATGCCAAAAATCAACCAGCTTTTATAATCCTCAAAATTACGCCCGTTCATCAGCAACAGGGCTGCCGCAGCAATCAGGCCGATCACTGTCGGTTTTAATGCTCCCAATATAGCTGCTACATAAGCATTATCCCGGAACATAAAGAAGAAACGGCATACCAGTGTCATCAATATGATCGAAGGCAGGCTTACCGCAAGGGTACATACGGCAGACCCCCATACACTTCCCGTAGCCGTATAACCGATATAAGTGGCCGTATTAAAAGCGATAGGTCCCGGTGTTGTCTGCGAAATAGCCACTATATCCGTAAAGTCGGAAACACTGATCCAGTGGTGAACTTCAACGACCTCGTGCTGGATCAAAGAAATCATGGCATAACCACCTCCGAAACCGAAAAGTCCGATTTTGAAAAAGGCCCAGAACAAGCTCAGATACAAACTCCATTCATCCATTACTTTCTCTTTTTCAATTGCAACATATACCAGCCGATACCGCCGGCTATCGCCACCATAACGATATATACCGGGGATATTCCGGCCAGCCAGATCAGCAAAGCCGCGGCAACCGGAATCCACAAGGTTCTCCAGGTAATACCCGCTTTTTTACCCATATTCCACAACGGGGCAGCAATCAATGCCACAACAGCCGGGCGGATTCCCTTGAATACCCGCTCCACTCCGGGGTTGTCCTTGAATTCGGTAAATACCAGAGCGATGAGCAAAATAACAATAAAAGAAGGGAGAATAATCCCCAAGCCTGAAATCAGACTTCCCTTTATTCCCCGCATTTTATTACCGACAAAAACAGCCGTATTCAGAGAAATAGGTCCGGGTACCGATTGGGCTATCGCCAGCATATCGATAAATTCATCCTCTTCCAGCCATTTTTTCCGGTCGACCACTTCCCGCTGGATCAGCGGAATCATGGCATACCCTCCACCGAAAGTGAATGCCCCGATCTTGAAAAAAGCCCAAAATAAACGGAAATACAAATTCATAATCGTTCAATTACGAATTGACAAATAAAACCTGCCCCTTATTGTACGTTACCGAGGCCGGCGATGATTCATCCGAATCCGACACAAAGGTATATTTTAATTGTAGATTTACGATTTTAAATTTTAGATTAAATAAATCCGGCAACGAATCCCTTTGTCAAGCAATTTAAAATTTACAATTTATATGTACAATGATTTATGATTTTCGATTCCTCTTTTTTGCAGAGAGAGATTATGAATATAATCTATAATACTTTAACAACCGGATTGTGGGTTCAATCTAAAATCGTAAATTTACGATCTGCAATTAAATGTGTCTTGCGGCCAAATTTCTAAATTATGAAAAAGCGTCTGATCATCTTATCCGCCAGTGTGGTACTAATCGCAGTTCTCGTATGGTTTGCCATTTTCCGCGATGCACGCCGCTATTCCATCAATATGGCTATTCCTGCCAATGCATTGTTTATTGTCCGGACTCCGTCTTTCAATAATGTTTATAATAAATTAAAACCCAATACCATCTGGCAATCCCTGAAAGACTATCCCTATTTTCAGGAATACCACCGCAACATCGAGCTTGCCGACTCCCTGGCCGGCGTATACCCCACTTTACGCTCGCTGGTCACGGATCGTCCGTTCGCCCTTTCCTGCCACCGTCTCCCAAGCGGGAAATACGATTTTCTCTACGTATGCGATCTGCAAAAGCTGAATGTTATCAAAACGTTCGAAGACTTTCTTCCGGCGCTGATAAAGGACTACGGTTTAAGAATCAGTAAACAACCCAATCGTATCAACCGTTTACTATATGAGAACTATATATTTTATTATACTTTTCAGGATAATTTGCTTATCGGATCACTTTCCGAGGAATTGGTAAAAGAATCGGTGAAAACCTGTGAAGACCGCAAAAAGCAGAAAACAGAAAACTATAAAAACGACATCACCCTTTATCTTAACCACCGGGAATTAGGACATTGGCTGGGAAGCGATATTTCCGCACTGACGGATAAAAACGAAACAGCTTTTCTCGACAGCACTTTTTTATCTGTAAATCTGAAAAACGAAGAGATCGTTTTTACAGGATGCAGTTTACCGGACACCGCATATTCTCCTATTTTAAACGCGATAAAGAGCATCGGAGGAGGTACCTCTCATATCAAGGAAATCGCCGGGGACAATACAGCCTCTTATCTTTCCTTTTGCTACAGTTCTTTTGCCGATTTAAAAAAAGCACTGACCGACAATTATCGTACCCAAAATCCCGGTCAATGGAACACGTATGATGCTTCCCTGCAAAAACTCAACAAATTTTTAAAAATCGACGTACTCGATATTTTCACCTCCTGGATCGGCAATGAAATTGCCTTAATCAAACCGGAGTGTGCCGGCGAACAACCGATGCAAACCGTTATTCTGGCCATTCACAGTAAAGACATCGACTACGCCCAAGACCAGCTGAATTACCTTTCCGAACAGATCCGGCTCCGCACTCCGGTTAAATTCAGAAACATCAATTACAACGGATACACCATCAATTACCTTAGCCTGAAAGGATTCTTCCGCTTATTCGCCGGAGGACTGTTCGACAGGCTGGAAAAACCTTATTATACCATAATCGGAGATTATGTTTTATTCAGTAATTCCCCCGCAGCCCTGACGACGACAATAAAAAAATACATTCTCGGACAAACTTTAGCTAACAGTGAGAAATACAATGTCTTAAATACACAATTGGATAACGATTCCAATATCCAGTTGTACGTCAATATGCCGAATCTCTATCGCTATCTCTATTTATCCATACCCGAAAAATCGCGCAAAGAACTAAATTCCAACCGAAACGCAGCTTTAAGCTTTGAACAATTCGGTATGGAACTGACTCAAGACGAAGGATTGTTTAAAACCCGTATCGTTGCCCGTTATAATCTCAACGCTCCAGAAGATTACGAAATCAAAGAGATCAACGAAAATTTCGAGCAATTGGCAGACGAAATTGAGTCCGGTCGTTACCTTCCGGCCATTCCCGACAGTATTCTCATCAGCACCCTTACGGATTACACCTGGGAGTCGGAAAAATTCATTATGAAAGGACGCCTGAAAGACGGTGCTCCGGAAGGTTTCTGGAACATTTACAACCGCAACAACCGACTTGCAGGCCAGGTTCCGTTTGACAACGGGAAAGCCAACGGGTTAGCCCGCTTGTTTTACGACAACGACAAACTTAAAGCCGAGATCGAATACGACCGCGGGAATATCAAAACCTACCGGGAATATTTTCCGGACGGCATTTTACGCACGGAACTGGAGTACCGGCGGGGCAAACGTCATGGGACAGCCCATTTCTATTATACAACGGGCCACCTCCTTTGTGAAGGCAAATATAAAAAGGGACTCCGCAGCGGTACCTGGCACTACTATAAAGTGACCGGAGAAAACGACAAAAAAGTCAAATTCTGATTAAAGTTGTCTCAACTGTCCGATAATCGTATCCTTCAAAATAGTAAAACGGGCGAGATTTTCCGGTTTTACCGGACTCTTGGGCTGTGATTTAATGGTCAACGGATTGATCGGTTTCCCATTTTCATACACCCGGAAATCGAGATGCGGTCCGGTTGCCAATCCTGTACTACCGACATAACCGATAACTTCTTTTTGAGCCACTTTCGAACCGACTTTGATTCCTTTTTCAAAACGGGACAAATGCATATAACACGTCACATACGTCCCATTGTGTTTGATTTTCAAATAGTTTCCTCCTCCTTTAGCCTGATAGCCTTTGGCTATCACCGTTCCCGCACCGATTGCATACACCGGAGTGCCCACCGGAGCGGCATAATCGACCCCATGATGAGCCCGGTAGATTTTCAACACCGGATGGTAGCGGCTATTGGAGAAACGGGAAGATATCCGGAAAAAATCGAGCGGAGCCTTGAGGAATGCCCCTTCCAGACTTTTACCGTGCTCATTGAAAAAGAGCACTTCCCCATCCTGCAAAAAAGGGATCGCATAATACGCACTGTCGGCATGGACGAATACCGCACCCACAATACTGAAATTAGACAACTCTTGTCCTTCCACACTCTCCTGCTTGTAAAGCACCCGGAATTCATCTTCTTTTTGCAGGCCGAAAAAATCGATTGTCCAGCCGAATATCCGGGATAGCTCGACGGCCAATAAGGGGTCTGCATTACAACTCACCATGGCATTCCACAAAGACGATTCGACTTTTCCTTTAACAGATTTGGGAATCCATTCTACGGGATATTTCCCGATGGTAACTTTACCGTTTTCCCGTAAATCGAAAACGACATAGGAACGGGGATCGGCCTCATACACAAAATAAACCGGTTCGGGAATACTGTCTTTTGTCGAAAAGAAAGCATACGACTGACCGCCACGGATTTTTCTGACATCGAACACGCCCTTCGAGTTTTGAGCAAGCTGATGCACCTGACGGCCCGTCAATCCATGTGTCTCCAAAATAACCGATAAACTCTGATTGCGTTTTACAACGCCGTAATCCACCTCATAATCATTCAACGGAATACCATATTTATAAACGATCTTCTGCACCTCCAACGAATCGACGATATCGACCTCATCCAACGATTCGACAGGTGTCCAGCGTTTCGGCATAAAAATCACCAACAATAAAATAATCCCCAAAAGAGAAGAAAAAATAATCTGCTTTTTTTTCGTCATATTACGATTAAATTTATCTATTCAGCTATCTGTTTTGTTATCCCAAAAACGATTTTCCGACCATCGCTTGCCTCTGCTCCCCTTGGTTTTCCAGGCTACAAACCAAATGATGGCAACAACAGCACATCCCAGCCCCGCATAATAAGACAGCGCATGCGGAAGTCCGAAACCTTCAGGCGCAATGCAAAGGTAGGTAGAACATACGCATGTCATGAACAATGCCGGAATGAGTGTAATCCAGTAATTTTTTCCGGATACGACCAAAAAAACCGTTATGGCCCATAATGTAAACACGGAAAGTGTCTGATTGGACCAGGCAAAATACCGCCAGATCATATCGAAGCCCGCGGCATCCTCCATGCTATACAATAACAGGGCAATCGCTGCCAAAAACATGGGAATACAAATATACAAACGCCGGCGGATACTTTTCTGTTCCATATGCATAAAATCCGCCACAATCAAACGGGCGGAACGAAAAGCCGTATCTCCCGAGGTTATCGGTGCTGCAATCACGCCTAAAATCGCCAGAACGCCGCCTACGGTCCCCAGCCAGTTTTTCGTAATCGCATCAACAATGACGGAGGCATTATTTTCCCCCATACCGTTTTCATGATAAAAATAGGTTGCTGCTGCCGCCCAGATCAAAGCCACAATACCTTCTGTAATCATCGCACCGTAAAACACCGGCCGGCCATACGTCTCATTTTTCAGACAACGGGCCATCATCGGCGATTGGGTAGCATGAAAGCCCGAAATCGCACCACAGGCTATACTCACGAACATAATCGGAAATACCGGCAAAGCCGCAGCGTTGGGATGTGTATTCTGGACGCCGTCCCACAATTCGGGCAAAGCCGGATGATAGACATACAACATGACCAAAATACCGACGGCCATAAACAACAAAGCTATGGCAAAAACCGGATAAATCTTACCGATAATCTTATCTATCGGCAGAAGTGTAGCCAAAATATAATAAAGGAATACAACAATGATCCAGAATGTCGTGTCCAAAGAATCGGGTGTCAGTTTCGCCAAAAGTCCGGCCGGCCCGGCCACAAAAACAGCTCCTACCAGTATCATCAACACCACCGTAAACACCCGCATCACCTGCTTTGTCGTCATTCCCAGGTAACGTCCGATTATCTCGGGCAAACTCTCTCCTCCGTGACGCATAGACAACATCCCTGAAAAATAATCATGCACGGCTCCAGCTAAAACACTGCCCAGAACGATCCACAAATAGGACGCCGTCCCGAATTTCGCTCCCATAATCGCACCGAAAATAGGTCCCAAACCAGCAATATTCAAGAACTGAATCATAAAAATCTTCCAGGTCGGCAACGGGATATAATCCACTCCGTCAGCTTTGGTCACAGCCGGAGTCTGCCGCTTTGCATCAGGTCCGAATATCCGCTCTACGTATTTTCCATACACAAAATAGCCGACAATCAATATCAGCAAACAGACACTAAAAGAAACCACAACTTAATCTATTTTCAATTTAACTATTTTCTTCCTTTATTTTTCTTTTTCCCTCTTTTTTCTCTCTTTTCCCACTTTTCTTCCCGCATCTGACGTTCCTGTTTTTTCACCACCTCAGCCAAAACAAAATCCAACTGCCGGGCAACCAGATTCGCCTTTGCTACCCTTACCTTCACTTTATCTCCTAACTGATAACGCTTCCCGTGATGCCTTCCGACAATGCAATAATTTTTCTCGTCGAATTCATAATAATCGTCTTCCAGTTCGGTTATGGACACCAGACCTTCACACTTCGAATCGTCCAATTCCACATAAAATCCCCATTGGGTAACTCCTGAAATCGTCCCGATAAAATCCTGACCGATTTTATCCGACATGTATTCAACCTGCTTATACTTTATGGAAGCCCGTTCGGCATTTGCCGCCAACTGTTCCATTTCCGACGAATGTTTGCACCATTCTTCGTAACGGTCCCGGTTGGCCGAACGTCCTCCGTCCAGATAACGTTGCAGCAAACGATGCACCATTACATCCGGATAGCGGCGGATAGGCGACGTAAAATGGGTGTAATACTCAAAAGCCAGACCGTAATGTCCGATATTCATGGTCGAGTAAACCGCTTTTGCCATGGTACGTACAGCCAGAGTTTCAATCATATTCTGTTCGGGACGTCCCTTCACTTTCTGCATCAGGCCATTGATTGAAGAGGTCAACGCTTTCCGGCTTCCCAGTTTCAATCCATAACCGAAACGGCCGATAAATTTATTAAATTCTTCCAGCTTCTCATCGAAAGGCTTATCGTGAATACGATATACAAATGTCTTTTCCTTCTGATTCCCTTTTATTTTTCCGACCTTCTCCGCAACCTTTTTATTGGCCAGCAGCATAAATTCCTCGATCAGCTTATTGGCTTCTTTGGACTCTTTAAAATACACCCCTAAAGGTTTTCCTTTTTCGTCCAGATCGAATTTCACTTCAACATGATCAAAATCGAGAGCTCCGTTTTTAAACCGTTCTGCCCGTAATTTCTGTGCCAGATCATTCAACAGCAGTATTTCTTCCTTATAGTCGCCTGCATTCCCTTCGATGATTGCCTGCGCCTCTTCATAGGTATAGCGGCGATTCGATTTGATTACCGTACGTCCGAACCATTGCTCCAACACTTCGGCATTATCATTCATCTTGAAAACGGCGGAAAAACAGAGTTTTTCTTCATCCGGACGCAACGAACATACGCCATTCGACAATTTCTCCGGCAACATCGGAACCGTACGGTCAACGAGATACACAGAGGTCGCACGGTTATAAGCTTCCTTGTCCAAAGCCGTATCCGGAGCTACATAATAACTGACATCAGCAATATGCACCCCGATTTCGTAAAGCCCGTTCTTGATTTTTCTGACCGACAAAGCGTCGTCGAAATCCTTTGCATCCTTCGGGTCGATCGTAAAGGTCACTGCTTTCCGGAAATCCTTACGCCGGGCGACTTCATCAGCCGGCAGTTCCATCTGAATACGTTCGGAAGCTTTGAGCACTTTTGTCGGGAAGGCCACCGGTAACTCATATTCCGCCATAATAGCATTCATTTCCGTATCGTTATCCCCCGGTTTTCCCAATACTTGTATAACCGTTCCGACAGGATTCTTCTGGGCTTCCGGCCATTCGGTAATTTCTACCACCACCTTATCCCCGTCTTTGGCTCCATGCAACTGAGCCAACGGTACAAAGACATCGTAAGGTAATTGCTTACCGCTGGGCATCAGAAAAGCATAGTTTTTCGAACGCTGAATAATACCAACAAACGTCGTCCGTTTCCGCTCCAGAATCTCCACCACTTCTCCCTCCGGACGGCTGTTACGCCTGCGGGCATATACCCATACTTTTACCTTATCTCCATTCAGCGCATGGCGTAAATTCGGAAATGCGACAAATATGTCGTCTTTGCTCTCTTCCGAAAGGATATAGGCGGCACCCTTCGCCGTGAGATCAACAATCCCGGTGACATAGGAACCTATCGCTTTACTCCTGTATTTCCCCGGTGTTTCCTCCAACAACTCTCCGGCATCGCGCATCTCCTCCAACACTTCTACGATCAACCGCTTCGTTTCCATATTCTTCACTTCCAAGTGTTTTGCCACCTGCTTGTAATTATAGCATGAGCCGGGATGTTGTTCAAACAATTCTCCCAATCTCTTCCTCAATTCGGGCTTAGCAATGATCGCTTCTCCCTTTTTCTTATTTTTCGACATATTCATAAATTTTGCCGAAAGACAAAGGCTGGAAGTCAGCAGGCTATGGCACATACGGCATTTCCTAAAGGGCCAGACTCAACAACCGATCGTACTCTCGGATTTCGATGCCCTAAATTTAATGATTAAAAAACAGAGTGTACTCAAAAAAAGAAAAAAATCCATTCTCTCCCGGAACATCTTCCTTTTTTCACCGAAGTATTCCTAAAGCCATAAAAAAACCGTCCGGAAAATTTCCAAACGGTTTTCGTATAAGTCTGTTGACTTATTCAATAGTTTTGCAGTCTCTTTGTGTACAGACACTTAAAGTACTGAACTATATACTTGATTTCGAACAATTACTTATAAAAGTAACTTGTCTTATTTTATCAATCCTGCATCGAATTTTTCTTTTACCTTAACAAGCATATCCGTCGTCATATTCTGCAAGTTGTATTCAGCTTTCCATCCCCATTCTTCATGAGCACATGAATCGTCCATGCTGTTCGGCCAACTGTCGGCAATTGCCTGTTTTACGGGATCTACCTGATAATCCATTTTGAAATCCGGAATATGTTTGCGAATTTCCGCAGCGATCTGTTCCGGCTCGAAACTCATCGCAGCAATGTTAAAGCTGTTCCGGTGCTTCAATTTGGCCGGGTCAGCTTCCATCAACTCAACGACAGCCCGCAAAGCATCCGGCATATACATCATGTCCATATATGTGCCAGCCTTTACATTGCAGGTAAACGAACCCTTACGGATTGCATCATAATATATCTCTACTGCATAATCGGTTGTACCGCCACCGGGCAGCGTCACATAGGAAATCAATCCCGGGAAACGTACACTCCGGGCATCCACACCGAAACGGTTGTAATAGTAATCGCTCAACAATTCTCCGGTCACTTTACATACCCCATAAATCGTCGTATTGGAGCGCTGCAACGTGTCCTGCGGTGTTTTATCTTTCGGCGTATCCTTACCGAAAGCGCCGATAGAGCTCGGTGTAAATACGGCACAATTATTATCCTTTGCAATGTACAATGAATTGGTCAATGCTCCGATATTAATGTCCCATGCCAATTTCGGATTTTTTTCTCCGGTAGCCGACAATAAAGCAACCATGTTAAAAATCGTATCAATACCGTATTTCTTTACAATAGCGGTATATTTTTCCCCGTCGAGGGCATTCAATTCCTCAAACGGTCCGGCCTCAGCCAGTGCCTTACATTTTTCAGCGCTGATATCAGCAGCCACGACATTATTATTCCCATAAAGAGATCTCAAATGAGGAACCAGTTCGGATCCGATCTGTCCTCCTGCACCGACTATTAATATCTTTTTCATTGCAGAATTTAATTTTAAATTGTTCTTAATTCAACAGCACCTACCTCCGTCGAAATCGTTACAAATGTAATAATTAAAATTTTTTACAAAGCTAAAAAATGAAATATTTTTTAGCATTTAAGTAAAAATTTATCAGGTATTCTTATTCTCAGCTTCATAAAAATAATCTATCTGTAAATCAGTACGTTTATACGCAGAAACAGCCAATTGGTCGCAGCGTTCGTTCTCCGGATTATCGGCATGTCCTTTCACCCAAACAAAACGAACCTTATGTTTCCGGTAAATTAACAGGAAGCGTTTCCACAAATCGGGATTTTTCTTTCCGTTGAATGCTTTTTTTTCCCAACCGAATACCCATCCTTTTTCAACGGCATCTACCACATAACGGGAATCGGAATAAATCGTTACCTCCTCACCCTCGTTTTTCAAAGCCTCCAGCCCGACGATGACAGCCAGCAATTCCATCCGGTTGTTTGTCGTCAGCCGAAACCCACCCATCAATTCTTTCCGGTAAGGTCCGGCCATCAATACCACGCCGAATCCTCCCGGCCCCGGATTTCCGCTGGCAGCGCCATCCGTATATATCGTTATCTGATTTCCCATAAATTTGTCACACCACTATATAATATTGTACCCTCCGCATCAAGCCTTCAAAATTAAATTTTCTTTTAATAAGTTCCAATTCCAAGCGACAGGATAACTGAAAGTAAAAACAGGCTATTTCCCTGTAAAGAAAATAGCCCAACGAAACCGTTTGTTTACTGTTTTTTATCGTAACATCAATCTGTTTGTGGAGGGCGTCCGACATTTTCCGATTCCTCTTTCAGTTCATCCATATAATCGGCCAGGTTATCCCTGGCATCTTCGTCGTCGTTTTCCAATATCTCCCCCAAAGTATCTTCATACGCTTCGCGCAACCTCTCGTCTTCCCGGATTCTCTCGGCATCTGTCATCTCCGGCTTTACCTTTTGTGTTTTTTTCTTCGTGCTCATAGTATTCATCATTAAAACAAAGCATTATCGTAAAAATAGTACGCAGAGAAATGGAAAAAGTTAGAGCCGGACTTTTACAAGAAATAGAAAAAAAGGTTCATATACACTTAGGAAACAGGATCAAAATAATTCAGGTTCTCTGAACATTATGAGGTTTTTCTTTCCCGTATTTTTAACGGGCTTTTCATATTCACAGTTAAATCTTACATAAAACACAATAGAATTAAATACAAATATATTTGCTTAATCGACAAAAACGCAAATATTTGATTTCAAATAAAGTATCAAATAAATACCATACATACACCCTCTGTTTTACTCGTATAAAATTAAACAATAAACCCATACAAGTATAAATACATTTGTTTACATGAAACATATCCGTTATATTTGCCGGTGGATTGTGTTTCACGGTAACAGCTTGTGTCAAAAAGCCCATTCAAATTCCCCGATACGGAAAGGTTGTGACAAAGACCACGAACACAGGGCGATTCGGATGTCCGGAATTCGGATGAAAAACGAGATTGCTTTGCCCGGGAAACAGAGAATCAGCCTTGAAATTCCGGACACAACGAAGCGTAAATTTGCCCGCTGTAGCTTTACGCCAAAATACGAAGCGTGTGGCAGCCCACAATTTGCAGCCACATCCGCCGTCCGATCTCCAGATGATACGTGAGGGAGCAAATACCGGCAGAAAATACGACTTGCCCTGACCGGGAGGACAGAGACGATATAACATAAAACAAAAATTATAAAGTGATGTTTGGACACAAGAGTTTTTTAAGAATCGGTACCCTGAACGACTCCAGTATTTCGGGGTTGTACCGGGAGAGTTATGAATTGGAAAGTTGCAGTTACAGTTTCTCACAAGGAACGGACATAAACGGCAAGCCGCAGAATGAGGTGCGTAGTGGTTCGATCCATCTGGTCTACAGCGGTCTGCCGCAGGATGATATGCTGCGCTGGATGCTAAAATCAGGCAAATATGAGAACGGAGTGGTTGTGATTTGCAACGACAACGACGAACCGCTGGAGAAGGTTCACTTCGAACAGGCGGCCTGTGTGGGGCTTGAGGTGAGATTCACCCAGGAAGGCAAGTCTTATATACAGACAAAAATCACCCTCCAGGCACGGAAAATCAAAGTGGGCGAAACCGCCCTCGAGAATCGTTGGACAATTGATAAATAGAAATTATGGGATTATTTTCTTTACCACTTATAGATAGCGACCTGACGGCATGGTTTATCCTTGATGGCCGAGAGTACGAAATGAGCCAGTTCAATGTCAGTTTCAGCCAGGCTGTTGATTACAAGGGGCAACCGCAGGACGAGGTGCGTGGGGGACGGATGCTGATCGGGTTGGCACAAACTTTACCTGACAGTATCCACCGATGGGCAATGAGTTCCATCCCCAAAAACGGAGAGGTTGTTTTTCGCTCCAAAACGACAAATGCCCCTCTGCGGATAGAGTTTATGAACGCATATTGTGTGAATTTTCTGCGTAATATTTCGGGTAAAGGAGGGCTGAACACTACTCTGCACATCTCTCCGGATGAAATACTGATAAACGGAATTAGTTTTGATAATCATTGGGTTTAAAGCAATCAGTTATGGGATACAGGAAAGAATATATTACTCCGGAGGAGTATAAATGCCGGTACAGTGCTGCCGACGGGAACTTTTATACAGGCTATGTGATCGGCCTGGGATATGTATATCCGAAGGCCGTAATGCTATATCCCAGCCATTGGTGTGGCTATCATTCGGGATCGGCTCATATACCAAAGGACGAGATGCATTGTATCGGCGGATGGGGATATGAGGTCGACAATTCGATGAAAGCCGTTATCGACAGCCTGGCGCCACTCAGGGATGCTTTCAGGAAAGCCCTGGTCCGGGAAAATCCAGACGGAACGGTTACAGTTTATGCCGGACAGAATCGCCTTATCCACTACCCCAAAGGACTGGGAAGTTGTCATATCGATTTTGTCGGGAGCCAAATGGACGCGAATCAGGTGGCATTGCAAATCTCGGTAGAGGTAAAAGACGATACCGGAGGTGTGTTCAAAGAAGAGTGTCAGATTCTTGGTAAAGATTTAGGCATGGCGTTTGGCTTGAATTCAGTGCCTTCTTCAAAAAGCACCATGGGTGATAACAAAACCTGGATAGACATACTTGAGTTCTGGGCCGGGGTCGGCGGTATCCTGTGCAGTGCGGGGCAGGCAGCAGGGAGGGCAGCCTACAACTCCAGTCTGGCGGTACAGTTCAGTACCAATTTTGAGCTGATGAACCTGAACCATACAAAAATGATGGTCGATAGCCGCAGCAAAATGTGGAATGGTGCCGCGGATTCTCCATTGGTAAAAAAGGCTTTGACCGATAAAATTCCGAATGCGTCACGTTTTTTCCCCCGGGCTGCTCCTTATTTAAAATGGGGAGGAAGAGTATGCGGATTTGCTGGAATAGTATGCTCTGGCTACCGATTTTCGATTGCCTGTCAGAATGACGATGAGTTGGGAATGCTGGATTCGGGGATGGATGTTATTATGGGAGGTGTGGGTTTTGTTCCGGGATATGGCTGGGTGATTTCCGGCGGATATTTTCTTTTAAAACCACTAGTCAAAAAACATGCGGAAACCGTGTTGAAATCACAAATCGAAACGGGCGTAGCAGGGCTTCCGGCAACCCTGCCGTTTAAATAACAGAAATAGCACAGCTGATGAATGTATTCGGATATTTATACTATAAATTCTCAAGACCCTATAAAAAGGTTGAAGGGCAGGATTACTACGTGACTCCAATCTTGTTACTATCGATGTGTCAAACCTTCAATATCACATCACTGCTTCCATTTATAATCAGGTTTAATATGAATAATTGGATTCTCTGTGCAATAGGATTATTTTTCATATTGATTAACGCCAATTATTTTTTATCCAAAAGCAAAAGAGAGCAATACGAACGTCTGTGGAGTAAAGAAAAAGGCGCTAAGAAAAGGTGGGGAAGCGTAGCAGCTATTGCTTATATTGTTTTTTCATCGGTAGTGTACTTTGCAACTGCCCTTTGTCATCCGTATTATACAGAATGGGAATGGGACTTGAATTGGAGTTGGAACTGGAGCTTGGACTGGAGCTGGGCTTCCGGCAACGTTGCCGTTTAAATAAATACCAATGATAGCTGATGAATGTATTCGGATATTTATACTATAAATTTTCAAGACCCTATAAAAAGGTTGAAGGACAGGATTACTACGTGACTCCAATCTTGTTACTATCAATGTGTCAAGGCTGCAATATCATGTCACTACTTCCATTTATAATCAGGTTTAATGTGAATAATTGGATACTCTGTGGGATAGTAGCGTTTTTTGTATTAATGAATTTCATATACTTTTTATCCAGGGGTAAGAGAGAACAATACGAACATCTGTGGAGTAAAGAAAAAGGTGCTAAGAAAAGGTGGGGAAGTGTAGCAGCTATCGCTTATATCGTTTTTTCATATACAACCTACCTTGCATGTATGTCATATGATCTGCATTATACAGGATGGGAATGGGATCCGAACTGGAGTTGGAGATGGGCGTAGTAGGGCTTCCGGCAACGCTGCCGTTTAAATAACAGAAATAGCACAGCTGATGAATGTATTCGGATATTTATACTATAAATTCTCAAGACCCTATAAAAAGGTTGAAGGGCAGGATTACTACGTGACTCCAATCTTGTTACTATCGATGTGTCAAACCTTCAATATCACATCACTGCTTCCATTTATAATCAGGTTTAATATGAATAATTGGATTCTCTGTGCAATAGGATTATTTTTCATATTGATTAACGCCAATTATTTTTTATCCAAAAGCAAAAGAGAGCACTATGAGCGTTTGTGGAGTAAAGAAAAAGGCGCTAAGAAAAGGTGGGGAACAGTTACAGCTATCGCTTATATCGTTTTTTCATTGGTAGTCTATTTTGCAAGCTTCTTTCATTATCCGGATTATACAGACTGGGAATGGGACCCGAACTGGAGTTGGAACTGGAGCTTGGACTGGAGCAGGGCTTCCGGCAACGCTGCCGTTTAAATAACATACAAAATGGCGTTATATCAGATTAGGACACTGATCTATGGATACCTTGTTTTTAATATTGATCTGTTTGCCAGTTACAGGATGTTTACGATGTGATATAGAGGAAAGGGCCGCTATTCGGTATCTTTGTACCTCGGTCAAATGATTTTTATTTTTCATTGCAGCACTAAAGTAGGAATTTTTGACTAATTGCTGTAGGAAAGTTTTCAACAGCATTTTTTTACTTTAGTTGCATTTTCTAATTAAATCTACGTATTTCCTTGTGGATACGGCACATTTGTGGTTGTTATAAGAATTACTTTTTCAAACTTTGCTTCCCTGGCTTCGCCGGTTCCTGCCTTTCCCTGACTGCATGATATTCTGAATTATTTATAGCTAATTTTTTCTGTGTATTAAAACCAAAGCAGATCAATCATTTTCTTCTGGCCTGATAAACCCAATGGGCCTGCGGGGAGTTGAGGACAGTTTCTTTTGCACCTGCAATTCTGCAAGTGTCCGGTTAATCAATTCAAGTTGCGTCCGGGTATCCTCGTTAATATCGTTCTGATCAGCAAACATTTCTTCAATATATTCTTTCAACTCCTTTACTTCCCTTTGAAGCAGCGAGCTTTTATCCGTCGGAGGATTGGAAATAAGTTGCCTCATCGCAACGAAAGCACGCATGATATTTATATTTACCTGTATAGCTATATCAGAATTCAATATTCCTGAAAGCATTGCCAACCCTTGCTCGGTAAAAGCATAGGGAAACTTACGGGTTCCTCCCCAGTTTGATCTTCCATTTTGGAATATCAAGTTTGCCTTCAGTTCTTCAAATTCTTCCTTAGTTAACTGAAACATAAAGTCAAGCGGGAAACGCTTGATATTTCTTTGGACTGCCTTATTCAGATTACCTGTTGTAACCTGATACATTTCTGCCAGATCGCGGTCCAGCATCACCCTTTGTCCTCTGATCTCATATATTTTGCTTTGTATCGTCTGTAACTGATCCATAATTTTCAGGTATATTCAGATTGTATATGACAAATTTAACTGAAATTCAGTATATTTACAAAAATTACAGGGTGTGGAATGTGGATTCTGTTCCGCGGGTGGAAGGTGTTGCGAGCCTCTGTCGATCGGAGCATCTGAAATATTTCACGCTTTATGTACAACGGTTCCGTACTCCCATTGGGAGAATCAATACTCCCGCCCGTCCTTGTGTCGTCAGACAAAACGGGTCAGCGGAACCGTTCCTTTTGCCCATCTTAAATTGATACTATTCCTATGCTTAGATAGTGTTTCAAAAAGTGTGTAAATCCCAAGTTTAATTATTTTTGTAATGCAACTTTCAAAAATGAATTATTATGGAATTTACACATAAACAAATTACGGAAATAATTTCGGAAATCACAAATGGAAAATCCGGTCTTCAGGGTTTAGTCAAACAAGGTTTAGAGAGTTTAATGCTCTCGGAACGAAGTCTTCATAATGAAGCTTTATCTGATGTGAGTAACGGTTTCCGAGGCCGTCGGGTATGTCATGGAGGTAAAATCTTTGAACTTCATGTCCCTCGTAGTCGTAATAGTAACTTTTATCCGATGCTTTTAGGTGTGTTGAAAGATCAGGAAGAAGAAGCCCAAAAGCTAGTGAGCAGTCTTTATTGTAGCGGTTTAACCACGGAACAAGTGGGTAAAATTTACGAGCAATTTTACGGTAAGCATTACAGCAAAAGCCAGGTCAGCCGTCTTCTGAATACGGTTCGTGAAGATGTTAATGCGTGGCTTGGCCGTAGGCTTGACTTTCGTTATCCGATCTTATACATCGATGCCACTTATGTTCTCACGCGTCGGGATGAGTCAGTCAGTAATGAAGCTTATTATACTGTTTGGGGAGTGAAGGAAGACCGGACACGGGAAGTATTGACCGTGGTAAACTTTCCCACAGAAAGCGCAACGAACTGGAAAGACGTATTTGAAGACCTCAAGGAAAGAGGGGTGAGTGTTGTTGATCTGTTGGTTTGTGATGGTTTAAGCGGGATTGAAAACGCCCTGGCAGACACTTTTCCAAAAGCAGATCTGCAACTTTGTACTGTTCATCTGAAAAGGAATATTGTCAATAAAGTCAAGCCAAGGGATAAGAAACAGGTCATGGAAGAGCTGAAACAAATATGCGCCCCCGATCAATGGGATATCAATCCGGAAAAGGCATTTGAAAACTTTAAAGACTTTATCCTAAGATGGCAGAAGAGCTATCCACCACTGAAAAGATATCAACATGAAAGATACAGGTTTTACTTTACATACTTTAAATATGAAAGGGAAATCAGGGGAATGATTTACACTACAAACTGGATTGAAAGACTCAACAGGGATTATAAAAGAGTCATTAATATGAGAGGAGCTATGCCAAATCCACAGGCCGTCATTCTGCTGATGGGCACAGTGGCTCAGAATGCGGATATTTATAAATACCCCATTTATAATTTTTTAGAATCAAAACTATTTTATTAAAAATAAATAATTTTGCAGAAATGAATAAAAAGGGTATGCATACACACTTTTTGAAACACTATCATCTTTTCCACTTGATCCGACACTATCGCCGGAATCAGCTATTTTTTGAGGTTTTATCTGAAAATAGAAACTCCCGAAATTCGTTGAATTTCAGGAGTTTGCTTTGTTTTTTTGCTCGTTTTTGTGATCCGCCTGGGATTCGAACCCAGGACCCCAACATTAAAAGTGTTGTGCTCTACCTACTGAGCTAGCGAATCAGTCTTTTGCCTAATTGCGGGTGCAAAGATAGGGGGAAAATCCGGAAAATGCAAATTTTATCTGTAATTTTTTACATTTTATTATATCTTACAGTATATCAGACGACAAAACTGTTCATAAATAAACGGATTTTATCAATTCTTTTCATTGCCCGAATATGGGGATTTTTATATTTTTGCCGGGGATAAGATTAATTCAATAAAAGATGTTTTTGGAAAGTGCCAGCAAAGCGGGATGGATAGAAGTGATCTGTGGATCAATGTTTTCAGGTAAGACGGAAGAATTGATTCGGCGCCTGAAACGGGCGCAATTTGCACGACAGCGGGTGGAAATTTTCAAGCCGAAAATTGATATCCGGTATTCGGAGGAGGAAGTTGTATCGCATGATGCCAATTCAATCCGCTCCACCCCTGTGGAAAATTCCGGAAATATCTTACTGCTCACAGGAGAGGTCGATGTCGTGGGAATAGACGAAGCCCAGTTTTTCGACGCCAACATTGTGGCGGTCTGTCAAAAACTGGCCGACAGCGGTATACGGGTCATCGTAGCCGGATTGGATATGGATTTCCTGGGAAAACCCTTCGGGCCGATGCCACAACTCATGGCTATTGCAGAATATGTAACCAAAGTGCATGCCATCTGTGTACATTGCGGTAACATCGCACAGCATTCCCATCGCCTTACAGCCAACGACCGGCTGGTTATGCTGGGGGAAAAAGACACCTACGAGCCTTTATGCAGACATTGTTTCAATAAAGCGAAAAACGAGGAACAGAAGCAGAAAAGTGAAGCCGGAAAACTCAATTTTCAAAACTAAGGAATTCTATTTGCTGTAAGCGGGAACTCAAACGGGAGGCATTCTGTTTACGGATAGATAACGTCATCCGGCATTCCATAGAGAAATCACGGGACATGACTTCCGGTTCTTCTTCCTTTACCACCCGCATGACTTCATTCATAACGGTATAGTCGAATTTAATACGAAAAACCTCGTCATCGGTTTTCTCGACGATCCGGGCATGACCGATAGCATCGGCAGCAGCAGCCCGGTAGGCATTGATCAAACCGGAAACCCCTAATTTTATTCCGCCGAAATAACGCACGACAACAATCAGGATATCTGTCAGATCATAGGAAAGAATCTGCCCCAGAATGGGTTTCCCCGCCGTAGAAGAGGGCTCTCCGTCGTCATTCGCCCGGAATTTTTTCTTATCGACACCCAATCGGTACGCATAACAGTGGTGGCGGGCATCGTAATACCTGACTTTGATTTCCTCCACGATTTCCTTTACAGCTTCTTCTGTACGGACGGGATAAGCCAATGCGATAAATTTACTGCCCTTCTCCTTGTATAATCCCTCTGCCGGAGTTTCTATCGTTTTGTAGACATCTTCCATAGCTTAAAAAAAGGGGCTAAAATTCAGTCCCGGACTAAACTCTAACCCCTCGTTAATTCATTTATACTTTCCGATCAATTGCTGCAATACAATTTTTTCTGAATCTCTTCCACTTCTATACGGAACTTTCTATCAGTCTCCATCAGATCGGTAACAGCTTTACAGGCATACAATACCGTTGCATGATCCTTTTTGCCGATCTGATTTCCGATAAACGACAAAGAAGCTTTCGTATAATTCTTACAAAAATACATTGCCAACTGACGCGCCTGTACCACTTCCCGCTTCCGGGTCTTCGCCTGCAAAGCTTCCGGCTCGATATGGAAATGAGTACATATCACCTGCTGAATTTTATCGACCGTCAAATCCTCGGTTGCCTGTTTCCGAACCATCTTACCCAAAATATCCCTGACCAGCTCAACCGTCAGATCCTTTTTATTAAAGGTAGCCTGCGCCAGCAAAGAAATCATCGCTCCCTCGAGCTCCCGGACATTGTTATTTACAAATTTACAAATATAGGCAATCACATCGTCAGAAAATTCAATACCATCTTTCTTTGCCTTGTACAATACAATTTCTTTACGGGTTTCAAAATCCGGCGATTTGATTTCTGCGGACAACCCCCATTTAAAACGGGACAGCAACCGGTCTTCAATCCCGCTCAACTCAGCCGGAGCCTTATCACAAGTCAGTATCAACTGTTTTCCGAGTTGCTGCAAATGGTTGAATATATGGAAAAAAGTGTTCTGCGTAGCCGTCTTGCCTGCCAATTCGTGAATATCGTCCAAAATCAATACATCTATCAATTGATAGAAATGCAGAAAATCGTTGATTTCATTCTTTCGTACGGCTTCGGTAAACTGTGTCTGAAAAAGATTGGTAGATACATATAATACGATCTTCTCCGGAAAATTTTGCTTTACTTCCAGTCCGATGGCTTGTGCCAGATGGGTTTTTCCCAATCCGGAACCACCGTATATCAGCAAAGGATTAAAAGCGGTTCCTCCCGGATTCTGTCCGATAGCCATACCGGCAGATTTCGCCAAACGGTTACAGCCGCCTTCAACAAAACTTTCCATTGTATAAGCCGGGTTCAATTGAGAATCGATCTGTAAACGGCTCACATTCCGTTCGAACGGATTTTTCAATCCGCCGGAAATCTGATTGTTCAGATAAATGGTATTCGCTTCCGGTTTTTTCTCAGGCGATGAAGACATGGTAACTGATAACGGCTTTTTAGGCTGATTCTCAACAACAACCGAATATTCCAACTTGGCATTCGGACCGATCACTGTCTTCAAAGAACTGCGCAATATATCTATAAAACGCTCTTCCAGGCATTCGTAAACATAGCTACTCGCTACCTGTATCGTCAACACCCCCTCCTTGAACCTCAAAGGACGTATCGGCTCAAACCATGTCTTGTATGTTTTGGGCGGCAACTGCTCCTCAATCAACTTCAAACATTTCGACCAAATTATTTTACAATCTTTTTCCATAGTTCTGTTATACAGATATATATATTATACTCTTCTTCTCTGTTTTGGGAACGCTAATTTCCAAAAAAAAACCAACAAAAAAAAATCGGTTTTTATTTGATTTTTTATAAAAAGCCATTAAGGTTTATTTATCAGTGATTTAGATACACATAACTGATTATCAGTTATATATAAACAAAATCCAAGATTATTTTAAAGAAAATTTTCTTATATAATACAAGAAAACAGACTCAAAATTTATACGGGATTGTCCTGCCTAAAATATTAAAGCAGAAGGTGAGTGAACGCTTCAACATTTGACATAAAAATAAGTTTCGTTACAACATTATGTCAACTACATCCCTCCCTTAAAACGATCCTATTTAGAAGCGTTCTACATATTAGTTTTGTGATATTTTAACAATAAATGCATCTTTGAAAGCTTTATTAACAATAGTCAAATCCTTCTCTGCCCGCTTCAAAGTAGCATAGCTTCCAATCAAATAAAAGAAACGCCCGTGACGTTTAATTTCCTTTAAATCAGGATATTTCAGATACAACTCGGCTGTCAGCGGAAGCGGCTTCTCCGATTCATAAATGGCAATTCCATAATTGTCTTTCCCCTGTTTTCCCGATCCGCCGAAATCAAAAAGGGACAAATTAACAAACCGTTTGGGATCAGACCTGAAATCGACCAGTAACTTATTCAGGTTCTCACTGACGGCTGTCAGATTATAATACAGATCGTCATCGTTGACCATCTCTCCGAACGTTCCTTTTCCCCGGTTAATTTTCCGGGTAATCGAATCGAGCTGTTCCAATATACCGTTAAGACGATGTACCGTTTGGTTCAGGTTTACACTCCGCAACGAGTCGGAAATAACGACGATATTATCGATACCCCGGGAGATATTATGGTTATTTTCCCGCAAATTGGCTGATATGCTATTGACATTCTCCAATATCGAGGCAATTTGTGAAGATTGCCCTGTAATCAACTGGTCGAGTCCAGCAGAAGCATGCTCTACATTCGACAATGTATTCCGTACACTCTGCAAACTCTTTTCAATATTCCCTTTCGTATTGCTGTTAAATACTTCCTGTATATCGGTCAATACGGAATCGAGGGAAGAAAGTATATTTTCAGCCTTCAGTTTCAGGGGTTGTATCTGCTTATTCATTTGCTCTATCAACCCCAACTCTATTTGGGTTTTCAACGTATCTCCGCTACTGGCATAAGCAAGAGCATTCCCCGGTATAATATTGATAGCTTTCGAGCCCATCAAATCAGTACTCTGTATAGCCGCTATCGAATTAGCCGGGATTTCCAGATTTTTTCCTATTGAAAACTGCACCAATACCCGGTCGAAACGTTTCCCGATAAAGCGGATGGCATTTACCTGTCCCACGTGATATCCTCTGTATACAACACTACTGGATACCTTCAGTCCGTCCACCCGTTCATACACCCCATAAAACATATTGTTCCGGTCGAACAAGGCTTTCGCTTTCAGAAAATTAATGCCCCAAATCAGGATAACCACTGCGGCAATAGCCGTTATGGCCAACTTCACTTCCTTCCTTATTTTCATATCATTTCAATTTCTTTTCTATTTCCCGTGCCTCCGCAATCTTAATTAATTTTCCTTTATGTACGGCTATTATAAAGCAATCTTTTACAATTTTACGAACTTTCCCCAAACTTTTCTTCACGTCATCAAAACTTTGTGCCGCACCGACATAATAGCGGTAGCGATCACCGGTATGTATTTCACAAACAGAAAAAGAAGAACACAACTTAGCCGGTTCCTTGATTTTTGCACCCGCCGAAGCGACTTGCACCGCATAGAAAAAATCGGTCGGAACCACCGTATTCTTTTTTTCATCCGGTACAGAAACCTCCTCTGAATCTTCGGTTCCGGCCTGACTCAAAATAGCGCTGTTTCTTTCGACATGTGCCTTATAGCGAATAAAAGCCGTCACAATAGAATTGGCCATCTTACGCTGTCCGGCAGACGAATTTAAAAAAATTTCTTCCTCCGGATTGGACAAAAATCCCAATTCCACCAAAATAGCCGGCATTGCTACATCCTTCAAAACCAAGTACCCTGCCTGTTGCACACTGCGATCCTTCTTTGCCGTACTCTTGATCAATTCTTCCTGTACCAATCCGGCAAACTCGAGACTCTTGCCGAGATACAGACTCTGCATCATCGAAAAAATAATATAAGACTCTGCATTGGAAGGATCAAAACCGGCATATTTCACCGTATAATCGTCCTCGTATTTGATTACCGAGTTTTCGCGCATAGCTACCTTCAAATTCGCCTCCGTCTTGTGTAAACCGAGTATATACGTTTCAATTCCGCGTACCGAACGTTCTTTTACGGCATTCGCATGAATGGAGATAAAAAGATCAGCTTTCTGGTCGTTAGCAAATTTACTCCGGTCTCCCAATTGGACAAATACATCTTTTTGCCGGGTATATACAACTTTTACATCAGGCACTTTTTCCTTGATCAACCGCCCCACTTCCAAAGCCACTTTCAGGGTAATATTCTTTTCATAACTCTTTGATCCGACACAACCGGGATCTTTTCCGCCATGCCCTGCGTCAATGCAAACGCAACGAATTTTGCCCAAATCAGCCTGAGCAACAGCACTTAATGAAAGGATAAAAAACAAAAATACCAACAAAAACCAACCCGCCCCGTATCGAATTATCATGACATTTAAAACTTTTTAAAAAGAATCGTGAGTATTAACAATCAATATTTCTTACATTTGCCCTCCGAATACAGAAAGTAAAACGGCAATTATATTCAATACAAAAATAATACAATAAATTGCAAATTAGAGAATATATATACCAATTTATTAAGGTGTGTTTCATTTTTATAATGACAACATTTTCTTTCTCAATACTTTCTGCACAAGAGAAAGCCGACTCCTTACACCTTCTACGACCTCTTTCCCTACCCCCTGCCGACACCTTAGTCGTCGTAAGCGACACGATACGGGTCGATACGGTCAGCGGAGATTCGGTCAAACCCGACAAACCTCTTTTTAAAGATATCATCTCTTACGATGCCGAAGATTCCATCCGTTTTTCTATCGAGCAAAAAAAAGTATATCTGTACGGAAATGCAAACGTCAAGTATTTAAAAACCGAACTAAACGCCCAATTCATTGAATTGGACATGGATAAGAAACAGGCTTTCGCATCCGGGATGCCGGATACGTCAGGTACGTTGATCGGTACTCCGAAATTTAAAGACGGAGGTCAGGAGTTCGAATCCAAAGAATTGAAATACAATTTTGAAACGGGAAAAGGATTTGTCAAGGAAATCATTACCCAGGAAGGCGACGGCTATGTACAGGGCAAATTGACCAAACGAATGTCCGACTCGATTTATTGTGTGAAAGACGGTTGGTATACAACTTGTGACCAGCACGATCATCCGCATTTCTATATTCATATGCGACGGGCCAAAATGATAAAGGATAAAAAAGTGATCTCCGGCCTGGCAAACCTGGTTATCGAAGATGTTCCTCTTCCGCTCGCTATCCCGTTTGGCTTCTTTCCCATTACCAAAAAAGGAACCTCGGGTATTATCATGCCCACCTATGGAGATGAACGGATGCGTGGTTTTAATCTTAGAAACGGCGGATATTATTTTGCGATCAGCGATTACATTGACCTGTCTTTGACCGGAGATATATATACCAACGGCTCGTGGGGACTGAACGTAATATCCAATTACCGTAAAAAATACAAATACAGCGGTAATCTCAATTTTACGATGAGCCGCAACCATACCAGCGAAAAAGGTATGCCGGACTATACCCAATCCAGCGACTGGTCGATCCGGTGGACCCATTCGCAAGATGCTAAAGCCAATCCGTACAGCACGTTTTCTGCATCGGTAGATATGTCTTCAGCCAACAACAACTATTACAACTCCACTAATATCAATGATATTGCCAACCAGCGTAAACAGTCGAGTATATCCTGGAGTAAAAAATGGCCGGAAAAACCGTTCAGCCTTACGGCAGCATTCAATCACAACCAAAATAGCCGCGACTCTTCGATTTCATTGACCTTTCCGAATGTCAATTTCCGGGTCAGCCAGTTTTACCCGTTCCGGAAAAAAGGAAAATCGAGTAATCTGAAATGGTACGATAACATTGCCACCTCTTATACGGCGGAATTACGAAACAGCATACAAACAAAAGAAGATCTGCTGTTTAAATCATCCCTGGCAAAAGACTGGCAAAACGGTTTCAAGCATTCGATACCGTTGAGTACGACCATCAACCTGATCAAAGACGTATCCTTGACCCCGAATTTTTCTTATAACGGTGTATTATACCTGCATGCCATCGAAAAAACCTGGGTAAGCGATACCTCTTATGCAGCCGGAGGCTATGTAAAAAAGGATACGACCTATGGGTTACATTATGCCCACAATTACAGCGGATCGTTATCACTGGCTTATAACCCGACGATTTACGGTATGTTTATGTTTAAACCGAACAGCAAGATACATGCTATCCGCCATGTAATCCGCCCGAGTATATCCGTTGCCTATTCTCCGAAAATGGGCGTAAAAAAAAGCAAATATCATAAGGTATATCTGGACCAGAATAATCAGGCACAGGAATATTCCATATTTGAAGACGGTATATACGGTACCCCCACCGGTACGCTGGAATCTTCCGGTACAATCAACTTAAGCCTGGACAACAATGTGGAAATGAAGGTCAGAAACGACCAGGATACGACCGGCGAAGACGAATTTAAAAAGATAAAGCTACTGGAAAGTTTCCGTATCGCCACCAGTTACGACATGTTCAGGGATTCCCTGAACTGGAGTGATATCAGATTGAGTGCCCGCACCAAACTGTTCAACAACCGAATCAACCTGGACGTAAGCGCAACTCTGGATCCCTATGCCGTCAACGTCAACGGAACGAAAATCAACCGCTATAACGGCGGACTCGGACGTCTCAAAAGCGTCACGGCTTCTACCGGCATACAGTTCTCTTCTGACAACGGCAAAAACAAAGAAGAGAAAAACGACCTGGTAGGTGGATTTTATGACCGGTACACCGATTTCGACGTACCCTGGTCGTTCAATATCGATTACACACTGAACTATTCGAAAAGTTGGACTAAAAACTCGGCAGAAAGTGCCACAAAAGCCCTTTCGAGCAGCACCCTTTCACAAATGTTACGTATCAACGGTGATTTTTCGCTGACTCCAAAAATGAAAATCGGTTTCTCTACGGGATACGATTTCGGTAACCACGAAGTGACAGCTACAAGTTTCAATATCACCCGCGACCTGCATTGCTGGGATATGACATTTTCCTGTATCCCGTTCGGTACTCACCAGTCATACAACTTCCAAATCAACGTACGCTCAAGCTTATTGAAAGACCTCAAACTAACGAAAAAAGAATCCTGGTACGATACCGGCAATTTCTATAACAGATAAACAGACTTATACGGCTTTTACTCCGGTAAGAACAAATGGCATCGCGCGCCTTTATGTCAAAATATAAAAAACGTGTGAATGATAACCTCCACACGTTTTATATTTTCGAAAATATTTTTTCCGGTTATCCGCGCTGACGGACCACTTCAAATAACATTACCGCGGCAGCGGCCGACACATTCAGCGATTCAATCTCTCCTTTCAACGGAATCTTAATCTGCTGATTCACGATATTTAATATACCTTCGTCAATACCTTTATCTTCTGCTCCCATAACAATCGCCAGCGGCAGGGTCATATCAGCTCCGGTATACAACTCGGTTGCTTTTTCCGTAGCCGCATACACATAAATCTTCCGGTCGAATTTTAATTCCCGCACTAATTTTTTCAAATTGAGGATCCGGCAGACAGGTATATGATACAATGCTCCGGCAGACGTCTTTATGGCATCCGAGGAAATTTTAGCCGAATTTTTATTCGGAATGACGATCGCATGTACTCCTGCACAAGCCGCACTTCTGGCTATTGCCCCGAAATTGCGTACATCGGTAATCCGGTCGAGAATCAATATAAACGGTACTTCCCCTCTCGCTTCTACAGCATCCAATACCTCATTAAGATCCTGATAAGCCACAGGGGAAACCTCTGCCAACACCCCCTGATGATTGCGGTCGGCAACCGGTTTAAACACTTCATCCGGTACATATTGGAAAGGAATGTTATTTTCCCGGATCAAAGCAAACAACGACTGGAACAATTCGCCGCGCGTACCTTGCTTCAACATCACTTTATCGATTTCTTTCCCCTGCTGTATCGCTTCCATAACAGCCCGGATTCCGAAAATATACTCTTGTTTGTACTTCGCCATATATTTTTATTTCTAATTATTATTAAGGGCACCTCCTTTTCTGTCAATCCAAAAGTTTCCCTTTATGTAAATCAATATTTTTCTTTCAACTCCTCCAAAGCTTCATGTGCCGCTTCCCACTCCGTCAAACACTCTTCCTGACGTTTTTTTACTTCGTCATACTCTTTATAAAGCCGGTCCTCAATTTCTCCCGTAGCCATACGTCTTTCCATCTCCTCCTGCTTTTTTTCCAGAGCGGCGATTTCCTGCTCCACCTTCCCGATCCGCTGTTCGGCTTTCCTGATTTCCCGGTTCCACTGCTTCCGTTCTTCAAACGACACTTTATTCTCTGAAACCGTTTCTTCTGTAATTCCAGCCTCACCCTTCCCCTTTCCGGATTTCCAGCGTTCGTATTCGCTGAAACAAGCTATTTTTTTAGCTGCCAGAAAATCCGTCACTCCTCCCAGATATTCTTTTACGCCATGATTGGCAAATTCATACACTTTATCGGCCAAACCGGACAGGAAATCCCGGTCGTGGGAAACGACAATCACCGTTCCTTCGAAATTACGCAATGCTTCTTTCAATATATCCTTCGTCCGCATATCCAAATGGTTCGTCGGCTCATCGAGTATCAGTACATTATAAGGCTCAAGCAATAAACGTACCATTGCCAAACGGGTGCGCTCCCCTCCGGACAAAACTTCTACCTTTTTATCGACATCTTCTCCGGAAAACAAAAAAGCGCCGAGAATATCCCGTATTTTCTTGCGAATCTCTCCGACAGCCACCCGATCCACCGTATCCAGTACAGTCAGCCGGGTATCCAGTAAATCAGCCTGATTTTGTGCAAAATAGCCGATATTCACATTATGACCGACTTTTAAAAGCCCGTCATAAGGAATTTCGTTCATGATCATCTTAACCAAAGTAGATTTACCTTCACCGTTTTTCCCGACAAAAGCCACTTTTTCTCCCCGCAATATATCAATATCCACCTCTTTTATCACCAGTTTTTCACCATAGGATTTATGCAATCCCCGCCCACTGATAACAATCTCACCGGAACGTACCGCCGGCTGAAAACAGATCCTGATACGAGCCGTATCCTCCTGCTCGACTTCTATCCGATCGATTTTCTCCAATTGCTTAATACGGGATTGTACTTGTACGGCTTTCGTCGCCTTATACCGGAAACGCTCGATAAAATCTTCCATATCCCGGATTTGGTTCTGTTGATTCTGATAGGCCCGTAATTGTTGTTCTACCCGCTCTTTACGCAACTCCGTATATTTGGAATACGACACTTTATAGTCGTATACTTTTCCCAATGAAATTTCAATGGTCCTGGAAGTAACATTATCCAGGAATGCCCGGTCGTGGGAAACCAATACGACTGCTCCCGGATAGCCCTGCAAAAAAGATTCCAGCCAGGAGATTGATTCAATATCCAGGTGATTGGTCGGTTCATCGAGTAAAAAAATGTCGGGCTTTTCCAATAAAATCTTTGCCAGTTCGATACGCATACGCCATCCGCCGCTAAACTCCTCACATTTACGTTCCATATCTTCATTGGTAAATCCAAGTCCTTTCAGCACCAGCTCTACTTCTCCATTCACATTTCCTTCTCCCCGCAACGTCAGTTGTTCCGTTTTATCGTTGATCCGGTCAATCAAATGCATATAGGCCTCTGATTCATAATCGGTACGCTCTGCCAGTTCCGCATTCAGCCGGTCAACCTCTTCCCGCAAGGCCAGCAAATCGGAAAAAGCCTTTTCTGCTTCCTTCCGTACCGTATTTCCATCCTTGTATAACATGCTTTGCGGCAAATAGCCCAAACGAAGGTCTGAAGCCATCGAAATATTACCTTCAGAAGGCTGTTGTAATCCGGCCAGCATCTTCAACATCGTCGATTTACCTGCCCCGTTACGCCCTGTCAAACCAATACGGTCTTTCTTATTGATCAGAAAAGAAACCGAATCCAACAGGTAAAAACCCCCGAAAACAACGCTCACATTATTTACCGAAATCATAAATATTTGAAAATGAAAAAATGAAAATGGAAAATTCCGGCGCAAAGATAGGAAATATATTACAAATTGCAGAAAGTAAAAGTCATGGAAAGGATTATTGCTATATTGTTCATTTCCGGCAAACCGGAATTTCAGAACCCAGTTTACCTTATTTATGATATACAAATTCTCCTAAAAGATCTCTTCCCGCATATAAATACAAGCCTCTTACTTTCGTAACCCTATACTTTAGATTCTGTCAAAAATCATCCTTTTAAATCCCAAACCTGTCATTTGTCATATTTTTTATCTGGGAAATATTTTTATATTTGTGAACGTGAAAAAATTAACACTTAAAACATACAAACATGCCTAAAGGAGTATACAAATTACCAAACATGACGAACGAACCGGTAAAAACTTATGCACCCGGTTCTCCCGAGCGTAAAGCATTGCAGGAAAAACTGGCGGAAGTAAAACGCCAGGTAGTCGATTTACCGATGATTATTGACGGCAAAGAAGTACGTACCGGAAAATTAATGGATATTCGTCCGCCTCATGAACACAAACACCTGTTGGGACATTATCATCAGGGAGATGCCAGCCACGTACAAATGGCCATCGACGCTGCTTTGAAGGCTAAACCGGCTTGGGAAAAAATGCACTGGGAAAGCCGTGCGGCCATTTTCTTAAAAGCGGCAGAACTGATCAGCGGTCCTTACCGCCAGTTAATGAATGCCGTGACAATGCTCGGACAATCTAAAAATGCATTTCAGGCTGAAATCGATTGTGTTGCCGAACTGGCAGATTTCTATCGTTTCAACGTAAAAAATATGTACGAAATTTATCATATGCAACCGAACTCAGCCCCCGGTATATGGAATCGCACCGTATGGCGGCCGTTGGAAGGTTTTGTTTTTGCACTAACACCGTTCAACTTCACCTCTATTGCCGGTAATCTTCCGGGTGCTCCGGTTTTAATGGGTAACGTATGTGTTTGGAAACCGTCGAAAACTGCGGTTTATTCTGCACATCTGATCATGCAAATCTTAAAAGAAGCCGGATTACCCGACGGAGTTATCAATCTGGTATATTGCTCCGGCCCTGCTGCATCGGAAGTGATCCTTGGCAGTAAAGATTTTGCCGGAATCCATTTTACAGGCTCTACCGGAGTTTTCAACAGCGTATGGTCGAATATCGTTAAAAACATTGACAAATATCGTACTTATCCGCGTATTGTGGGTGAAACCGGAGGTAAGGACTATATCTTCGCCGACCCGACAGCACCGGCAAAACAAGTAGCCACAGCCATGGTCAGAGGGGCTTTCGAATACCAGGGACAGAAATGTTCAGCTGCTTCCCGTGCTTACATTCCTGCCAACATCTGGCCGGAAGTACGGAAATACGTTGAAGCCGATCTGGCTAAAATAAAAGTAGGCGGCGTGGAAGATTTTACCAATTTTGTCAACGCTGTAATCGATGAAGATTCGTTCGACAAGCTGGCTAAAGCCATTGACGAAGCGAAAGCTTCTCCGGACGCAGAGGTAATTATCGGCGGTAAATACGACAAATCGGAAGGTTATTTTATTTATCCGACCGTTATCCAGGCCAAGAAACCGGATTATGCAACCATGCTGGAAGAATTGTTCGGCCCCGTACTGACCGTTTATGTATACGAACCGGATAAAGTTGCGGAAACACTGGACATCCTGGATAATACCTCTACGTATGCCCTGACAGGAGCCATTTTCTCCCAGGACAGAGCAGCCATCGAAAAAATGACGGAAAGACTGACCCATACAGCGGGTAACTTTTATATCAACGACAAACCGACAGGAGCTGTCGTTGACCAGCAACCGTTCGGTGGCGGCCGTGCTTCCGGTACCAACGATAAAGCCGGTTCCGTATTGAACATGTTACGTTGGGTATCGCCGCAAACCATCAAGGAAACTTTTGTTCCGGCAACGGATTATATGTATCCGAACTTTTTAGAAGATTGATTTGCAAATCTACATACAAATTGTAGACTCTGGATTTACGATTTTAGATTGATCTCACAGCTTCCCCGCTAAACAAGAAAAATCATAAATCGTAAATTTAAAATAAAGATAACGAGGATGTGTAAATACATCCTCGTTTTTATTTCCCTAAACTTTATTAAAAATTTTATTATCTTTGGCCAGGCTACTAAAGATTCGTCCCCGGATTTTACGGATTTGAACCAGAAGAGGAAAAAGGACGAAAAAAAGTAAAATAAACTTTTTTACAAAGCATTCTTTATTATCGGAACCGAAGTTTCAGGATAAAGAATTTACAGTTTTATTTAATTTGAGACCGAAAATCAATCATTAATCATAAAATTAAATTCAAAACATGCGTATTCTTTCCTTACTTTTATGTGTGCTGACAATCACATTTCTACAAGCTCAGGATATAAAAATATATCCGACACCCCAATCCGTTAAAACCAATGCCCGGACAATCGTTCTGGACGCCCCGGTATTTTTGAACGGCGCAGCAGAAGCCGACACGACAGCAGTCGAACAACTTCGTCTATTGCTAAAAAGCGGAGCACAAAAGAAAAGCTATACGATTTATATCGGAGAGAGAAACGATCGTGCGGTAAAAAAATACGACAAATTCATTCCACAAGTGGCGGGAGGTTATTATTTATCCATTACCCCTGCCAAAACCGTAATTGCGGGAAATGATGAAAGAGGTACATTTTATGCCGTACAGACTCTAAAGCAATTAGTAAAAAACGACACGCTCCCGGAAATAGAAATCACAGACTATCCGACGGTAGCTTTCCGCGGTGTTGTCGAAGGATTTTACGGGCAGCCCTGGAGCCACAAAGACCGGATCAGCCAGCTTCGTTTCTATGGAGAAAATAAATTGAACACCTACATTTACGGTCCGAAAGACGATCCCTACCACAGTTCTCCCCATTGGCGAAAGGCATATCCGGAAAAAGAAGCCCGCCAGATCAGCGAACTGGTTGCTTTATCCAAAGCCAGTAAAGTCGATTTTGTCTGGGCAGTTCATCCGGGACAAGACATACAATGGAATGACGATGACCGTCAGGCCCTTCTCGACAAATTCGAAAATATGTACAAATTAGGCGTCCGTTCTTTTGCCGTATTCTTCGACGATATTTCCGGTGAAGGAACCGATCCGGTTCGCCAGGCAGAATTACTCAATTTCCTGCACGACCGATTCGTTGCTAAAAAAACAGATGTGACACCCCTTATCATGTGTCCGACCGAATACAACAAAAGCTGGTCAAATCCCAAGCCGGGTACTTATCTCGATATTTTAGGCGACAAACTGTATCCTTCCATTATGATTATGTGGACAGGTGACCGGGTTATCTCGGACATCACAGCCGAAGGGCTGGAGTGGATCAACAAACGCATCAAACGTCCGGCCTATATATGGTGGAATTTCCCTGTCAATGACTACGTACGCGATCACCTTTTAATGGGACCTTCCTACGGGCTGGACCTAACGGTAGGCCAACAAATGTCGGGATTCGTTTCCAATCCGATGGAACGTGCCGAAGCTTCAAAAATTGCTATTTTCAGTGTAGCCGATTATGCCTGGAATCCTGCAAAATACGATTCGAATGCTGCCTGGGAAAAAGCCATTCAGGTGGTCATGCCTCACGCTGCCGACGCTTTCCGTACTTTCGCTGCCCACAACTCCGACCTGGGAAAAAACGGACACCGGTACAGAAGAGACGAATCGGTCGAAATCAAACCCACCATCGAAAAATTTACAGCCGACTATCGTAAAGGCATACTTTCCGACCAATTATTAAAAGAAATTGCAAACGAATACCAAAAAATCGCTGTTGCCGGCACTTCCATTAGAGCTTTCAACGACAATCCGGAACTGATCCGAGAAATCACACCCTGGCTGGAACAATTTACGGTCTTAGGCAAAGCCGGACTAGCCGTAACCCGACTGGTAACCCTGAAAACTCCTCACGAAATCTGGAAAGCTTATTGCGAATTTTTAAACCTGGAAGCCCAACGACAGGCAATCGATAAAAAAGAAAATCAAAATCCCTACCAACCCGGAGTAAAAACCGGTTCTTTGGTGATGCAACCCTTTATTGATACCATCGCTTCCCTGATTGCCGACCGGTTTTATATACAGTCGGGCGGTAATACCTTGACTTCAACGGCTACAGCAGAACCGCAATTGTACACAGATATCACCCAATTGAAAAACCAGACCTTACAACAAACCTCAAACACAGTGGCTATCAACCCGGTATTGGAAGTGATCAAAATCGGCGCCGGTCAATACGCAGGAATTGAACTCTCGCAAACACCTGCCGCCCTCCAACTGGAAGCTGAACTAAACACAGCCATTGGTAACTGGGGAAAATTCCAAATCTCGACAGACGGGAAGACTTGGGAAGACAGGACCCCCAACAGCCGGACAAACACAGTTATCACATTGAATGATAAGCCTGTCCGGTTTGTCCGGTTTTGCAATACCGGGAAAAAAGACCGGGAAATTTACCTGAAAAAATTCATATTGACCCTGACAGCATCCGACGACCGCCTAAAAGAACTGGCATTCCTGCAAGACGGTAAACTCAACACGGCTTGTCCCCTGTCACAAAGAGAAAGCATCACTGTAATCAATCCCTGTTCCGGACAGAATACAACCGTGACCATTTTACAAAACACTTCCGACCCCGTTTCCCTTAAAGTCACAGGTTTCAACAGCAAAGGCAATCCGACAGAACTAGGCATCATTACAGAAGCCTATGCCCGGCTCGATTGCCCTGCCGGTATAACCACCCTTCGTCTGACTTCGGAAAAGGGCGCAACAAACCTGAATGAAATCATCTGGCGGCAAAACTAACTTACTGATGACGGGGAGTCCAGTTTATTTCTCTGACTCCCCGGTCATTTGCCACCTTACGCGACAATACGAACAAATAATCGGAAAGCCGGTTGATATATTTTATCACCGCATCGTCTACTTCAAATTCCCGGTTCATATCGAGAATCCGCCTTTCCACCCGACGGCAAACCGTACGGGCAATGTGACAAAAGGAAACGGCCTGATCTCCGCCCGGTAAGACAAAACTTTTCAAAGGCGGTAATTGCGCATCCATCCTGTCCATAGCCTTTTCCAACACAGAGATATCCTCTTCTGTCACCCCCAGACGAATCTTCAAGCCTTCGACACTGGTATCTGTAGCCAGATTACCACCGACATCGAACAATATGGTCTGAATCGTTACCAATTCGGATAGTTCCTGTTCTTCCAACGGAAAAGAACGGATCATTCCGATATACGTATTCAGCTCATCTACGCTACCATAGGCTTCAAGCCGTGCACTGTTTTTAGGTACCCGTGTACCTCCGATCAGGGACGTCATCCCTTTATCGCCTGTTTTGGTATATATTTTCATCTTTAATTTTATAAAAGTATTTTACGTTTGGTTTATCCTACACAAGTTGTAACGAACAAATGTCCCGCATCGTTTTTTGTTTGCTCCATGTTTTCGCTGAACCGACACATCCCTTTCAAACCCCTGTCTCTATATGATCAAATTATACCGTCCCTTTTGCAGCTTCTCATCAAAAAACAGTAATCCGTACCACATCATATCCACCGATACCGTCGCTTTTCCTCTCCATTGCTGCCATAAGCGGGCATTAAAACTGTTCTTATATATATCTGTTATTACGATACACTTTTGCCGGACCGTAGCTGTCGGCAGAAAATCGATCACCACATCCTGTAACACGGTCCGGGCATCCTTACCGATATAAATAAAACCGGCCTCCCGCATAAAACGGGGTTGATTGGCCTCCTTCCGGGCTGCACTACCGGAAAGATAAGCAAGTATATCCCCGGAATGAGCACTGAAACACAAAACATAATCCACGTTTAAGAAACAAACCAACCGGCAAATAAGGCGGTAAAGCTTCCGTTGCTTCAGCCGGATTTTCCGGTTATGCTCTGCCTCTTCCGGATAATTGAACTTTTTCTCCTTATCCCGGATTACATTCAGTATCAAATTGAACATAAAAGGAGAATGTACTCCGAATCCTCTCTTATGCCGGAACCGAACCGCATGTTTAATACGCTCTCTCAAATACGAATACATAAAACCGAATCATTTTTCAATACAAAAAAATTGTATGAACGAAAATAAGATATATTCCGCCGAAAGGGAAATAAAACACCGTTTTTTTCAGCATTCTTTTTTCCACCTCCGAAAAACATTATAACTTTGAAACTATTGTAACCAGCAGAAGAGAAACATTGGAAATATCGGGTCTGAACATAAAATACCTCTCGGGTGTCGGAGATAAAAAAGCTGCGATATTACGCGAAGAACTAGGGATTGAGAGCTACGAAGATATGTTATATCATATCCCTTACCGGTATATTGACCGTTCCCGGATCTATACGATCTCCGAATTGAATCCTCAGCTTCCTTATATACAGATCAAGGCATACATCCGTGATCTGAAACCGGTGGGGGCCGGTAAAGCCGCCCGGATGGTTGCAACAGCCTATGACGATACCGGCGAGTTGGAACTGGTATGGTTCAACGGCTTCAAATACCTGGCCAGCCAGATAGACGCCCAAAAAGAATACCTGATTTTTGGACAGCCTTCTTCCTTCAACCGGAAGCTGAACATTGTACATCCGGAAATCAATCCTTTTGAAAAAACATCCCCGTTGCTGGTCGGATTTCAAGCCGTCTATCCCACTACGGAGAAAATGAAAAAGGCTTTTCTGAATTCAAAAGCAATCGGTAAAATTCAGGAATCGATTTTCAAAAGTATCAACGGTAAAATTCCGGAAACCCTTCCGGCCTGGTTTCTCACAAAATACAAACTGATTTATCTGCACGAAGCCCTTTTCAACATTCATTTTCCGACCTCCCCGGAAATGTTGCAGAAAGCCATCTTCAGACTGAAATTCGAAGAGTTGTTCTACATACAACTCAATATTCTGAAAATGAAATACAAAAGGAAAACCGTTTTCAAAGGTTGTCCTTTTACCTCCGTCGGGGCGTATTTCAACAACTTCTATAACCGTTATCTTCCTTTCCCCCTCACCGATGCACAAAAACGAGTGATCCGGGAGATACGGCAGGACTGCGGCAGCGGTAAACAAATGAACCGCCTGTTGCAAGGGGATGTCGGTAGCGGTAAAACATTGGTCGCCGTCATGTGCATGCTTATCGCACTGGACAACCATTACCAAACTTGCCTGATGGCCCCCACAGAAATTCTGGCCAACCAACATTTCGATACCGTCAGCCAGATGTTAAAGGACCTGGGTATCACAGTAGCCTTACTGACAGGTTCAACAAAGAAAAAAGAACGGACCGAAATACTACAGCGACTGGCAGCAGGAAACCTGCAAATCATTATCGGAACTCATGCCTTACTGGAAGATGTCGTCGCTTTCAATAACGTAGGACTGGTTATCATCGACGAACAACACCGCTTCGGTGTCGCCCAAAGAGCCAAACTGTGGCATAAAAACAACATTCCGCCGCATGTGCTGGTCATGACTGCTACCCCCATTCCCCGTACACTGGCCATGACCCTATACGGGGATTTGGATGTATCGGTAATCGATGAATTACCTCCGGGACGTAAACCGATCACCACCTTACACGCTTATGAAAACAAATACAAAGAAGTATTTAAATTCATCGAACAGGAGTTACAAAAAGGCCGTCAGGCCTACATCGTATATCCCCTGATTTCCGAATCCGAAAAAATAGACTTTCACAATCTGGAAGAAGGATACGATAAGGTAAATGAATATTTTCTACCCCGAGGCTACTCCTGCAGTATGGTACACGGTAAAATGAAAGCCGTCGACAAAGACGAAGAAATGCGACGTTTTGTAAACGGCGAAACTCAGATACTGGTAGCGACAACGGTCATTGAAGTCGGAGTCAACGTACCGAATGCTTCCATTATGGTCATTGAAAGCGCCGAACGCTTCGGACTTTCCCAATTACATCAGCTAAGAGGACGTGTCGGACGGGGAGCCGAACAATCCTACTGCATTTTGATGACTTCTTATAAAATATCGAACGATTCCCGCAAAAGAATAGAAACCATGACCTCGACAAACGACGGATTCGAAATTGCCGAAGCGGATTTAAAACTCCGGGGGCCGGGAGACATCGAAGGTACACAACAAAGCGGACTTACCTGCAACCTGAAAGTAGCCAACCTGGGAAAAGACGCTCTTATCCTGAACGAAGCCTGCCGGGTTGCAGGAAGCATACTCGAAAACGATCCCGATTTAATCAAAGAAGAAAACGCCGTCTTTGCCTCCCAAATCAAACGCCTTTTCAAAACCAAAATCAACTGGCGGTTTATCAGCTAAATAAAATTGCCCTATCGTTACACAATTCATGCAACTCATAGGGCAATCCTATTAAAAAAGAAATTCCGGTTATTCGGCTCTCTGTATAATGACTCCCGGTATCCGAAAAAGATCATTAAAACAAAAAAACGAACATGCTCCGTTCTAATATTTATTTTTTCCGGTAAAATTTATGCGGTTTTATCATCAGTTCCGGTTTCAGCAATTCATCCAATTCTTCTTTCGTCAACAGCTTTTCTTCCAACACCAGATCATAAACACTTCTGTTTTCTTTTAATGCCCGTTTGGCAATACGGGATGAATTTTCATACCCCAAAGTCGGATTCAAAGCCGTTACGATACCGATGCTGTTCAATACCATTTCACGGCAACGGTCAGCATTTGCCGTAATACCGTCTACACACAACACTCTCAACCGTTCCATACCTTTTTGCAACATCTTGATCGAACCGAATAAAGCATGTACAATAATCGGTTCCATCACATTCAATTGCAACTGCCCGGCTTCTGCTGCAAAAGTAACCGTCAGATCATTACCGATAATACGATAGCATATCTGATTCACTACTTCCGGAATAACCGGATTCACTTTTCCCGGCATAATAGAAGATCCCGGCTGCATCGGCGGCAGATTAATTTCATTCAAGCCGCAACGCGGACCGCTGGACAATAAGCGCAAATCGTTACAAATCTTAGACAATTTGACAGCCATACGCTTCAATGCCGAAGAATACATGACGGTAGAACCGGTATCGGGAGTCGCTTCAATCAGATTGGAAGCCAACACGAATTCGTGTCCGCTGATAATCCGCAGATTCTTGATGCACTTCTGGGAATATTCGGGCTCGGAATTGATTCCCGTGCCGATAGCTGTAGCTCCCATATTCACCTCCAAAAACAACTTAGCCATCTGATTCAGGCGGTCGATTTCTTCTTCCAGATTAGCGGCAAAAGCCTCAAATTCCTGTCCCAAAGTCATAGGCACAGCATCCTGCAATTGAGTACGACCCATTTTCAGAATATCTTTAAACTCCTCTCCTTTTTTCCGGAAAGCCTGAATCATCAAACGCAATTCAGCTACCAATTCCTCATTCATAAAAATAAAGGCCAACTTGAAAGAAGTCGGGAACGCATCGTTCGTAGACTGTGATAAATTCACATGGTTGTTGGGATGGCAATATTGATATTCGCCTTTTTTATGCCCCAGAATTTCCAAGGCCCGGTTAGCCACCACCTCATTGATATTCATATTGGTAGACGTACCGGCACCGCCTTGTACCAGATCCACCGGAAACTGATCGTGAAAACGACCGTCAATAATCTCCTCGCAAGCCTCGGTTATGGCTTTGGCAATATCTTCCGGAAGCAATCCCAATTCCAGATTAGCTTTGGCAGCAGCCCATTTCACCATAGCCAAAGCTTTCACATAATTGGGATAATCACCGATTGTAATACCACTGATATTTGCAAAATTCTCAATGCCTCTTAACGTCTGTATTCCGTAATACGCTTCTGCCGGAACTTCTTTTTCGCCCAGCAAATCATGCTCCATACGTGTTTTCATGATATTTTCTTTTATTAGTTTTTGTATGTTATTATTCAGTTACTTCCAAACTGTTATTTTTATTCTCTCCAAAAGAAAGATACCTTAAAAATATAACAACCTCTCCTTTGAGGACGTCAAAGTTAACAAAGAAAAACAGATTAACCCAAACTTTTCAGGAAAGAAATAGATGTTTGATTTTCACGCAATAGAAGGTTTCTCAAACGTTTACGAAGAATTAAAAAATATTTAACAAAAGGACTCCCCGCAGGAAGTCCTTTTTAACCTCATTTATTTGAAATTTTTCCGGAACATTTATTCCTCTTCCAGAGGTTTCAGGTTTTCCGGAATATGCTCCTCGTCATCTGAGAAATAAGGAAAAACATCCATAAACTGTGTATCGGCGATCGCTCCGATTTCATAAGGCACTACAAATGTGGAAAGGGCTTTTTCCAGATTTTCCAATGCTTTGTTTATATTGGCTGCCGCAATCAGATAGTACTGCGAACTCGATTTTTCTTTGCCGCTTACCTCATCGGCATCGATAATCGCTACTTTGGCCTTATACCAACGGTCGTCGTTCTCATCTTCCGATTCCACTAATTCCGTAATATTGGATTTTTTCAATCCGGTTATGTAATAATCGCCTTTGATAACCGATTCCATTTCATGCATAATCCGACTTTCTGCCTCCGTATACGACATGGCATCCAACAGATAAGCCTCGGTCACTTTTTTCTCTCTTCCGTCTTCGTTGACCTTCATATACTTCACTTTCGCTTCAAACCAATTTGCTGTCATAATTTTTTACTTTTCCACATTTAATATATATTCAACATATCTTTATCCCTGTATAAACACAGAGACTTACAAATCATTTACATAACGAGCCGGCGGGTCCACGAAAACGCCTTCATTCCCCATGCAAGCAACCAACTGATACCAAAAGCCAGACAAGCCATCCCCAATATACGGACAATCACAGGAAGTCCGCTGACCGTTCCCAGGAGATCATAGGCCACCTGCACAAATACAAAATGGCACAGATAAATTCCGAATGTCAGAGAAGCCAGGCGGGACAGCCAGGCTGCAGAAGGCACATTCAGCTTTTGTACAATAACAAATACGGGAAATGTCATCATAAACACATTGATCCCGGAAAAATACCAGATGATCTCAAGATTTGCATAACTACCCGGAAAATATTTCTGGGTCAATACAAAGCCCAGTGACGTAACGGTATAACCGATAAGGAACATCGGTAGCGTAATGCCTAACGTACGTTTCCAACTCCAGGTAAGCGGATATTTCACCAAATAGTATGCCAATACCAAATAGCCCACAAATCCGGACATATAGTAAAACATTCCGTAAATATTCCAGTCACACTCTCCCAGTAATCCCATATTACCGTAATTTCCGGTATATCCCAGCAAAGGAGCAGCCATCTTCACATACGGAAGTACCAGCGATATTCCCCAAATCCGCAGAAACAACCGGATATCCTTTTGTTTGGCATGCTCCATCCAGGTATTGAGGATCGGAATAATAAAATACAGACCGATCAACATATACAAATACCATAGCGGAGTCGTATCATAAGTAAAATTGAAAATAAAAGTATATAATTTCGTCAATGTCGCACCCATCGTAAAATTCTCCGGAGCAATAGAAGGGCTTACCGAAGATACCATGAAATTCAAATATACATAATACAAAAGCGGGAGCATCACTGACCAGAAAATAAGCGGTACGACAATCCTGCCGATACGTTTCCGGTAGAATTCTCCCATTTCCAAACGCACAGGAAACAATAACACCCCACTCATCATAACAAACAAAGGCACGCAAGCCCGCACAAAGCTACCTGTAAAAGCTCCGGTCAGAAAAGAAGTACGATCGTTATCAAACTGACCGACAAAAGGATCGCAACAATGAGACAATACGACTAAAAAACAAGCAATAATACGCAACAGGTCTACCCAACCTATATTTTCTCTTTTCTGAAATTCCATCATGTCGTTTTATTATATATAGTAACGGATAACCGTTTTTTTCATCCGGCTCTCCGTTTTCTTTTTCATAGAGCAGAGTTTGCACAAATTGTGCAAAATTCGGCGCAAAGGTAATGGATTCCCTCAAAAAACGACAAGAAACAAAAGTATTATCCTGAAAAAAATAACAACCGGTAAATTACAATCGTTTATAGATATCTTCGATAATCCGGGTGGCTTCTCCGTACAATTTCTGTATTTCCACTTCGTTCAATCCGTTCTCTTCCCAAGCCGGAACGTGAGGCAGGAAAAGATCGAATATCTTATTCTCGGCTCCCTGTAACTGTTGCATATACCCATTCCCCGTTTCATTCCAAAGTAAACGCCAATGCAGGTATTTTTGTCCGTTTCCCCGGTGAATCGGGTAAACCTTATCCTTCAAACGGGAAGCATAAAAACAAAGCGGCGCTGTCTTCATCTCATCATTATAAACAGCAAGGGAAGGCTGATTTTCTCCCATCTTCACCCATAACGGCAACGCCACCGCTGTCGGAGGATAACCGAGAGCCGTCCACAAGGTCGTAAGTTCCGGATCATTTCCCGGCCTTACTCCCTGTATTACGATAGCAGCAGTCGACTCGCTACGCGGAATCATATCCTGCTCCACAAACCAACCGCTCGCCCGGTTCGGACTCTGTGCCTCGTCTTTCAAATCTATACCCAGGCGGCTGTTATAAAATGAACGGGAAGCTTCCTGCAGGATACGTTGCGGAGTATATCCCTTCTGCTGCATTTTCAGAAAAACGGAAGTCGCATTATCAAAACGGATGTATCCCAGACCTTCGTCTTTTCGTCCCTCAAAAGAAAAATTAGTATAAATCAGATAACCGTTCGGCGCTAAAGACTCGTCATTCACATCTTTTTTAAAATAACAATCGTTCCCGGTTTCAAAGTAAGCGGCTCCGCCATAAGCATCGATCACACCGAAATTAGCCTCAACACGCATCGGTCGTTCAAGAGTATCCAGGAAATGCTCAAAATCCCGGACAGTCCTGCACACGCTCAACGCTTTACGCATCAATGCCCCCTCGTGATCCATCTCTTTTATCTCATCGTTCTTCAAATTGAAAGAAGCCGTATTCATAATACAGAAACCCGCCTCGTTACTTCCGGTCCAGACATCCCCGGAAACTCCGTCACTATTTACCAAACCCAAAAACCGATAACCGCCGTCATTGAAAAAAGCCATATGATTGAACGGCGTCTCCGTATCCCGGTGCTTCCACATCAGAGGCCGCCCGTCAGGAGTCACCCTACCCGAAATAATAACAGACGTACATGCCTCAACATCCTGCATGAAGAGACAAAAAGCAACTGTAATAAATACAATCCGTGTTTTCATAGGTTTCCTCTTATTTACAATTTTCACTCCTGCACAAAACAATACGCTAAAATAAAGGATTTTACCGATGCCCGGGCTAAATATCCGTTTATTTTTTCAAATAAAAACAGAAATTAAAAAGATCAGGCATTAAAAATAGAAAATGTTAACGTTATTTTATCTTTTCCGAACGAAATTTATACCGAAAGTATCCTTAATACAGGAACATCCGATCGGTGATTTTACTATTTTTGTCACCAGAAAACAATCAAATGAGCAGCGGTACTATATCTATTCAGAACGAACCCGACGGATTACCGTTTCCACGCAGGATATGGGCAGTCATAGCCGCTTCGCTGGCTCTGGTGATGTCGGTGCTCGATGCCAATATCGTGAATATCGTACTTCCGACTCTTTCGAGGGAGTTCGGCACAACGCCTTCCCTTACCATCTGGGTCATGAATGCCTATCAGTTAGCCATTACGATCTCCCTGTTGTCATTTTCTTCTTTAGGAGATATCTACGGTTACCGGAAAGTATTTCTTTCCGGGGTAGCGGTGTTCTGCGTAACTTCGCTCGTGTGTGCACTTTCCACCTCTTTCTGGATGCTGACCATTGCCCGGGTATTGCAAGGCTTCGGAGCTGCGGCTATCACCAGTGTGAATACCGCCCAGTTACGTACGATCTATCCCCGGCAATATCTCGGCCGGGGTATGGGAATCAACGCCATGGTCGTAGCCGTGTCGGCCGTAGCCGGTCCTTCAGTAGCCAGTGCCATACTTTCGCTGGGGAGCTGGCACTGGCTGTTTGCCATCAACATACCGTTAGGACTGGCAGCACTGTGGATGGGTCTGAAATTTCTTCCCAAAAATGAACAGCGCCAAAACCGGAAATTTGACAAGATCAGTGCTATTGCCAATGCCTTCACTTTCGGATTACTGATCTATTCCATGGAAGGATTCGCCCACCATGAAAGTACCGATATGCTTTTGCTGCAACTGGCCTTGCTCGCAGTGGTCGGTACCTACTACATCCGGCGGCAATTCCGGCAGGAAGCTCCGCTTCTCCCCGTCGATTTACTGAAAATTCCGATATTTTCTCTCTCTGTGGTCACCTCCATTTGTTCTTTCACGGCACAAATGCTGGCACTGGTATCCCTGCCCTTCTTCCTCCAGAACATACTGGGACGGACAGAAGTCGCCACCGGGCTGTTGCTCACTCCCTGGCCCGTTGCCACCCTGATTACGGCTCCGCTGGCAGGCTATCTGGTCGAAAAAATACATGCCGGGCTATTGGGTTGCCTCGGGATGCTGATATTCGGCTGTGGCCTATACCTGCTTTCCACGTTGACATCTCCTACCGACGGAGCGATCATTTGGCGAATGGCTGTTTGCGGAATCGGTTTCGGACTGTTCCAAACGCCCAATAATAGCACCATTATGTCGTCTGCCCCTATCAAGCGCAGCGGAGGAGCAAGCGGAATGATCGGCACAGCCCGGTTGCTGGGCCAAACATCCGGGGCAACTCTTGTCGCTTTGTTATTCAATCTGATTCCCCAGGGACAGAGTATTTCATCCTGCCTGTTGTTGGGAACCGGATTCGCCGCCGTTGCAGCTATCGTCAGTTGTTTTCGCCTGTCACAGCAAATGCCGCTAAAGCGCAGACTTTAATCGTAAATTTTAATGCGATCTCAGACCGCCAGACAATCTTTCGTTTTAAATGCTACAATTAAGGAAAAAGTCCATCTTAAAAACCCATCGTCCTCCGTTTCTAAAATTGCAGACGGAAGCCGGTTCCTCCCTTGTATCCTTTTGAATAAAAATTCTAACTTTGCCGGTGCAAATCAAAATAAGAAAACATGAAAATCGTCGCTTTTAACGGAAGTCCGCGTAAAGGAGGAAACACCGAGCAATTGATCGAAGAAGTATTCAAACCCATCCGAAAAGCCGGTATAGAAACGGAACTCATACAATTAGGCGGACAGCCATTGCGGGGATGCACTTCCTGTTATGCCTGTTTTAAAACAAAAGACGGCCAATGTGCCGTTAAAACCGACAACATGAATACATACATCCGAAAAGCACAGGAAGCCGACGGGATCATCCTGGCCTCTCCGACTTACTATGGAAGCGTAAGTGCAGAAATGAAAGCTTTTATGGACCGTTTAGGCCTGACAACCATCGGACAAGGCCGTACCCTGACACACAAAGTCGGGGCAGCGGTAATCAGTGTCCGCAGAGGCGGTGCCGTAACCGTATTCGATGAACTGAACCGCTTTATGCTGGGCAGCGGTATGATTGTCCCGGGCTCGACCTACTGGAATTTCGGCATAGGAGAAATGCCCGGAGATATACACAATGATACCGAAGGCTTAAACAACATGAAAGACCTCGGTATACAAATCGCCTGGCTGATGGAAGCCGTACAGAACGCCAAAGCCCGCTATAAGAATAATGACCGTCGTAACAGTTACAGCCGCTACACCTCTACGGAAATATAATTCCGATTACCGGAAAATATTCCGCAGCCTACAGGCACCCAGGAAATTTAAAATTCATCAGTTCTTTTGTTATTCCGCTCTCCTGGCGCGGATAGCGGAATATATCTGCAATCGTTTCGGTTTTTCCCTGATTATAATACCATACGGAACCGTAATTTTCCGCCCGTTCCCCCATACACTCCAATTGACGCAAATAATCGGCGACCGACTTACTTTCTGTGATATATACGCCTTCCAACCCGGCAACGACAGGACTATGAAAACGTCCGTTATCAAAGGTAAAATACAACACCCTCCGGCCATCCGGCAAAACAGCAACGGTGGTAAATGTCATACTCTTACCTATTCCCGGTAAATTCATTACATTACGATCCGTAGCTACAAAAGGAAGCCGGCAGGAGTCCAGCAACCAATCCAGATCATTCACGATATTTTCCGGAGACTGTGCAATTTTTCGAAGCATATCGGTTACTTCTGCGGTCAACTGTCCGTAAATTTTCTCTTCCTGCATTTCCTGCATAAGCCGGCAATTCGGAACGGCAAGTGCCCGGTTTTCAGCAAATCCCTTTACCGAAAAAGTATAATAGGACAGAATACCGGCCCGGTTAAGCATTCGCCTCAATGCTGCGCTATGCCCCCGTCTGGAAGTAGCAACGGTAAATACCTGCTGATTGGTAATCATCCAACCGGCCTCCTGTATCTTCCTTAAAGCTGTCAGCACTTCAAGTGTTATTTCGAGAGGCGACTCAAAATGAGTTTGAATGATAAACTGTTTAATACCGATCTGTTTTGCTTTATCCCGGAAATCCCTCAATAAAGCAACCAGTTCATCGTCAATACGGTAAGGAAGATAGGCCGGCATTCGGGACCCTAAACGTACCCGTTGAATTACCGCATATTTCTGCCCCTCGGGACGATGTACGTTGGCCTCTTTTTTCCTCTGCGCCATCCCCAATATAGCATCCAGAATCTTTTTTAAAGTTACATTGGTACTCATCAAAGCATCTCCTCCGGTAACCAAAATATCCCGCAACTGCGAATCATTCTCAAAATAAGCCATCAACAGACGCAAACGATCATTCCAATCTTCACGGGGCGCCAGTTTCTCCAGATCGAAATTAAGCCTTCCTTGCTGAAAGCCATACATCCGCTGACATACGGCACATAAACCTCCACAGGCACGCCCCTTGGAATCCGGAATGAAAATAGCCACCTCCGGATAACGACGGTGAATGCTATGATTATTGGGAAGCAACCAACCGGCCGCATTCGGTTCTCCCGGCCGCACATCGTCCTCTTTTTCCCAGGCCCGTATTTGTCCGAATTCTTTCACTAATTCTGCCGAATAAAGGATATAGCTTCGGATAGCGGCATCATCATATCCGAAAGGTCTGATACTTAACAAAGACAAATAATAAGGAGTTACAAAAAAAGGAATTCCTTTCCGCTCCGCCGTATGAAGAATACGCATTGTCTGATGAGAAAGGGTCATGCCCATAAAGTAATTCAGTTCATCGGCACTGCGAATAGCCATTGTCAACTGAAATTGATAATCAAACCACCAAGCCCGCACCTGCCTCTGTTTATCGGTCAAGCTCATTCCATCCTCAAAACGATAGCGGGAATTCATTTTCTTCCGGCCCTCTATTTTCTTTATCAGTAATTGTTGAATAAAATTCCGGTTACCGTTCCGTTCGTAAAATATATTCTTATCAATTCCGTTCGGCCAGTGATCACGTTCGTTTTCTGCTTGTACAGCAGAACGGACCATATAATTCGTTGCATGCAATTGCTCAAATAAATAATACCAATCAAGCATAAAATCAAGTTTGATTTCCGTATCTTCCTTACGCAACGTTTGCCAAAGCAACCCGACCGATTCAAATTTAATCTCATCATTTGAAGCAAAATCCCGGACAGATATCCCCTCCAGCTCCAACATCCGGTTTATACGCCGGGCAGCGGAATGCAAAGGCAATACTTTCATCGTCTGATTCTTTGTTAACGCTCTCCTACGGCTTCGGGATAACTGAAGAATATACATGCGAAGCAATCGCTTGAACTGTTCCAGAGTATCACTTCTGAGTGCCATCTGAACAATTTCGGGAAATTTATCCTTATAAACTTCCACCAAACGCGATACTGTAAAATAAAGCAGACTTTTTTTCTTCATATTCCTCCTTCTGATTTTTGGCTACAATGAAGAAACTCTCCTTCTGAAACGAGCAGATTTTCAATAACCGGATTCAATACATACAAGCAACATAATACAAGCTACCGAGAGAGATATCATTTATACGAAGATACTGATACCGTAGACCCGGGGAAATCCCCGGACACGACTCCCATGGAAGGGAAAAAGCAGAAAATCACTACAATATGCCGTGGTATTTACAAATATAAGAAAAGAATGAATCAAAAAGAAACTATTTTACATTATTCTTCCATTCCGGTCTTTTTTTACAACATATCAGTACCTTAACAACAATATCAAATCGCCGGCAAAGAGGAGTAAATCGCAAAAATAAATTTAAATCCGGATATTCTCAATCCGATCTTTTATCGTGTTTTACAAGCGAACAAAACTTCGGAACACTATTTTAAAAATCAATACACCCCATACAGAAGAATATTCCGTCCATTCAAAACATTAAATTACAGAAGAGTCCGAAACACTCTATTTTTGTTCGTGTCAAATTTTACATAATCAAAAGATTACACCAACAAATACAAATATGGCAACAAAAATATTAAGCGTGGATGATGAATCAGACCTGGAAATATTGCTTTCCCAATATTTCAGACGGCAAATCCGGAAAGGCGAATATGAATTTACGTTCGCTCACAACGGGCTGGAAGCTTTACAAAAGCTTTTGGAAACCCCGGATTTCGATATTATCCTAAGTGATATCAATATGCCGGAAATGGATGGACTCACATTATTGGCAAAGATCAATGAACTGAAAAACCCGGCTATGAAATGTATCATGGTTTCCGCTTACGGTGATATGGAAAACATTCGCTCCGCTATGAACAAAGGGGCTTTCGATTTTGCAACGAAACCGATAGATCTGGAAGATTTATCCCACACCATAGAGAAAGCCATCGAACAAGTACGCTATATCCGGGAATCCCAGCAAGAACACAGCCAACTGGAATCCATCAGAAACGATCTTGCCATTGCCGGAGAAATCCAGCAAACCATCCTTCCCCGTTTGTTTCCCCCTTTCCCGGAACTGGCAAAATATGTAGATATTTACGCATCCATGACGCCTGCCAGGGATGTCGGCGGCGATTTCTACGATTTTTTCCGGATAGACGACGAAAATATCGGTCTGGTGATTGCAGATGTATCGGGAAAAGGCGTACCTGCCGCACTGTTTATGGCCGTTAGCCGGACACTGCTCCGGGCTACCGCCTTACGGGGAGTCCCTTCATCCGAATGTCTGACATACGCTAACAAACTGCTTTGCAAGGAAAGTCTGGACTCCATGTTTGTAACCGTTTTCTACGGAATATACAATTACAAAACCGGAATCATGGACTACACCAATGCCGGACATAACCCACCCTACATTCTGCGGCAAAACCACCATATCGAAACGTTACCGCTCACACCCAACTTCATCGTCGGAGTCTTCGACGATATCTCGTTCGAAAACGGTATGCTGAAACTGGAAACAGGCGATACGCTGCTCATGTATACAGACGGGGTAACGGAGGCCTTCAACGAAGAACGGGAGCAGTTTTCCGAAAACAGACTGCAAAATGCACTGAAGACCCTGCCGGAAAATCCCCAAACGAAGGATGTCGTCACAGAAATCCTCCGGCAAGTAAAAAATTTTTCAGGCAACTATCCCCAATCGGACGATATTACCTTGCTTTCTCTCCAACGGACGGAATAATAATATCAATTTAATATGAACAACATGAAAAATCAAAAAATTCATCAAGTCGGGCCGGTCTTAGACTCGATGACCAGTAATGACGAACAAACAGCTATTGTCGCATTGATAGAAAAAGGACATTCCATCGCCTTGGACTTATCCCATTGCACCTACGTATCCAGTGCCGGACTACGTGTTATGCTTTATGCTTATAAAATGGCAAAAGCCAAAGGTCAGGAAATCTGTCTCGCAGGAGTGTCCCAAGAAATAAAAGATGTCATGCGAATGACCGGTTTTGACAAATTTTTCCATTTCTATGGAAGTATTGACGAATTATCGAAATTTTAAAATCAACTGAACGATGACCGAACTTCAGTTTCACCCGATTCATGGAAGGCTCGAAGAAATTCTGACCTCATTGATGCATACCCGTGAAGTTGCGGCCCATCCTTCACTGGCCTATACAATCCGGTTAGTCAGTGAAGAAATTATCGCCAATATCATCAAGTATGCCTATTCTCAGGATTCGGAAGCTTATCTATCCCTGTATCTCTGTGATGACAACGGAGCCATCTCCATAGAATTCAGGGACGGCGGCATCCCTTTCAATCCGCTGGACAAAGCCGAACCGGATATTTCCCTACCTCCGGAACAACGGGAAATCGGAGGCTTAGGTATTTTTCTGGTGCGGGAAATGATGGATGATGTAACTTACATCTATCAGGACAGAGAAAACCGGTTGAGAATTACCAAAAAATATGCATAACCGACATTCAATTATGACAAAATCAAGTGTAAATAAATTCCGTTGGATTTCGGTTTCGTTTTGTATACTCCTGGTAGCCTGTTTCGTCTTATTCCAGACATACCGGCAATCGGAACGGGATATAAAACGGTTCATCCATGAATTGGAGGAACTGCGGAACAAAGAAAAACAATCCCAACTGATACAGCGTGTCAGTAAACAAATGGAAGAAATAGCCTATCAACAAAAGGAGATTTCTGAAAAGAGAAGGCAAGAAGCCGTCATACAAACCCATAAAGCCAACCGAATGCAGCTTCAAGCGGAAACGGAACGCGAAAAAGCGCTGACGGCCCAAATAGAAACAGAAAAAGCTTACCGGTTAGCAGACAAACAGAAAAAATTAGCAATAGAGAAACAACAACAGGCTGAACACTCCAAAAAAATTGCCGACACCCTGGCTTTTCTGGCTTTGGGACGTTCTTTGGGATCGCTGTCCGGTACGCAATACCTATCCGGCAATAAGGAACTGGCTGCATTACTGGCCTATGCCGCCTGGAAATTTACACGAAAATATGACGGAGATATTTACCAACCGGCTATTTTCAACGCTTTATCCCGATCCTGTAAACAAAACCTTTTGTGGGCCGAGCATAAGGAAGCCATTACAGAAATACTCCCGATAGGTCAGCCGCCAAGAGATACTGAATCGGGGAACGACTCTTTGAAGGGTATCCTCACCCTCAGCAAATATGGAGAAATCGCACATTGGGACTATAACAGCAACCGGATATCCTCCGTAAAATTCCTGATTGCCGACCCAAATTACGATTTCCGTTCAGCACAAATACACTCCTCTTTATCGGTCTATGCCCTGTCATTTAACGGGTATATCGTCTCGGTTACAACCCCTCCCAAGGTATATCCTTTACCTGTGGGGCAATATAAGAAATTAATTTACCCGGATTCCGGACAATTCATAATCGTTGCAGCCGACAAGCTGTATTCTTTCAATTGCACAAACCAGAATATACAAACATGTTATACTCCGGATTGTTCCATTTCTTATGCCGGAAAATCCGGAAACCGCCTTTATGTTTTCTTAAACGACGGAAAGATTGCGATATGCTCACCGGACGGAAACTTTATAAAATATACTTCATTCCGCTTGGAAGGATATACCGTTACCGCCTTCTGTCCCCTACCCGGCGGAGCATTCGTTGCCGGTTGCCGGAACGGTATTATTCTCCTCTGTGACAAAGAAGGAGCTATCATCCGGAAACTTATCGGCCACCAAGCCACCGTCACCGCTATTTGCCGGCAAGAAGACAAACTCTTCTCAGGCAGTTATGACAACACACTACGCTTGTGGAATCTTCAGAATGAAAAAATCGAATCTGCCATCATCCAAACCAATCCGAACTGGATCTGTTCCCTTTATTTATGCCCGGACGGGAAATACATTTTCATGGGAGACGAAAAAGGCATACTGCAAAAAATCCCCATTTCCCCCGATCACATGGCTGCTGCTATCAGACAAGAACTACAAAGGGATTTTACCCGCGAAGAGTGGGACTATTACATCGGCAACCAGATACCATTTGAATCTTACAGCCTAAAGACATCCTTCCCATGAAAAAGACAATCTTACTGCTGATATTGTTCCATACCATCCATGCCCGTGCCTATGAAGGCGTTCCGTTCTTCACGAACTATCCGTCCTCGGTCTACCGGGCCAACAATCAAAACTTCGATGTCCTTTGCGACAGTTGCGGAAATGTGTATATCGCAAACTTCGAAGGGATACTTCATTACGATTACTGCCGCTGGAACATTCTTTATATGCCCGGATTTTCACGGGTCACCCATCTGTACCGCAGCAGTCAGGGCACGATATGGGCGGGAGGATACAACGTATTCGGACGAATCAACTACGATAAACGCGGATGTCCCGTATTCAAAGTCATCGCCTCCGATCTTGACGAACCGTTTATCGGGGAATTGGAAAATATCACAGAAACCGAAGGACATATCTATTTGAAAATGACATCGGGACAAATCTATACCGTTCAAGCAGACTCTCTGCTTCCTTTAATCTGTCACCCCTCCGAAAAATCGAATAAAAACGTCCCGAAAAATCCTGAAATAAACCAAATTCTTTCCCTGCCCAACAAATGGCAGGTACAAGCCACTGTAAATCATGGTCTGGTTGTCACCGACCTGACGGGTCAACCCCTTTTTTCGTTAAACGAAAAAAACGGTTTATGCAGCAATACCGTTTCCCGCATAGCCACCGATATGCAGGGTAACCTTTGGGGAATCACCGATAACGGAGTATTCCGAGTGTCTCTCCCCTCTGTTTTCAGTCATTACACCCCCCATGAAGGACTAAAGGGAGAAGTCATATCCCTCGTCAGGTATAAAGGCACACTATACGCCGGAACCCTACAAGGACTTTATTTCCTGGAAAACAATACATTCAGTCCTGTAAAAGGGATTACTCAAGCCTGCTGGGAGCTTTGCATATCACCACAAGAAAAATTGTATGCAGCTACCAGTGACGGCGTATTTCTCATCCGTGATCCGAATAAAATCCACAAAACATCCCAAGCCAGTGCTTTCTCACTTGCATTTACCGGAAACACGCAATTCCTGATAGGCAGTATCGATGGAATCTACTGGCAAAATTCAATAAACCACCCCGCAAAAAAAATTTCCCAAGTGGAAAAAGCCATTCGTCTGAAAGTACAAAACGACGGTTCAATACTGGCAAAAACAATCTACGGTGAAATCTATGTGCATAGCAACAAAACGTCTTCCTTCGTCCGTCTGCCACGTAAAGCCGGTGAGATAATGACGGCCTATACAGACCGAAGCGGCCGCCACTGGCGAACAGATATAAGAGGTAAAAAACTACAGGTAGATTCAGCTTCAATAGGAAACAACCGGTTAAACCGCTATTTAAAAGCCCTTCAAAATCATGTTATCCGGGTTATTTATACCGAAGACGAACGGGCGGCATGGCTGGGGGGTGATTTCGGATTGATCCGTATCGATTTACACGAAATCAAATCCCACGCTTTGGAAAAACCGTCTGTATTTATCCGCGAAATTCGTCTGAATCAAGACTCGGTATACAGAGGAGGATTCTTTCAGGAATATGTTCAAAAAACCAACCGTATGTCCGAAGAAATTCCCCGCTTTGAAAACCGTTTCCACAACATCCGCTTCTCATTTGCAACCCATGCCGCCGGTCTGGGCGAACCCAACCAATACAGATACCAATTGAACGGATATGACACCGAATGGAGTTTATGGAACAGTTTGACCGCAAAAGAATACACGAACCTATCGCCAGGCACTTACACATTCCGGGTACAAACCCGGGATATGTACGGCAACGAAAGTGAAACAAAAGAATTCCGGTTTACTTTACTTCCCCCGCTTTATCTGAAATGGTACAGTCTGCTTTTCTACCTGTTGGCTTTGGCCGGCCTGTTATTTCTAGTATTCAAATGGAGGATGCATAAATTATTGAAAGAAAAAGAGAAATTGGAAAATATCGTCAATCAACGTACCCTTCTATTGATGAAACAAAAAGACGAAATAGAAGAGAAATCCATGAAACTGGAAGAAACACTGACAGAACTGGGAAAAGCTCAGGAAGGACTGGTACGCCAGGAAAAAATGGCAACGGTCGGAAAGCTGACGAAAGGATTGATAGACCGTATCCTGAATCCGCTGAATTATATCAATAACTTTTCCCACCTGACAGCCGGCTTATTGCAGGACCTCTATAAAAATCTGGAAGATATGGGAGAATACCCGAAAGAAGATATTTACGCAGATTCTCTGGATATCCTGAACATGATGGAAAAAAACCTGGGAAAAATAGAAGAGCACGGAAGCAACACCACCCGTATCCTGAAAGCGATGGAAGAGATTCTGAAAGATCGCAACAAACAGATGGAAAAAATGGATTTGGTTGCCTTATACCGGAAAAATATAGAATTACTAGGTAAATATTATGAAAAAGAAACCGAACGGATACCTATTTCAATCGATATCCGCTTACCCGGAGAACCGCTATTCATCGACGGAAATGCCGAACTGCTGAGTAAAACGCTGATGAGCCTATTGAACAACGGTATGTATGCCATCATAAAAAAATACAATAAAAAAGAGTATTCTCCGGAAATCCGCCTGGAATTGAAAAGCGAAAACGGACAGGCCGTCACCCGAATATATGACACCGGTATCGGCATCGAACCAAGCATTCTGGACAAAATTTTCGATCCTTTCTTTACGACAAAAACAACCGGAGAAGCAGCAGGGACCGGACTATATCTCAGCAAAGAAATCATACTAAACCACCGCGGACAAATATCGGTACGTTCGGAAAAAAACGAATACACCGAATTCACAATCACACTGCCTCTTCGAAAAGAACAATAAGAAATCAGGATAAAAACAAAAAATATGGAAATAAATAATTCAAAAGAAAAAAGGATCCGGGAACTGGAAGGCCAAATCAAGGAACAGGAAAAATTGGCCTCATTAGGAATGTTAAGTGCCGGCATCGCTCATGAAATACAAAATCCGTTGAATTTTGTCATTAATTTCAGTAAAATATCCGGTCAACAGCTATCCGATTTAAGCGGCATCATCGACGAAAACAACAGGCACATACCGGCAGACGACCGTCAAGATATAAAAGATATCCTGACCGGTCTGCAAGAAAACATGAAAAAAATCATGGAGCACGGCAATCGTGCAACCGGCATCATCCGCGGTATTTTACTCTATTCCAGAGGGAAGGAAGGTGAATTCATTCTCTCACGGGTACAACAACTGACGAAAGAATACGTTTGGCTTGCCTATCACGCGATGCGGGCTAATTACAAAAATTTCAACATAGCCATCCGTGAAAACTACGCCGAAGATATTCCTCCCGTTAAGTTGATCCCACAGGATTTCAGCCGTGCCATACTGAACGTCATGAACAATGCCTGTTATGCCGTATGGAAAAGACAGCAAAATTCTCCGGAGGCATATTCGCCCGAAATCAATGTCACCCTGGAAAAGCAAGGCGACCGATTTATCCTGTCCATCCGGGACAACGGCGAAGGCATGAACGAAGACGTAAAACAACGTATTTTCGATTCGTTCTTTACAACCAAACCGGCCGGTCAAGGCACAGGACTTGGTATGGCTATCGTACGTGATATTATCGAAAACAAACACCACGGAAAAATACAATTCGATTCGATACCGAATGAATACACCTGTTTCCAATTCATTATACCCATTATATGAAACAGACATTGCTCTATATTCTGTCGGTCTTGCTCTCTCTGCAATTAGCGGCACAAAGTACAGACAGTGCCCGGGACTCGTTTTCGAAAGCTGAAATGTGCTACAAAACCGGAAAAATAGAGGAAGCCCTTCGCCTGCTGGAAGAAAACCTACCGGCTTATAAAGATGCCATGCATACAGGAGCCTACCGTCTGACTGCATTGTGCTTATTGGCTTTGGACCGTTTTCAGGAAGCCGACCGCTATGTGACGCTATTATTGAAAGATGAACCCTATTATTACATTTCTTTACAGGATCCGGAGCGTTTTGCAGATATGATCAAAAAACACAGGGAAACCAAAATGACCCTGGTTACAGCATCACAGCAGGTAGAAACTCCGGAAGAAGCGCCTGTTCCCGTCATTCTGATCACGGAAGATATGATAAAAGCAATCGGTGCCGAATGCCTGCAAGACGTACTGATTGCCTACGTACCCGGAATATCCGGTTTGGCTTCCAACGAAGAGATGAACATCGCTATGCGGGGAGTCTATTCTTCGGGACAAGAAAATATACTCATCATGCAGGACGGACAACGGTTAAACAGCTACATCACAAATGCCATTTCACCGGATTACAGCATCAGTATGGCAAAAATCAAGCAAATCGAAGTACTCCGCGGACCGGCTTCCTCTCTTTACGGGAGTGTGGCTCTGACAGCAGTCATCAATATCGTCACCAAAAACGGTATGGACATCCGCAATGGTTCCATATCCGTCGGAGCCGGAAGTTACGGCCGGTTGACTGCCGATCTGCTGTTAGGGCGGCACGATATGCAGATGGATTTTATAACCTGGTTTTCTTTGTACCGGGCAACAGGAGAACCCGTCTTTATTCCCGCTAAAAAACAATATGCCCTCTATCCGAAAGACGGGACCATCCGGCTGGACTGCTACTCCAACTTTCCGGCTATGGATGGAGGTTTTAAGTTACAACGGGGAAATTTTTTGTTGAGTTTCAGCATGAGCTATGCCAAGAAAAGACAACCTTACAGCATGTGGCTGTTTGCATCTCCCTATTCATACGACAAATTCCGCACATTCGACGGCTCCGGTCCCGGCTATTCAAGGTTATCGGCCAGAGAACAGGCCGTTTACAAGCGGACATGGCAAAATCTGACCTTCAGCACCTCTATCTATACAGACTGGAATAAAAATGTCAGATACGAAACTGCCGGAGACACTCTACACGACTATCCCATTCCCCCGGAACACGGTACCGATACTATTTTTCCGGAACACGGACCATTTCAATATATCCGTTGGCAGGACTTTAACATCGGTTTTAACAGCCGGGTAAATTACAACTACGACTGGGGCAAATATGGAAAAGGGAACCTGCTCGGAGGTGCAGAATGGAATCGGTATGCCCTATACGACTCCGAGTATCTGGAAGGGATGAATTTCAACGAAATTGTCCGGGTCTGGACAAACAAACGACTTTATATCGGAAATGAAATGAATATAAATATGTTTCTCCAGCTCAAACACAATCTGAATAAAAACTGGATTGTAAACGCCGGTGTCCGGTACGACTATAAAAAGCGGAAAAACGGAAAAATCCTGCAAGCGCTTTCTCCACGCTTATCCCTTATTTACATAAGAAATAATCTGAACCTGAAATGCAGTTATTCCAGATCATTTGTCGACGCCCCCTACTATTACAGAAATAACGACATGGATACCTACTCGGGAGGTGAAAATCTGAAAGCCGAATATCTGAGTTCTTATCAACTGACCTTTGCTTATCGTCACCAACCGTTTCACGCCGATATAGAATGTAATTTTTTCTACAACCGGGCCTCGCATTTTCTGTTTACGCAACCCGAAACCCGTGTTTACGAAAACGCCGGCTCACTGGATATGGGAGGTATCGAAATCGTCACCCGTTATAAAACCGGAAGAATAGATGCTAATGCCCATTTCTGTTACCAGAAAGTATTGAAGTATGCCTATTTTTTCGTCACAGACGGTTATGTGAATAATGTACCCGACTTTTCTGCCAATGCCGTAGCCGGATATTTTTGGATAAAAGAACAAAAGCAAACCTTTTCTACCTATCTGAATTTTCATTACAGCAACGGTTGTTATACCCAGGTCAGCGTTCTGGAGAACGGGATCAACGAAAAAGCAGTCAACCATACACTCCACCTGTCCGGCTACGCCGTTTTTTCCGCTACGGCCCGCTACAAATACAAAAATCTGGAAGGAAGTATCAATATCAACAATTTTCTCAATCATAAATACGAATACGGAGGAGCGATGCTCCCTATCCGACAAAAAAGCCGCTGGATATCCGGCAAAATAATGTATAATTTTTAAATCACAAACAGATGAAAAACAACATTCAAAGAATACTTTTTCAAACATTGACCGAACAAGGTAACAAAACAGCCGTCATCGCAAAAGACGGTGTCATTTCTTATCGCCAACTGGACAGTTATTCAGCCGGAATCGCACAGTATCTCAAAGAAAACTTAGCCATACCGGAAGATACGGAATTCCGGAAGATACGCATCGGAATCTGTATGAGCAGAAACAGTACATTGATTCCTTCCATCCTGGCTATCTTCCGGTTGGGCGCGACTTATATTCCGTTAGATCCGGAACTCCCGGAAAAACGCAAACAATATATAGCTGAAAACGCAGGCCTGTCTCTTTTATTGACAGATTCATCGGATAAAACGAAGGAAATTCCCGGTATCCGGCAGCTTTCCGTCGATTTATCGCAAATCCCGCAAAATTGTACCTGCGGATATATACAGGCCCGGCCCGACGACTGTGCATACGTCATCTATACTTCCGGAACAACCGGAAATCCCAAAGGCGTTCAGATCAGCTATATGAATTTAAGCACTTTTACAGAAAATCTGACGGCCCTGGAAATACATGGCCTAAACCCTGCTACCGACCGATACCTGGCTTTTGCCAGCGTCGGTTTTGATGTCTCCATACTGGAACTGATGCTTTGCCTGCCCACCGGAAGCACGCTGGTTCTCGCAAGTCAGGAAGAGCGAAAGGACATATCCCTATTGACCGAACTGATTAAAAGGGAAAAAGTGAACGTAGCTTTCCTGGCCCCTTCCCTTCTGGCCCACTTTCCCCACCTCGACTTCCCTCCTCTCGAAATATTACTCTTCGGAGCAGAAGCCATCAGCGAAAAGCTACTCGACCGGTTGAAACAGCAATCTTATACTCTGATACACATGTACGGTCCGACTGAAAATACCGTCATAAGCACGGCACGAATTGTAAATGCCCATACCCCCTACGACAACATCGGTTATCCATTGAAAGGAATTACTTGTTACGTATTGGATGAAGAGCGAAAACAAGTCTCCTGTCACATCACGGGAGAACTTTATCTGGGTGGATTACAGGTTTCTCCCGGATACATCGGAAACGAAGAAATAAATGAAAAAGCCTTTATCCTGTACCACGGGGAACGGTTGTACAAAACGGGCGACCTGGTACAAAGGATGCCCGACGGTTCGTTACGCTTTATCGGACGAAAAGACTCCCAAGTCAAAATCAGAGGATTCCGGATCGAACTGAATGAAATTATGGAACATCTGAACAAAGATCCGGAAATAGAGAAGTCTTACGTTACAGTCATCGAACAGAACGGCCGTCAACTATTGGGTGCCTACCTGCAACCGGCAGACAAACATAACTTCCGCCTGGAAGAGGTAAAAGAACGATTACGGGCTGAACTCCCTCAATATATGATTCCCAACCAATGGCAAACAGTAGACTGTTTCCGGCGCAACATCAACGATAAAATAGATACCCGTAGCCTTCCACCTTTTACCCTTACAGCCCAGGAGTATATACCGCCGGTTCATTCCGGAGAAAAGATATTATGCAATATTCTGAAAAACATGCTGGGCATTCCGGAAATCAGTGTTGAAGTGAACCTCATCAATGATTTAGGACTGACCTCACTGGATATTCTGAAGCTCGTCGCCGAAGCCAATGAGCAAGGGTGTCCGGTCACTGTACCGGCCGTTTATACCGCCGGAACAGTACGCGGGCTACTGACAGCTTCAAGGCAATGCCCCATCTATTGGTATAAACAACAACGCCCCGACAAACCGGTTATCATTCTGGTATGCGGAGCAGCCTACTTCAACCACCTCTATTTTCAGTTTGCAGACCGCCTGTATTCTCAATATGATCTTTTAGTCATCGACGCCATATACGATCATTTCCCGAAAGTAGCAACCGACACCCAAGGTTTACTGGACTATTATGTCCGGACCGTACAACCCTTGATCCAAGGACGTATAGTTTATGCGCTTACAGGCTTTTGTATGGGTGGTGAACTGGCCGTCGGACTGGCAGAACTGCTGCGCCGGTCAGCCGGAATAAATCCCAAAGTCTTTTCCCTGGACGGACAAGCCTGGCAAAATCCTGCTTTGAGTCAAAATTATCCGTTACTGATATTCCCGGGAGACTCCGAAGAAATGATCCGCCGACGGAATGAAATCACAAACACATACCTCCGAACCACGCCCAATCTCATATACCAAGGAGAAGTCGTCGTGATTTTATCCGGACTGTTTCACCAACAAGCCGGAATATCTCCCGACGAGCCCTGGACAGAAGAAAATTACCGGATATTTAAAGAAGAATACGACAATTGCGAAAAGCTATGGAACAAATACTACCCGGATGCTCCTGTTTTCCGCCTACCGACAGACCATTGGAACTTTTTCAAAGACGAATCCCTGGAACAATTACTAACTTTCTTTATCTCATAAAACAATGCAAACCGATAATTTTACAATAGGACGGAAAGAACTTCTCGTCCTATTGGTATTGACACTGCTTCTTCCTTTTCCCATCAACTGGGCCCTGGTAAAAATGAATCCATTGACCTTAATGGCAGGTGCTGACGACGTCCCGACCTGGATCAACTTCGGAGGCAGCTATATCGGCGGTATTATGGGCGGTATTATATCAATTCTCATTCTGAACAAAACGCTGCAACAAACGGGAGTTCTCCACCACGACCTGAAAATACTGCAACTCGACACCATCGTCTATACCCAGCAACAAGAGTGGCTGGCCGGCTTTAAACAGGAGATGGCAGAAAACCTGAAAGCCATCGATCTATACGTACTGAACACCGTCGTCTCTTCCATCACTATGAAAAACTATACCTATGCCAAAGAAATACTGACAGAGATCAACAAAAATCTGGAATACCAAATGGTAACCGCCTCCTTCTACTTCACCACCTCTCAATTATCCCCGGAAGAACAAAAATACATGGATCTTGTCCGGCAGGTGCAAACAGAATACAGTTCTTTTATCAAAGACATTCTGTATTACATCCCTTTGGCAGAAACCTTATCTTCCCGTAAAAAACTTACCTACGACAGCCTGATGGACTATACCCTTTCCCAATACGATTATCTGCAGGAAAATACCGGTGCATCCTCCGGTCCGAAAACCGTTATTCCGCAAGTCATGGAAATCGCCCCCACCGACAACATCAGCCGCGAACTCGAACGGATCATGGAAGAACGCCTCACCGAACGCACCCACCTCTACCACCTGAAATCCGCCCTCGCCCAAACCACCCACCACCTCATCCTCTACGAAGAAAAACGCATCAACGCCATCCTCTATAAATAAAATAGGCGACTATATACCATTTTACAGTATAACACCATTTACAGACGTATTCTATTCATATACCAATGAGAATTGCGTTATCATCGGTACATGGGTAAATTCTAAAAATCCTTTCACATCGAAACACTAGCGAAGATAGGACAAAACAAAAGCTCTGCCGAAAGGGAGATTCTAACTTTGCGACTTTCTTAAAACAACAAAAATCAAAAAAACGAACAATCGTTACAATTATTTGATTTTTTACAGATATATTTATTTTATTTGTTGAAAAATAAACAAAAGAGCTGTAAAAAGAAAATCAAAAGTAAAAACAATTGCGTCACCTTAATAATTTCAAAGATTATGAAAATAACAAAGATTTTTGTCTCAGTACTTCTGGGAGTAATGTCTTTAGCCATGTGTTCGTGTAATTCGCCCGAATATCGTCCAACAGATGGAAAGTGTTCCTTCATCATCAAAAAAATTGATGGGAAGCGTCAATGGGGAATGGTCAGTTCTGGAAGTGGACAGGAATACATTCCTTGTCAATATGACAGCATTTTTTCTGCCTATGGTCATCCTTATCATATCGATGAACTGTTTATCGCCGTAAAAGACGGAAAAATGTATGCTTGGACATATCGTGGAAAACAGTTATTAAATGGCAGAGGTTTCACCTCTCTGGTTTCCAGCAAATATGATGACAGATTGCATAATAACAGCGTATACGGGGGAGGTTTGTTCAATGAAGCTCAAACCGATGAGGGAATAATGTTCTTTCATTTACCTTTGGGAGAAATAAAATGGGTAGAATTTGGTCCGGCAGAGTCTGTTTTTTGGGGATCTGAAACAATTCTTAGTAAAAAGGACGGTAAATGGGGAATATTATGGGGAGAAAAAAGTGAAAAGTATCTTTCACCGATTACACCATATATATACGATGCTGTTATTAGCGTGGCGGAAATTTATTTCTGGGTAAAAAAAGATGGCAAATGGTCAGCTATTGACAGAAATAATAAACCGATACGCAAATCATTTTCTCTTTTGAATAAGTACCAAAAGCTTCCCAATTTAGATTTTGATCAACTTATTCAGGCAAAGCGCGATGTAAAAGATGCTAAATTATCTATTCAAGAAGCCTCATATATTGAGGTTAGCGATTCTAAATATACGGCTTGGTAATGCGGCGCGAATCTTTGTAACCAAAACAGGTTTCCCTCTTCGAAGCGAAACCTGTTGGGTTTTTAAAGGTTTATATTTAGTTGTTGAAAATAGACAAAAACGGTAGTAAAGAGAAAATCAAAAGTAAAAACAATTGCGTCACCTTAATAATTTCGATTATGAAAACAACAAAGATTTTTGTCTCAGTACTTCTGGGAGTAATGTCTTTAGCCTTGAGTTCGTGCAATTCTCCTGAATATCGTCCAACCGATGGAAACTGTTCCTTCATCATTAAGAAAATTGATGGGAAGCGTCAATGGGGGATAGTTCATAAAAGTGGCAAGACGGAATATATCCCTTGTCAATACGACAGTATCTTCTCAGCCTATAATTCCCCGTATTATATCAAAGATTTATTTATCGGAGTCAAAAACGGTAAAATGTATGCTCTTGATACTTGGCGGGGAGAACTTTTGGGGGGCAGAGGTTTCACATCTCTGGTTTCCAGTAAGCAAAAAGCACCTCATAATAAAAGTGTATCCGGCGGAGGCCCTTTGTTTGAAGAGGCCAAAACCGATGAAGGAATAATGTTTTTTTATTTGCCGACAGGGACAAAATGGGTAGAATTCGGACCGGCCGAGGCTGTTCTTTGGGGTGGTACAATTCTCAGTAAAAAAAATGGCAAATGGGGAATATTATGGGGAAAAGACAGCAAAAAATATCTTTCACCGATTACACCATATATATATGATGCGGTCATAAGTGTCAGAGGACATTACTTCTGGGTTAAAAAGGACGGCAAATGGTCTGCAATTGATTTAGACGGTAAGCCGGTGCGAAAATCTCAATCGCTGTTGAACAAATATTTGAGCATGCCATCCATGGATAATGAAGAATATCAGAGGAAAGAAAGGTCTGCCTTATTTAGAAAAATAAGTATACAGGAAGCATCATATATTTCTGTTTCGTGGACTGAGGCGGATTACATCTCCTGGTAGTCTGAATAAAATCTTTACAACCAAGCAGAAGGCTGAAAACTAATCATCTGTCTTTATTGTACGTATAAGCGGCTCTAACCAGCCGCTTATTTTGTTATCCCGTTGCGCATTGGTTGCGCAAATTAACAAAATACACCTTGAAAATAAAACCCAAAATACTGATTTATAGTATTTTGGGATTTCTGTTACGTGATCCAGGCGGGATTCGAACCCACGACCTACGGCTTAGAAGGCCGTTGCTCTATCCAGCTGAGCTACTGGACCAACACTTTTACGGTTTGGCGGTGCAAATATAGTTGATTTTCGGACGAATACAAACTTTTGTTTCAGTTTTTTTGCAAACTACAGCATATCAGGATTTTATTTTACGGGGAGAATATGTATTTTTGCAGCTTCAATCAAAAAAACAGCATGGAACATCCTGTAAAAGCTAATTTCTGGGCATTGAGTCCTTTGTTTATATTTCTCGGCGTGTACTTGATTACCTCATTGATTGTCAATGATTTTTACAAAGTACCTATTACGGTGGCCTTTGTCATTTCTTCGGTGGTGGCCATACTGATGACGAGAAGGGAAAAATTAAGCGACCGGATTGCCCGCTTTTCCGGTGGAGCGTCGGATAAAAACATCATGCTGATGATCTGGATTTTTATCCTGGCGGGAGCATTCGCACAGTCGGCCAAAGCAATGGGTGCCATTGAAGCCACCGTCAATCTGGCATTGCATATCCTCCCGGACAACCTGCTACTGGCCGGTATTTTTATCGCCGCCTGTTTTATTTCCCTCGCCGTAGGCACCTCGGTCGGGACCATCGTAGCCCTAACACCGGTAGCCTTCGGGATTGCAGAAAAGACAGGAGTGGAATTACCGTTTATGGTAGCCATTGTGGTAGGCGGCGCTTTTTTCGGCGACAACCTTTCCTTTATTTCGGACACCACCATTGCTGCGACGAAAACCCAGGGATGCCGGATGAAGGATAAATTCAAAGTCAACAGCATGATCGTCGTACCTGCGGCTGTGCTCGTTCTGCTTTTCTATATTATTGAAGGGGTACAGGTACAGGCTCCGGCACAGATCGCAGAGATCGAATGGGTAAAGGTTATTCCTTACATTGCCGTGCTGGGAACGGCTCTGGCGGGTATTAACGTCATGCTGGTACTGTTGCTGGGAATCGGTATTACGGGATTGATCGGGCTTTGTACTTCGGGCTTCGATCTGTTCGGCTATTTCGGAGCTATGGGAACCGGTATCACCGGCATGGGAGAACTGATCGTTATCACTCTGCTGGCAGGCGGAATGCTGGAAATGATCCGGTACAACGGAGGTATTGCCTACATTATCGAACGCCTTACCCGGCATGTAAGTTCCAAACGGTTCGCCGAATTGAGTATTGCAGGACTGGTATGTCTGGCCAACTTATGCACGGCCAACAATACAATCGCCATTATTACAACGGGACCGATAGCCCGTAATATTGCCGAACGTTTTCACATCGACCGCCGGAAATCGGCCAGTATTCTGGATACATTCTCCTGTTTTATCCAGGGCATCATCCCCTACGGCGCCCAAATGCTGATTGCCGCCGAACTGGCCGACCTATCGCCCCTGGCTATCATACGCTATCTGTATTATCCGGTGCTTATCGGTATTTTCGGACTTTTGGCTATCGCTTTCAGATACCCGAGACATTATTCCTGAATCAGAATCCGCTCAAAGCCCTTTCGTATTCAGCCAATGCCACTTTATACTGATAATAAGCGGACACGACATTCGTATAAGCCTGCAGCCAGGTTACCTGTGCCGAAAGCACATCGATAACCGGCAGTTTTCCTTCGTTATAGCTAAACGTATTCAATACCAGATTGTCGTGGGCGATATCCAGAGAAGAAGAAACAATCGCTACTTTTTTCAGGGATTCGGTCAGATTCACCCAGGCATTGTTCAGTTCAAGGCTGATCTGATCGGACAACTTACTTCTTTCCAGCTCTTTCATCTGCTCCTGTACTTCACTGACCCGCACATCCTGCCGCCTCTTGCCCCAATAAAACACCGGAATATTCAAATTGGCAAAAGCAATGGTGGAAAAGCGCTTATCTCCGTCGATATTGATCAAGGTCGTTCCCCATTTTTCTTTTATACCGACAGCCAGATTCGGTAAATAACTTGCTTTCATCAAACGGGTCTGTACCCGGGCCAGTTCGATATCCTGTTCCGCCATGAGGTAATCGGGACGCTTTTTCAGGGCTACATCCACCTCCTGACGCAACGGAAGCGCCGAGATATGCTGTATCGAATCAGCCAGCCCCGTATCCGTATCGGCAGCAATTCCCATCATGATATTCAAGGTCTGCAACGAGGTCCGGTAATTGGTGGCACTCGTATTCAATTGCACTTCCGCTTCTTTCAAACGCGACTGCACCATCAGTACATCCGTTTTACTGATAGCGCCTTCCGTAAAGCGCTTACCCACGACATCGAACAATTCGCTGACAATATTTACAAACCGGTCAGCGATATCGTACAGGTTCCGGTTCGCCACTACCGTCCAGTAATTGACATCGGCCGCATACAAGATATTGTCTACGGTATATTCCTCTCCCAGGCGGGCTATTGCCTCCTGCAAACGGGCGGCCTCGTATTGCTTGCGGACGGCACTTCCCGCATAGATATTCTGTACCAATCCGGCCTCGGCACTATAATTATCGTGTTTCAGGTCGGTACCCGGCATAAAGGTTACATTCTCAATCTGGTAGGAATAACTGCCGGTGATATCGACCTTCGGGAAGAAACCGGTCTTTACGCTTTTCAGTGCGTATATCGCCGCATTAACGGCTTCCTGCGACTGCTTTATCTCCTGATTATAGTCAAGTACTCTCTGCCGGTATTGCTGTAATGTCAGAGATTGTGCCCGGCTACCGGCACTCAGGCACAATAATAATCCGATCCATAATATATTTTTCATACTGATTTTTATTTAAGTCTGCCGCCCCTGTTTATATTTTTACATACTCTTTACACAATATGCATCAAAGATGTTAAGATGTACCTACATCATTTTTTTTTCACTTGCCGATATTCTATATATCAAACTATAGGTAACCGGCAATACAATAATCGTCAGCAAGCTGGCTACCAGCAAACCGCCCATAATACCTGCCGCCATACCACCGAACATCGCATCGAACAGCAGCGGCAGCATACCGAGAATGGTTGTTCCCGAAGCCATGGCCACCGGGACAATTCTGGACTTGGTAGCCTGTATAACCGCATCCAGAGGCGTCAGGCCGTTTGCCTGCTCGATACCGATCTGATCTACCAGTACAATTGCATTCTTAATATTCATTCCCACCAGGCCGAGCAGACCGAGCAAGGCAAAAAAGTCGAACATCCGCCCCAGCAACAGCAAACCGAAAACCACGCCGATAAAAATCAGCGGCACCATCAACAGGATGACCACCGGTTTGCGGTAAGTCCGGAAAAGCAATAATAAAACGATAAACATCAGAATAAAAGTCAGAGGCATATTGGCTGCCAAGGCTTGATTGGACTCCACCTGGCTCTCATCTTCCCCGAAAAATTTCATGGTGTATCCCTGCGGGATCTCTATGCTTTGCATTTCCGACCACAATTGCTGAAAAGCCTGTTTGGTATTGGCCCCCCGCTTGGGATCACACTGTGCCATCATAACCCGGTCGCGGTTATAGCGTTTAATAACATTGTAGTTATAATTCAAATCGAAACGATCAATAACCTGTGCCAGCGGAACGACATTTCCGGTTGCAGAGAATACCGGCAAAGTACGCATATTATCCAGATTACCGGCATCGAAATTCTCTTCTTTCAATAAAATAGGCATAAACAAATCTTTCTCCCGGTAATCTCCCAGCGGTAAACCATTGGTCGCAATTTTCAAAGCATAGGCGACAGCCTGACGGGTTATCCCCAGGCGCTGCCCTCTTTCCTGCGAATACACCGGTTCCCAAACCGGAACTTTATTACCCCAGCTATTACGGATATCGGTCACCCTATCATTTTGCCGCATAATGCCCATAGCCTGTTCTGTCAATGCTTTCAGCGTATCTATATTCTCTCCGATAAAACCGATCTCAATGGCGGCTTCTACAGCGGGAGACAGTTTGAACAAAGAAGAACGAATGAGCAGATTGGGATAATTATGCCGGACATAAGTATTCAGGCGTTCTTCCATCACTACGGTGTAAGATTTGTCTTTTAATTCTATCAGTATGTTACCGAAATTCGGCTTCGGTCCGAAAGAGGTACTCGCCAGATAATAACGCAGCGGAGAACCGCCGATCGTCGTCGACACATTCACGACTTCTTCCTGTTGCATCAGATACTGTTCGATATCCGTAAGCATTTTTTCCGACTCCCGGATGCTATAACCTTCAGGCAAAAAACAATCGGCCCGAAAATAGGGTTTGTCCATATTCGGAAAAAAATTCTGCGGCATCAATCCCATGATGATCATGGACACGACAAAAAGACAAACGACGACGATCACCGTTACGATTTTAAAACGGATAAGCTTTCGTAACACCCGGGCAAAACCGTTGTAAAAACGGGTATCATAAGGGTCTTTCCCCCCGGTATCTGCTTGTTTTTTTAAAATAAAACTCCCGAACAACGGGGTCTGGGTCAACGCCAGTATCCAACTCAAACCCAACGATACAGCCAGCACCACAAACAAAGGTTTGACGATTTCCGCTACGGCCGAAGGTGCCAGATACAAGGGCAGGAAAGAAAAAACGGCAATCAGGGTAGCCCCCAGCAATCCCCATTGGGGAATCGTTGCTCCCCGTATCAAAGCTTCCCGGCGTCCGATACCCCGGCGAATCGCTATCTGGGCATTGTCCGTCACTACGATAGCATTATCGACCAGCATCCCCATGGCAATGATAAATGCTGCCAGTGAAGTACGGTTTAGCCCGACTCCCATAAATTGCATGATCAACAGGGTACCGCCGATCGAAAATAAAAGGGAAGAACCGATCAGCATCCCAGCCCGGGCTCCCATCACCAGCAAGATGATAAAAATCACAATTGCCAGCGATTCCGCCAGATTAAGTAAAAAACCGTTATTGGCTTCCCGGGCTATCTGATCTTCCGGATACAAGGTTACCAGGTCAATGCCGACGGGCATTAAAGGCAGCAATTGCTGCAACTTCTCCCTCACCGATTCCCCGGTTTTAACCACGTCTTTCTCCGGTGCCGTAGCGACACCGATTCCGATCGCCCTTTTTCCATTTACCCGCATCAGACTTCCCGGCGGATCCATATAACCTTTTTCGATAACGGTTATATCTCCCAAACGAATTTGCCGTCCGTTGTCCGTTACCACCAATTGATTGCGGATATCGTCGAGCGTTTTATAAGTCCCTTCTGCCAATATTTTCAACTCCAGATAACCGGCCCTTTTTTCCCCGGTATTTATCAACGAGTTTTGGGATTTTATCGTCTGCATCACCCCGTTCAGATCGAGTCCGGAATTGGCCAGTTTAGACATGGATATAAACATATTCACCACCTCCGTTTGCTCACCGTAAAGGGCCACTTTCTGTACCCCGTCCACTGTTACCAGTTCGGTTTTTATCCGCTGTCCCCACTCTCTTAAATCGTGGTATGAAAAACCTTCCGAAGCAGTCAGACCGAAATAAATTCCAAAAACGTCACCGAAGTCGTCCGATACGGTAACTCCGGAAGCCCCCTGCGGCAATTGGGGCTGGATATTAAGTACTTTCCGCCTCAGCTCATCCCACATTTGGGGCATCTCACCGGGAGGCGTCGCCGGGTCGAGTTCGATATTGATCTTCGACATCCCGTAAAACGATTCCGACTTGATCTTATATACCCGCCGCATCGACTGTATCTCCCGCTCGATAGGCTCGGTAATCAGTTGCTCGACTTCCTGCGGTGTTGCTCCCGGGTACCGGGTAATCAATACCGCCGATTTTATTACAAAAGGGGAATCCTCTTTTTTACCCAGGGATTCGAATGCCAATATTCCTCCGATCATCAATATCGCCAGGAAAAAATAAATGACCTTCGGATTGTCCAATGAATATTTCGGAATATTCATACACTTCAATTTATAATCAAAAAACCGTTAATTCTGTTGTCAGTACATCCACTTTCTGCCCTTCTGTAATAAAATTCATCCCGTCCACCACGATAACATCTCCATCCTGTAAACCTTTTGTAATTAACACATTATCACCACCAAACAAGGAACCGATTGTAACCGGCAATGCGGTTACAGTGGAATTTTCCGGGAGATAACGCCAAACTGCTGTCTGTTCGGTCAGAGGATCCATAAACACGGCACTCAACGGAACGACATAATGATCCGCTATCCGATTATCCGTCCTCAGATTTACCCGGACAGAAAAACCGGGATAAACGGGATATTTCGTCTTATCAAAAAGGGGATCATCGAGAATCAGTCTGACCGGAATCCCTGCTCCTCCCGGCGAGGCATCCACAAATTCCTGCACCCGGGCCTGAAAGCGCAGTCCCCGGTAAATATCAAATTCAACAGTCACCTGCATCTGCTCACGGGTAAGCCCGACACTCGTCTCGGGCAAAACAAACCACACCGTCAGCTTATCCGGATTGACCAATCTCACAATTCGTTCCCCCGGTTGTACTTTCTGGTAATTTTCAACATATTTTTGTTCGATAAAGCCATCGAAAGGGGCATACAAACGAGTATCTGACAACGCTTTTTCCGAAGCCCGGTATGCCGAACGGGATTGTATATAGCCGGCCTCCGACATCTCGAATTCCTGCTGCGAAATCGCCTGCATTTCCAATAATCTCCTGTCTCTTTCCAAACGGGAACGGGCCGTAATATAAGCGGCTTTATTGCCGTCATTCTGCAACTGATAATCGGTAGGATCAATCGCCGCTAACAGAGTTCCTTTTCTCACTGTCTCTCCGGCATCGATATTCATCTCCACCAAAGGACCGCCGACTTTAAAAGCCAGATCACTGAATTCTTCAGCCGCCACAATTCCGGTATATACTTTATCTAAAGCACCAGGCAAAGCGACGGTCCGGACCCGGACAGGACGTACGATATCCTGATAGGATTTGCCTTCATTACGGCTACAAGCCGGCAGTAGATACAACAAGGCAATAAAATACAAGAGTTTCATAGCGGGTAGTGTGATTTTCATCGTATAAAACCGTTCCCGGTAAAACCGGATTCAGATCGTATAATGTACCACCTTATACGCCCGCTACCATAAAATAGTTTGAAAAATAGAAAAGAAAAGTTTTCAGATACGCCCGTATTTTCGTTTCCTGACGAACCAGAAAATACCCCCACCCATTAGTACCAAACCGAGAGGCAGCAATAAATTCAACATCTCCCAATAGGTACGTTCCCCCTTTAAACGGGTTTTATCCAAAAGATAGAGAGAAAGGTTACGTCCCCGCAGAGCCATCCACCCTTCATCGTCACAAAGGGTATTGATGCAATTCAATATAAAATCACGGTTACCGTATACGCGGCCGCTGTATTCGTCATAGCCCAACGGAATTGTACGGGCATTCTCCCCCGTTCCGTATACCTTATTTCGCAAAACATCAGCATCGGCAATTACAATCATCCGGTTATAACCGCTTTCCGGCTTAAATTCAGCTTTTACGGCATCCCCGAACCGCCGTCCATAACGGTATACGGATTCGAAACCGCCTTCCAACATCACGGCGACGGGCAGATAGCGCTTATTGAACCGATCCTCCGTCATCTTTTCTTCCGTGATGGACAAAGACACCGGACAGGGTGTTTTCATAGCAGCAGCATAGCGGGAAGAGGCAAGCAACACACTTTTTTTCAATCCTTCTTTTCCGCCTACCGTGTCTATCGTATTGGCATAATCGACACGTACCGGCTGTATACCGGCAGTCACCGCATTTCTTTGGGGTATCAGCAAAGGAGAAAAATACCAGGGAGCCGGACTATATTCCGGCGTATTCCCATGCATACCCGTCACTACAGGCACCAACACACAATTCCCATCCAGTAAAATGTCGGGATTGATCCGCACCCCGTATTTAAACAGCATATCCTCAATATGGAGAGGCCGGTACACGGCATAAGTCGTTTCCTGCTCTTTCAATACATCGTGATTAACATCCACCTCATCGATACACCACAATATACGCCCACCATTCATCACATACTGATCCAGAATATATTTATCTTTCTCCGGAAATTCCTTTGTCGGTCCGGCAATAATCAATGCCCGGTAATACGATAAATCGGCTGCCAGGGTATCGGGACTCACAAAGTCAACCCGGTAGTAATAAGCCAATGTCCGTGCTATATCCTCAACCTCCTTATAAGGTAATTCCCCGTGACCGGTCAGGAAGGCCACGGCTTTTTTCTCTTTACGTGTCACCAGACGCAAGGCCTTGGTCAATTCATATTCCAAAGCTTCGATAGAATGGTTGATATTCTCTTCTGCCGCATATCCCGGAACGTTTTGCAACAAACTGAGACTGACTTCCGTCGAATCGTCATACACCAGCAAACCGGGAAAGATAAATTGCTGGGAAAGGGTCTCGTCCTCCGTCGTCCGGCTGAGGTTTACCGGCATAATCCCTCGTTCGGCAAGATAACGAACCAGTTGTTTCTGTTCTTCCTTATCCTGTATCTCTGCCGGATTCGTCACCGAATAGCGCAGTTTATTCCCCGTAATACGCCGGAATTCTTCCAGCATACGGGTCGTAGCATATTGTAACTTCTGCATGCCGGGAGGCAGATTTCCTGCCAGAAAAATATCCACACCGATCCCCCGGTCTAAATTTTTGAGCAGTTGACGGGTATTTTCAGACAAGGTATAACGTTTATCGTCTGTAATATCGGCCCGTATATACAGATGAACAGCGGCTACATTCAGCAACAGCAATGCCGGTAGTACATAAACCGCTTTCCATTTTCGGGCACCGTGATATTTCCGTACCGTAAGCCATATAAAAAAAGCAACGACAGTCAGAAAATAGGTAACGTCTTCCAACGCAATTACCCCCCGGGACATCGGTTCATAATGGTAATTTACACCCAGTTTCAATATAAAGTTCTGAAATTCGGACAATGCGGGTAAATCACTCAGAAAATCGAATCCGGACAACAATAGGAAGGACAATACCAATCCGTATAAAAAAGCCACGATTTGGTTTTCCGTTACCGAAGAAGCCCATACGCTCGCAGCAACATACATACCGGACAAAAATACAAGGCCGATATAGGACCCTATAATTCCACCGACGTCGATATGTCCTTCCGGCTGTGCCAAGAACCACAAACTGAGCGGATATATCAGGGTCGGCAATATTGAAAACAAGACCAGTAAAAAGCCGGATAAATATTTAGCGGTTACAATCCGGAGAACGGAAACCGGACGGGTAAGCAATAATTCCAGCGTACCCGTTCTTTTTTCCTCTGCAAACAAACGCATACAGAGTACGGGTACCAGAAACAAATACAATACGGGAGCCAGTGAAAAGAAAGGTTGAAGATCGGCCAGGCCGCTTCCGGGAATGTTGTACATTCCGGGAATTATCCAAAGAAACAAACCGTTCGCTACCAGGAAAAAACACAATACGACATACCCCGACAACGAGGCAAAAAAACCCTTTAACTCCTTCCGTATAAGCTCACGCATAATTTTTTATCAGTGGTTCAGCATTCCTGCACTACGCAACTTGATTTCCGTCAAAATTTTCTTGGTATACAAAGGAAAATCACTGTTCAGCATCCACGCATAATAGCCCGGTTGTTCCTTCAACACCTGTTCCACCGGGATACCTTTATTTTTACCGAAATTGAAAACTTCCACCCCCTTATCATTGTATACGATAAATCCGGCAAAATCGGCATTGTTGTTCTGTGTCGAAAATTTACTTAAAAATTCAACATTATTTTCCAATTTCTCGTTATAACGATCCAATTGGGCTTTCAACACCTCATAAGTAGCAAAGGTATCAGCAGCAGCCGTATGTGCATCTTCCAGACACTTGTCACAATAAAACCGGTAAGCAGCCGACAATGTCCGTTGCTCCATTTTATGAAAAATCGTCTGAACGTCTACAAATTTCCGTTTCCGCATATCAAAATCCAATCCCACACGCAAAAATTCCTCTGCCAACAAAGGAATATCGAAGCGATTGGAGTTGTATCCCCCCAGATCACATCCTTCGATATAGCGAGCCAATTCCTTAGCTATTTGCTTAAAAGTAGGGCAATCTTTCACATCTTCGTTCGTAATGCCATGTACCGCAGTTGCCTCTGCCGGGATAGGTATTTCCGGATTCACCCGCATGGTCTTTTGCTCTTCTTTTCCGTTCGGATAAACTTTAAGTACGGAAATCTCGACAATCCGGTCTTTGGCTATATTAATACCCGTTGTCTCTAAATCGAAAAATACAAGAGGATTGGCTAAATTCAATTCCATAATATCAATTATTCAGAAGATTACAAACATATTCCCTCTTCCGGTTGCCATCTGCAAATCCGGATTCCCAACCGGAGTGGCCTCTGCTTTCCGGTTATGCATTCAAATCAGGAATATTTATAAGAGTCGTCCGGTCTCCCAAACGACTCTTTCTGTTTATTCAAAAATAAATTCCTTTTTATCAAACCATCATCGGCATCAACAGCATCAGCAAATCTTCCCCGCTATCTTCATTTTCGAAGGGCAGGAACAAGCCGGGCCGGGTAGGATCGGACAATTCCAAAACAACATTTTCCGATTCTATATTGGCCAGAATTTCCTGTACAAAAGGAGATTTAAAGCCAATAGCAATCTCTTCTCCGTCATACTGGCAACTCAAAGTTTCATGACCGGACATGGAATAATCGACATCCTGGGCGGAAATCGTCAGTTTACCGCCTGACAAATCGAATTTCACCAGATTACTGGCCTGATTAGCCATCACAGATACCCGACGCAAAGAATTGTATAATTCTTTTTTCTCGATAATTACTTTCTTCGGATTATTCTGCGGGATGACCGAATTATAGTTCGGGAAACGTCCCTCAACCAAGGTAGAGGTCATTCGGTAGTCTCCGAATATAAAACAAGCCATTTTTTCATTGAAGGAAATCTGCAAGGCAGCATCATCTTTGGGCAGAATATTTTTCAGCATCAAAGCCGGCTTTTTCGGCAATATCAATGAGTACTGTCCGTTTTCGCTCTTGGCATCGAAACGTTTATATCTGACAAGTTTATGAGCATCGGAAGCTACGAAGGTAAAATTATCTTCATTCATTTCGATCAGAATGCAATTCATCACCGGACGCAAATCGTCATTAGCCGTTGCAAAAATCGATTTTACGATACCGTCAAGCATCAGGCCGCATTTGGTTTCGAATGTGGTATTTTCTCCTTCCGGGGCTCCCTGTATCGGATAATCTTCAGCACTTTCCCCCCGCACGGAAAACTCCCCTTTTTCCGAAATGATTCTCACTTCATTCGTTGTTTCGTCGATATCGAATGTCAGAGGTTGCTCCGGAAATTCCTTCAACATATCCAGCAATATCTTTGCCGGAATAGTCATACGTCCTTCCTGTTCCAGACTATCCAATTCGATTTTCGCTTCCATGGTCGTCTCCTTGTCGGAAGCCGTCGCATATAAAACACCGTCAGCAGCAACCAACAGGATATTATCCAAAATCGGCTGCACCGGTTTTCCACCGATTACTTTACTCACTGCCTGCAAACGGGTAAGCATTGTATTACTTGATACAACAAATTTCATATGTTATATTTTATGTATTAGTATTATCCTTTAAAATAAACGCCTAAATTAATGCTTTTTTTTCTCCCTTTGAAATTTTCAGGATTTTTTTTAGCCCATAATTTCTTCAACTTCTTCGACGGTGATAGGCGTTCTCCGGTCTCCGAGTACACGGCAACCGTCTTCCGTAATCAAAACATCGTCCTCCAGGCGAATTCCTCCGAAATCTTTATAAGTTTCGATCTTATCATAATTCAGGAAATCCTTGTGTAAACCTTTTTCCTTCCATTGATCGATCAAAGCGGGGATAAAATAGCATCCCGGTTCGTCTGTTATAACAAATCCCGGCTGTAATGTTCTGCCCATACGCAAAGAAGACGTTCCGAATTGTTTGACCGGGCGGGTTATCTCATCATACCCGACATAAATCTGCCCCAAATCTTCCATATCATGTACATCCAAACCCATCATATGTCCCAAGCCGTGAGGCATAAACAAGGCATGCGCACCGGCAGCAACAGCGGCATCCACATCTCCCTTCATCAGTCCCAGATCTTTCAGTCCCTGTGCCAACACCTTACATACCTCAAGATGCACCGACAAATAAGTGACTCCCGGACGGGACAACTCCAACGCCCGCTGATTACTGTTAACGACAATATTGTATACATCCTTTTGGCGAGCACTGAATTTACCGTCCACAGGTACGGTACGGGTAAAATCGGAACAATAATTCATGTTGTTTTCCGCTCCCGCATCAGTCAGCATCATCCGGCCTTTCTGTAATATCTGGCTATGGTCATGGTTGTGCAACGTTTCTCCGTTTTGGGAAAGAATCACCGGAAAAGAAACCATACTTCCGTATGAATTGGCAATACCTTCGATCAAACCGGCAATATACTGCTCCTTAACTCCCGAACGGCAATTCCGCATGGCAGTTGTATGCATTTCATAACCGATATTACATGCTTTCGTTATTTCATCGATTTCGCACTGTTCCTTGACAGAACGCAGAGCAACAACAGCTTCGATCAATTCGAGCGATGCATAAGTTTTCAGCAACGAATGATGGATTCCGAGCAAATCTTCCAGCATCTGCATATTCCGGTACCGGTAAGGAGGCAAAAAATGGATTTTCCGCCCCTGTGCAATCGCTTCTCTCAACATATCTGCCAGCTTGGCAAAAGGCCGGGTATTGGAAATGCCGACGGCTGCCCCCAACTCTTTTACCTTTGGTTGCGGTCCCATCCAGATGATATCATCCATATCCACATCGTTGCCGAACAAGTAATCCTTATCGTTATCTACATCCAATACACCTGCGAATCCCGGCATATTCAAACCGAAGAAATACAAAAATGAACTATCCTGACGGAATCTGTAGGTATTGTCCGGATAATTGGCAGGAGCTTCCCCATTACCCAATATTAATATCAAACCTTCCCATACCCTCTCCCGTAACTCTTTTCTTCTCTTTTTATAAACATTTGCTTCAAACATGGCTTTATATTTTTAAGTTAATTATTTTCCGAAAACTGAAATCGGAACCGACCTGTAAACTCACCGGCATTCTGAAAACAACAATCCTTTCTATACCTTTTATAATCTAGAATCCAATTCTATAATCCCCAATTTATAATCGTAAATCATAAATCTAAAATCTAAAATCGTAAATCTAAAATCGTAAATCGTCCTCCTTCTTTCTACTTTCACTTTACAAATCCGCTAAAGGAGTACTAAGATAAACAATAAAAAATAATGTTTACAATTTTATCCGTAAATTATTCAGGCGCATGGCCGAATTCTTTGCCGGGGTATCGGCAGCCCTGACCCGGCAACGATGCCAGTTTTCAGAACCGAGCGGATAAGACGGTAAAGACAACTCATATGTATTCAATACTCCGACAGGCAAAATACTGTAACAAGATTTTTTTCTAAAACGGTTATACACCTTCAGCAACAATTGGTTTCTTCCTTTTTCCAACGGCAACAGGACAAGCTCGGTATCGCCGGTCGCCTTACGGGGAGAGATATGAGCCGTCAGGCAGTTGCCGTTCAAATAAACCTGTATACCGTCCCCACTCCCGATTTCAACCGGGACGACCTGTTTTTTATCCGACTCAATTTCCTGCAATACAAGGATGGAACTACGCTCCCGAACCGTTTTTTCATATCGTTTACCGTAAACAAAACCGGGGATATGCGCCCATCCGTCAGCAGTATCTATGGGTACTCCGATCTGCGGCCGGCTCCCGAACACACTTCCCGAAGGTTTACTGTAGACATTTCCCCACTTTACTCCTTTTACGCTCCGCTTCTCCGCCAATTTTCCTCCCTCGAGCAAAATCTCCCGTTCCTGTCCGTCAATTCCGACCTGTATTTTCCGGCCGGCTTCCTGACCTGTATAGTAAATCAAAGGACGGACATCCGTTTTACGGCTTTTAAAAACCCAGTTATAGGCAATCGTACTTTGAAAACCGGTGTAATAATCGATACTGGAATAAGCATACTCCGGAAAGGCATGCAAAGGCATCAGTTCCCGTTCCCCGGCATAAGGAGATAACGGTTCGATTTGCCAGCCGCTTTCAAGTTCCAGACAAATGACCTCTAACGGACTGTCGGAAGGCCTGTGTCCTTGTCCGTAAAGTCGCCACTCTCCTTTTTCGCGGGCAAACGCAACGTCACCCCCTCCGATACGAAAAGCCGATACGATATTTCCCCGCAACCCGTTCAAACAAACACTGTTCAAAGCCACCGAAGGATCAACAAACAGATACATCCGGTTTCCTTTCACCGTTATATCTTGCCAGGCATATTGATCTTCAAAAGGATTCGGCTGTGTTCCATAGATCCCTTCCCCGTATTTTTTCAACCATTTCCCCATCTTCTCCAATACATCCTTTTCAAAAGGTACGACACTTCCGTCTCCTTCCGGACCGATATTGAGCAGATAATTCCCACCGCGGCTCACCACCTTTACCAAACTCCGGATTTTTTCATCTGCCTTCTTTCCGGGATCCCCTCTTTCCTGCCAGGAACGGTATCCCCAGGTCTCCTCAAAGAACGAAGCAGCAGTCTGCCAAGGCACTCCGATCTTATAATCCGGATATTCATTATCCGCCATCACGCTAAAATCACTGCAATCGTTCCCCAAGCGTCCGCTAATCATACAATCGGGTTGCAAGGAATCCACCAAATCATAAAGCCCCCGGCTTTGCTCCGGCGTAAGAGAGCCCATATCGAACCAAATTTCCGAAATTTTTCCGTATTCCGTCATAATCTCCGTCACCTGTTTCCGGTTAAAAGCATAATGTTCCGGCGTCAGCGGATCAGCATTGTGGCTGGATATCGGATAAGCCTGCGGGAAATGCCAGTCGATCAGCGAAAAGTAAACGCCGAAACGCATCCCTTGCCGACAGCAAGCCTCGGCCAATTCTTTCATGACATCCCGGGCAAAAGGAGTCGCATCGACAATATTGTAATCAGTATACCGGCTATGGTACATACAAAAACCGTCGTGGTGTTTGGAAGTAAAAACAATCGATTTCATCCCGGCTTTTTTAGCCAGTGCGACAACACTGTCGGCATTCCAATGCAACGGTATAAAACGATTTGCCACAGCCGCATACCAATCTCCGAAGATTCCGGCATGTGCCTGAATTTGTTCACTATACCCTCTGGTCACAGGCTGTCCGTCCCACACACCTCCCAATTCGGAATACAGTCCCCAATGAATAAACATGGAAAATTTCTGATTCATCCATACTGAATCCGGTTTATTTGCATAAACCCCGGAAGTGAATAACAATAAAATAATCAGTAATCTCATAGTTGTATAAATATTTCATCCGCAAAATTACAATTCAAAAATTTTCCCTGCTGCTTCCTGCATTTATCCGGCTATAAAAGTAATAATAAAAAATTGAAGATGTAAAAACAGAAAAATATGGGAACGGGAAATTAAAAAAGTAATGTACCGGCGGTGAAACCGGATAAAATCGTATACCTAAAATCAAAAATCGCAGATCATGAAAAATCTACATTTAAATTTTAAATTTGGTACACGAACACCTTTCAACAGAACAATTTAAAACTATAAATCCAACCTCTGAAATTAAAATCATTACCGTTTCCCGAAAAAAAAGAAAAATTTAAAAATATCTGTTCTTTTTTTTTTGGTAATCGCAAGAACAATCAGTAATTTTGGTCACAAATTGCAGGTAAAACGTTTCCGATTCTTCTTGAATGCGCGAGGTGAAATATGTTATACAGCATAATTATTTGAAAATCAAATACATTAAAATAAAATTTATTTATTCATTAAATTTATTATCATGACGCCGACTCATATTGAACACATTGGCATTGCAGTTGCAAGCTTGGATGAAGCCATTCCCTTTTACGAAAAAGTATTGGGATTGAAATGCTATGCCATCGAAGAAGTCAAAGACCAAAAAGTAAAAACAGCCTTCTTTCAGGTAGGCCAAACCAAGATCGAATTGCTGGAATCTACAGATCCGGAAGGCCCGATCGGTAAATTTGTAGAAAAGAACGGTGGTGGCATGCATCACATTGCTTTTGCAGTTGAAGATGTTGCACAAGCACTAAACGACGCTGCAGAAGCCGGTTGCCAATTGATCGACAAAGCACCGCGTGGTGGTGCTGAAGGTTTGAAAATCGGCTTTTTACACCCGAAATCCACAAACCGGGTATTAACAGAACTTTGCGGTAAAAAATAATTATAAAATCTGAAAATTTAAAAATGTAAAAACATGAAAATGAGACCACTTATACAGCGGATGTCATTTTCATGTCTTTACATTTTTAAACGATCACATTAAATACTATTTATGATGACAAATCAAGATAAAGTAAAAAAACTGATTGATCTTCGCGCGACAGCGAAATTAGGCGGTGGTGAAAAGAGAATTGAGTCACAGCACAAAAAAGGCAAGCAAACTGCCCGCGAAAGAATCGAAATGTTATTGGATGAAGGTAGTTTCGAAGAATTCGACATGTTTGTAACTCATCGTTGCAATAACTTCGATATGGCGAAAACCAAATTCTTAGGCGACGGTGTCGTAACCGGTCAGGGTACAATCGACGGCCGCCTGGTTTTCGTATTTGCACAGGATTTCACCGTATTCGGAGGTGCTTTGTCGGAAACACTGGCACAAAAAATCTGTAAGGTAATGGATAAAGCTATGATTGCCGGTGCTCCGGTAATCGGATTGAACGATTCCGGTGGTGCCCGTATTCAGGAAGGTGTAACTTCATTAGCCGGTTATGCCGAAATTTTCGAACGTAATATTCTGGCTTCCGGTGTAATTCCTCAGATTTCCGCTATTTTCGGACCTTGTGCCGGCGGTGCCGTATATTCTCCGGCATTGACCGACTTTATCCTGATGACTGACGACACATCCTATATGTTTGTTACCGGCCCGAAAGTTGTCAAAACGGTAACGGGTGAAGACATCAGCACGGAAGACCTGGGTGGTGCCAGCGTACATTCTACCAAATCAGGCGTTGCTCATTTCCGCGTAGAAAACGAAGAAGAAGGTATTATGATTATCCGGAAACTGTTGTCTTATCTGCCTTCCAACAACCTGGAAGACGCTCCGATTATTGACTGCAATGATCCGATCGATCGTTTGGAAGACACCTTGAATTCCATTATTCCGGACAATCCGAACCAGCCGTACGATATGCTGCATGTAATCGAAGCCATCGTAGACAACGGTGAATTCCTCGAAGTTCACCGCAATTTCGCTAAAAATATCATCGTAGGCTTCTGCCGTATGGGCGGTATTCCGGTAGGTGTAATCGCCAACCAACCTAATTTCCTGGCAGGAGTTCTCGATATACAGGCATCGCGTAAAGCAGCCCGTTTCGTACGTTTCTGCGACTGTTTCAATATTCCGATTCTGACCCTGGTCGACGTTCCGGGATTCTTGCCGGGTAGCGGTCAGGAATACGGCGGTATCATCATTCACGGTGCTAAACTGTTGTTTGCTTACGGTGAAGCTACTGTACCGAAAGTTACCGTAACCTTACGTAAATCATACGGTGGAGCACACGACGTGATGTCCTGCAAACAGTTACGCGGAGATGCCAACTATGCATGGCCTTCTGCCCAGATCGCCGTTATGGGAGCATCCGGAGCTATTGAAGTACTGTACGGTAAAGAAGTAAGCGCAATTGAAAATGCAGAAGAAAAAGCTAAATTCATTCAGGAAAAAGTAGATGCTTATGACGAAGCATTTGCCAACCCTTATCAGGCTGCTTCTTACGGCTATATCGACGATGTTATCGAACCGCGCAACACCCGTTTCCGTGTGATCCGTGCATTCGAAAGCCTACGTACCAAAAAAGTCGTCAATCCGCCTAAGAAACATAGTAATATACCTTTATAAAATAAAAGCATATGATAAATTTAATCACGCTCTCTGCAGATGTGATCAGGGAAGCCGGTGGATACACAATTTCTATCGTAAGTATATTCGTGGTATTTATTTCTCTCGGAGTGCTGGTGTTCATCTTTATGTCTATTCCGAAATTACTGGAATTAAACATCAGGAAAAAACTGAAAAAATCCGGTGTACCGGAAGAGCAAACGAATATCAACGTGGAGGGAGATGTAAATGCGGCTATTGCTTTGGGATTACATATGTATTTCAATGAATTACATGATGAAGAAAGCAATATCATCACCATACATACCGCACAGAAGCAATACTCCCCCTGGAGTTCTAAAATCTACGGTGTACAAAATCAACCTGTAAGAAAGTAATAACGACAAACGATGAATGAGCATAAATAGAAAACAATCGTTTTTTCTGCTCGTTCGAAGTTTTTGACAAACAAAAAACGATGAAAAAATATAAGTTTAAAATAAACGGCCAGACTTACGAAGTAGAAGTAGGCGAATTCGACGGAACCAACGCAACAGTTTCTGTTAACGGTACTCCCTATCAAGTAGAAATGCAGGGAGAAGAGAAAAAAGCAAAAACTCCGGTACTTGCACGTAAACCTGTGGTTAACAAACCGGGAGAAGGAGAAATCAAGAAGACTGAAAGTAGCGGTGCTTCTTACAAAATCAACTCTCCGCTGCCCGGAACGATCAAAAAAGTCAATATTACGGTCGGTTCTGCTGTCAAAGCCGGTGATTGTGTTATGATCATGGAAGCGATGAAGATGGATAATAACGTTATAGCAGAAAAAGGCGGTACGGTACAAGCCATCAAAGTAAAAGAAGGAGATGCCGTTCTCCAGGGCGATACATTAGTAGAAATAGCATAATTACACTGTATATGAACAAATTTATTTTCATTATGCTATCTTTTCTGTTTGTGGCCTTAAGCGGAAATTTCTGCCTGGCATCGAACGGAGGTAGTTTAAAAGAACAACTCGTCCATGGAAAATGGATGAACAAAGCTGACGGTTACATACCGAAGGCGATCCGCGCGGCGGATTTAAAACCCGATCAAAAAGAGCGGAAAGTTGCCCGCTACAAAGTTTACAGTTTCAATGACGATGGTACGTTTACGATGGACTCCATTAAACAACGTTATACCGGAGACTGGAGACTGGAAGGCAGCACAGTGATCATGACGTTCAATCCGAAAAAGATTACTGAATTTTCTCCGAATCTGGACCCGAATGCTTCCGGAACCAATTACATTACCCACGACATCATGGTAAATCTGGGTAACCGGACAGCAACGCTCCAGGGGGATATGCTGAATTTCGGCACACCCTCACAGAATGCCTACCATAATTCCGATGCTATGGCCGGAATGAAAAATTTCTGGGAATTCACCGGATTTGCCAATGCTACAACAGGAAATCTGATCATGATCGTCGTAGCCCTTATTTTTATCTGGCTGGCTATTCGTTTCGATTATGAACCGATGTTGCTGATCCCGATCGGTATGGGTATCATTATCGGTAACATTCCATTCTATATGGGAGAAGCATTCAACCTGAAATTAGGTATCTACGAACCGGGATCTGTACTGAATATCCTCTATTCAGGAGTTATCAACGGCTGGTATCCGCCCTTGATCTTCCTGGGTATCGGGGCAATGACCGACTTCTCGTCTCTGATTTCCAATCCGAGACTGATGCTATTGGGAGCTGCGGCCCAGATCGGTATTTTCGTAACTTTTATCGGAGCTTTGTGGTTAGGCTTTGCACCACCAGAGGCCGGAGCTATCGGTATTATCGGTGGTGCCGACGGTCCGACGGCTATCTTCCTGTCATCGAAATTGGCTAACGGTGTAAACATGCTGGCCAACGGCGAATTAGTCAAGAACCTGATCGGTCCGATCGCCATTGCAGCTTATTCATACATGGCTTTGGTGCCGGTGATTCAACCGCCTGTAATCAATTTACTGACAACCAAGCACGAAAGAAAAATCAAGATGCGTCCGCCGCGTTCTGTCAGCCGCTTGGAAAAACAATTGTTCCCGATTATCGGTTTATTATTAACTGCGTTCATCGCACCGTCGGCTTTACCGTTGCTGGGTATGTTATTCTTCGGTAACTTACTGAAAGAATCTACGGTAACCAATCGTCTGGCAAATACGGCCAGCAATGCTTTGATCGACACCATTACCATGTTATTGGGTGTTACCGTAGGTGCTTCGACTCAGGCAGATGTGTTCCTGACAAAAGACTCCATCCTGATCTTCGGTCTGGGAGCTTTCTCGTTCGTAATAGCAACCGCCAGCGGTGTATTGGTCGCTAAGATCATGAACTGGCTGTCGTCGAAAAACAATCCGATCAATCCGATGATCGGTGCTGCCGGTGTATCTGCTGTGCCGGATAGTGCCCGTGTCGTTCAAAACATGGGATTGAAAAACGATCCGAGCAATTATCTGTTGATGCACGCCATGGCTCCGAATGTTGCCGGTGTAATCGGTTCTGCCGTTGCTGCCGGTACGTTACTGAGCTTCCTGATGTAAAAATCCAGGTCTACTACATAAAAAAACGCCTCGAAAAGAGGCGTTTTTTTATTCTTTCCATGCAGCCTTACCAAAAATGCGATAATCCAGTGAATAACGTCCCCCTCCTATAAAGAAGAAAAAGACATAAACAGCCAGATACATGACAGCCAACTCTTTTGCCTGAAAAGCATCTCCTCCATGTATGACAAATACAGCTACAAGCATATTAAAAATCAACGGCAAAGTAACCAAACGGGTCAGTATACCGAAAATCAACAATACCGAACAACCGACTTCCGCCGAAACTGAAAGTAACAAAGATACCATAGGAGTTACTCCCAGCGGATCGGGAAACGTATTCATCAACGAACCGAAATTCGCCAGTTTAACTCCGCCATGAGCCAGCATCATTATCCCGACAAACAAACGCAGCAAAAATAAAAACGCAGAAACACCGTTTCCTTTCAAAGGTGTCCCATACAAAAAAAAGCTTTTCATAACTATAACGTATTTAATGATCCTATATTTTTTAAACGTATACGAAAAAAACAAAATATTTGTTTTCAATATACACCGATTTAAATTTCAGATTAAATAACTCCGACGACAAATCAGTTTGTCAAACAATTTAAAATTTACAATTTAAAAGCTAAAATCCACAATATATAATATATTTTCTATCTTTATCCCCGAAAATCAAAATGCAATAAACATGAGTATTCGTGGTTTTGGAAGTGATAATTTTTCAGGAGTTTTACCGGAAGTATTCAATGCTTTGAAAGAAGCCTCTTACGGACATCAACATTCATACGGAGAAGACAAATATACGGCTAAAGCCGTGCAGGATTTCAAAAAAATTTTCGGAGAAAGTATAGACGTATATTTTGTATACAATGGTACGGGAGCCAATATTATCAGTCTCTCGGCTTTCGCCCGCTCCTACAATGCCGTGATATGTGCCGAAACAGCGCATATCAATGTTGACGAATGCGGTGCAATTCAGAAACAAGCAGGCTGCAAATTATTGACAGTTCCGACATTCGACGGAAAGCTGAATGTAGGATTGATACAGAATCATATGCATGGCTTTGACGACCAGCATCACTCCCAGCCCAATATTATTTCGCTCACCCAATGTACGGAACTCGGAACGGTATACACCCCGGAAGAGTTAAAAGAAATATGTGATTTTGCACATGCCAACGGCTTATTCGTGCACATGGACGGAGCACGTTTAGCCAATGCCATAGCTTACCTGCAATGTGACCCGACGGACATCACGACAAAGGTAGGCATTGACGTCCTTAGTTTCGGCGGAACCAAAAACGGTATGATGTTCGGAGAAGCCGTTATTTTCTTCAACACCTCCGTATGCCGGAATGTAAAGTACATCCGCAAACAAGCGATGCAACTGCATTCCAAATCCCGTTTTATCGCAGCCCAGTTCTCCACCCTATTAAAAGACGGCCTATGGTTGAAAACGGCAGCACATGCCAATCGGATGGCACAAAAACTGGCTAATGAAGCCGCTTTGATTTCCGGCATCAAAATCACCCAAAAAGTAGAAGCCAACGAAATTTTCGCCATCATCCCCCGAAGTAAGATTGCTGAACTGCAAGAAGAATGCTTTTTTTACGTATGGGACGAAAATGCGTCCGAAATCAGATGGGTATGCTCTTTCGATACCACGGAAAGCGACGTCATCGAATTTGTCAATCTATTAAGGGAAAAATTACTGTAATATCCGGTTATGGAGCGTATTCTCACGCCGACAGAGGACGGAAGTATGACTTTATACATTCCGGAATTGAACGAACATTACCACTCGATCCACGGAGCCATTCAGGAATCCCGGCACATTTTCATCCGGGCGGGTTTGGAGTACTTCCTGGAAACTCATCCGGATTCGATAAGTCTGCAAAATCCGTTACATATACTGGAAGCAGGCTTCGGTACCGGACTGAATGCCTGGCTGACTTTAATCCGTACCCGGGAACTACAATTGCCGGTGTGTTATCACAGCATTGAAAAATATCCATTGGCAAGCGCTGAAATCGCCTCCCTAAATTATTCCAACTTTACCGCACCCGCAGAACAGGAATTGTTTAACGAATTGCATCGGTGTCCGTGGGAAACGGAACAATCTGTTTCCCCATATTTCAAACTATACAAACACCGGGAAGATTTCCGGAACATTCATTTCCGGTCACAATTCAATATCGTATATTTCGACGCATTCAATCCGGACGTACAACCTCATCTTTGGACAGATGCGGTATTCAATCGCTTCTACGAAGCCCTGAAACCCAACAGTATATTGGTAACTTACTGTGTAAAAGGCATCGTAAAGCAAGCCCTCCGGAATGTCGGTTTTCGTCTGAAACGATTACCCGGTCCTCCGGGAAAACGCGAAATGTTACGGGCGGTCAAACTTTGACTGCTACCGAATTTATTTTCCGATATAGTCCAATACGTTTCCAACTAATATTTACCTTGCAACACAAAATAAATTTCATGAACCGTCAAGAAATAAAACAATTACTCGACGAAAAATATTCGGAATATTGCAAATCGGATTTTTTCATAGAAACTGACCCGATCCAAATACCGAAAATGTTCGAAGAAAAAGAAGACATCGAAATATCCGGATTTTTAGCCGCTTCTCTGGCCTGGGGGCAACGTCCGACAATCATCAGAAAGTGCAGGGAACTCATGCAATTGCTGGATTATGCTCCTTATGATTTTATTCTGAACGCTACCGAAACGGATTACGAGCGTTTTACCCATTTCAAACACCGTACATTCAACGCATACGACTGCTGCTATTTTTTACATGCATTGGCCCATATCTACCGGAATCTGGGAGGGATGGAAAAAATATTTACCGATTCGTTCCGTCAACACGGCGACATGTTAAAAGTATTGAGCGACTGGTACAGACTGTTCACAATCCATCCGGCCGAAAAACGGGTTTTGCGGCATATCGCCAATGTAGAAAAAGGCTCTGCCGCCAAACGCATAAACATGTATATCCGTTGGATGGTGCGTAAAGACCACAGCGGTATAGATTTCGGACTCTGGAAAAATATCCCGGCTTCGGCTCTGCTTATTCCTCTCGATCTGCACACGGGAAACGTCAGCCGCCAACTGGGCCTGCTCACCCGCAATCAAAACGACGCACAGGCCGTTTTGGAACTGACGGAACGTTTACGCGAATTCGATCCGGCCGATCCTATACGCTATGATTTTGCCCTCTTCGGACTCGGAGCATTCGGAAAACAGAATATTTAGATTTATAACTTCAGCTTGCCCTGACAAAAACCTAAAATCAATCAATACTTGCCGTAATGTACTTTCGTTTCGTCCCATTTATTTTTCGGACTATGCGGGATTGCCGGATATCCGACAGGAATGACACATAGGGAAAGAATATGATCGGGTAAACCGATTTCCTTTTTTACAACAGCCATACGGTCGTCATACGGATAAGTTGCCGTCCAGACAGCTCCCAGTCCAAGTGCTTCCGCCGCCAATAAAATATTTTGAGTAGCCGCAGCACAATCCAGATACCAATAAGAAGATTTGGTTGTATCCCCGCATACGACAATAGCCATGGGAGCATCTTTCAACATTTTGGCATAAGGCAAAGCTGCCGCCATAGAATCCAAAGCTGCCCTTTTCGTTACAACGACAAATTCCCAGGGACGGGTATCTTTACCGGTAGGAGCAGCCATTCCGGCTTTCAGCAACAAATCCGTTTTTTCTTTTTCTACCGGCTTCGGTAAATATTTACGGACACTTTTACGGGCAAAGATATTTTCCAGAGCATCCTGTGTCTGAAACGTTCCTTCTTTTTTCTCTGAATTACAAGCTACCGTCATCATCATTAAAATAAAACCTGAAACAATTAAACTCGTTTTCATTATAATAAGTTACAGTTAATCATATAAGACCATTTTAGATTTCCATTGATTTGACTTAACCAATTGAAGACTAAACTTTTAGCGAATTATTTGAGAAATAGAAGTAACGATTTAGCAACCGTGCGAATTTCAGCGTTTTGCATTGCTATGTTGTCAAATAACTCTTTCAGTTGTAAATATAATATCTTTTTCCGAGAATGCGAAATAAATATTTTGAGAAATACTGATTTGTAAAAAACGAAGAGATGAAGCAATTTGTGAGGCTGTACAGGTATTCACTTCTCCTTGTCACAGTGCAAATTCTTAGGGAAAATCATCGGTGGAATAATAAATATCTGTAACTTTGTTTACGGCAACAGAGTGGTATTATATCTGTAAACCTTGCAATTAGGTAATTCAAGTTTATAGTTTCTATGGTTGATTTTTAATTTATCAACAAATATTTTTTATGGAAGAGCTATTTCGACTGATACGAGATGAAAATGACATTGACAAAGCCTCGTCTCTGATTCGTTCGGGTTACATGCTGGAACCGTCTTATAAGGACGAATACAATTCCGGTCTCTTGTTTTATGCTGTTTGTCGAAAAAGCCCGGTATTGGTAAAAACACTGGTAGAAAAAGGCTTTGACGTGAATGACCGATTGCCCGGTGGTGCGACTCCCTTGATGTATGCGGTCAGGAACAATGCAATCGGTATTGCAGAATACCTGCTGGAAAACGGAGCCGATTTGTCTGTCGGTGGCAAACATATACTGGATATAGTAAAAGATAAAACGATTAAACTATATCTATCTGATTTATAAACCTTATAAATTACAAACGATTATGTCAATGCATGCAATAGAAAGTTTGGTGGAATATTCCGTAATAACCGTGGCCACCGCTTCGCCTGTTCCACCTTTGGCACAAAGTATTTGTTACAGTCTTTATCATTTTCAGAATCAACTGGACTGCGGGTACACGGTCTTACGGGTCCGGGATGAATTGGAGCAGCTTGGTTATCTCTCCCTTCTGTCGCCGGAGCAATTGCCCGAACCAGAGCGTAGCGAAGCAATGGGGCTTGTTGCAGAGGGCGGTTTCTTGAAAGATGATACTTATGTGGACTACCGTTCCGGAAAATGTTGTGTCACCGCAGGGTCTGCATTATGGAAAAAGCTACTTGACACGGGTGTTATTCAAGTGTCGTCCGAGGAGGAATTGCGGCTGCTTGACCCTTTAGAATTGGCGGAGCAGATTGCACCACTGGCTTCCAAGGCACTTGCCCAAGGTGATAAGCGGGGAGCCGACACGCTGGGACATTGGTATGCGTTTTTTCCGCTGTCGTGCGTGGTGGGAGGTTTTGACGATGACAATGCCCCCGGACCGGAAAGAATCCAAGCCTTGCTCCGGTTGCTGGCAGTTCCCGAAGCGTTTGAAGTGGCAGCAGCTTACGGCAATGAGCTGGATGTCGATTATGAAGAAGAGGAAATGTCTTTCCTTGCCGGTTGGGAACAGCCCTATCATAAATGGCTGAAAGAGTGCAAAACAGACGATAAACAACTGCAAGAAAAGGAATTAGACTCATTTTACGGACAGGTAATGTATCAATATATTCAACGTCATAATTTTGAAGAAGCAGACCGTTACGCATCTATGATAACGGATGAATATAATCGTTTGCTCCATCGTTGCATAGCCGGTTATGCTTGCCACCAATGGCTGACAACGCAGGAACCGGGCACGTTGCCTCCGTCACGCCTACTCTCTCTCCCTGAGGTCAAAGAGGGTTTTGAACGCCTGAGTGGACTACCCCTGCCCGAAAAAGACCTTGCCACATGCCGGGTTTTTCTGTTACAGACACTTGGGTTGTTGGGCGACTATCCGGCTTTCATCGGAATGCAGCAATCCCTGTTTACGGAAGCCGTCGAGAAACTGGAACAATACCCCGAAGGAGAGACCAAACAGATGCAGCAAATCGCATTGTCCATCAGCTATTACCAAATACTATACACCAATCTTCCGGACAATTATCCCTCCAAAAAAGGATGGATGCGAAAAGGCTTTCCCGGATTGATGGAACTACCCGATGCCAAGCGGAGATGCGGCGAACTGCTCGCTGAAAATCCGCAAATGGCAGATACGCTGCACGAATACATGGAACAATGCGACACCTTGATACAATATCTTAAATAAAAAGATAATATGGGCTTCGTCTTCAAAAAAATTAAGATGGTATTGCCGCTGCTGTTAGTGGCGGCATATGTTTGGGGACAGGCGACGGATACAAAGAATTTCACCGTTACGCCACAAACCGTAATAAGAACCAATTTGCCCAAACTGTCTCCCTGCTTGTTTGAGCTGCAAGACATATTGAGAGAACGGTTCGGGCAAAGTGCTATCGTGGGAGGAATGCGGGCAACAGGAAATTCGGTTATCGAACTTTGGACAGATGTTGAATTGGAAGGGGAAGCCCATTATATACTCGATATATCGGCAAAAAAACTCTCCATCAGAGGAGCTACACAAAAATCTATTCAATGCGGATTGAAGACCTTGGACAAAATCTTACAGGAGGAAACAAGCAATACGGCGAACAAGCAAATAGCTCCTCGCCGTATTGAAAATGCATCCGACAGTATTTGCCCCTGATAGCTTGTGTCTATCCCATCAATGTAATTTCTTTTATCTTGCCATCTTCAATAGCGGCATATAGGAAATGTCCGGCAAACGTATCGTCCGTGTCTTGAAAGAAAAGTTCCAATTTGTAATGGGCGAAATTCCGTTTACGATGTGTTTATTTTACTTCTTCCTTCGCCTGTTTGTAATAAGGCAAACGTTCCTCCAAATGCCGACATACGAAATCATATATTTCATCATCGTTGAGTTTACTGACGATCGGACGTTTCTGTTTCCCGCGAATCAAGCGTTCCACAATCGTATCGACAGGCGTATTGATAAAAATCGTATGTCCCTGAGCGTTCATATATTGCATATTGTTGTTAAAACAAGGAGCACCTCCGCCGGTCGACATCACAAAATCCCCATATAGCTCACAAACTTCCTGCAAATAACGGGTTTCCAACTTTCGGAACCCTGCCTCCCCTGCTGCTGCAAAAATTTCCGGGATAGAACGTCTTTCCCGATCGACAATATAAGCATCCAGATCGACAAAACGAATCCCCAATTCCGCAGCCATTTCCCGCCCCCGACGGGTTTTCCCGCAAGCCATATACCCAACCAGAAAATATTTCATTATTCGAACTCCAGCTTCATCTGTTCTTCATTATCCGCAATCTCGGAAGGATTGGTCACCTCAAATTCCACATCGGCACTGATTTCATTTTCCTCTTCAATCACCAAAGGCGTTGTTTCCTGTATCCGGTCGACCTCGAAAGTCGTCAAGCGCTTGCCTCTTGCCTTAAACGATTTTTCACCAATAAATTCATCCGCCTGTATAACCTCAACCGGACGGGTCGCATACTTCCCTCCGAATACAATTTCAAACCGGGGATGCCGCTCGCTACTTAAACCTACCAGATAAGATCCTTCGGCTTCTCCGATAAACGAAAATACTTTATTGCTTTCTTCAAATTTAAAACGCTTCAGGTAATAAAAACCTTGTTCGGCATCAAAAAATACAACCGACCAGACCTTATGCGGATCGAATTTTTCAAAAATAATATATTCTTCCTCATAATGGTTATTGAGGTCAAAATCAGTCGTATAGTATGTACCGTTCTTATTAACGACCAGAATACGGTCCTCTCCCTGGAATTCTCCCAGGTATTTTCCCCGGTTATCCGTATTCAGCCGGCGTACATCCTCATCCAGCCAAATTTTGCACCCGCCCAAAGTAGAAACGCCCTTTTGTACGACATTGATTTTATGAATATCGTTTTTCGACAACAAATTTCCTTGCGAATCCCGGCCTTTGATCGCCAAAGCCGCAAAATCATATTCGAACACCAGTTTCTTCAAATTGGGTTTCGGTTTCAGGCACACTTTAATCACCTCCGCTTCTCCGTTCGGGTTAGCGGAAAAATGAATGATACGGGAACCGGCCGTTCCTTTTGTCACATTGTAAACCTTATCCCGGGTGACACCCGTCACATTAAACCGTTTCACATAATATACACCGTAACGTCCGTCCCGGTAAGCGACGTTGTATATTGTACGTTTATCGTTTTTCTTGAATACATTCACATACAAAACATCCTTACCCACAAAAATCTTGTCAGCAACTTTCGTGACATAATAGCTACCGTCTTTTTTGAAGATGATCACCTCATCCATATCGGAACATTCGCAGATAAATTCATCTTTTTTCAAGGCTGTTCCGATAAATCCTTCTTCCCGGTTTATGTACAATTTTTCGTTGGCAATCACAACTTTAGCCGCTTCGATATTCTCGAAACTCCGGATTTCAGTTTTCCGTTCCCGTCCCTTGCCGTATTTTGCTTTAATACGGGTATAATAGGCTATCGTATACGGAATGATATGTTCTATATCGTGCCTTACCTGTGTCACTTCATCCTCGAGTCCCTGAATATATTGATCGGCTTCTTCGGAATTGAATTTGAGAATCCGCTTCATCTTGATTTCCAACAGCCGTTTGATATCGTCATCCGTCACCTCCCGGTATAATTTCGGTAAAAACGGAGTCAAACGCTTATGCACATGAACAATTACATTCTCTAAGGTAGGACTTTCCTCAAACTCTTTGTCTTTGTAAATACGTTCTTCGATAAAAATCTTTTCCAGAGAAGCAAAATGTAATTCTTCCAAGAGCTCATGAAGCCGGATTTCCAACTCGAGTTTCAACAGAGCCACCGTATCGTCTGCCGATTGGCGGAGAATATCGGAAATCGGCATAAAACAAGGCTTCTCGTCCTCGATAACGCATGAATTCGGAGACACCGACAGTTCACAATCGGTAAAAGCATACAAAGCATCGATCGTCTTATCCGAAGATACACCCGGCGCCAGATAAATCAATATCTCCACATTGGCAGCCGTATTATCGTCAATTTTTTTGATTTTTATCTTGCCTTTATCATTGGCTTTTATAATACTGTCGATCAGGGTTGAGGTCGTACGTCCAAAGGGAATTTCCGTAATCCGGAGGGTTTTATTATTATTGTCTTTCTCGATTTTCGCCCGGATTTTTACCGCCCCTCCCCGCAATCCGTCATTGTATTTTGCCACATCAATCATACCACCGGTCGGAAAATCGGGATATAAAACAAAATCTTCGTGTTGCAGATGTGCAATACAGGCATCGATCAACTCATTAAAATTATGAGGCAATATTTTCGAAGCAAGCCCCACAGCGATTCCTTCCACCCCCTGAGCCAAAAGCAAAGGGAATTTTACAGGCAATGTCACCGGTTCCCGGTTACGTCCATCGTAAGAAAGCTTCCAATTCGTCGTTTTGGGATTAAATACGACATCCAGGGCAAATTTAGACAACCTCGCCTCAATATAACGGGGAGCTGCAGCACCGTCTCCCGTCAATATATTCCCCCAGTTTCCCTGACAATCGACCAATAAATCTTTTTGTCCCAATTGTACAAGGGCGTCCCCGATAGAAGCATCCCCATGCGGGTGATATTTCATCGTATTTCCGATGATATTGGCCACCTTATTGTAACGCCCATCGTCCATTTCACGCATCGAATGAAGAATCCGGCGCTGTACGGGCTTCAAACCGTCGTTCACATAAGGCACAGCCCGCTCCAATATAACATACGAAGCATAATCCAAAAACCACTTTTGATACATACCGTCCAGATGTTGTATCGAACGTATCTTCCCGTTTTCCTCTGTATGCTCCTCCGTTTCTCCCGGAGACGTTGATATTTCAAAAGCCTCCGGCTGCGAACCTTCTCCCCCTGCAACTTCTTCCGGAGTCTCCTTTTCTACAGAGCCTTTCAGGCTCTCGTCCGTTGACTCCGGTTGTTGCTCTTCTCCGTTAAAATCGACATCGATGATATCCTCTGCCATGCTGGTTTATATTGTAAATTTTCAATTTTAATTATCTCAACTCGTCTTTCTCGATATACAGGTTCTCTATGATGAAATCCTGACGCTCGGGGGTATTTTTTCCCATATAATACCCCAACACCTCATCGATGGAATCTCCTTTCGTAAGCCTTACCGGTTCCAGACGTATATCCTTACCGATAAAATGCTGAAACTCATTCGGAGAAATTTCCCCTAAACCTTTAAAACGGGTAATTTCAGGCTTCGGACCTAATTTTTTTATCGCCGTTTCCCGCTCGGTATCGGAATAACAATAGCGTGTTTCCTTCTTATTTCTTACCCGGAATAAAGGCGTCTGCAAAATATACACATGTCCGCTTCTTACCAGATCAGGAAAAAATTGTAAAAAGAAAGTCAGTAACAATAACCGGATATGCATACCGTCCACATCCGCATCCGTGGCGATGATAACATTGTTATAACGCAAATCCTCCAATCCGTCCTCGATATTCAATGCCGCCTGCAACAAATTGAATTCCTCATTCTCATATACGATCTTTTTTGTCAATCCATACGAGTTCAGAGGCTTTCCTCTCAAACTGAATACGGCCTGGGTATTGACATCCCTGGATTTTGTAATCGATCCGCTGGCAGAATCCCCCTCTGTAATAAAAATAGAAGATTCGTTTTTCCGCTCGTGGTTGGAATTAAAATGTACCCGGCAATCCCGCAGTTTCCGATTGTGCAAACTGACTTGCTTCGCCCGTTCCCGGGCAATCTTCTGAATACCGGACATCGCTTTCCGTTCTTTCTCCGTTTCTACGATTTTCCGCAGCAGCAACTCTGCCGTGTCCGGATTACGATGCAGGTAATTATCCAATTCTTTCGTAACGAAATCCATGATAAAATTCCGTACGGTCGGTCCTTCCGGTCCTATATCCTTAGACCCCAGTTTTGTCTTAGTCTGGGATTCGAACACCGGTTCCTGCACCTTGATACTGATGGCTCCGATAATAGAAGTCCGGATATCCGATATATCGAAATCTTTCTTGTAAAAATCCCGTATGGTCTTCACCACAGCTTCCCGGAAAGCATTCAGGTGGGTTCCTCCCTGTGTCGTATGCTGACCGTTTACAAACGAATAATACTCTTCGCCATATTGCCGTCCGTGAGTCATAGCCATCTCTATATCATTTCCCCGTAAATGAATAATAGGATAAAGCCCCTCCCCGCTCATATTCTCTGTCAGTAAGTCATACAACCCATGCCTGGAAAAATATTTATGGCTATTGAAAACGATCGTCAAACCGGTATTCAGGAATACATAATTTTTTACCATCGCTTCCAAATACTCGGCAATAAAATGATAATTCCCGAAAATATCCTTATCCGCCAGGAAGGTTACCTGCGTACCGTTCGGCTCATTTGTCGGTTCAAGATCACGCTCCTCTACAATTTTGGCCCGGCAATACCGTACATACTTGGTCTCCCCGTCCCGGAACGATTGTATTTCGAAATTTTCAGACAGAGCATTGACGGCTTTAATACCGACACCGTTCAAACCGACAGATTTTTTAAAAGCTTCAGAATCGTACTTGGCACCGGTATTCATCTTCGAAGAAGCATCCACTAATTTACCCAATGGAATTCCCCGTCCGAAATCCCGGACAACGACTTTACGGTCTTCAACTGTGATAAGGATTTCCGTACCGCATCCCATTGCAAACTCATCGATAGAATTGTCTACTACCTCTTTCACCAAAATATATATACCGTCATCCGGAGCAGAACCGTCTCCCAATTTTCCGATATACATCCCGGGACGTAAACGGATATGCTCCTGCCAATCTAAAGTCCGAATCGAATCTTCTGAATAATTTTCTACCATCTTTCACAGTTTTGTGCAAAAGTAGTGATTTTAATGCAAAAAAAAGAATTCTTATCCGGACAGAACCGATTGTTTCGCCACTTTTTTCAAGAAAAAAATTGTAAAAAAAAACTTATATTTGTTCCGTAATGCCAGACGATCAAAATCCGCCGAACATGTATAATAAACTGATTTTTACGATATTATTCAACATACTATTCTTTTCTGTCTCAACCGCTTCGATAAAAGACATTTATCTTCTCCCCCAACCCCGGCAAATCCTATTCAACAATCAAAAATTCCCGATCGGAAAAATACAACTATCGACACCGGTATTAGCTGAAGAGCTGGATTCATTATTCCGGGAATGCGGAGGCAGAATCGTCCCGAAAGCTTCTCTGAATGTCGTCGTCCGCATCACAGACAGTTTACCGGATATAAATTTAAATCCGGAAGAAGGCTATACGTTATCCGTCACCCGTAATCGGATATACATTCAGGCAACAACCCCCACCGGGGTCTACCGGGCTATGCAAACGTTACGTCAGCTTAAAAAATACGGACAACCGTATTTTACAGGCTGTACAATCACCGATTGGCCCGCTTTCCGTATCCGGGGCTTTATGCACGATGTCGGCAGGAGTTACATTTCCGTAGAAGAACTGAAACGGGAAATTGCGATGCTCGCCCGATACAAAATCAATGTCTTTCATTGGCATCTTACCGAAAATCAGGCCTGGCGACTTGAAAGCCGCCTGTTTCCCGCTTTAAACGACAGTTCGAATATGACACGTATGCCGGGGAAATATTATACACTGGCAGAAGCCCGGGAACTAATCGGTTTTTGCAAAAAACACCACGTATTATTGATCCCGGAAATCGATATACCAGGACACAGCGAAGCTTTTAAACGTACATTCCGGCACGACATGCAAAGCCGGGAAGGAAAAATCATCCTCAAACTGCTATTCGACGAAATTTGCGAAAATTTAGACGTTCCCTATTTGCATATCGGCACCGACGAAGTCTCTTTTACCGATCCGGACTTCGTCCCCGAAATGATTTCCCACATCCGCACAAAGGGGAAAAAGGTTATCTCATGGAATCCGGGATGGAAATACCAACCGGGAGAAATAGATATGACACAGCTCTGGAGCTACCGGGGCAAAGCCCAAAAAGGCATCCCGGCCATTGACAGCCGCTTTCACTACCTGAACCATTACGATATCTTCGGCGATCTGGTTGCACTTTACAACAGCCGCATTTACAACTGCAATGAAGGCAGCGACGATATTGCAGGAGTTATCCTTGCCATCTGGAACGACCGGCTGGTCGTCCCGGAAAGAAACATCATACTGGAAAATAACTTCTATCCGGCCATGCTGGCCATTGCCGAGCGTTCCTGGCTGGGAGGCGGCCATGAATACTTCGATGGGAAAGGTACCATATTGCCTGCCGATAATACTCCGGCATTCATCGACTTCGCCGACTTCGAAAAACGTATGTTATGGCACAAAGAACATAACTTCCGGGAATATCCTTTCGCCTATGTCCGTCAAACCGATATCCGGTGGAACATTACAGACCCATTTCCGAATGAAGGTGACCTTTCCCGGAGTTTTCCCCCGGAACAGGCATTACAAACACACTACCAGTACAAAGCCCAGACATATAATGTACATCCGGCAATCGGCGCAGGCATCTATTTACGTCATGTTTGGGGTACACTGGTTCCCGGTTTTTTCTGCAATCCACAGGAAAACCATACGGCCTATGCCTGGACATGGGTATATTCGCCTAAAAATCAGGAAACCGGATTATGGATAGAATTTCAAAATTACGGACGTTCGGAAAAAGACCTTCCTCCGCTTCCGGGTAAATGGGATTACCGGGAAAGCCGTATCTGGCTCAACAACGAAGAAATACAACCTCCGGAATGGACGGCTACCCACCGTACCCCTTCCAATGAAACAGCTTTAGGCAATGAAAATTGCGTCGCCAGGCCTCCTCTGATTGTAAAACTGCATAAAGGATGGAACAACGTATTCCTGAAACTCCCCATAGGACGCTTTTCCACACCGGAAATCCGTTTGCAGAAATGGATGTTTACAGTCGTATTCGTCACTCCCGACGGCCGGAAAGCCGCCGATCTGATTTATTCAGAAAAAAATCCGTACTCCGGAAGTAAAATACGCCCAACCGGAACAAATAATGTATCCCGAATACGATAACGATGGATTATATCCGACCGGTAAAAGCTATTTATTTATCAACATATCATTGCTTTATCTTATATCAACGAATAATGAAAACGATTTTTCTTTGTCTCATTTTTTTATTTTACCTGTCGGCAATCTATGCCGGACAAAAAATCAAAGTAAGCTGTATCGGCAACAGCGTAACTTACGGATATCTGCTGCCCGAACGGGAAGTAAACGCATACCCGGCACAATTGCAGCGGTTATTGGGAGAAAAATACACCGTCGCCAATTTCGGTAAAAGCGGGGCGACACTGTTACGAAAAGGACACCGCCCATATACCGAGCAGGAGGAGTATCGCCAAGCCCTGGAATACGCAGGAGATATGGTTGTTATCCACCTGGGACTGAACGACACGGACCCCCGTAACTGGCCCAATTACCGGGATGATTTTATACGGGATTACACCGATTTGATCGCATCGTTTCGCAAAGTCAATCCCCGTTGTAAAATATGGATTTGCCGTCTCTCTCCAATCGGTAACAGACATCCCCGCTTTCGTTCCGGCACCCGGGACTGGTATACCGACATCCAGCAGAAAATCGAAAAAATCGCAGCCGACAACAAGGTCGGCCTGATTGATCTGCAAGCCCCTCTGTACCATCGTCCGGACTTGTTACCCGATGCCTTACACCCTGTTACGGAAGGAGCGGCCATACTGGCTAAAACCGTCTACTCCGCCCTTACTGGCGATTATGGCGGACTGCATATGCCTGATATCTATACGGATAACATGGTTTTACAACGTGATCGTCCCCTCCTGATTTCAGGTTCAGCCGACGCCGGACAAAAAGTCAGTGTTTCCATTGCCGGACAAAAACAAAGTACACAAACGACTTCCGACGGTAAATGGAACATCACACTGAAACCGCTCCCGGCCGGAGGTCCCTATACCCTGAAAATAAATACCGACAACCGTACTCTCGTTTATCACAATGTTTTAATCGGAGAAGTATGGCTATGCTCCGGTCAATCGAATATGGCTTTTATGCTGAAACAAGCAGCATCAGCCTCCGAAGATCTTCGACAAGCAAACAATCCACATATCCGTCTTTTCAATATGCGCCCCCGTTGGGAAACCTATGCAACGGAATGGGAGTCGTCGGTACTGGATTCCCTGAACCGGTTGGAGTACTATACCATTCAAGGTTGGACAATATGCAATGCCCGGACATTACCGGATTTTTCCGCTGTAGCCTATCATTTCGGGAAAATGTTAGCGGACAGCCTGAATGTCCCGGTAGGACTGATCTGTAATGCAGTGGGCGGTTCCCCTTGTGAATCCTGGATCAGCCGGCATACCCTCGAATTCGATTTTCCGGATATATTATGCGATTGGAAAAACAACGACATGATTCAGGATTGGGTGCGTGAAAGGGCTTCTCTCAACATTAAAAAGGCCGGAAATCCATTCCAGCGACACCCCTATGAACCTTGTTATCTATTCGAATCGGGCATTTTTCCTTTAATGCAATATCCGATACAAGGCGTTATCTGGTATCAGGGAGAGTCGAACGCTCACAATACCGAATTACACGAAATACTGTTTCCGATGTTGGTAAACGACTGGAGAAATTATTGGCAACAACCCGAAATGCCCTTTTATTATGTACAGCTTTCGAGCCTGAACCGCCCCTCCTGGCCCTGGTTCAGGGACAGCCAGCGGCGTATACTAAAAACCATCCCCCATTCCGGCATGGCGGTATCATCGGATCTGGGAGACTCCCTGGACGTACACCCCCGACACAAAAAAGAAATCGGGGAACGTCTGGCCCGCCAGGCATTGTGCCACACCTACCATCGGGCAATCCTGCCTTCCGGTCCGCTTTTCCGGAAGATAAAGACCGAAGGGAAACAAGCCATATTGGAATTCGATTATGCCGAAGACTTGAAAACAGCCGACGGACAGGCTTTGCGTACATTTGAAACTGCCGGTGACAATGGTATATTCTATCCAGCAACGGCAATCATAAAAGGTAACCGGATCATCGTCGAATCGGAAAAAGTATCCCGGCCACACGCCGTACGTTACGGCTGGCAACCGTTTACCCGGGGTAATCTGGTCAATAAAGACAATCTCCCGGCTTCAACCTTCAGGACCGACCTGTAAGCGCAAAAAACATAAAACCAAGGGTATCGGAATCCCATATTATTGGACTTCGATACCCATTTTTTTATATTCGTGCTTGAGTAAATCGACCATTTGATCAACAGTCAGACTCTTGGCTATAAACTTTTTATCCTTATCGAGAATATACATAACCGGAGTCGAAAATACATTGTAATATGTCCGGTAATTCGATTGGTTGTTCGGATCCCAACAATTGATAAAATCAAAAAGGTCGTTTTTCTCGACAAACTCTTCCCATTGTTTCTTATCGGTGTGTGTATTGACGGCAAACACCTTCAAGCCATAGGGAGCAAAACGCTCATAAACTTCTTTCCTGACCAACGGGACCTGTGTTTTACAATGTCCGCAATTCGGTTCCCAGAACAGCAGCAATACAAAAGGAGCTTTCACTTCGTGCAAGCTGACCCACTCTCCTTCCAACATCGAAAGCTTCAACTCCACAGCCGGATGATTTAATAAATTAAACTGCCGTTTGATCACCTCTTCCCGTATGGTTTTCAACCGCTCAGGCGTCACCCACTCCGGTGTCACATCCACATAATAACGCTGCCCGAACTTTACAAATGCTTCGTCCATCCCCATGATCTTATTCTCGAAAGTGGAAGTAAGGCAATAATCCGTCAGATAACGAAACATCAACTTATTCGGACGTGCTTTTTCGACCAAACGTACACAAGCCCGGTACAATGAGTCGGGATAATTGATTACAAAGTTGGAAAAATAATTATCCAACTGCTTTTTAAAAATATCCGTACGTATCAACATACTATCCGTCAGATTCGCATTGTCCCAATAATGTTCCTGCATATAGAAAAAAGACTTCCGGCGGATTTCCATATCCCGGTCTTTCGTTCCCTCCGGCACCTCTTTTGAAAAGTCGGGAATCTCAACCGGCAGCGTAAACCGGGCAAAGGTAGCCAAAGCCGTTCCGGGAAAACGCTTTAAGATCGTTCCGATATAACTTCTGACCTCCTTATCCAAAACAGCATAACGGGCAGAATACTTCTCCCTCACTTCTGCTTTTTTATTATCGGGATCTTTCCGGAATTCCTCCCGTATAGTACTGTTTTGCCTCCCCATTTCCACCATAAACTTCTGAAACTCCAGGAAAGCCTGATTTTCCGGCGATCCCTCTATCCGCATCGTACTCAAAATCTGACTCGTATCGCAGGAAATACTGAAACTCTGATCACTACCGATCAAAATATCCCAATTACTGGACGGTGAAAAATACAACATATATATGCCGGAGGCCAGTTTCTTCGAGGCATGACGAAAATACCCGACCCCATTATTATCCAGGACCACTGTATCCTGTACCATCAACTGTTCCTCATAATGACAAGCCAGTGAAACCTTTTTTCCTGCCATCTGTTTCACCGTCAATTTAATCGTATACTGGGCCATCGTCTGTCCCCACATCATTGTACCAAACAGCAATAAACCGATTATCCCTTTCATCCTCTCCTTATTTTACATTACACATACACGGAAATATAATTTTTCCATGTACAAATATCCGATTTTTTTAAAGAAAATGTTCCCACATCCCTGAAAAATAAACAACAAAAGCAATAGCATCCGAACCGAAATTCCAAAAACTTATACAACAAAATGTCATATAATTATAAATCATGCCTTTAACCGGAAGATTACTTTTAGTGCTTCAATTATTTAATAGATGACAGATATGACAAAAAAATTCATTTACACATTAAGCTATTCTTTTCTATTTTTTGCCTGTACCGAAAGCCAGCAAGCCCCTTCCGATCAATTGGAAATTAGCTGGAACCCTTTGCCTGATTATCATTACTATCTGTACACGCCGGAGAAAGGTACGCTTCCGGCCGGCAAAAGCGACTACAATTTCTCCAACGGGGAATCTTCTGCTATTTATCCTTGGGACACAAAAGGAATTGAGCTATATGGCCTGGCTTTAGATAAACAAGCGACAGAACACGGCATATATCCGGAAGCCACTCCACAAGGCTTTGTCCATTTAAAATTGTCCGGCCAAAACATATCGCCAACCTACAACGAAATCTTACTGGCAAAACTACAATCCGTAAAAGCCGGTGAAGCTAAAGTCCGTCTCGAATTCAAGCCGGGGATGAGTTTGCTCTATATCGACATAGAAGGGGCTTCGGAATATCAATTTGATATTCGGATCGAGGCTGTTGAAGATGGCTATATCGATTTACAAAAAGGGGAAGTTATTGCAGACGGAAAAATAAAAGAGATTTATTTCTCATCAGCCGGCCGCTCCGTACCGTTTATTCCACAAACACTAGCTTCGGATACAAAAATATACATAACAGGACGTTCCTCTGACGGACAAATGGTAAGAACAAATTACCCCCTGACTGATCTGGTATTGAAAAGCAATCGCAAATACACCTGGACATTCGGTCTCGATTCGGGAAAACTCACTTTCCGAAAATTCTCGGAAACACCCCGGAAGTAATTTAATTTTCGCCCCAACCGTACTTGTACGACAGGGGCGTTTTTTCTGACAAGCAAAAAAATTCTGCAAATTATTTTCCATAAACATTCTAACCCGTATTTGGGAAATAACTTGCAGAAATTCAACATGAATCTTATTACATTTTCTTTCCTAACTTTTCGAAAATAGTTATGCTTTTCACGATTGAAGGAATTTTTGCAATATTGAAACTCCCTTCAAACTCAATGATATCCAACATATTTACAGCATCGTATATCATTGTCATTCCTACGGGTTTGTCTTTTTCCATCTTTACAAAAATCCGGAGTGTCGCCCCTCCTTCGGAAGTATTTTTCAACTGGACAAAATTATTATTGGTAAACACAGCATCGAAGTCTTTCAAAATTTTTTCATACACACCCATATCGCCGTGCTCTTTATTGAAAAACATCATATTCAATCTTTCCAGCTTTTTCAATTCGTTCAATAAATCTTCAGAGAAGCCGTTATTATCCAAAATGACAAATAAACTCCGGGGAATAAATGAAATGTTGATATTTTCCACTCCTTCATAATTTACCATGGCCTTTGTTACAGGGCAGGTGGCGCCGTCTTTCAGGTTCTGAGCATTTACCGCCATAAATCCACTCACAATAAAAATCAAAATCACAAATAATTTTCTCATAGATATTCTGCTTTTTTGGAAGAACAAATTAAGTATCAACGTATATATATCTTCCATTTATACATACATCTTCTTTATTTAAAAACCATTCAGATAATTCATCTCATTTTTCCGGAAGAATTTCGGGCACGGTATCTCTTTATACCGTTTTTTCCGGGTTCGTTCACCCATCAGGAAAATCAACGAAACCTCGTGAGCACCGCTTCCCACACGGGCCAACCTGGAAAGTCCCCAATCAAAACTATAAGCCACCCGGAAAATACGATTGTCATATCCCAGCATAAAGATCATAGCATTCAACGGACGATCGAAATTTTGCCGGAACCAGGCACCTCCCGTAAGATTACTCCAATTGACAAACCCTCCGTAATTCATCTGATGATGGGAAGCCTGCTTCTGAAACATAAACAAAGGATTAATACTATAACGACTCTCCCGTAACCCCCGATGATGTATGGCAAACTCAGCACCGGCATGTAAGGTATATTTCATCGGTAAATGAGCATCTGCCGAAAAAGCCAATGAAGGCTCGCCCAAATGCTGTACAGAGCCACCCACTGTATAATTTCCTGCAAAAAATAGAAATCCAGTCGAAAAATCGACACTCAATTTATTTAAATTCGAAGGGTCATCCCCTGCCTGGTGAGGATATACCGAACCGAAAATCGGATCGATCATATCCGGAAATTCCAGATTGGACAAATCCGCTGAATTTTGAATAACCGAAACACCGACTGCAAAACGTAAACCGGCATGTGGACGCAACTTCACCAAATAAGAATAAATTCCGGAAAAGGTTGTCGTTACCAAAGCCCCTTTTCCTTGCCGGTCCTGCTTGATTTGAATCCCAAAACCACTGTTTATAGCGGCCTGATGCCGGTCATAAGAAACGGCATAGCTGATATAAGGACGTCCGACTTCAGGCCATTGATTCCGGTAGTTCACAATCAACCGATGGTAATATTGCGATCCGGCAAAAGCAGGATTCAAGTCCAACTGGTTGGCAAAAAACTGGGAATACTGAAGATCCTGTGCCACGAGCAAATAACTTCCTCCGAATATCCCGATAAACAATAATAAAATTCTCAATTTATACATTCGCGTTCCGTTCAATACAACAATCCCCGTTAAATTCAGCCCCCGACTCTATTTCAATTTGTGCAGTTGTAATTGTTCCCGTCACCTGAGACGTATTCTTTAAAGATACAAAACCGGAAGAAAAAATATTCCCGTTCACCACCCCGAAAACAACTACACTCGGAGAATTTATGTCTCCTTCGATCTGCCCCGTGGTTCCTATGACTAATTTCCGGCAGGCATTGATACTTCCTGAAACCCAACCATGAATACACAAATCATCCTGTGATTCGATATCTCCCGTAAATTGTGTTCCTTCGTTCAACAAACTAACGACGACTTCCTTGGTATTCTTTTTCATAATCTGAAATTTTTAACTAGAAAGGATTATGTTCTGACCTAAAACAAAGTATAATATATATGTGCATGTGTTGTATAAAACTTGAACAAATATGTAGGGGACAAGATATATGTATGTATAAAATTTGAACAAATCTTTAAAGGCAAGAAAGGTCAGAAACATAATCTTTCTAATTTTTCAAACAATCTTTCTGTATATTTAATGTTTTCTTCAAATCTGTCGGCGACATACCGAACCAGGTTTTACAAAACTTATTCAGATGCACAGACGAATCGAACCCCAGTTTATCAATAATTTCTTTAAAAGAACAGTCTGTCACAGACAAATAGTAACGGACTTGCTTTGACTTTTCCCGCAAAATCCATTGCTCGCAAGTCTCCCCGAAAATTTCCTTAAAATGCCGCTGAAAAGCCCGTTTACTCATCAGACACACCTCTGCCAATTCCTCCAGACGCATATCGTTCCTGTAATTAGCCAAAACCATATTTTTAAAATCCATACTCTTAGCAATAATGGGGTAAAAAAACATAGACAACTCTTCCTTGGAATAATAAGCCCGGAAAATAATAAACAGCTCTTTCAATTTATCATCAAACAAATAGCTATCAAACCTATGATTAGAAATATATTCAATCTGCAATTTCAAAAAATCATCCATCGGATAACGAATATCCAATGTATCAAATTCGTACTTTAACATACTTTGAATAGGACTCAAAGCCTGAAAAGTAAATTTATCGCATAAGCTATACAATTCATCGAAGCCCAGAATCAAAAGTTTTGCTTCAGTTTCCAGCGTCAGCATACAATTCGCCTGAATTCCCAGAAACATCATCTCTCCTGTATGTAATTCCCGGTGAATTGATCCATTATAAATATACTTTATTTCACCTTCTAGATTAAAAATCAAATAATTACACTTTTCAAAAGAATCCTTTTCCAGAACCTCTTTAGCCGGAAATTCAAAATATTTAAACATTGAACCTTTTTTCCGGTCACTTCCATCTTTCATATAATAAGTGATATACATAATGCTCAAAAATTCAATTTATTAAACGTGATTTCCAAATCCGAAACCCTCCGTATTTCAATTTACATTTCACTTCCAGTATGTCTTCACTACGGAAAATCAATTCCTGACCCATAAAAAACTCACGGGGTTGTCTGCCTAACGGAATCCGGATCAGACACATCTCAGACTTATGGTCGACGATTCGTTCGACACTTCCCCTGACCGGAAAAGTAGAATTGAGATAAAAGGCTGAAGATTCATAAGCATACCATTCCGAACCTTCACGATGGAGATAAATACAGTTTCGATTATCACCTTCCATTTGCAATATCCTGAAAGCATCCATAAACACCAAATATTTTAATACACGCTATCTATATTCAAAAGTATAATCTAACAAGCTCAGTAAATTATATCAAGCCGTCATTCTATTGTAAATTATCAATCCAGTAAATAGGTACAATCCTTCTTCATCCTTTCTATATACTGTGTCGGAGACATTCCTAACCATTTCTGACAAAACTTGTTAAAATGCGAAGGAGAAGAAAATCCCACCGCTGCCATAAGCTCCTTTAAATTCACATTCACGTCCATCAACTGATTTTTGATGTGTTCTACTTTTTGTATTTGCATCCATTGATAAACAGGTGTACCGTAAATTTTAGCAAATGTCTTCTTGAAATAATAGGGATTATGACCGCAAAACTCGATTAATTCATCGACAGAACGTGCATGCAGGCAATGAGACAATACCAGTTTTTTAAAATCCCTGTTTTTATTGACAACGACAGGACGGAATAATTCTGCCAATTCCACCATAGTATAATAATTATACAGTAAATTAAACAACTCTTCCTGTTTTATTTCCTGTAAATGTCCGCACGCGACCCCATCCTCGAGATAAGATTTCAACAAAATCAAAAACAAAAGGAGTTCCTTACGAACCTCGGTCGGATGAAAACGATATTCCACCTTTTCACAGATACTGGATAAACGAAATAAGAGTTCCCCACCCTTATTTCCCGGATGATCCGTTGTAAAAAAAATCAACTTTACCGGAGTAACACATTCAATACGAACTCCTTCGTAAACCAAAAACATTTCATCCTTTCCCGCAATCCAAGGCTCGGTATTTTCATCCCTTACTTTCATTTCACCTTCCAATATAAAGAAGAGAAAGTAGTCGGTTTTATCTTCTTTGAAAACATGAGAACACCCTTGCTCCAAGAGGATCAATTTAAAGCCTCCGGTCAATTTTCGCGTATAATTTATACAAGGTACACAAGCCCACGTATAAAATAGTTTAGCAACATCCATCACCCTATAATTTCTGTTATTTGTAACCTATTTGACTCATTGCACACCGGAAACCGATGTCATTGGCGGCTTTTTTCTGATTAAGATACCGACGGCCTCCCGGAGAAAGCCAATACGTTCCGTCTTTCCAGGAACCTCCTTTGTAAACACGGGCTTCATCATTCAACAATGTCGTAACTTCTTTCTGATTGGCATAATACATTTCAGAAGTTCCCCGATCCATGCCCGATTTCCAATCAATTTCATTTGAAATCCGGGACTGTAAATCTCCGTCCCGATAATTCCGGTTATCAGCAATTCTGTAATTTTCCCGGTTTGCTAATTCAACATCTGTCTGATTACGATAACGGATGCGTCCCAAACTGTCCTTTTCAACTATATTTCCACTTCCGTCCGTCATGGGTACTTTAAATATATTTCCCCGAAAAGGGTTAAACTCCGCCATATCCTGAAAAGACAAAGGACGATATACATCGAACACCCACTCATTTACATTTCCGGCCATATCATATAATCCGAAATCATTCGGCCAGAAAGATTTTACCGGAGCCGTATAGCCCCATCCGTCATTTGCAAAACCAGCCACACCCATATAATCTCCCCGGGCACGCCTGAAATTTGCCATCATTTTTCCCCGGTGTTTTTTTTCGTCATTACGCACCCAACTACCGTTCCAGGGATAAATCCGCGTACCCGCCACTCTTTCGTCTTCTGTATTTCCGATCAAACCGTAAGCAGCATATTCCCATTCCGCCTCAGTAGGTAAACGATATGACGGTAACAATAATCCGTCCTCCCACTTTACAGGACGAGCCTCCCTGCCATTCCCCTTGTAATTTTTATAAACAGCACCTGCATACTGACCACTCAAATAAGCTTCCGTATTAAAATTATTTTCATCCTGCTGCCCTTCCGGATCATGCTTCAAAACCTTTTTATCGACCAGCATCTGTTCATTTACCCGGTCTGTACGCCATATACAATATTCAGTTGCCTGTTCCCAGGAAACTCCGACAACCGGATATTCAGCATAAGCAGGAAAACGCAAATAATTCTTTACCATGGGTTCATTGTATCCCAACTGATCCCTCCATACCAATGTATCAGGCAATGCCCTTTTAGCCACTTCCGGATAGTTGACATACACCCGCCCCAACCAATTCAGATATTCCAGCCAATCTATATTACGAACCTCCGTTTCATCCATATAAAAAGAAGCAACCGTAACCCGTCGTTGAATATTGTTATTTTCTCCCATCACATCTTCCTGCGTACGGCCCATCACAAACGTCCCGCCGGGAATAAAAATCAGACCGGGTCCTGCTTTTGTATGCTTTACCTTCGTGTATTCAATTCCGCCGTTTTCAGGATCATTATAAGCCCAGCCGGTAGTAGCCGATTTTTTCTTGCCAAACAGATTTTTCACTTTCTGACAGGAAGTCAGAGATAAAACACACAAGAGACATATAAGCCCTGCAACATATTTTTCTTTTCTCATATCAATCGAATTTATTCTTTGTATAAAAACGTACCCATTCCACCTTCATCATCTCTGACAGACGAACTTCCCCCGGTTCCTCTGTCGTTCCCAGACTCAGACAAGCATACAAAGCAGGTGCATCGGGTAAATGTATCTTTAAGGTCTTCACTACACAATCGTTGATCTTCCAAATCATCCGGTCCTCCAGCCAATCAAAAGTAAAAATGTAAAATCCGGATTTCAGACGTACCTTCCTTTTCAATTGTTCCACATCTTGTTCCTCTCCCGGATTACCCAGAAAACATCCGGCTTCATAACCTTTGGAACCGAATTTTACGATATTGATGTGCGGATAAAACCGATCCCCTGTTAACCAAAAACAATAATCCAAAGAAGAATCAGCCGGTATTTCCAGTTTTACTTCAAAACGTCCCAGCTTCTGACGAAAAGACAAAGCTGTATTTACCATTCCGGAAGTATAGCCGTAATCTTTGGTTATAATACCCCAACGGGGATCCCAATATTTACCATTGATTTGCTGCTGACGAAATTCAAGATACAAGTGTCCTTCCCTGACTCTCACATTATCAGGAATAAACAGCTGAACATCTCTCCCTACACCATAGGTAGCCTGAAGAAAACGTTCCCCGGCATAATAACGTGTAATCCATTTCGACCGCTCAAACGTGTTAAAATGGTCTTCAAAAGTCAGACTCCAGGAACGATACTGATAAAAAACCGGATCTTTTTTTAATTCGTAATAACGTCGCAACTCCGGGTCCTTTTTCAATCGGCGATATGCTCTCAAATCATGGAATGCTTCGCTCTCTTTCCATCTTTCGGCTTTACGTTTCCACGAAAATTTCCGCAATTGACGACAGCGTATATTGAAATCATCACTCCCTATTTTTTCTTCCAACTTCTGATACCGGTCCGGCAATCCGCTCGCCTTTAAAGCCGTAAAAAAACGGTGATCCTCTCTGAATTTCATTCGTTCGTTTTCAGCTTTCCGGGTAGAACGTATCCGAATCCGTCCGGGAAATAAAAATGGCCACATAAAGCAATCCAAAATTCTTAAAATTTATAAACCCCTCAAGTCACTTATCCCTCTGTATCTTCTATCGATTCTTTCTCATTGACAGTCAACACCCCGCTTTCAATCGGTTAGTATTCCCATAAATCCTGCTCGTAATTAAAAATTTCATCTCTAATCCGGTCAGACTCGAGTACGGCATCCATTCCGACAGCATAACTGCTGATCGTACGGTTATCGTATACATTAGACTCCTGAATGATCCGGG
>OKTE01000016.1_pt1 | contig 191613 bp, 175 predicted proteins | sample 1606151 | NCBI WGS metagenome assembly OKTE01 (sample SAMEA3879527, study PRJEB24766) | human gut metagenome | biome: human-associated habitat; feature: feces | place: USA | collected 1985/1987 | reverse complement strand
GGACGGGGCTAAAGTGCTATCCGAAAAAATTCACCAACCACAATAATCCACTAATGTTAGTGTGGTGTATGAAAAATTAAAAAATCCAATATGTAGCACCCGGGGACGGGGCTAAAGTGCTATCCGAAAAAATTCACCAACCACAATAATCCACTAATTGTTAGCGTGGTGTATGAAAAATTAAAAAATCCAATATGTAGCACTTTAGCCCCGTCCCCGGGTGCTAAAAAAAAAATGCCGGCTCCCAAATTTAAGTAGGTAAATATGTGCATGTATTGTATAAATATGTGCAATCCGGACGGATTACGAAGGAAAAGATTGGGAAACCGGCATTATGGATATAAATTTATTGTTCAGTGTATTTTTTCTCATTCGGTGCAAACGGCAGGTATCCGGTCTACAGGAAAATCCGGCGTCGCACCTGTAAGCAAAGGATTAGCGGAAACCACCGTCTTGCAATTGCCGTTGAACGCTCCGCCTTCTTCAATTCGGATGCCCCCAACCGCCACATCACCGGAAACGACGCCCCGTTGGCGGATATACAACAACTCGCTGATGTAAAAAATTCCGTCGGCTTCTCCCGATATATCGGCGATACGGCATTCGATGCCTTCCGAATGGACCCGGCCGCCGGGACGTATGATCAAACGACCGCCGATTCGGATCGTTCCCGAAAACTCGCCTTCCACCACCACATCGGCATTACCCGACAAATGCCCCCTGCAATGAACAGACCCGCTGATCAGGGTCGGCGCCAGGGAAACGGAGACCTCCTCCTGCCCTTCTCTGGACTTATTGAAATTCAACATAGCATTTTTTTAATTTCTCATTTTTTACGACAGTCAAAACGTGCCGCATAATAACTGCTCCACCGACCGATACCGGAAAGTACACTGTCGGCTTCCGCCAGTACCCCCGCAAGGCCCTGAAGCCGGGCAAACAACAACTGCAAGGCTGCCTCCAGGCTTCTGCGGGCATGGATATAAAACCGGTTCCGGAAAGCATCCGGTACAGCGGCATCCTCCTCTATGCAAATGGCTGTAGAAGACCGGGAAATACAGTCACCATACAGCTGTAAGGTATTCCGGAACACGATTGTTTCCGGCAAAATATCCGGCATCCCGGTCTCTGCAAGCAACGACTCCACCCTGCGGCAAAAACCCAGAAAATCCGAAGGCCCCAGGGCGCCACAATCCAGCGGTCCGATACGGTTTATCATACATTCAGCTTTCGGTATATACACCGTACAAAATCATCACTTCTCTTTCAGCCACTTTCCACATAACCAAAACGGAAATGCTACAAAAAAAGCAACTCCCAGAGACAACGCACAGGGCAACAGCAGCAACATACGAAGCAGATCACCCGGAAAACGCTTCAGCCACACAACAACAATACCCCTGTTTATCGAATCAGAAAACATGATCTTGTAATCAAATCAAACACGATTTTAAATCAACATTCATCCGGACAACCATCCCTTAATACAACGGCACTTCCGGCAATCGGAACCAATCCACGGAATCCAAAATATCCGGAGACCCAATCATAAATCATAAATCATAAATCCCGCCTACCCAGCCTCCCTTCCCGTCCAGCCACTCCTCTATCTTCCCGACCGGGGCATCTTTCAGAATCACACGCTTGTCCTTATCCAGCAGATAAAGCGTAGGCATAGCCTTCAGATCGTACAACCGGGCTTCTGAAAGCGCAGGATTACTACCGTTGATCCAGGCCGGAGGATAGGTCGTCTTTTTCCAAAGCGAAAGATCACCGTCCGGATAAACCGCTACAACAGTAAGCCGTTTCGCTAAAACCAGTTTTCTGAACAAAGCCGAACCGACGATAAACGCTTTGGTAGAGATACAATCCGCACAATCGGGATTGTTGAAAAACAACACCGTATATTCCGACTTTATCCCTGACAGTCGTCCGCTTTTACCGTTAGACAGCGTATAGGTAAAATCCGTCGCCACATCCCCGGGACGGTTCTTCAGAGCCAGTTCCAGCCGATAGCGCGGACGGATTTTATACAATTCCGCCAAATCGGGTAAAGAGACGATATATTCCAATACCGGTATATAAAACTCCTCATTGCGGAACGGGGAATTCGGATCGTAAAGATACTTTCCCGCCAGCTCGGTGAAATACATCAGCATTGTATGATCCACAGAAGCGGAAGCCATCAATCCACGTAAAGCCTTCACCGACTCATCCGGCGATACGTGCGGCAGAACATCCAGAAAATCCGCAAAAGCCTGTTCCGTAATCTCCGGACGGGCAATCAGCGTCGTATCCGAAAAATCGAAGCCGTCCCAATAATGGGCAACCAAATAGGAAGCCCGGTCTCCCGGAGAAATCAGTACAGGCGGAATCTGCGGAAGGGTGAAAACCTTTTCCGGAAGTACTGCTGCCGGCTTTTTTCCTGACTGAGCCTGCGAACAGCCGGCCGTTGCCGTAAACAACAACAACCATAAAACACTATATATATAAAATCTGACCATCGCTTAAAATCTATTTCGGAGAGGGCAAACCAAAAACCGCTGACCGGCCCGTATATACTGCTCAAAAACACCCCTGTCCTTATCTACCTATAAACCGTTAATAATCACTTACACAACGTACATACACATATCCGGTTTTATCAGAAGGATGCGAACGAGGGAAAACGGTTGAAAAGTCGAAAATCCAGGCGTTGTACACTGTACCCACCGGCGGTTCCTCTGTGGAACTCCAGTATCTGTGAGTTCCCATCGGCGAAGCGCCGGACACGCCCGTGTATGCATATTTGATTCCGTCACGCAACACCCACATCAGCTGCAACTCCCGCTGCGTGGGTACACGCCACTTGCGCCCGCCGTGTTTGTATGCCGCACAACCCGTCGACTTCGGGTCGCTAAAAGCCGCCTTCGGCACTATATCGTTGCTGCTGCCAGATCCGCAGGCCTGGAGCCAGGTCATCATCTTAGTAGCATCCGCCGCGCTCACTGGAGCATCCTCCGGAGCGACGATAAAACGAAAGGCAACACGGCTGTTGACGTTCAGATTGTCGCCATTGCTCCCGGACACTCTGTGGCGAACGGTCCTGTCGTCCCGGGTCAGCCGTTTGCCGAGCGGCCAGTATGCCGTCTCGGGCATTCCCTCACCGAAAATCACGGCATATGTGCTCGCAACAGCCACGTTTTCCACATCCTCCAGTCTTATCTTCTTTACATATTGTCCGTACAATCCCGAAGGAAAGGCAAAAAACGGCAGAAGAAAAAATAGTAAAAAATTTAAAGTGTTCATAGTTTTACATTTTATAGCATATTGTCTGCCACACTGACTCAATCGATATTCCGGACAGCACGGGCGTGATAGCGGTCTGCACCAAGCTCCGATTCACGAACCTCCCCATCCAGTGTCAACAAATAAGCCCGCGTACCAGTATTATCAATAGTCGATGACCAGAAACCACTGATACCGCCCATTGTGCTGATCAAACCTGAACCGGCAATCCAGATGCCGAGCAACTGCCCGATAGCGGGAGCATACCACCAATCGGACTGATAAACAACAGAGGCACTCGCGTTGCTCTGGTTTTCCAACCTGTATCCCAAAGAACCCAGGAGTGTACAAGCCGGTCCATTCAGCACATTACCCGCCACCTTTACCGTACCTCCAAAACCGTTCATAAAATTCTTACACTCGTCTCTAATAGAGCTAGCAAGGGTAGTTCCATTTCTTAGCCATCTCATCGTATCGGAGCCAAAATACGAATCATCACCTACACCGGCCTGTACTTTCATCAGACACCTGTTGTTTTGCGGATAAACTTCCAGCTTTTTTCCGAACCTCCATTCCACAGCCGCGGGGTTATTAGGATAGTCGAGTACGGCACCGTTCTTATCGATGCCGACCAGGACACCTCCGAAATAACCGGGCACAAACCGGGTCTCCCCTGCGCTCCCCTCTCCCGACGCCGGAGCTTTCAGACTGATTTTGTACATCAGGTCGTGGTTCGGGGGAATACTGAAATTGTCCGTAAAGTTGGTACCCAGGTGGATCTGGAAAATGACGGAGCGTTTTATGATCGGAACCTCCTTGTCCGTATCAAACTTATTATACTCGATCTTGTACCCCATCACCTGCACATAGGTGGCCCCGGAGGGAGCCTTTGCATGGCGCCCGGGAAGCGTCGTTCCGGCTACCGGAGGGAGAAGGTTGACGGGTACATAAAACTCCTTCCGAGGGATTTGGTAGCTTTTTTCGGCGGGCGTTTCCGGCCACCGATGACCGGTATATCCGCCGTCGGGCCCCGGGAAAAAGCTGCCCCGTCCCAGCGGAAGCAGGTAGGAGGAAGCCGGAAGGTTGACCAGGGAAGCCTGCCAAAGGGGATAGTCATCCGTCTTCAGCGAGGCATCCAGTCCGACATCAAGGATTGTGATCTTCGACACACTGCGCCGCAGGGAAATATAAAGGGCAGGCATACCCTCGCTGACAACCCCGTCCGCTATGCCGCACATGACCGGCAACGTATGCTCTGTGGCTCCGCCCCCCGTCGCATCCGGATATTTGTCTTTATACAGCGGATAGTCGGGCTGAGCTGTTCCGAAAGTATAATGCAGGTTCAGCAGGTCGCCATAGGTAGACGTACTCACTGTCAGGCCTTTTACGGGCGAGACGCTGTTTGTATGGCTGCTGCCCGCATTGGCGATCACCACAATCCGCTGCCGGACCTCCCCGGAGTTCAGCGTTACCGCGGTGCTGCTCAAAGTGCCGGAAGGGCAGTTGTAGTACTGCTTCCGGGTCAGGGACGAAGTGGCGGCAGTGCCGTTGAACTGCAACACCCAGAAGCCGTAAACCCGGTCATCCTCCGCAGAACGGGTCAGGGACACAGGCACCTCCACCAGTTCCGCTTCCACCCCGTCCGCAGAAACAGAAAGGATACGGCCCGCCGCAGAACGGGTGCCCGCAGAAAAGGGACTCTCGAAGGACAGGCGGTTGAAACTGAGCGTCACCTGCACCGAATCGCCCGCCAAGACAGGCCTGCCGCTACCGTCGATCAGTTCATCCGAACAGCCGGGCATACACAGCAAAACCAACAGCAAATACAATATATTTTTCATTTTCATCTTTATCTTTCTTTATCCGGGTTAAAGTGTTGCGGGTGAAGGGGCTCTGTCGCGGACACAGCGGACGTATGCCTTCTGAGATTTAAGAGTACTCTCGAAACGCCAGGAACGGAGAGCATTATCCGTTCCGGAAACCACCGCGTAAGATATCAGCCAGGCCTTATCTGCCTGGGATTCCGTCCCCGTCCAGTAAGGACAGTCGGGGGAAAGGCCCAGAAGCTGTCCCGGATTATTTTTAGCCTCGAGAAGCATCATCCGGAATTCCGAAGCACGGGGAAGCCGCCATTTTCCGTCGCCGTAAGTGCGGCACAATTCCCTAGCCACAAGCGAACCGTCGGCAACAGACCATTCCACGGGCAATGAAACGGCATCCTTTTTGCTCACCCAAAGCATTGAGGCTACATTCTCCATACTGGACGGACGGGTAGCCCCAGCGGCTACTGTAATATAGTTTCCGTTATTCCTCAGAGCCACCGTACCGAGCCACTCGTTATACATGTACTTCAGATCGGCAGAAAGCGTATCGTGGGTATAAACGGTAGAGTTCAACGTCCAGCCTTCCGTCTTATGCTTCACCTCCGCCGTTTGAATCGCGGGGATCTCATAGCTGTAATCCAGGTGCAAAGAGGTCCAGTCCGTCAGGGAAAGGCTCATTGCGGTATTGTCATACACCAGGTTGTAGGTGTTCCGGTAGCCCTGGCGGAAACCGTAGCGGGTGGTATCGCCCGTGCCCTCGCTGTTGAGGTGGGTACGTCCGAGCGGAAACACCAGCCGGCTTCCCGAACCGGAAGCGCCCGTTTGCAGATACAAGGCCACACTCCCGCCCTCCACGTCACGGGACATAAACGGGGGTACGAAAAACTCATAGGTCTTGTCCTCCGTTGCCGACAGCGTTTCGGTACGCCCGCCTCCGACCGCTCCGGCAGTAGCGGCATCCGCATCAGCGTCCGCCTCTGCCACCCGTAATCCGGTAGAGGGATCGATCCGGCCCCGGTTTCTGATCCAGAAGCCGCCCTGATTATCGACGCCCGCCCCGCGGATGGTCACCGCCGTTCCGTCTGCGACCGCCTTCCGCACCCGGATCACGACGTGCGTCCAGGCATGGCTGAAAGAAAGGGCTGCCTTCCCCTCACCGTCCACCGTCTGCAACTGGTCACCGGGGGCCACAAAGAGCAGTTCCTTCTGGGCCGTCGTCTCCATATCGCCGCTGAAATCGAAGGCTATCGTCCTGTCCTCCCCGAGCGTCCAGCTCTCCGGATGCCACGACAGCACGCGGATGCGGGCTCCGGGATGGACCATCGCCGACAGACTTTCCGCACCGTCGGAAGTGTGCAGGCTGCTTTCCCACTTGCTGCCCGTTTTCCGGAGACACATCCGTACATGGCCGGAACCCGTGAAAAGGGGAGTCGTGCCGTCCGACTTCATCAGCGACATACCGAACCGGCTTTCCGTGCCATCCCCGGAAAACTCCGTGATCAGGTCACCGACAGCCCTCGTCCCCGGAGTTCCCCCCGGCAAAGAGGCCGAAGCACTGAAACGAAGGGGCACTGCATCGCCCGGCAGGGGAAGATCCCGGTCTGCGGGTTTATCGCAACACACTGACAACAGGGCATGCCAAAGCAAAAGGGCCGGCAATGCCATCGAATATTTTTTCCTGTTTACACTCATATCATTTAATCTCTACCTAGGTCACTATCAATTTGTCTCACACAACGCACCTTGCGCTTTGCCGACTTCAAAGGGAACGGGCGCTTTTCAAACACATCACCAGGATAGGCTGTCGGAGCGATATCAAAATCAAAGGTCCAGGCCCGATCGGCCGATTTCACCCCTTTTTCATAATCGTAAGAGGCGCCAGTTCCCGTACCCGTCACCAGCCCCACAGGCCGGAGGGCATATTCGTTCCCGCTCCAGTATTTCCCCTTGGGATACCTGAAAACAGCGGCAGGATATTCCCGTGTCAGCTCCTCTTTATTCACGAACATCAGCGCCAGTTCCGAAAGGCGCGGCAGGCGCCAGTCGGTATATCCCTCACCCTCGTAAGCACGGCAGGCGTCGAAAGCGGTCAGGCTGCCGTCCTCCGAACGCCACGGGAACAGGCCGTCAGGATGCGCAGCATCCATAAGGTCGTCGCGGGCGATCATCAGGGCCGGATAAGCTCCCTCTACCCAGAGGGCGGCAAATCTGAGGTTATGATTCTCGGTTTCTGTTTCCGACACCGTTCCGTAGTGATAGATATCGCCGTTGTTACTCCCCACCCCTTCATAAGGGTAATAGAAATTGGAGCCCTCGCCGTAAAAATCATTGTAATCAAATGGCTGGTTAACTCCGTACTGATAATCGAGACGTCCGCGCCAGAAAGCGGCCTTTTCATACACCAGCCCGGTAGCCCGGCTCTGTGGCCTGCTGCCGTCCGTCCTCAGTTTGTAGAACATGCGGACACCCGACGAAGGAACAGGAGCCCCATCGGTGATCCCCGTTAGCCAGGGTTTCACTCCCGCGGTAAAGCCCAGTCCCAGCGGTTTCTTTTCGTAAGCCTCCTGAGCGGAGGTATAGCCTGCTGCTCCTACCTTCTTAATCGTAAAGCGGTAGAGATGATTACGGAGTATGTCCAGGTCTAGCGAAGCTGTCGAAGAGTTTACGGAGGAAGTCGTAAAATCAATACGGTACCAGCTTTTAATGCCGGAACCAGAGGGATAATGCCCTCCCACAATGATAGCAGGGCGCTCCGTATGGGCATCATCGTAAACATTCCCATCCAAATCCGTTTCCGGAAGAAATATCGCATCCTTACAATAAAGCCCACTGACAATGTCACTGCTATCGTAAATCCAGGGTAAAGCCGAAAGTCCTCCCGCGGGAGAAGCCGCTGTTACAGAAGGATCGCCGCCGGTGTAAACATAGTTTCCCGGCACAGGCATCCACGCATAACGCTCTCCGGCCTTCCAAACCTGTATATCCGTCATTCTGAAATCCACGCCGCTTCCATCCCACACCCCGGTGGTTTCATCATAGCGACCGATCCCAACGTCCACACGGGCAATGCTGCGAAGCAAGCGGACCTCTCCGATATCCGTACCGCTACCCACTTCGAAAGGCGTATCGCTACGGGCAACGCCGAACATCGGAATACCCGCAGTAAAAGACAATGGCCCTCCGGAAATCGTTCCGCTAAGGCAAAGCTGCTGTATTTCAGTATAAGTCTTGCCGTAAAGCGTATAAAGAATACCGCCGTTGATATTCGCCAGAATAACCACCCGGTATAAATCACTGTTACCGGTACTTTTCAAAAGCGTGGCCTCGTATTTCTTTTTGCTCCCGTTCCATACCCCTTCTGCCACATAAAGCAGCTTTCCGTCTACAACACCGCTGCCGGACGTAAACTGAAGGACATAAACCGAATTGATCTTATCCTGATCTCCCGAAGGCAACAACGTCTGCACCGAAGAAGCTGCCCGGGCTGAAGAAACAGACAATGTCACCAAAGCAGGAGACTCCGGAACATCATACACAGGATCATCCGAACGGCAGGAACTCCAAAATACGATCAACACTACCGGTATGCATAGCTTTACCAACTTCAAATGTGAACAACTCATCATTGTATCCTTATTATTGTAAAAAATCATCATTAAAAAACGGCGCAAAATACTGAAACGGCAATCCATCAATAAAATCACTGGCCCTCTAAAAATCGTAAATCCCCTTCACTCCTTTCAATCTAAAATTTACCCTCCTCCAAAACACCCGACACATCACCCAGCCCCCCAATCGTAAATCATAAATCAAAAATCGTAAATCCCTTCAATCATACTCCTTCCAAATATGTACAACATTCCATTTCGTCACAGCCACCGACACCGACACATGCCCCTCGAAATTCAGAAGCACATTCAGCGTCGTCCCCACCTCGGGAACTATAGGACTACCGTCGTCTTCCAGTGTCACACTGCGCAACAGACTACCGTCACGGTAAATGTCGATAATCAGGCCCTCCCCCTCGAATACAGGGAAAAGACGGAAGCTCGGCACCACATATTCCTTCCTCCCATTCATACTACCCCTGACAGAATAAGACGCACGATCGCCGCCGTAAATCCCGCCGAAATCAATGCTACCCGTCGTTTCACGCACCACAAGCGAATAATCGCCGCCGCTACTGCCGCTAAGCCCCTGCAAACCGCGGATCGTCACATTCATGGAAGCCACCATCCGGCCCACATACAGCCGGTAACTGCCCTCAACCCCCGAAGATGCACCGACTGCGAGCTTCAACCTTCCGGAAAACAAATCGGAAGGTGAACGGTAAAGCGTACCGCCGCTGCGCACATCCGTCAACCGCTTTAATGAAACCATGCCCTGCGAAAAAGTATCGCCTTTCTCTAAGGGACTCATAGTTACCTCCCCGCCCCCGACGTTACACCAGGCCACACAATGCAATCCCGTGACTCCCGGGTAATTCAGCTCCACCGGCTCCGAAACATCCACCGCAAGGATATCCAGCAGCAAATCGTTCTCATCGAATACGTACAGACTGATATCCTGAAGAGCACTCCCGGGTATATCCCCGGGCAGGGTCACATTTAAGGACAACACACGCCCTCTGAAACACTTGCTCAGGTCGTCGTAAATACACCCCGATAATAGCAGCAGCATAAGCAGCAGGAAAAGCTGACACGTTATGATTCTGTATTTGCTGTTGAACTCCATAATGAATTTTCTTGCTTGTATTACTTCTTCCTCAGGGGAAGGTATATGCCGCCGATTCCGAAGCGACACATACCACGCACCTGTCGATTATCACTAAAGCACACCACGGTATGCCGGAGAAAAACGGATTAATTCCACTCCTTGTCTATCGTTTTAACCACCCAGGGCTTCACATTTACGGTAATATCAACAGCACTGTTGACCGTCGGCTTGCTCGGATCGTCGGTACCACCGCCACCGTCGCCACCATCTTCGGTTGGCTTAAAGCTGCCGTTCAGCTTGAGTGTAACCTGATAGTCGTTGCCGGCTGCAATAGCCTCCTGATCGCCACCGCCGAAGTAAACCGTAAAATAACGGGTCTTTAAGTCGGTCGTCGTCGTCGAATTGGCCACACTTCTCCACTTGGTTACAACCACAAGGACCGTCGGGTGGTCTGTCGTCGCAGTGACATCGGTGTTGTTGGTAAACACATACCAATACCCCGGAGACTCCAGCTTATTTCCTGTTGCATCCACTACCGGCATCGAATTAAGTAAATATTCAGTATTTTGTACAAAGCCTGTAGGTTGCGCGCCCGTCCACATACCAGACCAACTCATACCACCAGCAAAACTTCTGTCAGTTTTCTTGATATAATCCGTCCCCAAAGTAGGAGGAGAATTCGTCCAGCCTATCGTATTCGGTAAAAACTGCGTCTTCGTCTGCACATTCATCAGATAAATCCGTTCGATCGTAAAATCGGCATTCACTGTGGCTGTAAAAGCAGCCTTATCAGCGTATTGATTACTTGTTTCGGTTCCGCCGTTCCACTCGATAGCCATAATCTGAATACGGGCACTGACAAAATTCAGCGTCACGGTTGCCGTCGCCTTCTGTGTGGTTCCATCTAAAGTAAAAGCAGACAGGACGCCAACACCGCTCATATATACATCACCACTGTTCTGAGTCGGTGCAACGCCGGAGATCAGATCACCCAGCTTCCCTTGAATTTGAGACAGAGTTTTTACACCATGAAACAAACCGCCCGTAGCGGTCGGATCCGTCCCCAGGTTAGCAATGACGACCACCCTACGGGCATCCGTCGTCGTTGTCAAATTGGTAGTCGGAGTTCCGGTTACATCGATCCACAACGGAGTACCGATAACCCCATCCGAGGCGTTAAGGAAAAACACCGTCAGTGTATTGATAGACTCATCATCGCCGACAACAGAACCCGCCGCCCGCGAAGAAGGACTTCCGTTGCCTTTCAGCCGGAGGGTTACTTTGGCTTCGGAAGCATCCCCATCCTCCCCGGCTCCCAGGCCATTATCCTTTGCACAACTTGCCAACACCGCTATCGCAAGTACCGACAATAAAATTGATCTCATTTTCATCTTCAATTTGTTTTTAATTTAAAAAAATGGTTGATATTTGGTTTATTTTGTATTTCCGGTCAGTACCGGTTCAAAAGTTCTTCCAACTGACGAAGGTTATCCGCCCCCGCCACACAGCCCGACCGGGCGGAACGCTCAAAAAAACGCCGGGCCTTGTCCGCATCGCCTGTCATCATATAACAAACGCCTTTCAGATTATCTGCACGCGGGTCCGGAATAGCAACCACCGCCTCAAGCGCTTCGGCATATTTACCTGCCCGCGCCAGAAAAACGGACCGGTTCAGAACGACAGCCGTCGTATCCGCTATTCTCTCGTAATAAACTCTCACACAGCCCGCCATCCGCAACTGAGGAAAAAAATGTTCCCTTAAATAACGGTAAGCCTTTCCATCGTATAACGCCTGCAAATGTCCCAGACGGCCCGCCTTTTTCTGTACATCCCAAACCGGCGTATAGTCAATCACATCCAGCACTTCCTGCCTGTAAACCATATCACTGGCAGCTATCAGTTGACGCAGTTCATACCAGGCTTCCTTACCGTTATATTGTACGAAGCAGGAAGCATCCAGCCCGGTACGAACCGTCAGGTAATCCACCAGCGAACGGGCACGGGCATTGGCAACCTGTTCGTTCCAGAACGAAGGACCGTCAGGAGAAGACAGGCCCATCACCAGTATTTTAACGATACGGGAATCTTTAGAAGAGGCTATCCGATCGACGAGCAAAAGCATGTGTTCCAGCTCCCGGAGGTTATTTCTGTATCCCGGAACGATCTTCGTCTCCCCCACGGGAAAGTAAATTACAGGACTACTTGCTTCTACCCGGCGTACAACGGCAATTGTATCCGAAATACCCCCCGGCCAGCGTTCTACAAAACGGTCCTGCTCCGAAAGTTTATCCCCGGCAGACAGGGCAGGAACAATATCCGCAAGCACAGGACGAAACTCCTCTGCAGGTGTAAAAAGAACGATATCCGAAGCCAATAGTAAAGGATCGGGATGCATCGTGCGGCAACAGGTGCGCAACTCCGCATCCAGGCGAAGCCTCGAACCATTCATCCAATGCTCGTAACGAAAGGTATCCCGGTAAAAAACCGTATCCCCCGAATTATGACAGACCGGCACAGCGGACTTGTCCTTCGCCTTTTTCCACAGGCGAAGCTGGGCACGGCAACTGCCGTACAACACGGGCGGCAGGCTACGGACACCGCCAGCGCCTTTGTATAAAACAGGCGTAAGTGTCACCAAATTATCCGAACCGATATCCGTCACACGAAGACGCAGAGAAACATAAACAGAATCCCCGGCACGGCGGACGGAAACCTCCCCCGGCTCTATAAATTCCGTATTCTGAGCCGAAAGCCCGAAGGAATACAACAGTCCAAAACACAATAAAATAATATATTTCATACCTCTTTTTTATTTATAACCTACCTACCGGCAACAAGGGCACACACTCTAGTAATAATAAATCAGGTTGACAGCGGCCTTCGTCGGGCCTATATAATGCTGTACACCGCTGCCCAGTTTTTCTCCACAATTCTCACAGCGGTATTTGTCGTATTTCAAATAAACATACCCCAGCCCCAGTGTCGCTTCTAAACTCCAATGCTTACCCAGAATCCAGTTGTAACCGTAACTGACGCCGGCACCGGCCAACCAACCTTCGTAACGGTTTTTCTCAATATGCTTGTTACGGACAGCCCCGAACCCCCAAGGAAGCATTCCCCCCAGATTGAACTGCCCTGCATGCGCATGAATCCCGAAAAAATGCCCCGAAAAAGGCTCACACCCCCACCAACGCAGTTCGGGCTGTAAAAGCCAGTGCTTCATCTTACGTGTCGGCGAAAAATTCCACGCATTATAATTCGCAGATACGTCCAGCGTCCACTCATAGTCCAGACTGAATTCCATCCCGAAATTCAGCGTACCCGTCACATCATAAAGCAGATTGCTCTTCACTCCCCCCTCTTGAGCCGACACCCGTGCTCCCAGAAAACAGAAAACAACAACAATGAATATGTTTACTTTTAATCCCATATAATTATACTTTCATTTCTTCATTCTATTCCAAACTCCTCCAACTTACAACTCTGCAAACCGAAAAAACACCACCCCAAAACCCATCTTCGAAAAACTCTATTTAGTGATAGAGTATGCAGAAAAATAAAAAGCAATAAACACCTGATTATTAACACATAATCTATTGAAAAGTAAAAAAAATTGTTTCAGCAAATATTACACGAAAATCAGAAGTACATTTATACTATATAAATATCTGATTTTTAAATATTTATATAAATATATACTGCAACTTTGCTGAAACACGATTAACCGAATTAAAACAAAAACATCAATATTTAAGAACATGCATAAAATTTTATTAAATAAACTGCTCTACGTAAACGAACACCAGAGTTGCAAAAATTACCAAATAGAAATCGACACCGGATTCAAATACATCGAAGTGCAGGAAGGAACACACGTATACGAACCCAAACTGCATTACAATAACGTAGTTATACTCATTGAGGGTGAATGTGTTATCAGTTGTAACCAATATAACAACCGTAAAGTATCTTCTTCTGAAATGGTACTTTTACCCAGAGGAGCTCTCGTAGACGCTCACACCCAAAAAGACTGTAAATTACTGTTATTCAGCTTCGGAAGGGTCAGAAACGTATGCGACGTAAATATGCTCGAAACTTATTACAATTTACACAGGGATATCCGGTACGATTTCGTCCCTCTCAAAGTCAGGCATCCGCTAAACGAATATATAGAACTACTGGTATTCTGTCTCAAAAATGGAATGAACTGCGCTCATTTACATGAAATTAAGCACAAAGAATTCTTTCTCTACCTCCGTGGTTTCTACACCAAAAAAGAGGTCGTCCAACTGTTTTATCCCATCATGGGAAATAAAATAAAGTTCAGAGATATGATCCAGGAAAATTATATCAAAGCCGGAAGTGTAGAAGAAATGATACGGCTTTTGAGGATGAGCAAAAACGCATTTTATACAAAATTCACAAAAGAATTCGGAATGTCACCCAAGCAATGGATGCTGAAACAAATCAGACACCAGGTTTTTGTAAAAGCGGCCGTACCCGGAATCACAATAAAGGAGCTGATAGATTTATTTAATTTCGATTCGCCGGTCCAGTTCAACCGCTTTTGTATACGCGAATTCGGTTGTCCCCCCGGAGAGTTAATCAAACAGCAGCAACAAGTTAGCAATGAATCGTAAAAATAACGCCACAAAACGAAATGATAAAAGATTAGTACGTTTTGTTAATAAATATCAGAAACAAGCCCCTATCTTTGTCCTGTCAAAAGATGTTAATCTTTTATAAGTTTAAAGGTGTATCTCTATCACTAAATAGAGCGATTTTACAAATATATAAAAAATGTAATTTTATCAAAAAAATTTTTACATTTTTTACATTTCTACAAGTTGGGCTACCAATTGGTCGCATTCATCCAAAACCTTCTGATCGAACTCTTTCAGATAAATCCGTGTTGTTTTTTCAGAAGTATGTCCGAGCCCTTCGCTGATCACCGAAACAGGAATGCCGCATTCCTTAGCCTGGGTTGCCCAGCTATGTCGGGCGACATAGGTGGTCAGTTCGACCTCATACCCCAGCCGCTGCCCCAACTGCTTGAGCCTCCGTTCCGCCTTTCCCAACGCCAGACGGTATTGGCGGTAAGGCGAAAGACCGGAAGAATCGTCAATAACCGGAAAAATATAATCCGTATCATTCCGGTAATGCGAAATGATGTCTTTCAATTGATCCGTCAGACTGACCCGGATAAGCTGCTGCGTCTTGTGACGGTAATACTCGATAAAATTACACTTTATATTCTCCTTCTTTAAAAAAACCATATCCACAAAAGACATTCCCCGGGCATAAAAACTAAACATAAACAGATTACGGACAAAATCGAGTTCGGGAGCATCCTCCAGCGGAAGCTGCATCAGCCGACGGATATGGTCGCGGCTCATTGCTCGCTTCACGGTTTTGGCCGGACGGGTCTGTGCATGTTGAAAAGGATTTGCGGATGACTCCATTTTCCCGTCCAGAATAGCCTGGTTATAAACCGCACGCAGATTGCGCATATAAAAACTCACCGTATTACGGCATACCCCGCTTTTTAAAAGGTATTTCTCATAGGCCCTCACAAAAGCGGCATTGACTTCTGAAACAGCCACCTTCTCTTTCCCGGTAAAATGCAGCAAGGACGAACGGGTACTACGGTAGGCCGCCGCTGTCCCCAACCGGTTCAGTTCCTCTTTCTGGCGAATACAACCGTCTATAAAAGCAAACAGTCCCTCACCTTTTACAGACCCCTCGTAATGTCCGGTAATATCAGACACGGTAAAATCAGGCATACTCTCCTTCAATTCACCGATCAAACTGTTCAGCTTTTTCCGTTCCTTTGTGATCCAACGGTTGATAATGCGAACCTCACGATGAGTCAGCCCGTCTTTCCGGTATACCACTTTCTCTTGCCCGGCATCATAGTCCGGCTCGGCAACTTTAAATCGGCTATAAATCAATTTTTTACGTCTGCGATGAATGACCTGGAACACCAAAGGATAAGTTCCGTTCAGTAAAATACGGTCTTTGTTCAGTTTCAGTTTAACAGATGTCATATCTCTACTATTAATAAGTATTATAAAACACTAGATACGGACATACGGCTTTATGGTAAACAAAAATCCGGAAATAATCCGTGTTATCCCCTGAATAACATCGCCGGAAAACCGATCCACGACTTTCAGGTGTCACGATTCCATCCGTAAACCACACTTTAAAAGTATAAGTCAAATAAAGTTTTTACTTTATCTGATTTTTTCAATTAAAAAATTTTACAAAGTTGCATTTTTTACTACCTTTACGCCGTCAAAAAATAGGTGCCAAAGACAACGTTTGCGTAGCTTACTGACAATCAGTTACAAAATCGGGTTTTCGAAACAATCTGTCTAAATAATAATTAAAATAGCATGGAAAACAGACTGAGTAAAATTTGCAGCCAATTCCAACTGGAAGGCTCTATTCTATCGGTAAAACCCCTGGGACAAGGTTTTATCAATGACACATTGTTGATCACAACAGCAGAAGCTACAACCCCCAACTATATTTTACAACGTAAAAACAAAAATATTTTCAAGGATGTTCCGGCCATGATGGACAATATCTACCGGGTAACAAACCACCTGAAAAAGAAAATCGTAGCAGCGGGAGGTGATCCGATGCGGGAAGCGATGACCATTATTCCGACTAAAGACGGAAAATTATATTACCAGGACGAAGACGGTGAATTCTGGGCCGTATGTGTGTTTGTCAGCGATACGATCGATTATCAGAAAGCGGACACACCGGAACTGGCTTATCAGGGAGGCAAAGGCATCGGTAAATTCCAGGCCATGCTGTCGGATTTCAAAGAACCGCTCGCCGATATTCTGCCGGGTTTTCATAACATCCGTTACCGCTTCAAACAATGGGATGAGGTATTGGCCAAGGACCCGGTAGGGCGTAAAGCCACTGTCCCCAGTGAAATCCAATGGATTGAACGCCGCCGGGAAGAAATGCTGCACTTCTGGGAATTGGTTGAAAACGGAACCATCCCGACCCGTGTCACCCACAACGATACAAAAATCAACAATATTCTGTTCGATAAAGCAGGCAATGTACTTTGCGTCATCGATCTCGACACCGTATTAAGCAGCACTTGCCTCAACGACTACGGAGATGCCATGCGGTCGTATACAAACACCGGTCTGGAAGACGACGAAAATCTGGACAACGTATCCATGAACATTGATATCTTCCGGGGATACACACAGGGCTATCTGTCAGAGACAGCCAAATTCTTAAATCAAAGCGAAATCGACTACCTGGCTTTCTCCGCCAAATACATCACCTATGAGCAGGTATTACGCTTCCTGATGGATTACATCGACGGAGACAAATATTACAAAGTAAAAAATCAGGTACATAACCTGATCCGTGCCCGTGCACAGCACAAGCTTTTACAAAGCATGGAAGATCAATACACAAAAATGTGCGATATTGTAAAAGAAGAAATAAATAAGCTGAAATAATCGCTATACGTTTTTTTTGATTTGTGATTCGGTGTATATTTGCACACGAATCGCAAATCAAAATCATTCATTCAACGTAAGTCTCATGTTTCAGGTAAAAAAAATTGCAGCTTTGCAAGCGGACCGTCTGAACGAAGCCGCCGGGCTTCTGGCGCAGCAACCCGCCTTCCCCATCCGGTGCAACAACTGGTCTGAACAATATCCCTATTCCCCCCAGGTCGCCTTCAACATCGCCCACAACGACAAGGCTATTTTCATCCGTTTCGAAGTATCCGAAAATTATACGATGGCCCGTGTGCAGGAAGACAACGGACAGGTGTGGACCGATTCCTGTGTCGAATTTTTCCTCTCTCCCGATGATAACGGCTACTACAACTTTGAATTCAACTGCATCGGCAAAGCGTTGTCTGGATTCCGGCAAACCCGTGAAAATGCAGAACATGCAAACCCGGAAACAATGCAAAGCATCCGACGGCTTTCTTCACTGGGGAACGAAAACTTCGAAGAACGGGAAGGTGACAACCACTGGTGGCTCATCGTCGCTATTCCGGCTACAGCCCTTTTCAAACACAGTTTCAAAAACCTGTCCGGCATAAAAGTAAAAGCGAATCTGTACAAATGCGGAGACCACTTATCTAAACCCCACTTTTTGTCCTGGCAACCGATCGATACCCCCGAACCGAATTTCCATGTACCGCAATTCTTTACCGAACTGGAATTTCAATAATACATCCGGAATTTAACTTTGTAAAAACAGATGAAAGACAAATTGTATATCGGTTTACTGGCCGGGCTTACCGCCCCGTTTATCATTGTCGCACTGATCTACTTACTGCGCTTCAATTATCTCTCTGTCACTGCATTTATCGAACAGGCATTCGTATTGAAAGTACATTTGAAAATTGTTGCTATCGGCGTATTTTTTGCCAATCTGGGATTGTTTTACCTGTTTCTGCGCTTTAATAAAAACAACGCCTCGAAAGGCGTTATCTTATCCGTTTTCCTCTATTTCTTCATCATGCTGTTCGCATCCCTCTGAAATCCGTCACTTCACTTCTTCATAATCGGTGTCTTCGATATCCCGGTCTCCGTCCAGTTTCTTTTTCTGCTCCTCTTCTTCCCAATGTTTCCGCATCTTATGAATACCGTACTGACTGATCAGATCGGTGATTCCATAAAACATGGAAGTGATTCCCAATATGATGACAACATATTCAGCACTTCCCCAAGGTCTGAAAACCACTACCAATCCCGCCAACATAACCAGGATAGGGAAAAAATAGTTCATAGGGGAAATGTAGCCGAGCTGACGGGCTGCCGACAAAGTCACCAACTGTGCTATTGCCGCCAAAAGCAAGACACATCCCAATATAACCATCAATATCGTTGTGAAAAACAAAGGTATGGAAATAAGCAAAATACCCAGCACCATACTTCCGATTCCATTCAGGGACAACAAGCCGTCAGCCCGTTGTTCGGCCTGCTGGCGACGGTAAGAAGCAACGAAAGCCATTATTCCGGTAAGCAGGAACAAAGCCCCGATAAACATAACGATGGACTTTAGGGCGACATCAGGCCAAGCAATCAAAACAACCCCGATGATAACCGAGATCAATGCCCGGTATACGGCATTCCGGAAAGTCGTCTTACTATAAACAATTCTCATATCCGATATTTTAAGTATTTTATAAAAACTGACAATCTGTTGAAAGATACAATAACCTGCAACTCAAAAAACGACAAAAGAAAAACCGGAACGTAAAATTGAAGTCCGTAAATCCAGGCCGTTTTCTCTTTCCCTTGATTTAACGAAAGTAATCAATTTTTGTTAGAATCCTATAATTATCCGGCATCTGTTTTTTCAAACAGGCAACGAATATAAAAAATATCCGGAAAGCCAACGTTATGACGACGACTTTCCGGACGATACTTATTTTGTGAGCCTTCCCGGAATATTACCGGATCAAATCGACACTCCTCTTCACAAACCTATTCAAAGCTTCTCCTTTCAGTAAACCGTTTGCCAGTAAAGCCAAATCAATCAACTGCCCTACGATCTTATTCTCCTTGCCGTATTCCTCCAACAAGGTTTCTTTCTGCTTTTTCAGTTTATCGATCTGCTCGGAATACTCCTTCAGGCGATCTTTATCGACTTGTGGTACTTCCTCGTCTTTTTTACCCTTATTCAATTCGTCCAGTTCCGTTTTCTTCCCTTCATTCTCCTTGATTTCGAAATTAATCGGAGCCAGTTTGGCATCCATCGATTTTTTCTCATCCTCCAAAACGGTTTTCACCAGCTTATGATCGGTATTTACAACCAAAGTATACTGGTCGCCCATTGCCCCGTAAAAATTCATTCCCGGATTCATGGCAGCCATTTCTTTCATACGGCGCATAAACTCCGAACGGGTCACGACAACCGGATCGCTGCCCTCTCCCAAAGCCTCGAAGCTGACCATAAACATGCCGTTATCCTTGGGTAATTGTGAAGAAAATACCGGACGCAACTCATCCTGTTCCGCTTCAGAAAGATCGCTCTTACGGGTTTCTTCCTTCTGAATCAGTTTCTCTACAACATCCGAATCCACCCTAAAATATTTGTGGTCGGCATGTTTCTGCTCCAGATGATTGATAAAGTGGGTATCCAACTGTCCGTCCATCAACAACACATCGTATCCTTTGGCTTTCGCCTTCTCGATATAACTGAACTGCTCGGTAGCATCTGTAGCATAGAGGGAAACGATATTCTTATCCTTATCCGTCTGATTTTCTTTTATCAGAGTATCATACTCTTCAAAAGTAAAATATTTTCCGTCGGTGTTTTTGAACAAATAAATTTCCTGGGCTCTCTCCGCAAATTTTTCATCGGTCAGCATTCCATACTGAATGAATATTTTCAGGTCGTCCCATTTCTTTTCGTAATCTTCCCGGTTGTTTTTGAAAATATCGCTCAGGCTGTCTGCCACCTTCTTCGTTATGTGGTTGGATATCTTCTTCACATTGCGGTCGCTCTGCAAATACGAACGGGAAACATTCAACGGAATATCCGGCGAATCGATCACCCCATGCAATAAAGTCAGGTATTCGGGTACAATCCCTTCCACGGAATCCGTAACATACACCTGATTGCTGTATAGCTGAATCTTATTTTTCTGAATCTCAAACTTATTACTGATTTTCGGGAAATACAGTATACCGGTCAGATTAAAAGGATAATCCACATTCAAATGGATGTGAAACAGAGGATCTTCTGCCATCGGATACAACTGACGGTAAAACTTCTGATAATCTTCTTCCGTCAGTTCGGAAGGTTTACGTGTCCAGGCCGGATTAACATCATTGATCACATTGTCGGCATCAGTCTCTTCATATTTCCCGTCCTTCCATTCCTTCTTCTTCCCGAAAACAATTTCTACAGGTAAAAACTTACAGTACTTATTCAACAATTCGCTGATTTTACCTTCTTCCAGAAATTCTTTATCATCGTCGTTGATGTGCATAATGATATCCGTTCCCCGCTCAGCCTTTTCCGTATTGTCCAGGGTATATTCCGGATCCCCTTTACAGGTCCATCTGACTGCCTGCGCACCTTCCCGATAAGATTTCGTTACGATCTCCACTTCATCGCTGACCATAAACGAAGAATAAAATCCCAAACCGAAATGCCCGATAATGGTTGCCGCATCGTCCTTGTGTTTTTCCAGAAATTCTTCGGCACCCGAAAAAGCAATCTGATTGATGTATTTTTCCACTTCTTCACGGGTCATACCGATTCCGTTGTCCGAAATCGTCAGTGTGCCTGCCTCTTTGTCAGCCTTTACCCGTACCTTCAATTCTCCCAGCTCGCCTTTAAACTCACCCGAGGAAGCCAGAACCTTCAGCTTTTGAGTAGCGTCTACGGCATTCGAAACGATCTCACGTAAAAAAATATCATGATCCGAATAAAGAAACTTTTTGATAATCGGAAACAAATCAGTTGTTGAAACACCAATTTTGCCTGTTGTCATAGCGTATATATTTTAATGATTAGTTATTTTTCTGATTTACGCTATTCAACAGGCAATTGTTGTGCCATTCGGAAAATACTGACAGGATGACAGTCGCACTGATTTATTTTCAGGCTTCCTCCTGCACGGCCTCTGCAATCAACTCCAGTGCTTTTACCGCAGTCTTGGCAATATTGCGCTCCCGGGTAAAAGAAAATACAAACTTCCGGGCAAACGTTTTACAAGGAGTAGCCACGCCGATCCAAACCGTACCTACCGGTTTCTCCGGTGTTCCCCCGGCAGGCCCGGCAACTCCGGAGGTCGCAACGGCATAGTCCGTACCCATCACCCGCTTTACTCCCTCCGCCATCTGTTTCACAACTTCCCCGCTTACGGCCCCATATCGCTCTATATCGTTCATATCCACCCCTAACACCTTATTTTTCACCTCATTGGCATACGCAACTACGCTCCCTTTGAAATAATCCGAACTCCCCGCTACAGAAGTAATCAAATGAGCTATATATCCCCCCGTACAGCTCTCTGCCGTAGCAACCGTCAGATTCCTTTTGCGCAGACACTCCCCGAACTGCTTTTCCACAGAATCTGCTTCCCCCTCGGTATAGTACAAACCGGTAAGACTTTCCTTCAACGTTTCATAATACGCTTCCAGCTTTTCGACCGCTTTCCCTTTAGCCGTAATCCGCAGCTTAACCAAACCGGGAGAAGGCAGGTAAGCCAATCCCAGGCCTTCCGGCAAAGCCTCCTCCCAACTGCTCAGCCGTTCGGCCAATTCCGATTCCGGAATATCGTACACCTGCAACATCCGGTAAGCCAACTGCAAATGCGGATATCTCCTTTTCAACTCCGGAAGTACATACGTTTCCATCAGATGCTCCATTTCAAAAGGGACACCGGGCAAAGAAATCAAAGACTTCCATCCCCGCTCGAACCACATACCGGAAGCGGTTCCCTTAAAATTCCGCAGAACCCGGCAATTGTCCGGCAATACCGCCTGACTTTTATTGTTCTCATTCAAAGCAATTCCCCGGCCCCGTAACAATTCCTCCAACCACACCATAACTTCCGGATTTAACGTCAGCTTAGAACCGAAATACTCCGCCAGCACCTTTTTCGTTACATCATCCTTCGTCGGTCCCAACCCTCCGGTCACAATCACCAGCTCTGCCTCATTCATGGCATAGTCCACGGCTTCGTAAATCTCGTCCCGCCTATCGGCGACAGAACGCATCTCTGTAACCTCGATCCCGGCCAATGTCAGATGTCCCGCAATAAACCTGGAATTCGTATCCAGAATCTGACCCAGTAAAATTTCATCACCGATGGTAATAATAATCGCTTTCATAACTACTTCGTCTTAGCTGTTCCTTAAATCCGTATCCGCAAAAGGACCGGAAATTCACAAATCTGTTTTTAACCGAAACAAAACTACAACATTTTTCCCTCCGTTATCCATCTGCCAATCCCAAAATTCAAAACTTTTCTTTACCTCTATTTTCCGGCTTTTATTACCTTTGCAATGCCTTTGTTGCAAAAACAATACCGACAACGCATTTTAAATTTGTGATTTACAATTGCTCAAAATTACACACTGGGACGGACTCATTGTGTAATTTTGAGGTATGGTCAAATAAATCCGACAACGAATTATTTTATCGGCTAATCTACAGTCTGAAATCATAAATTTAAAATTTACAACGAACCTATGAATAGTGAAACAATATATATCATCATCCTGCTGTTTTTATGTGCAGACTTTATCTTCGAAAGATTTTTGGAAGGATTGAATATACGGGCAATGTCACCCGTCCTGCCGGAGAAATTAAAAGGTATTTACGACGAAAAAGAATACAAACGGTTTCAATCCTATAAAAAAGAAAACAACCGGTTCGGCCTGATCAGTTCCGCTTTTTCTTTTACCGTAACCGTCCTGTTTCTGGCAGCCGGAGGTTTCGGCCTGTACAACGACTGGATTGTAAGCCGCACCGACAGCATCCTCTGGCAAACCCTGTTCTTTATGCTGGGCTTGTCTGTGGTATCCACCCTGTTGGAAATGCCGTTCAGTTGGTATGCCACATTCCGGATAGAAGAAAAATACGGTTTTAATAAATCGACGCTCAACACCTGGATAACGGATGCGGTAAAAGGGGTATTTCTCTCATTGATCATCGGTGGACTCATTTTATCCGCCGTCGTCGGCTTTTATTTATGGACAGGAAGCCGGTTCTGGATATATGCCTGGGTATTGATCAGCTTATTCTCAATATTCATGGCCATGTTCTATTCCCGCCTGATTGTTCCTTTATTCAACAAACAATCCCCGCTGCAAGCCGGCAGTCTGCGGGATAAGATCGAGGCATTCGCATCCCGGACCGGTTTCCGGTTGAAAAATATCTATGTAATCGACGGATCGAAGCGATCGACAAAAGCCAATGCCTATTTTACCGGATTTGGAGCGGAAAAACGGATCGTCCTCTACGACACCCTGTTACAAGATCTGACAGAAGAAGAAATTGTAGCGGTACTGGCACACGAAATCGGACATTACCGCAAAAAACACACCCTGAAATTCATGTCCGCCTCCATTCTGCAAACCGGTTTCATGTTGTGGCTATTCTCCTTACTGGTTAATATACAGGCTTTTTCAGAAGCACTAGGAAGCGATCGGGCCTATTTCCAGCTGGGTCTGGTTACCTTCGCTATCCTGTACAGTCCGGTCAGTATGTTATTGGGAATATGCATGAACATCTGGTCCCGGAAAAATGAATACGAAGCAGACGCATTCGCAACCCGGCATAACGAAGGAGAAGCACTCGTCAGCGGATTGAAAAAAATATCGGTAAAATCCCTGAGCAACCTCACTCCTCATCCCTGGTATGAATTCGTATATTATTCCCACCCCTCGCTGCTGAAAAGGATAAAAGCTATCGAACGGACTGATCGTTGAGCCATTCCTCTACCTTCCGGGGTGTACCGGAATATACATTTCCGAAACGGTCGGTCGCCTCCACCCTGATCGCTGCTCCGGCAGAACGGGGTATCGCAAAAAACAGATGTTCCGTCGGTTCAGCCCCGATATAATCGTATTTAAAACTCTTCCGGTGAGACACAACATAGCTGTCGATAACCGGATCAATACCGGTATAACGTTCCATCTCCCCCATTCTCTCCCCGTCCTCATACCAATATATCTTCCAGGACGGGTCATAATTCCACACATTTACAGTCAATGCTTCCGGTTTCAAATCATTTTCTCCGGCGGCATATGCCCTGAACTGATAAGAACGGTCATCTCCAACCGGCTTGAAATACCAGGAAATGCTGTCTCCGTCCATTTCATACACCGTATAACCGATGGGGGTACCGTCACCACACCACGGTGCCTGCCAAAACAGACCGCAGAGAGAGGCATGTACATGCTCGTACAAATTATCCGCTATCACATAATTTTCATGATAATGGGTATGTCCCGATAATATCTGTACCCGATAAGACTTCAACAAATCGTACAAATGAGCACGATTGTTAATCACCTGTGAAGTCCGTTCTTTCGCATAATTTCCACTCCGGGCCTCCCGGGAATAAGTCGGAATATGGGTCAATACCACCACCGGCGAACCTTCCGGAACCAATGCCAGATCCTGTTCCAACCATTCCAATTGCCTTTCAGCCAGATAACCGGTATATAAATAATCCTTTCCCAAAGCAAACACCCCGTCCAAAACAATATAATGTACTCTGCCCCGGTTAAAAGAATAGTAGGCCGGACCGAAATGAGCGGCATACATCGTCCTGGAACGCTCATTTGAACGTCCTCCCCTGTCCAGATCGTGATTACCGGCAGCATAGAAAAAAGGAATCTGCGTATGATACAGAATATGTTTCACCGCCCCGAAACATCCCGGATTCCGCTGTATATCCCCGATCACATCCCCCGCTACCATCCCATAAACCGGTATTTCCCCGTATTTACCGGCCACCCAACTCTGCATATCATCTGCAATCTTTTGCAAAGCCGGAAGCTCTTCATCGAAATACACCTGCGGGTCGGCAACCACCACCACAACATGCCTGTCATCGTTCCTACCGCTTTTTTGCAGGTAAAAATCAAACTTCTGTTTCTTTGCAGCCTTGTTAATCCGCCGGAAAAAACAGGGTACCTCATCCTTCAACGGTACTTCATAACCGGCAGGCAAAGTGATATATACAAACTCTGCCGCTATATTCCCCGGCAGCCGGTATCTCCCCCGGGCATCCGTCCTCACCACCGTATAACCGTCGGTTACAGCCACGCCCTCCACGCCGCGCCCTTCGGAAATAACACGGCCGGACAATTCCGGAAAAAACGTGGCCGGACAAACAGTACCCCAGCCCATCCATAAACACAAAAAAACAAACTTCTTAAAACACCACATGTCAGAATGTATATAGAGAGATTGTAGATTGTAGATTGTAGATTTTAAATTGTAGATTGTAGATTACACGATTATAGATTTCAGATTATCTGATAAAACGGTTGCCGATTTATTGAATCACAATTCAAAATTACACACTGGGACGGACTCATTGTGTAATTTTTACCTCAAAAACCTTCCAACTTCCATGCAAAAACACGAAAACAAAAACCTATACAAAGCACCCCAAACACTAATCGTAATCAAACTTATAGGTCAATCTAAAAATCAAGTTGCGGAATCTGCATAACCTACGGGCCCAATCTAAAATCAAAGTCTCTTTCATATTTTCTTGTAAAAATACAAAAGATTTAATATTAATAGTCACATTTATTAAAAAAATTAGTAACACTACTCGGTGATAAAATTTTTGGAAATCTCGGAGCGGGTCGTTTTGGAAGGTACGATAAGAATCAAAACTGAGCCCAGCAAAATAATACCGCCGATAAAAAAATCTTTTGTGCTCAATTCCGGTTTCATCGCAGCGTAAAAAAGAGCCGCCAACAACTCCAAAGTATAAGTCAGGATAGGTTGAAATACACGAAATGCCATAAAGGTCTCTGACTTTGTCCACTTTAATGCAGCATAAAACCAATAAACCGAAGCGGAGTTCAGAAAAAAACCGGCTAAACAACCGCTGATTACGGTTTCAGGATTCAGCATTTCCGTCATTTGAGGCAAATAATTCAAAAAAAAGAACAGTTTCGGTAAACTCTCTCCGAACAAAAAAGTGATACTTGCGATCCCGAAAAAGAAAACAATAAGAACCGTACCCCCGACAAACATCGTATATCCGGAAATACCGCATTTTTGACGAACGGTGGTTTCCGGACTTTTACGGGAAGTCTGTTCCACAACGATAGAACGGATACAACTCGCAGTGGCTGCAAGCAATATCAATACAGCCGTCGGGATTCTCACAGCTGTCGGTAAAGAATAAATCAACAGTAAAAAACCGATAAGAATTACAGCGATCCCCCAATATTCCCGTTTGTGAGGAACCCGTTTAAAAAACAGATAAGCCATCAGATAAGTAAGCACAACCTCTATATTAATCAACAAACTCGTTTCCGTCGTCGTGATGTATAAATAGGTCGAAATCATAAAAAAACTCTTGGTCATCTGCATCGTTGTATAGAGCCAGGAATAATGCACTCCGCTCTTCCAATTTTCCGGATTTACCCGTTCCCGGATCAAGAGCAAAGCCACACCTCCCGAAAAAATAAGAAAAGACGTAAACACAAGCACATTAATACCGTACTTCGATACGCAATAGCGATTGACCACCCCCATCAGTGCCCATGTCAATACTGTAGCTAATGCAAATAAAGCGCCTTTCATTATCCGGTACGATTCGACGATGTGTTGTTCTATATGCGCATATGTACGGAAAGGGACTGATTTTGTTCCGGCATCAGTCCGTTACAGAAGGAATAAATTCACTCACGGACAAAAATCCGATACTCCTGAATAAAAAAGAGCCTGACTAGATATATAGCCAGGCCCTCTTATTCAATTAAGCTTCGATTAATGTGCCCATTCGGCAAAAAAATCGTTGCCTTTATCGTCGACGATAATAAAAGCCGGGAAATTTTCCACCCGGATCTTACGTACGGCTTCCATACCCAATTCTTCGAAATCAACCACCTCTACAGACTTAATGCTGTTTTTAGCCAAAATAGCTGCCGGGCCACCGATAGAACCCAGATAGAAACCTCCGTGCTTCTGACAGGCATCGGTAACGGCTTTCGAACGGTTGCCTTTGGCTACCATAATCATAGAACCGCCCATAGACTGGAACAAATCTACATAAGGATCCATTCGCCCGGCTGTCGTCGGTCCGAAACTACCGGAAGGCATCCCTTGCGGCGTTTTAGCCGGTCCTGCATAATATACCGGATGTTTCTTAAAATACTCGGGCATCGGCTTGCCTTCATCTATCATCTGTTTGATACGTGCATGAGCGATATCCCGGGCAACGATCAACGTACCCGACAAATTCAGACGGGTCTTAACCGGATATTTAGTCAGTTCTTTCAACACATTTTCCATCGGCTGATCCAAATCGATATTTACTGCAGGCGCCAAAGCCGGCGTTTCAGCCGGTAAAAACCGGGCCGGATTCTTCTCCAATTGTTCCAGGAAAATACCGTCTTCTGTAACCTTCGCCTTGATATTCCGGTCTGCACTACAACTTACCCCTATACCGACCGGACAGGATGCAGCATGACGCGGCAAACGGATCACCCGGACATCGTGTACCCAATATTTACCTCCGAATTGAGCGCCGATCCCTTTTTGCTGGCATATTTTCTGAATTCTTGCTTCCCATTCTAAATCCCGGAATGCACGTCCGCCCTCATTACCGGAAGTGGGCAAATGATCGTAATATCCGGCAGATGCCTTTTTCACCGTAGCCAGACAAGCTTCAGCGGATGTACCGCCGATAACCACTGCCAAATGATAAGGAGGACATGCGGATGTACCGAGATCAAGTACTTTTTCCGCAATAAACTTCGTCAATGTCTCTTCATTCAATAAGGCTTTGGTCTGCTGATACAAAAAAGTTTTATTAGCAGAACCTCCCCCTTTTGTCATAAATAAAAATTTATAGGCATTCCCCTGGGTAGCATACAAATCGATTTGTGCCGGTAAATTCGTCCCGGTATTCTTCTCTTCCGTCATCGTAAAAGGCACTACCTGGGAATAACGCAAATTACGGTCGCGGTAAGTTTCAAAAACCCCTTTACTGATAGCCTCTGCATCATTATATCCGGTATATACGTCCTGACCCTTCATACCGATACAAATTGCCGTACCCGTATCCTGACAAGTAGGAAGCTGACCTTCCGCAGAAACAACCTGATTCAATAACAACGTATGAGCGACAAATTTATCATTATCGCTGGCTTCCGGGTCTTTTAAAATATCGGCCAGCTTCTGCAAATGAGAAGCACGCAGATAAAAGGAAACATCCGCATACGCCTCACGGGCTAATAATTCCAGTCCTTCTTTTTCAATTTTCAAAATTTTCCGCCCGTCACAATCCACGGTTTTCACATAATCTTTCGTCAACAAACGATACTCGGTCGTATCCTTTTCGATCGGAAACGGCTCCTGATACTTGAACTCTGCCATCTTATATAAGTTTTAAATTACAACTACTCGGTCACTACCGCTATTCGGCAACGAAATTAAGATTAATAAGTGAAAATATCTAACGTTTTTAAAGAAAAAATTCTGTAATTACACAACGAAAAGAAAACACCGGATTTTCCCCGCCCGCCCTTTCTGAATCCGGAACTACAAATCCTTATAAACCTTACATCCCGACAATTAATCACCGATCAAAAATTACACAATGAGTCCGTCCCAGTGTGTAATTTTACTTTCGACAAATGTCAGTATCTGCTCTTTTTCTTCCGGATAAAACCAGGAAATATCTGCGTCCCTTCGGAACCAGGAAAGTTGTTTTTTGGCATACCGCCGCGAATTGCGTTTGATCAGACGTACCGCTTCGTCATAGTCTGTTTTTCCTTCAAAATAATCGAAAAATTCCTTATATCCGACCGTATTCAAAGGATTCAGATTCCGGTACGGCAAAAGGGCCCGGGCTTCTTCTTCCAGGCCTTCCGCCAGCATCATGTCCACCCGTTTATCGATCCGATCGTACAATTCCTGTTTATCCCGGTTCAAGCCGATCCTGATGATCCGGAATCCCCGGTCTTTAGGGGTGTTGGTACGCAGCGAAGAATAGGGTTTTCCCGCCATCAGACATACTTCCACGGCATGCAGCACCCGTTTGGCATTATTCAAATCGACAACCTCATAAAACACCGGATCCAGGCTTTTCAACATCGTCTGTATAGCAGCCAATCCTTCCTCTGCATACCGTTGCATCAAATCCTCCCGGAGTTTCGGGTCTATCGTCGGTATATCGTCTATGCCTTTACACACGGCATCGATATACATCATCGAACCGCCGACCATCAGGACGACATCCCTTGTCCGGTGTAATTCATGGATTTTTGCCAAAGCCTGTTGCTCAAATTGCCAGGAATTATAATAGTCGTGCACAGACAGCGTATGTATAAAAAAATGAGGTACGGCTGTCAGCTGTTCTTTCTCCGGAACCGCAGTACCGATCCGCATTTCCCTGTACATCTGCCTGGAATCACAGGACAGAATCGAAGTCCCGAAATGCCGGGCCAAATCAATACTCAAATCCGTTTTTCCGACCCCGGTCGGCCCCAGCAATACGATCAGTGTTTTTTCCATACCAGCTTATTAAACGAAAAAGGCCGGAAGACCAAAGCAAACCGTCCGGTCTCCTCTGGCCTTTCGACCTCTCCGTGTTTTTCCGAATTACAATTTATCGATATAATCGTCTATACTTTCATACCGGTCGTCGTATCTCCCTTCATCTTCAAACTCATCATCATCACGACCGAACTCGTCATCCTCGTCGCGATAATCGTCCGAATCGTTGGAAAACTCTTCCATAAAACTATCGTCATACTCTTCTTCCGGTTTGTCGAATCCCCATTTTTCATCACCTTCAAACTCCATCTGTTCCGGAATATCACCATCACAATAGATACATACCGGCAACACATCGGCAGAATCCGCGATATATTCCCCGGCGTATTCTACCCGGAAATAACGATTATTGAAAAAATCGAAAACATACTCCAATTCAATACAGTTGGCATTGACAATCTCCTGTATCTCCGTCACGTCCATAACCAACGTATCCGTTTCCTCATCTTCGGTAGACATATCCATAAGGGCAATTTCCTTCACCCGGTTGCCCATTCTGTCCAAGGTGTAAAACGAAGCCATTTGCGACCCGTCATACCCCAACACTTCTATAATTTTATCGTGAAATTGCTGAAAAGTCTGCTTTCCACCCATAGCAATCTCACATCTGAAATCCGAACTGTTCGGTAAACTGATTTCAAACCTGTAGTTCATAATGAGTCAATATTTATAGTCCGCAGCTTGCACCAATTCCAGCCGCAATAATTCCACACACCACTAAAATAACGACAAGGAAAACAAGCACAGCAATACAGATACCGATAATACCACATATCCGTCCTGCATTGACATTCTTGTATGAAGCCGGAGTATAGGCCTCCGGATCAGCCTGATACAAACGGCGAGGCGTTCCGGATAATGCCACGGCAATAATTCCTAAAATCAATCCGACAATTCCGTAGCACCAGCAGAAAACCAATGAAAGTATTCCCAATACCAATACGGCTGTGGAATTCGGTAAATCTTTTTTATTCTGATCAATAATTTCCATAAGATTAAGTTATTTATGATTTAAATTCAAAAACGATCAAACTGTGAATCAATCATTTCCCTTTCAAACATCCAAATATCTCAATTGATTGTTAATTTTAGCAAATATGAAATTAAAATTATTCCCAAACAAACAAATCCGCTAGTTTTTATCCATCCGGAAGTAATTTTTTTCACTCCCGTTACTTTCAATAAAGCCAATATTAAAAACAACATCAACGGCAATAATGCCGGATAGGCGGTAATCGAAGCCCATAATTCTCCTTTCAGCAAAAGGATCAAAGCCCTCTGCATACCGCATCCCGGACATTCTATTCCGGTCAGTGATTTAATCCAGCAGGACAATTGATGTGCCTCCAACCATTCGAGCATACAATACGTCAATACAATTAGAACTGTTACATTCAAAATACCACAACCACACCCTTTTTACGTTCGGTAAAAGCTAAAATTCCAAATTCCGGAAACGTGCTTCCCCAAACCACTGTAGATCTGTTCCCTCCCAAGCGTAAATCAAAAATCCAAAACAGTTTTCTCCAAAACATCCATCGCCTCCTTTACCAGCTGCATATCAGCCTGGGCACCCATATGTCCGATCCGGAATACTTTTCCTGCCAGACAACCGTAGTTTCCTCCCACAACAAGTCCTTCCTCTCTTAAAGCTGCATCCAGTTTTTTCCAGGACACACCTTTCGGAACATATAAAGCCGTTACTGTGGGCGACAGGATGGCATCCGCAGCAGGAAACAACGTCAATCCCATCTGCAAAGCCCGTTCCCGGCAATAAGCCGCCACTTTTTCGTGCCGGTTGATTACCCTGGTCAATCCTTCATCCAATATCAGGCGGCACGCGGCATGCAACTGTGCCGTTCCATGCCAGTAGGGCGTATAAGGAAAATACCGGTTTCGTACAGCCTCCCGGAAAGGCATAAGTGCATCGTAACCGACATAGCCGGTCTCCTCTATAATCTCCCAAGCCCGCTCACTGACGGATAAAAATGCCATATTCGCCGGCGCCGACAAACATTTCTGGGAAGCTCCCAAACACAAATCGACATGCCATTTATCTGTTTCAACCACACTCCCACCGAGTCCGGACACCGCATCCACATACAACAGCGGGACATTGTACTTTTCTTTCAAATCCCCGATACGTCCGACCGGATTCAGCGTACCGCTAGGAGTCTCGCTTTGTACCATCGTAATCATTTTCGGGCAGAACTCCCGGATAGCCCTTTCTACCGTTTCAAAATCAGTAATCGATTCATCGAAGGAAAAACCGACAGTACGCACCTCACATCCCAGTGACTCCGCCATTTCTCCGATTCCATAACCGAACAGCCCGGTCGATAAAGCCAATACTTTATCTCCCGGTTGTAAACAACTCTTCAATGCACCCCATAAAGCAAGCATCCCTTCTCCCGTCTGTATCACAACCGAATTCCGGGTACGCATAATCTTTTGCAATGCTTTTTCGGTTGCTTTATATAAATCGATATATTCTTTTTCTAAATCTGCCGATCCGTAATTAACGACTGCGGCATCCAATATCTGCTGTGGTACCGACACGGGGCCGGGAACCATCGGAAGTCTGTATTTTTCCATATCATCATTTATTTTAGATACACAAATTTAGATTTTCTTTTGCAATATAGTCGCAAAAGCCCTGAAAAGTTATTGTCTGTCCCTAAAAAACAAGCGAAGTTTATGCGATCTTTACTTTATCCCCCGGATAGAGGCAACCGACAAAAAAATATTCCGTAATAATCTGTCTAAAGGATAGTCTGAAGGCAGAGACTTTATAGATATCCCACTTTTTGCCGCTTTGTTTTTACTTTTAAGTATAAAAAATTATATATTTGTAACCTTAAAAACGGGACGTTTACTATATGAATAAACCGGAAGAATTAGTAAATAAAATAATAGAAAGTCTGGACGAAAACAAAGGACATCAAATTGTAAAAATTGATTTAAGAAAGATTGAAAACTGTTTTTGTAGTTTCTTCGTAATATGTCATGGAACCTCCAATACCCATGTATCCGCATTAGCAGACGGCGTAGAGGATAAAGTTCAGGAAGATTTGCATGAGAAACCTTTCCACACGGAAGGCCGGGAGCAAGCACAATGGATCATTGTCGATTACGGGGATGTCATTGTACATGTTTTCCAGAAAGAACAACGGGATTATTATCAACTGGAAGACTTTTGGGGAGACGGCATAAAAGAAGAAATCAACAACTCGGAACAATAATAAAAACAAAAAAGTAATAAAACAGGCCGGGTATTCCGGCCGTTTGTGAAGCGACTGAAACATATGGCAGAGAACAAAAAAAACAATAAAGAGAACTTCAATTTTCCCCCTGTCGGTGGCGGCGGAAAAAATATAAAAGCTCCGAAAGTCGGAGGATATTGGTTATATCTCATCATAGCACTTATCATTGTCGGGTTTAATTTCCTCAACCTGCAAACCGAACCGGTGAAAACCAACTGGCAGGAAGTAAAAACCAAAATGCTGGAAAAGGGGGACATCGAAAAATTCGTTGTCATCACCAATAAGGGACAGGTGAACGTATTCCTAAAACCGAATAAAATCGAGGATTATTCCCAACTGAAATCCAAAGGATTCAAAAACTCGAGTCCCGGTCCCCAATTCACATTTGCGATCGGTTCACTGGAAGGATTCGAGAAAAATGTAGCCGAAGCCCAGAAAGATATTCCGGGAGCGGCTAACACCACCATAGAATATGAAAAAGAATACGACGGTTGGGGAGATATTTTATCCTTCCTTTTCCCGTTGGCTCTATTGGTATTCATTTGGATGTTTTTCTTCCGGCGGATGAGCAAAGGCAGCGGTGGCCCCGGCGGAGGCATATTTAATGTCGGCAAGTCCCAGGCCAAACTATTCGATAAAGAATCGAATATCAAAGTTACCTTTAAAGATGTTGCCGGATTGGCAGAGGCCAAGCAGGAAGTGGAAGAAATCGTATCTTTCCTGAAAAGTCCGGACAAATATACCAAGTTAGGAGGAAAAATTCCGAAGGGAGCCTTACTGGTAGGTCCTCCGGGAACCGGAAAGACATTGATGGCCAAAGCAATGGCAGGAGAGGCAAACGTACCTTTTTTCTCCATGTCAGGTTCTGACTTTGTGGAAATGTTCGTCGGTGTAGGAGCATCCCGTGTACGCGACCTTTTCAAACAAGCCAAAGAAAAAGCACCGTGTATCATTTTCATCGACGAAATTGATGCCATCGGCCGGGCCCGCGGTAAAAACCCCAATATGGGTTCCAACGACGAACGGGAAAACACGCTGAACCAATTGCTTACCGAAATGGATGGCTTCGAAACCAATTCAGGGGTTATCATTCTGGCAGCAACCAACCGGGCAGACATTCTGGACAGCGCATTGCTGCGTGCCGGACGGTTCGACCGCCAGATTTATGTTGACCTGCCCGAATTAAAAGACCGCGAAGCGATATTTAAAGTACATCTGAAACCGCTGAAACTGGCAGAAGATGTGGACGTCGATTTTCTGGCCAAGCAAACGCCAGGCTTCTCGGGTGCCGACATTGCCAATGTAGCCAATGAAGCCGCTCTGATTGCCGCCCGTAAAAACAAAAATGCCGTTGAAAAACAAGATTTTCTGGATGCCATCGACCGTATTGTCGGAGGTTTGGAAAACCGCAGCAAAGTAATTAAATCCAGCGAAAGAAAGGCCATTGCCTACCACGAAGCCGGCCACGCAACGGTATCCTGGTTATTGGAACATGCTCATCCCCTGCTCAAAGTGACAATTGTTCCGAGAGGGAAAGCCTTGGGAGCTGCCTGGTATTTACCGCAGGAAAGGCAAATCACCACCAAAACCCAATTACTCGACCAAATGTGTTCTGTATTGGGAGGACGGGCTGCCGAAGAATTGGTATTCGGACAAATCTCTACCGGAGCGCAAAACGATCTGGAAAAAGCAACGAAACAAGCTTACGCCATGGTAAGTATCTTCGGTATGAGCGATAAAATCGGCAACCTGAGCTATTACGATTCGTCAGGACAGAGTGATTTCAGTTTCACCAAGCCCTATTCGGAAAAAACAGCCGAATTGATCGACGCCGAAGTCAAAGAAATGGTGGAAGCAGCCTATGTCCGTGCCAAACAACTCTTATCCGACCATCTGGAACAGCACAGGGAGGTGGCCGAGTTACTCATTGAAAGAGAAGTTATTTTCAGCGACGACCTCGAGCGTATACTCGGTAAACGTCCCTGGAAAGACGAAGAAGATGAAAAAGAGGGTTCCGGTGAAGAAGCAACGGAACAGCCACAGGGAGAACAATAACACATAACCGGTGACTTTATGCCGCCGGTTATACAAATACCCGACCGTATGAACAACTGGATATCCATTTTCGAAACGGATCAGCTTTACAAAGCAGAATTAGTAAAAAGTGTATTGTGCGATAATGGTGTAGAAGCGGTTATACTGAATCAGAAAGATTCTTCTTATAACACATTCGGAACCATACAGGTTATGGTAAGCCGCGATCATAAAGATCAGGCCGAAGAAATCATAAAATCCATTCATTGTGAGTAATTTCGTCAAACGCGCTATCAGCGGTTTATTTTTTGTTGTCATTCTGACCGGTTGCATTTTTCTGCACCCGCTTTGTTTTTTTGTTTTGTTTTTTATCATCAACATACTGGGATTACGCGAGTTTTCCATGATGGCCAGACGAATGAATGTCGATATCAATCTACCGATGCTTTTAATCTGCGGCAGCATTCTGTTTACAGCCGGATTCTTACACAAATACCTGGGCAACAGAGACGGTTATCTTTATTTCTTCATAGCCACCTTTGTATTGAGTATCTGGGAATTATACCGTAAAAAAGGCAACTCTTTTCAGAATCTTTCTTTCTCCTATTACGGCTTGCTTTATTTGAGCCTGCCTTTTACCCTGTTGATCTACCTGCCTTATATGACCAACGACGAATGGCGTCCGGAAATCATCTTCTTTCCCTTTCTGCTCGTCTGGTTCAACGATACTTTCGCATTCCTGCTCGGCTCACAATTCGGACGACACAAACTATTCCCGAGGATATCTCCCAAAAAATCCTGGGAAGGAGCGATAGGCGGCGGAATATGTACGATTCTGGCAGCTCTGTTCATCGCGCCCTATATCGAAGGACTAACCATATACAACAATATGGTCATAGCTGCTATTGTCGTTGTATTCGGTATTTTCGGAGACTTACTCGAATCCATGTTCAAAAGAAGTATCGAAATCAAAGATTCCGGAAACATCATGCCCGGTCACGGCGGCATACTCGACCGTTTTGACGCAGTTCTGTTTGTCATACCGGCCATATTCGTATACCTGGAATTCGTATATTAAATAACCGAAACCGAAGTTTCTTTTTGCCCCGGCTTTTTGACTTTTGACTTTTTATAGTACCTTTGTCAGCCGTATATTAATCACTTAAATAGAAAAAAATGACACTTCATAAAGCAGGTTACTCTTTATTACTGAAGATATTGGCTTTTCTGGTGATCTTGAATTGCATTACCTTCTATTTTATCGACAACACAATTGTCACCTATATCATATTGGGAATATCCTGCATACTCTACCTTTGGGCGATCAACTTTTTCCGGTTTCCGAACAGGCATATCATTATTGACAACAACACGATACTGGCCCCTGCCGACGGTAAAATCGTAGTGATCGAAGAAACCGAAGAACCGGAATATTTCAAAGACCGCCGGTTACAGGTATCCATTTTTATGAATATCTTCAATGTACATATCAACTGGTTTCCCGTTAACGGAATCGTAAAATATTTCAAATACCACAAAGGTAACTTTGCAGCGGCCTACCTGCCGAAGTCTTCCACTGAAAACGAGCGGACGAGCATTGTCATCGAAACCGGTGACGGACAGGAAATCTTAATGCGTCAGATAGCCGGAGCTATGGCCCGGCGGATTGTATCCTATGCACCTGTAGGTGAAATTTCCCGACAGGATAAACACGCCGGATTTATCAAATTCGGATCCCGCGTCGACCTCTTCCTGCCCCTCGGCACACAAATCGAGGTCAGACTCGGACAGAAAACAGTCGGTTCACAAACGATCATCGGAAGATTTAGTAAAACAAATCAAAAGTAAGACCGGAGAAATCATCCGATCGTTAAACAATTTCAGCTATGTCAGTAGAATCTAAAGCAAAAATTGTAACTACCCACGTTTTATACGAAATGAAACAAAGGGGAGAAAAAATAAGTATGCTCACCGCCTATGATTATTCTATGGCACGCATTGTCGATGCTGCCGGAATAGATGTCATTCTGGTAGGCGACTCGGCTTCCAATGTAATGGCCGGTAACGAAACGACCCTGCCCATTACCCTCGACCAGATGATTTACCACGGTGCCTCTGTAGTAAAAGGTGTAAAAAGGGCCCTGGTCGTCGTCGACATGCCTTTCGGCAGCTACCAGGGCAACAGCAAAGAAGCCCTTTGTTCTGCCATCCGGATCATGAAAGAAACGGCAGCCGATGCCGTAAAGCTCGAAGGCGGTATTGAAGTTGTCGAATCCATCAAACGCATACTTTCAGCCGGCATACCGGTTATGGGACACCTGGGACTGACCCCACAAAGTATCCACAAATTCGGTACCTATTCGGTTCGGGCCAAAGAACAGGCCGAAGCCCAGAAGCTGATCGAAGACGCTCATTTACTGGAAGAAGCAGGCTGCTTCGGTATTGTGCTTGAAAAAATACCGGCAGCCCTGGCCGAACAGGTGGCCCGCGAATTATCCATTCCGATAATCGGTATCGGTGCCGGTAACGGAGTAGACGGACAGGTACTGGTCATCCACGACATGCTCGGTATCAACAAAGAATTTTCGCCCCGTTTTTTACGCCGTTACCTCAATCTTTTTGACGAAATGACCGAAGCCGTCGGACGTTATGCTGCCGATGTGAAAAGCGGTGATTTCCCGAATGAAAAAGAACAATACTAGCGTTGCGACCCTTTAAATATTTTCAGGGCTGTTGCCCTCTTTATTTACGATCGATACACAATTGGAACGAAAATTGCTGTCATCTATCGTAAATCAAAAACTTAAATAAAGCCTCCGGATCCGTAAAATCTTATGGATATCAACGACTTTATATACGAAGTTAGTATATACACAATTTAAAATTACTATATATTCCGGTGCCCCATTAACCGGTCGGCAGCAAAACCTGTATCCTCACCGGAAAGATAAATGTATCGTAACTCATAATATGGACAGAGCGGTAAAAAACATAAAAGAAATGGAAGAAATGGGCATACGTCGCCTGTTGTGGAAATATTTTCTTCCGGCTTTTACAGGAGTACTCGTCAACGCATTGTACAACATCGTCGACCGTATATTTATCGGTCGCGGCGTCGATGCTCTGGCTCTTTCCGGACTCAGTGCCGTCTTTCCCCTGATGCTGATTATCTTTGCCTTCGCTATGCTCGTCGCCATCGGAGCCAATGTCCGCATTTCCATCAATATGGGAAAAAGAGACTACAAACGCGCCGAATGGGTTCTGGGAAATGCCGTCACATTGGGTATAATCATTTCCATTCTGCTGACCCTATTCGGATACATATACCGGTATCCCCTGCTGAAAATTTTCGGAGCAGGAGAAGGAGCCATGCCCTATGCACTGGAATATTTCGAATACATCCTCTTCGCCAATATCTTCGCCAACATCGGATTTATCCTGAACAATGCCTGCCGGGCCGAAGGCAATCCGAAAACCGCGATGTATTCCCTCTTTATTTCTGCCGGTACCAACACGGTACTCGACCCGATTTTCATTTTCGGTTTCGGTATGGGGGTAAAAGGTGCCGCCATCGCCACCATCATTTCCCAATTCGTACTCTGTATATGGGTAGTAGCCCATTTCTACAGCAAACGCTCTACCCTTAAACTGCATTTCAGTAACCTGCGTCTGAACAGCCACATCATATACAACATCATCACCATCGGCTTCGCGCCCTTCTCCATGCAAATGGCGGCCAGTGCCGTGCAAGCCGTGCTAAACACCCAATTGATCCGCTACGGGGGAGAACTGGCTGTCGGAGCAATGGGCATCATCAACAGTGTAGGTCAATTGCTGGTTATGAGCATCATAGCCATCAATATGGCATCACAACCCATCATCGGATTTAACTTCGGAGCCGAGCAGTACAAACGGGTCAAAGAAACCCTGCTCATCTGTATCTATGCCGCCACATTCATTTCCTTCGGCGGATTTGCACTCACACAGCTATTGCCCGGAGAGATTGTCCGGATTTTCAATACCAATAACCCGGAACTATTCGAACTCGGACGGAAAGGCTTGCGGATATTTACGCTCTTTTTTCCGGTCGTTGGTTTTCAAATCATTATCGGCAGCTACTATCAATCCATCGGTAAGGCAGGCATCGCCGCTTTTCTCTCCCTGCTTCGCCAGGTGATTATCCTGATACCGATCCTATACCTGCTTCCCCGATTTTATCACCTCGACGGAGTATGGTTTGCCAATCCTATCTCCGACCTGCTGGCCGGAGCCATCAGTTCCATATTCCTGATAAAAGCATTGAAAAAACTCAACAAAGCCTGATTTTCAAAAATAAAACGGCTGCCTGGAAATTTCAGACAGCCGTTCAAATCATTAATACATTGCGGACTACCAGATAACAGCCCGTTTTTCCGGAGCCAGATACAACGGATCACCTTCCTGAATACCGAAAGCTTCATACCAGGCATTGATATGCGGAAGCGCACCGTTCACCCGCCAGCGTCCCAATGAATGAGGATCGGATTTCGTCTGTACCCGGATTTGCTCATCCCGGATATTCCCTGCCCACACATTGGCATAAGCCAGGAAGAAACGTTGTTCGGGCGTAAATCCGTCGATAACCGGCAACTCTTTACCGGCAGTAGCTTCCTTAAATGCCGTATAAGCCACCTGTAAACCTCCGTGGTCAGCTATATTCTCTCCCAAAGTCAACTTACCGTTGGCAAACAATCCCGGTAACACCTCTATACTATCGAAGTGATTTACCAGTTTTTGGGTACCGGCCCCGAAATTAACGGCATCGGTCTCCGTCCACCAGTCGGCCAGATTCCCTTCCTTATCGTACTGCCGTCCCTGGTCGTCGAATCCGTGGGTCATCTCGTGTCCGATCACAACACCGATAGCCCCGTAATTAAAGGCATCATCTGCATTCATATCGAAAAACGGATATTGCAAAATACCGGCAGGGAAACAGATTTCATTCGTCGTCGGATTATAATAGGCGTTTACCGTCTGCGGGGTCATAAACCAGCGATCCCGGTCAACCGGTTTACCGGCGTCAGCGATCATATAATTATAATCGAATTCATTCGAACGCATGATATTTCCCCAGTAGGAATCATCCTTAATTTCCAATCCTGAATAGTCACGCCATTTGTTGGGATATCCCACCTTCACATAAATAGTCGAGAGTTTTTCCAGAGCCTTTGCCTTGGTTTCCTCGCTCATCCAGGTCAAGTTTTTAATGCGCTCTCCCAAAGCCGACTGTAAATTAGCCACCAATGCGGTCATGCGCTCCTTAGCAGCAGCCGGGAAATATTTCTCCACATACATTTGTCCGACAGCTTCACCGAGTACGCCGTTCACCGTCCCGACAGCTCTCTTCCAACGCGGCTTGATCTGCTGCTGTCCCGACAAGGTTTTACCGTAAAAATCGAAACTCTCGGCAGCAAAGGCATCGCTCAGATAAGAACCGGCTTCATCAAGCACCTTCCATTGCAGATACGCTTTCTGTTCGTTTAAAGGCAATTTGTTCCAGATATCGGCAACAACCTTTAAAACTTCCGGCTGTCCGACATTCAGTTCTTCTATGCCTCCCAACCCGGCAGCAGCCAGATATACATCCCAGTCGATACCGGGAACTTCCCGCTTCAGATCGGTCACCTTCATCTTGTGGTAATTCGCCTGAGGATCACGTAACTTTACGTTATCGTAAGCCGCTTCAGCCAACATCGTTTCCACCTTCAAAACAGCATCGGCATCCTTCCGGGCTTCCTCGTCCGTAAACCCGGCCAGACGGAACATATTGGCGACATGTTCCCGGTATTTCTCCCGAATCTCTCTGGTATGATCGTCGTTATCCAGATAATACTCCCGCTCGCCCAGACTCATCCCGCTTTGGTAAGCATATACAATATTCATCGCACTGTTCTTTTCATCTGCCCCGACACCAAGTACAAAATAGGCATCGAATCCTTTACGGCGCATCTCCGACACAATCTCCGACATCTCTTTCACATCCGTTATCGCAGCGATCTTTTCCAGTTCTCCCCGGATCGGTTCCACCCCGTCGGCATTCAATTTCACCGAATCCATAGCTACATTATAAAGGTCTCCGATCTTCTGGGCTACGCTCCCCGGGGCTTCCGGTTTGGCAGCCAACTCCCCGATCAACGATTTCAATTGCTCCCGGTTGTTCTCTGCTAACAGGTCGAACGATCCGAAACGGGCATATTCAGCCGTCAACGGATGAGCTTTCATCCATCCGCCACAGGCATATTGGTAAAAATCGGTACCCGGCATAACCGTAGTATCCAAATTCGCCGGATCAATACCGGCAACATCTTTTTTTCCGCCTCCACAGGCAACCGTAGTCAAAGCCAATGCAAGCACAGGTAAATACAATTTTGTGTTCATATCATTTAGAAATTTAACGTATCTTTTTCTGAATAATTCCACTATTCAGGAGTTTGCCAAAAGTAATCCGGATTTGAAGTCATGTATCCGGAAGCATATTTATGTCTGAAATCTTTAGGTAACAAGCTCACATATTCCGAAGGCCTACCATCCACCGACTCCACATCTCTCCGGCTGTCTTTCGTACATTCGAACCAATACAGATTTTTTGCCATATACCGGTCCAGATAGCTTTCCTTCGTTTGCCGGGTACGGTTATTCCAATTGGCATCCTCATTCAGCACCAAAGGTTTTCCCATCACCAGTCTTTCCCGGACTTCCGCAATCCCCAGTAACATCCCGTCCTCATCCGATACGTAAGCATTAAAAGTAGGGTCCATCCAAATCCATTTGTGTAGCATGCGCGAATATACGATGGTAATGACATGACAATCAGTATCGGTCTCTGATTTCGGCAAACAGGTTACAAAACGGGAAGGAAATCCCATAGCCAGATAACATTCGTTCAGGATAATAGCCATCATCCGGCAATTGATCCCCCGGTTTTCCGTCCGGCAAATCCGGATCAAATCAATGGCATTCCGCTGTTCCGGACTATACGAATTCCCATCATGCCTTACGGCATTATGCACCCATGCCAATAAATTCTTTATCCGGCTGATCTCATCTCCCTCCCCGGCAATACTATCCAGATTAAAATATTTCCGGATCTCTGCCAACTCCGGATCATCCTCCGGCTGATAAGTAAAACGCAACGTATCAGAAAACGATACGCCCGTATAGAAAGCCTTTTGCAACATAGTCACATAATCCCGGCTCTGACGCAATCCCTGTAATAATTTTTTAAATTCAGCCTCTTCGCGGATGGGATTCAAATCCGTATCCGTCATGATGTGTTCATAATCGTCGAAACCGTTTTCCAGTGATTCGCCCAAAACCTCTGCGGCCTTCTTTCTTTCTCCGGCCAACGCATAGGCACAAGCCAAATTATAATATACCCGGCTTTTCAATTGCTTTTTAATATAGGGTTTAAAATCCGGCTCATCTTCGATTTGTCCCAGTAATTGATACGACAACTCCACCGCTTTCGGATAATCGGAAAGTCCCATCACCCGTACCACATCATCAAAAACACCTCTCACCTGCTTCAAAGCCGTTTGTAAACGATCCTGCTGAGTCTGAGCCATTCCGCTTTGCCAGTGGCAAACCATAAAGCCTCCCAGCAAAAAACAGAGGCCAAAACAACACAGAAAGAAAAATCGTTTTTTCATATAGCCGTAGTTAAGCTCATTTCTTTATAAAAGAAGAAAGAAAACAGCTTTCGAAGTTATACAATAATTTTTTAAAATTATCGTTCTCACCCTTTCCATTTTGGATATTTTATTTTTTCAATCTATTTTTACGGAAAATAAACCGACATGAGAAATTCCTATATACTTTTATGCTGCCTGTTCGTTTTGCTAAGCGCATGCCGGGAAGAGCAGCCCCGTAAGCTTACCCCCAAAGAACAGTTAGGTAAACTGATCTTTTTCGACACGGCCTTATCAAACCCGCCGGGACAATCCTGCGCCACCTGCCATACCCCCGCCAACGGGTTTGCCGACACCCTTTCCCGTCCTATTTCGGAAGGAGCCGTCAAAGGTCTGTTCAGCAACCGCAATTCCATGACAATCTGTTATTCGTCATTTGTCCCTGCACTATCTTACGACCAGGAAGAAGAAACCTATATAGGCGGTCTGTTCTGGGACGGGCGCGTCAACGACCTGCAGGCACAAGCCGGCCAGCCTTTTGTCAATCCGCTGGAAATGGGCAACACCGACCACCTTATGATTACCCGAAAAATAAGACAAGCTCCTTATTACCCGGAACTGACGGCCATATACGGCGAAACGGATAACAGTGACACCCTCTACGCCCACATCACCGATGCTCTGGCGGCCTATCAAAGTTCGGCGGAAGTAAATCCGTTTTCTTCCAAATACGACGCTTATCTGGCCGGAAAATACCACCTGACAAAGCAAGAAAAAGAAGGATTGGAACTATTCGAGAAAAAAGCATTATGCGCCGAATGCCATATACTGACTCCCGATCCGAAAGCCGGAAAAGTACTATTTACCGATCATACGTACGACAACCTGGGTATCCCGCGTAATCCGGAAAACCCTTATTTCACCCTGCCGGCCGAATACAACATCCAGGGTGAAGCCTATATCGACCTGGGCCTGGGAGCCATCGTCAACGACAGCACCGAAAACGGAAAATTCCGGGTACCGACATTACGTAATATCGCCCTTACCGCACCTTACGGCCACAACGGTTACTTCAAAACGTTGGAAGAGATCGTACATTTCTACAACGTACGCGATGTAAGCAATGAATTCCCACCGGCCGAATACCCTGCAACCGTTAACTATGACGAACTGGGTAATCTCGGCCTCAGCCCCGAAGAAGAAGCGGCTATCGTAGCTTTCCTGCTGCTACTCACCGATGAATAACCGGAATATAACCTGCAGATTTCGCCGATATACTCCTAATGAATAACCCGTACATACCGGCGAAATCCGCAGACCTATCAAAATCGTAAATCTGAAATCGCAATCGCAATCGTAAATCGTAAATCGTAAATCAAAAATCCCCCCTTCCCACTTATTTCATCTTCTTCCGCGTCAACAAAAACCTGGGCGAAAGGCTGATAATTGCCATATCTTTCTCATCGATACAGATTTCCCCAAAAATAACCCGCAGCCTGCCGATATCGTACGTACACAAAAATTCGTGAAACTCCCCGACCTGTTCCTGCGACAAACCGCCGGTCGTATCTACCCCTACTTCTGCCAGCTTTTCTTTCAGCAAAAAATGAATATCTACATCTACCAACGTATCCGATCGGCTGATAAGCCGGAATCTGTTGTCCTCAAATTCATAATACACACCTCCCCCGACTGCATTATTGAGAATCTGCCGCAAACTGTCGAACCCGCTGATATCAAACGTCGCACCGTAAGGATACACCAGATATAACATTTCATCGTCAACACCATTCCATCCCCAATCGTCTTTCACCTTTTCGGGAATATTCTCTTCCAGATACTCGCAATCGAATCCGAAACGCTCCCGCATATATTCAGCACTTTTGCGACTTTGAACATACCTGGAAGAATTATACAACATCATATACCGGGCCGAAACCACCGAGTCGGTAGCGTCATTCCATCTTTCTCCCGTTTCCGGATACAATACCGTTCTGATCCGGTTCTCCTGAGAACGCAAACCCAAATCACCCGCATTTATTCCCGGAATATAGGTAAATACGGCAAGCGTCGCCAAAACCCCCAATACCACCCATTTGTAGTTACTCCAGCGGGGAATCATAAATAACACCGCCGTAAAGGTAGCCATACACGCAGACAGCATCAGATAAACCCTCCATTCCGTCCAGCCATACTCACCTACCCGGAACAGTACACTGATCCACAACATCGCCAGAGGCAACATCACCCACAAACTGAAAAAACGATAATACCAATCGTAATACCGGCGGCGTAACACAGGCTGTATGGACTTTACCGCCAGCAATAAAAGTATAAAGGCCAGAACCATATAGGCAACTCCCCCTTTCGGCAACGACCACACCACGGCAATTTTTACAAAATACAGATACAAAATCAGATTGTAGATCATCAATGCCGGAGTAACGATAAAATTCAACAAAACGTCCAAAAAGGAATTGGCTATGAATTCCTGATTCTGACGTATACCGAACATTAAAAACAATATCGGCGCCACCATAAACCAGACACCCTGACTGATGTACACCATTATACGATAATTCGCAGACAAATCGAAAATATACGTCACCGAAGCATAAATCGCCCAGGCCAGCAACCAGCCCACCAGAGCCAATACCGTCGCCGCCACCATATTCCGGACATAACACAAGCCATTCCGGACAAAAGCATCATTACCCGCAGCTCGCGCACTCAATAATACCAACAATTGACTGACAATCAGAGTTATACAGTATATTGAATCCGTCAGTCGTAAATTCCAGGCCCAAAATCCCCCGATACTCAAAACCGATATATAATACAGCCAACGCCATCCGGTTCCTCTGCTAAACCTGTTCACAGCATAAATCAGGCAAAAGCAGATGGGAAAAGATCCCAGAAAATCATCATAACCGATATGCTGATAATAACTGACAACGGCTGTAAGAAAATACACCGACGAAACAACGGCTTCCACCGGCGAAAATACGACAGCCTTCCGGAACCTTTCCCGGATTTTTTTTAACTTTATAAACATAATGCAATATTTTAGACGGGCCCAAAGGTATAAAATTCCCGACGGTCTGACGAAAAGAAATACCCGATTAATTCACCGGAAAACGATTCACACAATCCAGCAACATCACAATGCCTGTGCGCATAGCTTCTTCATCCGGAGAAAAACCGGGATTATGCAAGGGAGGCATCGCATCCTGTATCGGCGGACACACCCCCAACACCCACATCACACCGGGTATCGATTGCAGATAAATAGCGAAATCTTCTCCCAAAGTCAAAGGTTCCATCAGACGGACATGTTCCTGTCCCAAAAGATATCCGGCTCTCCCGACAAATTGTTCTGTCAGCAGCCGGTCATTCATCAGCACAGGCAGACCGTTCATCGTTTTATCCCGTTTAAACCGACATCCGTAAAGTCCGCAGATCGCTTCCGACTTCTCATCTATCAACTCAAAAATCCGGTCCCGTAATTCATTATCGTGTGTACGTACCGTTCCTTTGACATCCACCCGGTCAGGAATTACGTTGTTAGCAGTGCCTCCGTGTACGGAAGTCACAGAAACTACGGCAGGTGTAAGCGGATTACGGAATTTCGTCACCAACGTCTGGTAAAACTGAATCAGACAGGCCGTTGCCAAAATCGGGTCCGAACCGTTCTGGGGCATCGCCGCATGGGTTCCTTTTCCCTCTACTGAGAAAATAATATTATCCGAAGAAGCGAAAAAAGCACCGGAACGCACTCCCACGCACCCCGTCGGTAAACCGGGATAAACATGCTGCGCAAAAATCGCCCGGGGCACCGGATCTTTCAATAATTCAGGCAACAACAGACGGGCACCGCCGGGACGCTTTTCCTCACTCGGTTGAAAAACGATTTTCACGGTTTTTTGTAACAGCGGTTCCTGTTGCTTTAAAGCTATCGTCACCGCCAACACCATCGCCAAATGCATATCATGCCCACAGGCATGCATCACCCCTTCGTTTTCAGAAGCAAAAGGCAAACCGGTCGCTTCCTTCACCCGTAAAGCATCCATCTCCCCCCGTAAAGCGACACAAAGTGCCCCTTGCCCCACACGGGCGATAATTCCCGTACCGACAGTTGTATACGCAATCCCATAACGTTGCAACACATCGGTAATATAAGCCTGCGTTTCGTATTCCTGTTCTGCTACTTCCGGTTTCCGGTGAAAATAACGGCGAAAATCCACAGCCAAACGGTATATTTCTTCCAAATCCATACCCAATACTCAAAATTCAAAGCAAAAATACCGAAAAATCAATACACTAATCTGACATTATCGACCCAAAACTTACTGTCCAGGCTTCCGATATAAGGACCGCCGTTACTGGACGAAAATTGCAGCACGATATGAGTAATCTCTTCATCCGGACTTCCCCAGCCTATTTCCTGAATCGGCACAATCTTTCCCTTGCTGTTACGGGTATAATAAGCATGCTCTCCGTTTATCAACCCCATATAATTTTCATAATAGGGCTCGGAAGTGATATCACCGTAATACACCGGCAGACGATAATCGGTTTGCCAATCGGTTTCCGATTGCTCGTAATGCTTCCAGGCCGTAGCCACCCGCCGGGCATAAACATTTCCGGCGGCATCTTCCCAACGATGCTGCAACAACATGGAAGTTTCGGCCATATCCCTGTCCTTCCGAGGCTCAGGTTTTCCGAAACCGGAAGCATAGGTGCGCAGTCCTCCCGTTATGACCTTATAATCGTACATCAGGGCTATCGGCCGTCCCGTAAAAGGAATACCCGATATCAGCTTACTCTGCGGATTTTTAGTATCCGTAATGGGTTCCACCATTTGTCCTAAAAATACCGTACCACTCGCCACAACCCGTATATTAAACAATCCCAACACCTTGCAAGTCTCCATCCGGGTTTCCAAACGGGCACAATAACCGTCTCCCCGCTTTTCCGGAAAAACCGTAAGACTTGTCTTTACCACTCCGCTTACTTTGGCCATTACCGAAGAGGTCGCCCAGGGCGAATCCGTATTTTTATAAGGCGTATTATGCAGTAAAGTATCCCCACTGGCAATCTCATACAAATATTTGGTATTTCCCCCTATCACAAAAGACTCCTCGACCTTCCGTACCATCCATTTATCCATATCTCCATATCCGATTAACTCCACTCTTTCCTTCTGGGCATACACCGGTACGACATAAAACAGCAAAAAGCACCGGACAACCGACCGCATGTTCAATAAGCATTTCATCTCTCAAGCATTTTTCTCTATAGAACGAAAACTAATAAGTATAGGTTTCCAAAATAAAACCCATGCACATAATTTTATTAAAAATGCTTTATATATGCAAAAACAATGCCAAACCGTCCCCCGTCGGTATCCGAAATCAGCGTCTTACTTGTCGATTTTAGTCAGGATCAAAGTCAAAGCACCGTCACCGGTAATATTACATGCCGTGCCGAAACTGTCCTGCAAAGCGAATATGGTCAGCAGCAAGGCAGTACCCGCCTCGTCGAATCCCAAAATCGAAACAACGATACCCAGAGAAGCAATAACAGTCCCTCCGGGCACACCCGGAGCACCGATAGCAAAAATTCCGAGCAATAAAATAAACAAAACCATCACGGAAACGGCAGGTAAAGTACCGTATAACATCAAAGACACCGTCATGACAAAAAAAACCTCTGTCAGAATAGAACCGCAAAGGTGAATATTGGAAAACAGAGGAACGGCAAAATCTACCACCTCATCTTTTAAAACCGGACTTTTCTTGGCACATTTCAAGGCCACAGCCAATGTTGCCGCCGACGACATCGTCCCGACAGCCGTCAGGTAGGCCGGACCATAATATTTCAACACCAGCCAGGGATTCTTACGGCTGACAAGTCCGGCCGAAAGATACAGAAACGTCAGCCAGATAAAATGAGCGACCAATACAATACCCATGACCCCGATAAAAACAGGCAGTTGCCGCGTAATCGAGCCTTCATAACTCAAGGCACAAAAGTTTGCCGCAATAAAAAACGGGAGCACCGGAATGAGAATACGGTTAATCAGCAACAACACCATCTTCTGAAAATTATCGAGTATATTGCCGAAAACTTCCGATTTTGTCCACACCGTAGCCAAACCGATCATAATCGAAAGTACCAAAGCACTCATAACGCTCATAACAGGAGGTATATCCAGGCGGAACACCAGCGGCGGAATCTCCTTCAACCCTTCGGTAGCGGGCTCCACAGACAAAAGAGGAATCAGCCAATACCCGAGCACCAGGGCAAAAAAAGCAGCTCCTACAGAAGAAAAATAAGCCAACCCCAATGCACTGCCCAACATACGGGAAGCATTACCCTTCATCCGGGCAATCGAAGAAGATATAAAACCGAGAATAATCAAAGGCACCATAAAAAAGATCAATTGCCCCAGAATATATTTTACAGTCACCACTACATTCATAAAACCTTCATTTACGAAAAAGCCGGCTACAATACCGATGGCAACTGCCAGTAAAAGTTTGAATATCGTACTCTTAAAAATTAGTTTCCACATATCTTCTGTTTTTTCAGTTTCTACAAAATTAAGCCTTTATTCCTTTCCCCCCTATATCGTCCGGAAGAAAAACCGATAAATACCCACTCAATATATTTTCAAAAAAATAAGGCAAATCCTTATTCAGATCTGCCTTACTCCTTTTACGGTCATATACTTTCCGGGATTTAAACACCCGCTTAAAACCAATCGGATGCCCATGCCGGGCAATCTCTTCTTCCCGGCTGATCTTCCGGTTCATCCGGATATAATCCTCCGTAGTAATTTTCATCTTCTTTTTCATCTCACCTCTTATTCAATAGCGAAAAAACAAAGCCATACACATGCCGGGTCTACACTCGTTTTTTCCACCCTGTGTCTGCAATTTTTCGGTAAAAATAAATAATCTCCCGCTTTCAATTCTACCAGCTTGTCCTCAATTTCCAGTACAGCCTTCCCCTGAATCAGCATAATCCACTCGTCGTCTTCCTGATCATACCAAAATCCCTGGGGCGAACTATGCCCCGAAGAAACAATCCGGTCTATGCGGTAATGTTTTCCTTTTATCAATAAATCAAATTGCTCTTCTTCCCCGACCAAAGCAATGCCCTGGAATATATTTTTGATCTCTAAATCCATATAAATAATAAATTATAACGCAAATGTAATAAAATTCTTTCATTTTTAAACAATAACTATCCAAAAAGTTCCATTCCTTAATACCTTTCTCCTTATCTGCATTATCCTCTGCCTTCAATCAAAAGCCAATAAAATAGTCATGATTTATAACCATCACAATTACATTTTAACAAAACTAGTCCTCAATTCCATATTCCTTTTTCTTAGCGCGATAAAGGGAATCCAGATTGTAAAATATAATTCGCATTCTGTTATCATACATCGCACTGATGTTTTTTCCATAATTCCAATAAAGCCAATAGTAATAATAACATTTCCCATTGCCGGCTGGATTTATTGAATAGCCAGTTGTCATTAAAATATCATCGTCGTGATTTCTATAATCCTGGGTGTTATCCCACGAACTATATTCCGGATCGTAGGGAACACCCTCTTTAAAATGACGGGTCATGTATTTTGTTTCACGATAAAACAAACGCCCTCCACCACCATATTTTTTTAACGAATCGATTGACCAGGTTTCCAGATTAAATTTCTCAATTACTTTTTTTATCTCCAAAGTATCGTAAGGTGCATTATGCACTACAAAAATCCCGTCTTCTATTTCATAAAATTCTGTCGGTTTACCACTATCGTAATCATCCGAAAATAACCACCAGATCACTGCTCCGATCGACACAATCCCCAACAGCCAAATAACCTTTTTCTTCATATGTTAAACGTTAAAGTTTCCTCTGTTTCCATAATCGTCACAAAAGGCTTATAACCACGCAGACATTAAAACTACTCCTCAATTCCATATTCCTTTTTCTTAGCGCGATAAAGAGAATCCAGATTGTAAAATACAATCTTAACTTTATTATCATACTTTGCGTCAATATTGTTCCAATAATTCCAATAAAGCCAATAGTAATAATAACATTTCCCATTGCCGGTAGGGTTTATACTATACGATGTCGTCATTAAAATATCCTTAAAGTGATTTCTGAAATCCTGAGTATTATCCCACGAACTATATTCCGGATCATAAGGATCACCCTCCTTAAAATGACGAGTCATGTATTTCGTTTCACGATAAAAAATACGACCATATCCCCTATATTTTTTCAATGAATCTACAGGCAATGTTTCCAGGTTAAATTTTTCAATGACTTTTTTTATTTCTAAAGTATCGTAAGGTGCATTATGCACTACAAAAATCTCATGTCCGGATTTCTTTATTCTATCCATATTATCAACTATCATATAAAATTCTGTCGGTTTACCACTATCGTAATCATCCGAAAATAACCACCAGATCACTGCTCCGATCGACACAACCCCCAACAGCCAAATTACCTTTTTCTTCATATGCTAAACATTAAAGTTTCCTCTGTTTCCATAATCGTCACAAAAGGCTTATAACCACGCAGATGTTGTAAAATAAACCAGGCACAAAATCCGTTGGCAATCTCTTCAGCTACCGACCTGGCCACACTTTGCTGTATCAGCGGATTACCCCTCTCGTCGCGAGGCATCGTCATATGATCGGCAAGCGTACCGAGACCGCCTGATTTTTTCATCACTTTTTCCTTGGTGCCGTAACTTTCGATATCGTCTGTATCCAATCCGAAATGATCGAAAATTCTATACCTGAGGACGGCAGTACACTCTTTCGTATCCGCATTTAACGAATATCGGGTAATTGTCACCCTGAATCCCCATGTATCATTAAGAGCTATGGTCAAACCTTTCAATCGATCCATTTTACCGGAAAAAGAGGGACGTATAGGAAAGCTTGTTTCTTTAAAAGCCTCTTCAAAATCCGTCTTATTAAGGTTTCCTTCACTTTTTGTCATCGCATGTTTAAGTGCATCCTGTATTATTTTGACAAAATCTTTCGTACTCTCATGCCCGAATACCGCCTCGGTAAGTCTTCGGTCTTTATGCTGCATTTGAGGATTTTGATAGGTTTGCTTTTGAACATGGCCGACCATTTCTAAATTATGAGATTCGAGGGAACCCATTGACGTGTAGCGGATAAGCTCCCTGAATAAGTTAAACAATTCCGAATCATTGTACCGTAGATTGAGTTCGTTAATATTTTGCAAAACATTTGGATCTTTGATACTCCCCAACGTGAAATGACCGGTATGTGTCTTTCCATCCCCATAGTGCATATCGACAGCGATCTGAGCACTTACGGGCGTTAGTCCTTTTCCTTCACAGTCCTCATATTCCAATTGCGGCCGCTCACTCTTCGTCCCGAATCCCTCTTTTGTCCGGGTCTGGACCAGGACGCGGGGCAAAAACCATCTCTCTACCCTGGTTTTTACACTCACACTCTCTACCGGTTTTTTCAGATATGCCATCACGGTAATTTCTTTGCCCACCCATGCTTCTGCCATGGTTATTCTAATTTTTTCCCCTTGTCCGGTTTGTACATATCTTTTACCGCCGGTCTCTACCACCCATTTGATCCGGAGCTTATTGTGAGAACTTACTTCCCTGATGCTATAATCCGTTACCTCATATTCGGCTTCCGAACCGACCAAAGCCATTTCAGGCCCTTTGATTTTCCTCACCAGAACAGTAACAGGCTTTTTCTCCTCTGTCACTTCCTTTTTTGCGCATTTCATATTTTCCGGCCTATACACCTGCCACCAGAAACCATAAGTTTCAGGCCAGCGACGATCAAGTCGTACCTTGCCGTCAATGTCAAGGCGGACGGGACTGATTACCACTGTGGTCAACATAGGATATACGGAACCGGCAAACATATTTTCCTCCTGCGAACAAATATATGCCGTTTCGAATTCGATGTACCTCATCCGTTGACCATCCTGCCCAGTCACCACCTCGATGCAGCCCCTGACAGGAGGTACATCTTCCAGTAACATTTGCTGAAGAACAGCATTATCTCTTCCCGATTCAAACTGTACACAAAGGCTCCCTCCGCGGACCCCCGAGCCCGGACGCCCCTTACGATCTATTTTCCGATAGAAACCATAATTCATCCGGAGAATATCGTATTCCGAACCGTTGATCTTTAATTTAGCACCCGTAATAAGCATAACTTAAACTTTACTTTTTATCAATGCAACAAAATTACAAATTATATATAGATAATTAATTAACAAAATGTGTCAAACAATTATCATTTCGTCCCATTTTTTCTTTTTACAGATACTCAATTGTTCTGAATGTAGGACAGCTATCCAACAAATACATTCTGATCGATTCAATTTGCCGGATTCAATTAAAAGCGGTTTACTACTGCATTTACTGCCGTTTAGTGAAATATTTCAATTCTATAAAACAAACAAAACGGCTGATTCATGCAGTCAAAAATCGGAAATAGCAAAAGAATTTCGTACTTTTGCACCGATTTCATAAAACTAAATCCAATGCTGGAAATTTTATACGAGGACAACCATATCATCGCTGTCAACAAAAAGAACTCCGACATCGTGCAGGGAGACAAAACCGGAGACACGCCTCTGAGTGAAGAAGTAAAGAGTTACATCAAAAAAAAATACAACAAACCGGGAGACGTATTTCTGGGAGTGCCCCATCGCATCGACCGCCCGGTAAGCGGTGTCGTATTGTTTGCCCGTACCAGCAAAGCCTTGGCCCGACTGAATAAAATGTTTCAGGAACACGACGAGGAAATCTCCAAAAAATACTGGGCCATTGTCGGTAACCTGCCGCCTCAGGACAACGGGACATTGATACATTACATGATCAAAGACTCCGAAAAGAATAAATCCTACGCCTACGAAAAGGAAAAAAAGGGGAGTAAAAAAGCCATTCTGGAATACAAACTGATCGGCCATTCCCAAAGATACTACCTGTTGGAAATCAAATTGTGCACCGGCCGCCACCACCAGATACGCTGCCAGTTGGCCAAGATCGGCTGCCCTATCAAAGGCGACCTGAAATACGGTTTCCCGCGCTCAAATGAAAACGGAGGTATCAGCCTGCACGCCCGCGAAATCAGTTTTATCCATCCCGTCAGTAAAGAGCGCGTCACCATCGCGGCCACACCGCCCTTAAACGACACCTTGTGGAAGGAATTTTACAGCAATCTGTAAATTTATTTCCTTACTTTTTCGAGGATGCGCCTGTAAAAACAATACCAACGGGGCGGTAACAGCAATAACAGGCTAATCCCCAACCGGGACATTCCCCAATAATTCCGTTGTGCAATCACCTGTCGGCGGTTTTCCCGCAAATAACGCATCATATACGAAAAATAGGGTTCTGACAAACGATAGCCGGTCTGTATAATCCTGCCGATCATCATTATGTGGTAACGGATTGTCTGCCGTTTGGCCAAAGAAAGCAATTCCGGATACTCCCTGCGTATCCCAGACTCGATCTTATAAGTACGATACAAAGTGTTGTGCAGGTAACGCCGTAAATCCTTCTTATAAAACATCCGGCATTCCGAATCATCCCGCACATTGTAGGTATACAGGGCCCGGTCGGTAAATACAGTCTGTCCTGCCCGCCGGAAAGCGGCATAATTGAACAAAAAATCCTCATCGTTCCTTCCTTGCTCGAAACGGATACCGTGGGCCTCCAGAAATGTCCGCCTGTATATCTTCGTCCACACATAAATATCCATCTTCTCCCGTGAAAGAAATTGCTCCATCCCTCCCCGGTTCGACAGATAAAATGTCTCTCCCGAATGCCGGTCGTGCGACACCTTCCCCCGCATATCCCTTTCGTTATACGAACAGGCCGAAATATCGGTCCCGGCTGCGCCGGCATTTTCAAGCAACACCCGGAAAATAGAAGGATGCAGAATATCGTCATTATCACAAAAACCGACATAATCGCCTACGGCAGCATCAATTCCCCGGTTACGGGCCGCTGCCTGTCCGCCGTTAGACTGATGAATCACCCTGATCCGCGGATCACGTACGGCATATTCGTCGCATATCCTCCCCGATCCGTCTGCCGATCCGTCGTCCACCAACACCAGTTCATAATCTGTAAACTCCTGAGCTGCTACCGAATCCAGGCAGGGTTTCAGATAATTTTCCGCATTATAAACCGGTATAACAATAGTCAGTAAAGGCATATTTCAAAGCTAAATTATAAATTAACGACAATTACCGTATCCTCCGATCCTGCTTATCTGAAAAAATAACAAACATTCCAAACAAACCGGCCGACTTATTTACAGCAAAATTAAAGAAATATCGGCGTAGAAAAACTATATTCGCATAAATAAAAAAACGGCGCAATGAACACACCCCTGCTCAGCATCATCATTCCTGTTTACAACGTATCGCCTTACATCGGCGAATGTCTGGACAGTTTACAGGCACAAACTTTCCGTGACTTCGAAGCATTGCTTGTCGACGACGGCTCGACAGACGGTTCGGGCCTGATCTGCGACCGTTATGCCGCAGCCGACTCCCGTTTTAAGGTGATCCGTAAAACCAACGGCGGTGTCAGCAGTGCCCGCAACACAGCCCTGGACAAATGCACCGGCAAATACCTCACCATGCTCGACCCCGACGACTCCGTTTCACCCGACACTTACGAAAACGTCCGCTATCTCGAAGCTCATCCTGACACAGACATCCTGCAATTTCCCTACATCAATTGCTACGAAAACGGACGGCAGGAAAAGTTGGAAGTACGCCCGCAACTCATCGAGGGGAAAGACCGCATACTGCTTAACTGGTGGGAAGGCAACATCCTCCATTTCGCCAACCTGAACAAAATATTCCGGCGCACCGTATTCGAAGGACTCCGCTATCGGGAAGGCCATGTATCCGAAGACACCTACCTTGTCGCCGACTTCGTCGAACGGGTAAACCGGGTCTATATCTCCGGCCAGGGCCGTTATTATTACCGCATACGCAACAACTCCCTCACATCCGCCTACACTTTTCCGAAACACATCGACCTGTTTGAAGCCCACCTGCGCACCTATGCCAAAATGACCGAATACCCCCTTCTGCGTCCCGCCCGGGTCACCGCTTTCACCCGGCTTTTCCGCCGCCTGATTTCCGCCCGGCTCAGTTCTCCGCAAACAAACATCCATCCTTACCTGACAGCCGTAAAACCATACGTACCTCGTTGGTCGGACATCACAGCCCATCCTACCGCCTGGATCATCGCCCTGAAAATACTGGGTCCCAAACGTTTTATGCACCTCCTTTGCCGGCGCATTCAAAAAAACGGTAAAAATTAAAAACCGATGCTACCGGAATAAAATACAATTTCTTTTAACCGTCAAACACCTTACCATCTCCGGACTAAGACCGTTGCCGTTCCATATATTCTGCCAGTGTCAAAAGCGGGGGACGTTTGGAAAATTTCTGACGTAGCTTTTGTTTCAAAAGATAATTTAATGCGCCGATCGTCTTACGCACTTCCTTCGAAGCGGAACGTCTGGGATAGAGCTTTTCCACCATTTCCCGGCTCCACGGCTGTGTAAAAAAAGAAAGGTAATAAGGATCCTGCGGATTAACAACCACCTCGATATTATCCCGCCACTCGTAACGATTGAGCATGATATCCCCCTCCGTAAGCCACAAAAGCTTATAGGGTAAAGATTGAAAAGGCAGATAATTCAAAAACAGTTCCCCGTAATTATGGGCATAATTCCCGGGCATCAGCGACTTTTCATACATAACCAGCTTATTATCGATATCCAGGATAACCCATTTATGCGACAACTTGGGAAACAAAAATTCTCCCAACAAACTCGGCGTTTCGATATACCCCCGTTTAGCCACCCGGCATTGCTCGGCAATAAACTTTTCCGGCGATTCCACATGCTCGAGTACTTGGTTACAAATGACATAATCAAACTCCTTATCCTTAAACGGAAGATTTTCACCGTCTGCCTCGATAAATGTCTGGTGAGGATAGATTTTCATATCCCCGCAACGGTGATAATTCGAATCGACAAACTTTTCGGCAATCACATCAGAGCGCACGGAAGGATTGTGCCCCGGCCCAATCTCCAGCACCCTGTCACGTTTCTTGATATGCAAATCACCCCTATCGTATGGAGAACGTATTTTCATAAACACTACCTACTTTTCAGAATATCAAAGATATTATTTTTTCCATAGATAATCACCTATCGACTCAATTAAAAGCCGCTTACAAAACAAAAATACACATTAGATCAAAAATCTTAATTCTACCTTAGTTCAATTAAAAGATAACAATTTGGCACTGCAAACATGGCAAATTCCTCGTTTCAATTCTACCTTAGTTCAATTAAAAGTATTTGCTTGGAGATAACTCCGATAAAATCAGAGATGTTTCAATTCTACCTTAGTTCAATTAAAAGCCGTTAAATACAGCCTGGAATATACATGAAAATCAATACCTTATCAACTAAGCAACCGTTAATTTTTACAGTTATTTGCAGTCGACCTCCAATTCTTAGATTTTCCCCGACTTTCGACGACTATTTATAACTTGCTTATTTTCAATATGTCAAAGGACTTTTTCCCCAAGTATCTAATAAATCGGTTTCGAATAGCCAATATCTCTAAATAGGTTGACGCTACAAAAAATTCGAGACACTGGCTTTTTCATCCCCAACAATTTCCTTTTCCAACCATTTTTCATCCCTGCTTTTAAATAAAATCAGACTATCTTTTTCTTGCATTATTTCTTTAGCTTCAACGACCAAATACTTTAATTGAACTTCAGAAATCTCCCCTTCAAATACACTATTCTGAATCCAGGAAAGATAACGTCGACACAACTTCAACATTTTTGCCGTCCTTTTCTGATCCACATCATATACCAAAATCACATACATTTCACCACCATATTTTTAAGGGTTTATACTCTTCCATTCCTAATAAATGCTTTGTCAGTTTATAACATTCCAACTTAATCAGATGCTTATAACTCACACTTCTTCCCAGTTTTCTATGCTTGATCGTCTCTTTTGTCCTTTCCTCCCATTCCTGTGCCACTTTTTTCATGGAAGACGGCTTTAATAAACAACGATTCAAGTTCTGATCGAAATCGGATTCGCGTAACTGTTTCCGGTTAAACATTGAAAACAACAACCGATCCGCCAATATCGGTTTAAAAATCTCGGCAATATCCAAAGCTAATGAATAACGCCGCTCTCCCGGCTCATGCAAAAAACTGATGGTCGGATTCAATTGCGTATGATATATCGCATCCAAACATACCGAATAACACATACTATTGGCAAAAGAAATCATCGCATTTACCTCATTCGAAGGTGGTAATTTTGTCCGGTTGCCCATCGTAAAGCCATCGATTATCGTATCAAACGCCTCATAATACGTTTGCCGGATATTTCCTTCTATCCCCATTAACATGGGAATATCAGTCGCAGTAGAAATCAGAGGTACGTATGCCTCAATACGTTCAATCTGCTGGGTGACATCTTTTCCACGATTTGTATAATACCTCAAATTTTTCAACATATTAAAGGCTGCTCCGTCAATAAAACGCCTGGCAATAAGCATTCGTTTTTCCTGACGAATATGATGTTTCATCTGAGCAATCTGCATTTTCCCCGATAACAGATAATCCTTCGGCATAAACGAACCGGTATAATGCTCGTAATAATCGAAAAAATGCACAGCAACCTGATTTTTCCCCAGAAAATTATACATCATACTATTGGCATCCAGACTTCCGAAAACAAACAGATTATCTACCGTTTCAATCGGAATATAACGCGGTTGTCCTTCACGCCCCTCCTCATCCACGGGCGTAAACTTCAAAGTATTGTCCTTCCGGCTCAATCGCCCCGGATTAAACAGATAGTAAGTCCTTTTCATTGTTTTAAAGTTTCAGTTTCATCTGCTTATTTCATAATTCTCAAAGCTTTCATAATTTTACTCTTCTTCCCCCGAATAACAAAACTCATAATACGAACACTTCCCACATTTTCCCTTCGATAAGACAGGCGGACATATCTCATAACCAATAATCTTCCGGATTTCATCTTCCATATTCCGAAGGGTTTCCCGGTCATTTTCCTCCAATTCTACCCGTACAGTTTCCCGCAACAACGGATATTCCAATAACCCGATAACACCTTCAATCCCTTCCTGCTCAAACAGATACAGGTAATATTTCACTTGCCAGATATAAGCCTCTTCTTTCGACTCCGACTTTTTTATTTCATGAATGACTTTTTCATGCGGATCGTAAAAATCAATCACCGAACCGCCTATCCGTATTTCCTCATAACGTGCAGCCCGATTCGGATAGGATGTTTCATGTACCAGTTTCCCTTCTGTAACAACATCCGAAGTATGTTCCATCCTTATATTATTGGCATGCAACCACATTTCGCGTTTACACACATGATAAAGATTTATCAAAGTACCAGTTACATTCATCATATAAACGGAATATCTTTTAACGCATTTGTATTTAATCCCATATTATAATCATATACCACTCCGTTTCCTCTGTCTTCATCCCAATGTGACAAATAGAAATACCCGTACCGGTCTTCTCCAAAACCACATTTCAATTCACTCAAATCTTTGGATTGATATATCAAAGAAAACGTAAACCATGACATAATTCTCTGGAGCACCTTAAAATGAATCTTTCTATCCAGATTAAAACTCTTTTGATCAGAATGAGAAACAAATTGTTCATATATCTCCCAAACATTACGACCATCTAATTTCCCATCTTTCAGCACAACTCCCAGATTATTTAAAAAATCCAATTCCATTTCTGAGATCAATCTCTCTTTTATTCCTTTATCCTTTGAAGCTATTTCGACAGGTATTTTCAAAGGTACAAAAATGGTCTCATTTTTCTGTTCTATAATCTGGAAACCTTTATCTATGTCAGCAAAATCCAATCTTTCTATACTCTTTAAAAATTCCGAATGAAAATTTTGCACAAGTGTCTCCCGATTGGTTGCATCTATTTTTTCAAAAACCAATTCATACAATCGGGCAAAATTTTTATCAATCAGCATTCGCTCATACTCCTCCGGAGTAATATATTTCTGCACCAGCTTATACCGCTCATCCTTACCATACAAAACCTTGGCCTCATCCAACCGGAATAAATACACCTCGCACCCCGACTTTCGGGCATTGCGGTTTACACGTCCGGCCAATTGCTCATCACTATCCAGCAGTGAACTGTTTTTAAATCCCAGATCCATATCGATATCTACGCCGGCTTCTACTACCTGTGTTGTAATCAACAGAACATTTCTCTTCCGGTTAGCCGGATTTTTCAAATAATTAATCACTTCCCGCCGTCTCGGCTCCAACACAGTTCCGGACAACACCAATACCTCATCAAAAAAAGAAGCCATATCCCCTATTTGCCTGTAAAATTCAGAAGCTGTCTTTTTATAAATAAATTCAATAATCGTATGAACCGTACCATCCAGAGAATTTTTCAGCGCATACTCCTTAGACTTTTCAAGGACAATCTCTGCCAAACAAACACAATCTGTTTTCTCCTGAAACAGATCGAAACGGAACTTTACACGTCCTGCAAAATTCGGATTGACAATATATTCTCTGGCACGAGGAAGTAAATCCACGAATTCTGTTTTTTGCGTCAACGGAACATTCAGTTTTCCGATCTTAGGCAACGTAGCCGACATTAAAATGAAGCGTACATTGAAAAAACGGGCATATTGTTCAATCAGATAATACATTTTATCCCATAATAAAGGATTGTAGGTCTGCAACTCATCTATAACAACCACAGAGTTTGCCAAACGGTGAAACAAATAATTCATTTCCTTCCGGTTACCTTTGAGCATATCGAAAAACTTCACATGTGACAAAACACAAACCGGATATAAGGCAAACAAACGGTCGATATAATCCTGAGTTTTATCTCCATATATTCCATCCTCATTTTCCTCTTTCTTCACATTGAATGCCGCCTTTGAATGTAATTCAGCCAGCTCTGACGAAGTCAACCCCAAGGCCTTTTGTAAAGTCTGATAAGTCTGCGTTATCAAAGTCGTAAACGGAAAAACATAGAATATTTTCTGAATATCGGAATGTTTTTCCATCAACTCCGTAACTGCAATCATTGATAAATTAGTTTTACCCCCACCTGTCGGTGCTTCTATATAAAATAAGCGGTCATCCGGATGTGCACGGATGGTCTGTATAACTTCCACAGCCATTTCCGTCCGTAAACAATTTAGATGATCTCCGGATTTCTCAACCGGATATTTAAAGGTAAAACCGTTCAGATTTTTATATATCTCCTGATTATGTTTATAATTTTTCAAATGGCCGATCATCTCTTCTACCCGGCTACGATCTTCAAATATACCCAAACTGTCGATTGCACTGGCATTCATATATTCGTGGGTAGCCAGATAGTCGGCAGCAGTCAGTAACGAAGAATTCAATTTAAGCAAAGAAAACAGAGAAAAAGAAGACGATCTGTATTTTTGGGTCTCCTGCTGAATACCTACAATACATTTAAACACACTCTCTATCCTCTGTCCATCGGCTTTATATCCCCAAACCGTTAAGTAATCCCGGAATTCTTCATAACATCCGGCAAATGAATTCAAAAAATACTCTTCACCAGCACAATGAAGACCCGCACTATGATGTTGACGGATCACATAAGAAAAGAAAAAAGCGTAAACAAACAGACACTTTTTCTCTTCATCCGTCATTTGAGAATCATCCCATACACCATCCAGTATAAAAGCAAGAAATAACCAGCTTCCTAAAAAAGAATGTCCATAGGAAGGTTCTAATACTTCAGTTTTGCGTACTGCAAAAATCCGGTTCATCATCCGAAGCCGCTGAAAATTCTCATTCACTTTACCGGTATCATGGAAAACAATAACAGCTGCAAACATCCGTTTCAACCAATTCCGGCTTTTCTGACTATACTCACCAGCCATATCTTCCACCAACCTATCCACAACCCCATCCAGCCTGTGCTTCTTTACTAACAGACAAGCATATTCAGCAACCTTCTCCAAATGTTCCTTCAAAGACTCTGATTTTTTCCCGGCACAAATATGAGCCAGATAAGAGTTGTCATTCAGGCATCCTGATAATAACTCCATCTGACTGTTGATTATTTCTTCAAAACGATCCACTCTTTAAAACAATTGAATAACCTTCTTTTCTCCTTCAACAACAAGATAAAATAAACCGGTTATTTGAGAATCAGCCTGCATCAGCCAATCTGTGTAAGCAAAATCAGCCAATTCGTATTGCATCAGTTCCGGATGAAAACCTATCGGTAAACGCTCGAAATAAGCAAAGCTACTCTCATTTTCCATTCCCATGGCTGACAGAGAAAAACTGGCTTCCACCTTTTTCCCCCGAATCACCCCTTCCTTTATAAACAGAGAAGATATCCGGAAAATAGCAGCAGGCTGAAAAACAGAGAACTCATACTCCCGGAATGTATCCCCAAACCAACAGGGATATTCATTTTTGCCCAGATAGGGAATATATTCCGACCAGCCGTTTTTCAGGTAGTCATACAGCTTATGATGATCCTGGTTATCTAAATCCAATAACAGGTAGCAACGATATCCGGGCCGGATCAGCATACTTTCCTCAATCAGCAAATTACCGTCTTGATTAGCATAACCTACCGTATTGGTATACTTTACTACCGACTTCCTGAAATTTCCTTTTTCATGCCGTTTTTCCAATGGCTCGATCCCGACAGATAGCTCTTCCAGATGCTGATAATATTCAGGCAATTCACCCTTTCTCCTATATCCTTGCAGTCCGATCACCGCCCCCAACAAACCCAATAATGCCGGTTTATGCAACATATTATATGTCAGCAACATTCCATCATTATAATCCGGTTTCTTGAAAAAGCCGAAATCGGCCTGCAAATCAAACGAAATCAGTCGTTGACCACTCATAACTAATTCAATTCAAGTTCGACAGTTCCTTCGGGAAGATTAATCACTTTCGTTATTCCTATATTATAATACAGTTCAATCCGCAAAATTTCATTCTTTACATTTTCTTTCTGCAAAAGAATACGTACCCGCTCGAAATCTATCTCCCGCTCTGCATTTACATTTACTAATTCTACTAACGAGGGTAAAACCAATTTGGAACCTTCTTTTAATTCCACCCACAATAAAGCTTCATTCTCTGTTCCCACTTTAGAAGCAGAATCATAGAACGTAGCCCCACAGCGCAATGCTTCTTTCAATTTGTGAATATCCTCCACTGTAACTCCGTCACAATCGACAAACTCCGTTATATCCGATAAATTTCCGGGATTTACCGAAAAATGATGCACATAATGTCCTTCTTTTAATTTAAATTGAGTGCCCAATGTAGTCTGCATCGAATCACTACTTTTGTCATTCGAATTCCGGAAAGGCGAGGCAATCTGTTCGGAATAAATAATACTTTCCACAAAACGGTTTACTCCATGTGTTGGTTGTACAACTCCATGTATGGACAAATTAGCATTCTTACTGGCAAAAGTACCCCCGAATAAACGAACATCCAGACAACTCAACAAATTCTCCAAAATAACTTTCCGGGCTTTCGATTCATCTTTTTTATCTGATTTCGGAAATTCCCCGAAATGCCGGACATAATTCTGATCCAAATCCCTCGGTTGCATATCTTCATTCAGGCTTTTAAAGTAAAAGATTTTCTCTTGAGGCCAATTTTTATCCATATAATTCCGGATGGTATATTTCAGGGCTTTATCGGTCGCGTATACAGTCCCATCAGGCAATGTACGGGGTTGATGGGAAAAATCCGCATTATAATTTGAATTAACCGACTTGATAATAGCACAACCAAATACTCTGTTTTTAAATAAATTGTTCATAATTTTTATATTTAGATTTCAATATTTTCTTCCATTTCTTCATCAAGTTCTTCTTTTTCTACATTGGAAAGTAACGAATTAGGAGATAAAACACCCGATAATAATATCGGTAAAAGCGGTTTCAGAGGCACATTCTCTTTATTATAACTTACCACCTGAGCAATAGCTTCTTTGGCTTTAAATGAGAGATTCGCATGTTTATATTTATTAAACAAATCAAAAATTGCTGCATTTAACCTGATAATATCTGGCTGCCTTATATATATTTCCAAATACCTATAACTTCTATCAGCCGTATTACTTTTAGAAAACAAATAATCAATAACCATTCCTGCTACAAAAGCATATTCTTCTACGTTTTCTATATATACTTTTTTATCCGCTTCTTTATTTATTAATTTTTTTACGAACTCTCTGTGTTCTTGTAATCGATTTGCCATAGTATTTGTATTTTTAAGTTGTAAATCAAAATTTTCCGACAAACTAAACCAAATGTTCATCTTCAGCAATATTCCCCAGCGATGGGTATGGTATCTACCTTTGATTTCATCTTGCCGTATGTCTTCTAAAATTTCAGTCAAAAGAATATGATCGAACATTTGCCGGGTAATTGCCTGCTCCCGGGATTTATAAATATAATCATAGAAAGCCTTCCGGTATTTTAAGATCAAAAGATAGTTATTTTCCGATTTACAATATTTCGCATCCAGTTCATCAAAATATTTACGTTGAATACCACCGGCCTGAGTCTCAACAATAAGCGAATTATTAAAGATAATCTTCAAAACCTTACTTTCCAATTCAAATACATTGTGTATTTTCTCACCTCTTGTAATGTTAAAATGATCTTTAATCTCCCAATAATCTTTATCTCCGTTCTGCAATCGATAACGGAATTTAGAAACAAAATCAAAATCACAGACTTTTCCACCATAAAAATACAACAGGTAATAATCACCCAGATCTTCTTTGTATTTTTCATAAAGTTCCCGGATAATATCCTGATATCCTATCCGTTCCCCTTCATCAAAATACTTTGATAAAACTGCAAACATCCTTTCCTTCAGTTCTTCCCTGTATATAAACAAAGGTAATGGACGAGGAAATACATTCCGGGCCATCAAATCCTGAAACTCATATAAATTCCGGGCCATTTGTCCGGATATCCGTCCTGCAATATCGAAAGTCGCGGACTGATGGGATAAAAAAGGTTTCTTCGTGGGAAATCCATTCAGAAAATCACTCGTTCCGTACACCTCATCTCCAATCCCGACATTAAACTCATTGGTATTAAATAATTTATCCGATAAATAGCATTCATTTACCTGACGATATTTTTCTATATCCTCGTCCAGATACAGTATAATGTATTCTTTATCTTTTACCTCATCAAATTCCTGCTGAAAACAACCCAACAGATCATCCAGTTTTTCTTTGGAATTGATAAAATACTGAAATACCTTTATTCTTTCCTTCTCTGCATCTCCCTTCACTAAAGCCAAAGCATTCGCAAAATAAGAATTAATACGATCGTATATTTTAGTCTTGTCTTTTGCGTACTTCCCACCTCCCTCCAGAGATTCACGTTTCAACGCCACACAATAGGGTGAGCAGGAATGTATACCTTTAGTCGGTAAGTCGAAACATTTATTGGTATTCACACACCAACTAACTTGTGTCAATTCAGCACATCGCTGCAAAAAAGGATAGTCGAATTCCTTTGCCTTCCGGGTCAGACAAAACTGAGCAACAGAATTCCGGTCTAAACAGACTGTTCCATCTTTCTCCTGAAACCTTAACAGCACATGCAATCCCTCTTTGGGTTTAAGTCCTGCCTGCTTTAATCCAGAAGGAAGAACATTCATAAAATTATCAATTTCCTGAAGCATTATATTGGGTTATAAAAATTCTTAAATAAATCCATATGAGGCAATTAGAGTATCTCTTATACTGATATCCGTTTCAATATAATCCATTTTAATTTTTCTATATATTGAATATTTTCATCAAAATCATCAATAAAGAAATATTCCAAAATGTATTCATCACTCTTACCTTCTTTTTTTAATTCTTGCATTTTAAAAGTCAACCAATAAATAAAATCCTCATAATCAAATAAATGACCTTCTTCGGTTCGATAAAAAATATCTTTCATAGATTTTAAATTTTAAATACAATTGCAAAGATACATTTTTATCATTACTATTCATTGGATATTTCATAAAATTATCATTATAAAGCCACCTTGTCCCTAAAACTAATTTATTTATCTTTGTTCCGTACAAAATAGCTTTCGTCTAGCTTATAGCAATTAGACAATACAGTACCAAACCAATTCCTGTAAAATAAACATTTATTGTTGTCCATCTATAATAGAACTAAGTAGCATTGAAATTTACTATTCATGGGATGAAGTAATTTCTTCACCCGACTCCCCATTCTATCGAATGGGGAGTTTTATTTTCTATTTCTGAATTCTCCCTCCTCCACAAGACCTTCAACAGAGTTACTATACTCTCTCCAAGCTTTTCTTCAATTACGTTGGAGGTATTGCGGACAACCACAATTCAAACGGTTCAGCTTTAGATGAAGGAACCGACTGAATCAAACGAAACAACTGTTCTACATCGGCAACATCCGTCATACGCATTCTACCATCTTCAGCAGGTAATTTCAACTGGCTACAATTTGTAGTCGTTTGACGTCCTTCCTTCAGTAGCCTGGTTTTCAACACACTCCAATATTTACGAGGATTAATACTCCCTGTCAGGACCTCTATCACATCAATAATAGAGATATACCATTTTTCCACATCCGAATCCCATACTGTACGAATTTTCTTGTTTTCAAAAAGCTTAATGGCATTTTCTTTAGTCATAGTAAGCTAAGTCATATTTATATAATCTCTGCGCAACCAAATCCCTGGCTGTTCAAACGCCCGAAGCCACCGTAATACCCCAGACGCAATAATTCAGGCTCTCCTTGCAACTCAAAATTGAAAAGATACCCTTTCATTTTCGTTTCCTGGGGAGTTCCTGCCCTCAAAGCAATAGTCTTTGCTTTTGGGGCCGATAATACTTTCAAACGGGTCACAGGCCACTGCGGATCAGGTTCCTGCTGATGAAATGCTCTGTACTTTTCCAGTAAATTCAGATGAAGTAATTCTGCAAACCGGGGATCTCCCGGAGTAAGATGGACTGTCCGGGACGTATCCGGAAACTGCTCTTCCACAAAAACCGGGGAAATAGCTTTAAAAGTCATCTTCGGTGTGAATTCCGGTTCGGGCAAACGTTCCACCGTCATGACTTCAAATGCTACCCGTGATTTACGGTCTCCGATCTCCATCCGTCTGTTCCTGAATACTCCCATTACAAAAGCTTCAATCGCTTCGATCGGATAGAAAGAAACAATCAACTGCACCGTATCTGTCAGAATCCCCAACCGATCCCCCTCGATTTTAAAACGGGGAATGTATAAATTGGAAAAAGTGAATAATTTGAAAGATTTCTTCTCCTTGCAATACCCTTTATCGTGCAGCCAGGTTGTAAAATCAGTATTCCCCTCATTCAAAACTTTATACAAAGCACTCGATAACTCGTACATATAATTACAAGGTAAACAATTACCATCCAATAACTTCAATATTAATTTCAGACGCATAACAAAAAATTAATTGTTAAAATTAAAAAATCCAATCACAACATCCTAATATTTCGTTGTAAATATTAGAATTCAAAAAAACAAAACAATTGTAAACCGAAATAGCACCCGGGGACGGGGCTAAAGTGCTAATAATTGTGACTTAATCAGACAATTATTTTGAGGCAATGCCCCCTTTATCAGGGTGCAGACTTGACATGAACAAGTCCATGTAGTATAGTGGATTTAACAATATAAAGACAAGAAATAATTCACGGTAAACTTGTATATAAATGCCTTAATTATTCGTCACGGAAAACCCAATTAACTAATTTTAACCTATAGCCATTAAGTTTTTAAACGCAAATTTCTTAGTTTTACGCACAAATTAATTGTCTGTTGGCTACTGGTTAAAAAACACTATTTTAAAATTCGAATTGTAATATACCTCTACGCGTGCCGGAGTAATCTCGGCTTTTATTCTTACAGTGCTTGGCGCTGCACTTTTTCGGCACCAAAAATGCAAAGAGGTATGAATCCGATAATTGCCGCATAGATTTCAAATATTGTTTTGATTGCCATTCCGTTTTTCTTGTACAAAAAGCGTCCAATTGAAAGGCGACAACTTACTCTAATTTATTTATCACTAATTCACATAAAATCTATTGCTGCATGAAGTTATTGTTTCCCCAATTGACAAAAAGTATAAAAATTACTCATTTCGCCTTGTTGATGAGTCTGTTCAACCTTTTGTTTTTCCACTATTCGTTTCTTGCTTTTGTTTTCAATAATCTCAATTATAAAAGTTTCAACGGCATATTACTGGTTATCAGCCTCTTTGTTTTATTATTACTGTTTAATGCTTTTACTTTTTATCTATTTCTTTTCCTGTCGCGTTTTGTAGGGAAGTTTCTGATGGTTGTAACCTTTATAATAAGCTCAATTGCCACCTATTTTGTAAATACTTACAACATTATCATAGACAAGGGAATGATAGGCAACGTTATCAATACGAATTATGATGAAGCAAGCAGTTTTTTCTCGGTAAAGTTACTGCTATACATCTTATTGTTCGGCATATTTCCCTCGATCTACATCATCAAGGCTAAAATAATAACCGTAAAGCTAAAAAAGTTTTTGGTAACGACTTCACTGACACTGCTGTTTTTCGCCGCATTGATATTTGTCAACGCCACGAACTGGCTATGGATTGACAAACACGACACCACTCTGGGCGGGCTTGTAATGCCATGGTCTTACACGGTAAATATCGCACGCTTTTATATCCATAAGCACCAAAGCAACAGAAAAGAAATTCTGTTGCCCGACGCCATCCTAAAAGACAATAAAAAATCGGTATTGGTTCTGGTAATAGGCGAATCGGCAAGAAGTAAAAACTTTTCGCTCTATGGTTACGAAAAGAATACCAACCCCTTGTTGTCCGAAACGCCCAACCTGTTTTATTTCCCGGCGGTATCTTGTGCCACCTACACCACTGCCGGCATGAAATGTATTTTAACACACAAAAAGTCCAATGATTTATACGAGATACTGCCCAACTATTTGTTTCGCAACAATGTGTCGGTTGTGTGGCGAACAACCAACTGGGGAGAACCGCCGGTTCATATAAAGACCTATCAAAACAGAGCGGCCCTGATGCCTGGCTATAAAGGAGAAAACGGCAATTACGACGAAATCCTTTTAAGCGGACTGAAAGAGCAGATATCGGAAAGCGAACACAATAAAGTGTTAATCATTCTGCACACAAGCACAAGCCACGGTCCGACATACAGCAAAAAATATCCTCCTCGTTTCGAAATTTTCACCCCCGTATGCAACAGCGTTGAACTGGCAGACTGTTCGCAAGAGGAGTTGATAAACGCTTACGATAATACCATTGTTTATACCGACTATTTGTTGCACAGCCTGATTGAACTACTGAAAGAACTGAAAGAGTATGACAGCTCGATGATATTTGTTTCGGATCACGGCGAGTCGCTAGGCGAAAAAAATCTCTATATGCATGGCCTACCTATGAGTATTGCTCCGCGGGAGCAGTACGAAATTCCCTTTATCGTTTGGGTATCCGACAGTTTGAGACAACTCAAACCAAATGAATCGTTGACACAAAATCACGTATTTCACAGCGTGCTGAATTTCCTGGGAGTGGAAAGTCCGATTTATAAAGAAGAATTGAATATTTATAACTGACGCATTGCACGTTATCCGGTTATGCCGTTTTACACACTCTCCGTTTGCGTTGTTCGTGCTTTGCACGTAATTACTGAATAACAATTAAGAAAAATGAATAAAAAAACTTTCATCTGCTTTCTTGTTCCATACGCCGTTTTTGCAATAATCTGGTTTTTACTGATTGTAATTTACGAAAAGGGCGAACTACACTTGATGCTCAATGTCTATCGCTCGTCTTTTCTGGATTTTTTTTTCACCTATTTTACCCACCTGGGTGCCAGCATCCCCTTCGTTATTGTTATGGTTTATCTTTTCCTCCGAATAAACCAATCGTTTTACCTGCTGATCACTCTGCTTGTGAACGCTTTGCTTACCAAAGGATTGAAATGGTTCTTCGGTGTGCCGCGCCCCAAAATATTTTTCGAAGAGAACTTCCCTGACGTGGCTTTGCAGTTTGTGGAGGGAATGAAGATACATACCGCCAACAGTTTTCCGTCAGGGCACACCTCCGCCGTTTTTGCCACCATGACCTGTATCACCCTTTTGTCACAAAACCGATACATATCGTTCTTTTGTCTTATGCTGGCGATTGTGGCAGCTTACTCGCGCATTTACCTATCGCAACATTTTGCCGAAGACATTATGTTGGGTTCAATCGTGGGAATGACAACCGCCCTGACAATGTATCCGCTCTACCTGACATCGAAAAACATAGCATGGACGAATAAATCACTTATATCCATCCTTAAAATAAAAAACAAACAAAGTCCGTAGTAGCACCCGGGGACGGGGATAAAGTGCTATATTCCCCGTATGAGATCAACCGGAGATTCGCCGGGGATTCGCCTTATTAACTCCGGTACAACTCCGGTATAACTCCGGTACAACTCCGGCGGGGACCGTTCATATACCGCAGCTATACCGTTCCTGTACCGTCGTATATGTAGCCATAGGTATACGCACAACAAACGTCGTTTATGTCCCCGATACCCCAAGGATGTTCTATTATTCTCCTGGTTTTGGATAATTTTAAATTACCGCAAGATCAGATTTTCGGAAGTAATTAGCGGATCTCGGTATTCTCCCGGAATCGGCAAAAACCGAATTTTTCACATTCAATCTTCTGGAATCGGCCGAACTTATCATCCCCTTGGCTTTGAATACATTGACCAAAGACGATAAAGCCGACTTTAAACACAAAACAATCTGCCCAATTTAAGAGCACACTTCTGTAGCGCACTTCCTTCATTCGACTTCTCCGAAATACCTGTAATGACCTATTATTTTCCAGTCAAACAGACAATCTTCCAATACCTGACCGGCGCCGATGTTGTGCATCATCAAAAGACGGTTGTTAGAATCAGGAACCTGCTCCTTTGAAGCGACATTCGAAACGATCCCGATGTGTAATATTCCACGTCCCAAATCCCAGCAAACGATATCTCCCTGTTTATAATCCTCCGGACGATCTGTAATCTCAAGCACTTCACCGTATCTCGAAAAGAATGTCATTAAATTAGGCACTCGCCGATGGTCTATATTCGGATCGGGTCGGGTAAGTCCCCAGTTTTTAGGATACCTGCCAAAGTTAGCTTTCATATCTTCATGGACATTTTTCTGTAAATCAATTCCTAATTTCCGGTAAGCCCTGATCACGACATCTGTACATACACCTTTATCTACCGGCACATCCCCGTTAGGGTAGGAAATCCTAAAATAAGAAGGGTCGTATTGAATCGCAGGATTTTCTATCTGACAAGCAGCTTCTGCCAAGGCCGGATACTGACCGAATACGGTCTCCAATGTCCAAAAACCGACCAATAGGAATAAAAATAGGCTTTTCATTTCATTACATCGTTTAATATCCGGACAGAAACAGACTACCTATTGTTTTATCCGTCGATAAGTATTTCTTTTGCCTCAAAGTCTGACATAGTTAATGTGAAGGTATGGTTTCCGTCATGTTCCGATTCAAAAGCAATTTCCCAAACAACAGGCTGGGTTTCACATCGCGGTAAACTCAAATAGACCGCATCGAATTCCTTTTGAAAATCAAGTATTCTGAACCCTTCTTTCCAACTCCCGAATTCCTTCTCAATCAAAGGAGCAACCGTTTGGCATATTTTGGAATAATTGTCCTCTATACGCCTAAAAAAACCAATTTGCTCTTTGGTTACTCCTGCCTTATCTCCGTCGATGCCGATTTCTATTATTTTGTCGGTCGGTTTAAAATGACGACTACATTCGAAATAATTTTTATGAGGTTCTCTCTTAAACTCAAAAAAAGTCATTGTTCCGAAAAACTCATTTTCCATTTTATTCGATTTACCGAATATAAAATTTAATAACCCCATTGTATTTACTGTTTCGGTTGAATTTATACAAATATATATTTTTTTGCCATACAGAAATCTATTTTCAGGTTATTTGACAGAGTATCATTACGGAAACCGAAATACGAAAGACACAATCAACCACTACTACTATCAAAGAAATCCATTACCGATGTTTAAAAAGAGCATGAAAATAAAAAGGAAGAGCTTCCGAATCTTTCTTACCCCAATCCTATTTTCCGGCAAAATTAGAGTCCGACAGATTTTTTCAGTCCCTCGAGCATTATTTTCCAAAGGTAATTGAACTGGGAACGATAGGGATCTCTTTTGGCCCAGCCCTCTCCTTTTCGTATTCCCCGGTGATCCGGGTTATTTTCCTTTACAATCATTCCATTAGCCAAAGTTGTAAGAAACGAACTGGTCTCAAGCTTTCCGTCCTTTTCTTTCATTATACGAATCCGGAGCCTCTCATACAAAAACACCATATCTACCCGGGCTTTTTGCGAATTCCCTTTTATTTCAAATGTCATTTTCTCCAAATGTCCGGATGTGACCTTAATTTTTGCCAAAGGTTCCAGTATCGGATTTAAAACAGCTAAATTCAGAGGTCCCATCTCTCCGGCAATTTCAAAAGCCGGTTTTACAGAATCGGCCGGTAAACGGAAAACAGCCTGTATTTTCCCTTGATCCATCAGTCTACCTTCGGCCCTTAAGGTATAAAAAGACTGTCCGGATGGAGGTCTGTTTGTCAGATCGTAAAATATTCCCCGCAAATCACCGAAAGCAATTCTTCCCGGTGAAAGTCCGTGTTTAGCCAACTCCAGGTATTCGACATCGACACGGTTCAGGGCAACCCTCCGGACAGCAAAAGGAAGAGAGAATTCCTGTACCGATTCGTAAAACAAACGTTTTACCCGAGCTTTCTGCTCAATCTGCCGATTTTTAAAACTACTGACAGAAGCCTTTTCCAAAGAAATACTATCGATAAATATAAACCGTTCAGACATCAGTTTTTGTAAACTGAACCCTTCCCCCCGCAATCCGGAGGCCTTGATTCGGATCCAATCCGCATGTCCCGGGGCCTTTTCTGCAAATTCGTACATGCCATACCGGGGCATCAACCGGATATTTCCGACAGCAAAGCGGCCCTTTGCTCCTTGCAGTTTTAATGAATCGATTTCCAATACCTGTGAATTCTCTCCAAACGAATAATGAAAGGAGGACAAAGCCATTTGTAAATCCCGGCAGGAAAAAGGTAAACCGGTGTTCTGGGAAAGCGTATTCATCTCCCAATCGTTTACTTCCCCGTTAAAATCCTGCAAACGGAATTCGGCGGAATCACGTCCTTCGATTTCACAGCAGTGGATATGACCGAGCCGGACAGCTATTTTTTGTATTTGTAACTGCAAGCGCGGTATATTCCGATCCATAGCCGAGATATCCCGGCTTTTCTTCAATATATCGGCCGACAGCCGCGAAACGTCCAATTCAACCCCCTTTGCCCGTAAGTAAATTACGGAATCTTTTTTTTTAAAACGAATGCCGCGTATCCCCACTTTTTTAAGGTACCCCTCAGCAGTTATCAGAGGCAGACCGTTTTGAAGGCCGGCTCCTGTATCTGAACTGATTTTCACCTCTTTCAGCCATAACGAGCGACTGATCAACCGCAAAGAAACCGAACCGACTTCAGCCTTTACAGTCCCCCGGGTCACTTCATATATCTTTTTTTCAACGAGGTTCCTGATTTTACTTTCCAGTATCCATTGTACTCCGAAATATACAATGACAAGTGCAAAAATGACATAAACAACTATCCTGATTTTCTTTTTCATTCCTTCCGCCTGTTTCTATCCATAGAAACGGAAAAAAGGAAAAGAGGTTACTGTACCGCAACAATGATAAAATCAATGATTTTCACTTCAACTCCACCAATTCATACTTTTGGCTACCCAATCCGATCCGTTCGGCATAATCCAGCGTATGCATACCATGACGGGAATCTATGCGTTCAATCAGATGTATCTTTCCATGATCTTCCGATGCCCGAACCAAATCGGTGCATGCCTTATCGAGTGCCACCGGGTCAAGTGAGGCCAAAATACCAATATCCCCCATCTGCGGATCGGCCGGATTGGAATCACAATCGCAGTCTACCGACAAATTATTGGCCACACTAATGTATAGGATATTGTCGCCGCAATGCTGAATGACAGCTTGTGCCGCCTCGGCCATAGACTCCAAAAAATCATCCTGGGCGGGATTTCCCCAATCGGTTGTACTTGTCCCAGCCGAATGAATCAGGCGCTTCCCGTCAGAAGAAGCGATTCCGATTGAAATATTCTTGATCGCGCCTCCGAAACCGCCCATAGCATGTCCCTTAAAGTGGGAAAGCACCACCGTAAAATCATAATTCAGATAATGAGAACCGACAATATCTTCCTTCAGATGTTTTCCGTTTTTAACCGGAAGCCTGACTTCTCCGTCAGCATCCATAATATCCACCGGAGCTATGGCTGTAAAACCATGATCTTCGGCTGCCTTAAAGTGAGATTCGGTATCCGAACGTCCGCCCCCGTAAGCGGTATTGCATTCCACAATCGTACCGTTGACCTTTTTTACCAGGTCTTTAATTAAAGCCGGTTGCAGAAAATTATGGCCTCCCGGCTCTCCCGTACTGAGTTTTACGGCTACTTTACCTTTTACCGGACGTCCCAGTGCTTCATAAATCCGGACCAGATTTCCGGCAGTGATGTCTTTACACAAGTATACTTTGGGAAATCCGGAAGTAACGCTATCCTCTCCTGTCTGTTCCGGGTCATTATTTATTACTTTTACCTGAGCAGGATGACAGGCATACATACCGAACGGCAACATAAAAACAAGTATTAATATATTCAACAAATTCCGTTTCATGATCTCATAAATTAAATCAGACCTGTTTTCCCATTTCATACGCTTCGTACATAGCGGGCTTATCTTTTATTTCCCCGACATGCCACACCCCCGTACCCAATACTACCCCTCTGACGAGAGGTTTTTTCAGACAATCGAGAAATCCCTGAAAGGTGTCGACGGTACGTTCCAGCAAGCGGGTATCTTCTTCTGCCGCAGTAACGATAAAATAAAATTCCTTGTTGCTCATCTCCGTATAAAGTCCGCAGCAACGGTCTATCAGCGTTTTCATCTGAGCGCTCATGGTATAAAAATAAACCGGGGTGGCCATGACAATCACGTCGGCTGTCAACATTTTCCCAATAATCCCGGCTGCATCGTCTTTCTGCGGACAAGGCTTTTTATGCAAACTACAAACACTGCATCCCGTACAATAATGAACGGTTTTATCACCCAGAAAAATCTTTTCCGCTTCATTTCCCGCTTCAACAGTTCCCCGCATAAATTCATCGCAAAGGGTGTCGGAATTTCCGCCACGGCGCGGACTGGACGATAAAATCAATACTCTTTTTGCCATAATCGTTTATTTTATAAGTTTAAATTATTTTCTACAGATCAGTAACGGCTACTCTTTAAAATTATCAAGCAGCTTTCAGAATCATTTTACACAACAAAATTACGTTGTCCCGAGAAAAGTTTTAGTAGATGAATTACAGGTATTATAACCCCGATTACAGATTTTCGAAAAAAACCGGATAATATACAGAAAGTTATCAGAAATATATCCGGAAATGTAATTTCCGGAATATCGATTTCGGTTAATTCAGGCAGTAAGCCCGTAAGTGCATTGTTGGAGGAGACCGGTATTTCCTGTATACCGGTAATCTCCCATCAACAACGATGCCTTATCATTTACGAATAAAAAATTTAACAACGGCCCAACCGCCGAACACCTGCAACAACATGCCCGGTAATCCGATGCGGAAATCCTGTACGGCCAGGAAAAAATCACCTTTTATCCCCCATTCGCCCAATGTACCTATCGTCTGATAGATACCCACGACTGCGGCAAACAAAAGTAATGAAACTCTTTTGAAACGCATGGCAGCCAAGCCAGCAAGCAATGCCAGTAACACCGACTTGAACAAAATAGCCGGTAATACCGCCACAGCAGGCATTCCGAAGAGAACGGAATTGAGCAGAGGGGAAACGACCGCTGTCAGCAATCCAACCCTCCAGCCGTATTTGTATGCTCCGATCAACGTAAAAAAATAAATAGGCAACCACTGTGCTCCTCCCTGCGGTACGAGGTGGCACAATTGCGGCAGTACGATATTCCCCGCCATAAACAAGGCGGCTGTCAGGTATGTTTTCGCATCCGTATACTCCAGCGAATAGAGTTTTACTGTTGTTGTCTGCATAATTTCCGATTATTGATTTTTAAATTGTATATTTATAAATTCTTCAATTTTTATCCGGCATTCCTCCGGCGTTTCCAGGTTTTTACAACGAATTTCCAAAGGACACCAACCTGTCTGCATACGGTTGACGATATAGGGTACTTCGTGTATGCAACCGACCCGCAGGCCGGTTTTCCGGCAAAGCTCAAGAGCCGGAAAGCTGGCCACTCCTGCAAACAGCTCTTTCACCCCGCCCAGTATCATCAATGCCGCAGCCGCCTTACCGACAACCTTATCCGCAACAAAAGCTCCTTTCAAAAATTCCGGTTCCTCTTTCAACAGCCGGTACAAATCTTTCACGCCCCGTTCACGGAACACCCGAATGTCCTTGCCGTTACGGATCACACACGAACACTTTTCAGCAAACAGATATCCAATCAGGCTCTGCCGTTCTTCTTTCGTCATAAACCCCATCTCCTGTCCCATTGTATTCTACTTTCAGAATTCACGCCCTTGTTTCAAGTCTTCCACAAACCTGTCGATACGTTGCATTTCCTCGGGTATACGGATGTTCTGCGGACAATGATGTACACATTGGTTACATCCGATACAATGATCGGCCTGCCGCAAACGCGGTACCGAACGGTCGTATCCTACGAGGAAAGCCCGGCGTGCCTTCCGGTAACTGGCATCCTGAGCCGAAGAAGGCATATTACCTTCGTTGATACATTTGTTGAAATGCAGCAATATTCCCGGAATATCCAGTCCATAAGGACAGGGCATACAGTATTTGCAATCATTACAGGGAATCGTCGGGTAGCGCAGCAGAGCCTGAGCTGTTTCTTCCAAAAATTCCATGTCTGCTTCAGTCAGCGGGTCCAAGGGCGCAAAAGTACGCAGATTATCCTGCAGATGTTCCATATAAGTCATACCGCTCAACACAGTTAACACCCCGGGAAACGATCCGGCAAACCGGAATGCCCATGAAGCCACACTTTCGTCGGGACGCCGCTGCTTAAGCTTGGCAGCTATGTGATCGTGTACATTTGAAAGCCGCCCGCCCAGCAAAGGTTCCATGATAACCGCCGGAATATTCAGTTTGGCAAGTTCACCGTAAAGATATTCGGCATCGGTGTTACGCGTATTAACTTCCTTCGCATGTTTCCAGTCGACGTAATTAAGCTGTATTTGCACGAAGTCCCACTTGTATTTTTCGTGCTGCGACAGCAAATAGTCGAATACCCGTATATCACCGTGGTAGGAAAAACCGAGATTACGGATACGTCCCGCCTCACGTTCGGTCATCAGAAAGTCGAGTATTCCGTTATCGATATAACGCGCCTCCAATTCAGCCATGCCATTTCCCATCCCTACGCCGTGCAGCAACATATAGTCGATATAATCGACCTGCAATTCCCTGAATGAATTGTGATACATTTTCAGGGACTCCTCCCGGGTCCAGGTCGATGGAGCAAAATTCGACAACTTGGTAGCAATGAAAAATTTATCGCGCGGATACCGTTTGAGCGCTATCCCGGTTGCCCGTTCCGACCGTCCTTTGCAATAAGCCGGCGACGTATCGAAATAATTCACACCGTGTCCGATGGCAAAATCCACCAAACGGTTCACCGTTTCCTGATCAATAGGCTCATCTCCCCCGGGAAGAGTAGGCCAGCGCATACAGCCGTACCCCAATAACGATACTTTTTCTCCCGTCTTCGGATTGGTGCGGAAAGTCATCCTATCGACCGGAATATCACCCAAAGCCGAACGATCACCCGAAACCGAATTCTTTCCAGAGTTACAGCCGGTCAACGCAACGGTCGAAACAGCCGCCCCTATGCCAAGACGTTTGAGAAACTCCCGGCGGTCTATTTGATTTTTCTTATTTTTCTCTTCCATTACCTGTAATTTTAAATCACTCTGTGACATTCATGACCTTCGACATAAATAGCACTGAACGGACGTGCCGGACAAAGATTCTCACAGGCACCGCACCCGATACAACGCTCGACATTCACAACCGGTATTTTAGGCGAATCCGGCACATCCGGATCGGATGCGACCATCGTAATGGCCCCGACAGGACAATGACGTGCACAATTTCCACAATCCACACCATCAGTCAGGGATACGCAATTTTCTTTTATCCACACGGCATGTCCAACCTGAATAGCCGATTTATCGGCAGTCGTAATTTTCAGAATAGCTCCTGCGGGACAAACTTCACCACACTTCACACATTCGGGCCGGCAATAGCCCCGCTCATACGAAGCCTCTGGCTGCATCAGCGTTCCCGGTTTACCCGACGGACGCAATACCTGATTGGGACATACCGAAACGCAAAGCTGACAACCCGTGCAATGAGCTGCCATATTACGAAGCCCCTGTGCACCGGGCGGTACAACCGGTGTCGTCCGGTTCGGAATCTTCTTTGCAGTAATAACAGCCAATCCGCCATCCACCTTTTTTTCCTGTGCCCGGACAAGCGATGTCGTGCTGAACAATGCGGCAATAGCAAGAAAACCGCGACGCGAAATTCCATCCGCCTCTATCTCCGCAGTTGTCTGTTTTCTTTTTTTCATGCTGTGGCACAAAGCATAAGAAATCGCACCTCTATGACACTTACCGATGCAATCCATACAAACGACACAACGGCTGTAATCAATCACATGCGTTTTGGTATCAATACACGCCGCTTTACAATTCCGGGCACAAAGAGTACAGCCGTTACACTTCGACTGATCGATTACGGGCCGGAAAAGTGAGAAACGGGCCAAAAAACCCAAGACAGTACCTACGGGACAGATCGTATTACAATACGTACGACCGTTACGCCATGCCAAAACCGCCAGGACAACGAAAGAAACGATAGCGACAACAAGCGTTGCCGTGTTCTTTATCCATACGTCAACCGAATAAAAAGCATAGCTATTGACCCGTTCGGCCATATAAGCCAAACCATTATTTCCCCATTGCCAGAACGGAGCAAACAAATCAGACGCTATTCGTCCGTAAGCACTATAAGGGGCCAGCAAAGCCACCAGTGAGCCGATACCGGCAATCAAGGCAACGACAAAAATTCCCAATACCCCATACCGTAACCACGATAAAGCAGGAGAATAGGTATAACGGTTTTTTTTACGTCTTTTTCCCAACCGACCCCAGATATCCTGCATTACCCCCAACGGACAGATCACTGAACAATATACCCGGCCAAACAGCAAGGTCAGTATCACCAGCACAGCCACTACACCGATATTTACGGCCAGCACGGCAGGTAAAAACTGTACTTTCGCCAACCAGCCGAACCAAACATGTATCGTTCCTGTAAAATCCAGAAAAAGCAACGTAATCAGTAGAAAACAGACAATAGCAAGCGCTATTCTTATTTTTCGTAATACATTCGATTTCATCGTTATATTTTAATGTTTCAATAAATTCTGCTTTTCCAGCCAATTCCGCACGGTCTGCCGGGCCTCGGGCACATCCCGTCCGGCAACTGACAACCCGCGCACCACACGGGCGTTTTTCTCCATTCCGGTGATTGTCTCCACGGAACGCGAAAAGCGGCTGCCGCCGTGAGTACAGAACGGAATCACCGTCTTTCCGCTAAAATCATACTCTTCGAAAAAGGTATAAATCGCCATCGGCATATCATACCACCAGTTGGGATACCCCACAAAAATGACATCATAATCTTTTAAATTTTCAATATGCGTGACCAACCGGGGATGTTCTCCGGCTTCGGCTTCCCGTTTAGCCTCGTCGATCAATTCCTTGTGCGAACCCGGATAATTTCTTTCGGTTTTGATGGCAAACAGGTCTCCACCCGTAGCCTCAGCTATCATTCCGGCGATATACTCCGTGTTGCCGTACACCTTACCGTGGGCGACAACCCGGCTTGCCCCCGACGAAGCATCAACACCGTCCGTTTCAGGCCAGGTGAAATAAGCGACAAGCACCTTACTGTCCGTCGAAGAAGCGGAAGTCTCTTCTGCTTTTAAAGCAGAAGCTTCCACCGTTTCTGCTTTCCCTCCCTTCGGGACACACAACGAGGTTACTGCAGCCAGTCCCGCTATACCGATAATTAAACAAACTTTTTTCATATCTTTGATTTTATTGTTTATTTTCAACAAAAATACCTGTATTCTATCAATATCATGGTATACAAATTACAGATTATTATACCCATATTACAGGTATAAATCCGTATGTAATACGTCTATCGCCCCTCCAATATCTCCCGGTAACGATTCGCCGATCTGTGCAACCGCACCAATCAAAGTTATCAGAACCATAATACCATACAAACCAACCGGAAAACATCCCGGTTAGCGACGAATGCACAAAATCTGTAATTCGGGTAAAATCATCCGTAATCCGTCTACAAAGGAAACGAATCGATCTCCTTATTTTTGCAATACGAAAATCAGAAACTGTTCGGCCGGTTAAAAATTAAAAACAAGAATTACAAAGAATATAATATACAGGGTTTGACTGAAACCAATCCGTTTAATGCTCATGCCATACAAAACAATAATAGTATAAAACAAAACACTTTCGTTTCCTCAATTAAAATAATACATTATGAAAAAGAATATCTTTGAACGCTCACTTGCAGGAGAACCCATCTCTCTGAACGACCCCGAAAATGATAAAATGCAGGAAGCCCTGGAACATGCCCGAATCGTAACGAGCGAACTCAACACCTCTTACCACGAACCGGAGGAAGCTCTGAACCTCATCCGTTTGCTGGGTGCCGAAATCGATAAAACCGCTATGATCCGTCTGCCGTTCTATACCGATTTCGGTAAGTTTATCAGAATAGGTAAACACGTATTCATAAATCAGGCCTGTATTTTCATGGACCGGGGCGGCATTACGATTGAAGAAAATACTAAAATCGGACCGCGTGTAAATCTGATTACGGAAAATCACGGTTTGAAATCTTCCGAAAGGCATATCCTCACTTCCCGTCCTATCTTTATTGGCCGAAACGTATGGATCGGTGCTGCTGCAACCGTTTTACCGGGAGTAACCATCGGAGAAAACTCCGTTGTTGCGGCGGGAGCCGTCGTCAGCCGGGACGTTCCTCCCAATACGGTTGTCGCCGGTGTACCTGCCGAAATAGTAAAAGAGATTCCCGGAGAATAAACGGGAACACTTCAGAAAACTCTGTCCGGCAATTGCCGGTATAAAAGGCTTTTCGAGTCCTTCCAAACGGAATACGGCAGCTTATAATAACAAATGATGTTTTTCCCAAAAAAGACAAATTACACTTATCTTTACACGGCGTATAGGTTTACTGAACAGCTAAAATAAAATTCACCCCATGATTCAAAATTTTACAAGCAAAATAAGGATAAAGAAAAAACGGACTGTTGTTTTAATGTTCTGCACACTTATCGGAACGGCAGTGGATGTAAAAGCCGAAAGCGATACTTCCCGTATTGTCCGTAATCTTACCATGGAAGAAGTAGTCGTAACGGGCACCCGTAATGAGACGGATATCCGTCATCTGCCGATGACGGTTTCTGTCGTAAACCGTTCCCAGATAGAAAAACGTTACGAGCCCTCGTTACTTCCGATACTTACGGAGCAAATCCCGGGACTTTTCACGACCAGCCGGGGCATAATGGGTTACGGAGTATCTACGGGAGCCGCCGGAGGCATAAGCCTGCGCGGCATCGGTGGCAGCCCGACTACCGGATTATTGGTATTGATCGACGGACATCCCCAATACATGGGATTGATGGGACATCCCATTGCCGACGCCTACCAATCGATGCTGGCCGAACGGGTTGAAGTACTGCGCGGTCCGGCCTCCGTACTTTATGGCTCAAATGCGATGGGCGGGGTTATCAATATCGTCACCCGGAAACAACAGCAGGACGGAATAAAAACCGGTGTCAATATAAGTGCCGGTTCGTACGGAACATTACAAAGCGAACTGTCCAACCGCATCAGAAAAGGCCGTTTCAGCAGTGTCGTGACAGGTTCTTACAACCGGACCGACGGACACCGGCCGGATATGGGTTTCGAACAATACGGCGGATACGCCAAAGCGGGATACGACTTTACCTCCCACTGGAAATTGTGGGGCGATGTAAATATTACTCATTTCAACGCTTCCAATCCGGGGACTACCGATGCTCCGTATATTGACAACGACTCGCGCATCACCCGTGGTATGACTTCGTTCGCTTTAGAAAATCATTATGCAAAAACTTCCGGAACATTGAGCTTTTTTTATAACTGGGGACGTCATAAAATAAATGACGGTTATCATCCTGGAGAAGAGCCGCAAAAATCGCATTTCAACTCCAAAGATCAAATGTACGGCATTTCCTGGTACCAGAGCGCGACATTGTTCAGCGGCAATCGCCTGACAACGGGTTTCGATTACCAGCATTTCGGAGGAGAATCATGGAATAAGGTTTTAGCTTCGGGAGAACGTGAACCCGGTGTCGACAAGCAAATGGACGAATTCGCCGGATATGTCGATTTTCGCCAGGATATCGGAAAGCGATTATCGCTGAACGCCGGTGTGCGTATAGATCACCATTCACACGTAGGTACAGAAATTATTCCGCAAGGCGGTCTGGCCGTTCATCTCCCCCGGAACGCAGAACTGAAAGCCATGGCAAGTAAAGGGTTCCGGAACCCGACCATCCGGGAAATGTATATGTTTCCGCCACAAAATCCGGATTTGCGTCCCGAGCGTTTGATGAATTACGAACTCTCGTTCTCGCAGAAACTATTGAAAAATACTTTTTATTACGGTATAAATCTGTATTATATCGACGGAGATAATATGATTACGGTAGACCGTACTTCAGGCAAACCGTTGAATGTAAATACCGGGGAGACCGAAAACTGGGGAGTTGAGATCAATTTTTCCTACCGCCTCCATCCGCAATGGAACCTGTCCGCCAATTACAGTTGGCTGAATATGGAAAATCCGGTGATAGCAGCCCCGGAACACAAGTTATTTGCCGGAGCCGATTTCACCAAAGGCCGCTGGAGCGCATCGACAGGCCTGCAATATGTGAAAAACCTGTATACTGCGGTAACACCAAAGGAAATCACGGAAGATTTCGTACTTTGGAACATCAGGGCAAATTACCGACTGACCCGCCATGCCCATTTGTTCGTCAAAGGTGAAAACCTGCTGGCCCAACATTACGAAGTCAACGCCGGCTTTCCCATGCCCAAAGCAACATTCATGGGTGGCATAAATATTAATTTTTAATCACCGGATAAAGTAAAAAGATTATCCGTACATTTGACGACCGGATCATTTACGAATAGCCCAAAAACGGAACAGTTTACGAAATTACCGGATCAATTGCAAAATAAGAATCCTGATGCCAACGAATGCCATTGCCTCAAAATCTGTCATGTGGAACCTGTGGCACGGTTGCCACAAGGTAAGTCCCGGTTGCCAGCATTGCTACGTTTATCGTGGCGATGCCAAACGAGACGTAAACAGTTCGGTGGTAACACAAACGAAAAATTTCGATCTGCCCATACGAAAAAAACGCAACGGAGAGTACAAAATCCCTCCCGGGACACTCGTATATACCTGTTTTACCTCCGATTTTTTCGTCGAAGATGCCGATGTGTGGCGTTCCCAAGCCTGGGAAATGATACGACTGCGCAATGATCTCAATTTCTTGATGATTACCAAACGGATAGACCGCTTTTCCCGTTGTCTGCCTGCAGACTGGGGAGACGGATACGACAATGTCACCATTTGCTGTACAATCGAAAACCAAGCCTGTGCCGATTACCGTCTGCCAATCTACCAGACCGCCCCCATCAGGCATAAAATCATCATCTGCGAACCGCTTCTGGAACGGATCGACCTGCACCCTTACCGCATCGGCGAATGGATCGAACAGGTCGTTGCAGGCGGCGAATCCGGCTATAACTCCCGTCCCTGTGATTTCGACTGGGTAATGGAACTCCGGAACATCTGCATAAAAAACAACATCCCTTTCTGGTTCAAACAAACCGGGGCAAAATTCATCAAAGACGGCCAACTCTACCACATCAAGCGCCAATTTCAACACTCCCAAGCCCGCAAAGCCGGTATCAACTTCGAACACCACCCCCAAACCTTACAGTAAAAAGCACCCGGGGGACGGGGAAAATGTGCTACTTGAAGACAGAGTAATTTTGCAACATAGTTTATTAATATACAGTAACATGAGCTTTTGCATTAATCAAATAACTAACAATAAGAAACAATACATCGACCTGCTGTTGCTTGCCGACGAACAGGAATCTATGATAGATCGTTATCTGGAACGGGGCGATATGTTTGCACTTGAGGATAATGGTATTAAAGCGGTTTGTGTGGTTACGGATGAGAAGGATGGTGTTTGTGAACTCAAGAATATTGCAGTTACCTCCGAATTCCAAAGGCAGGGATACGGCAAGAAGTTGATAAATCACCTTCTTGTCCACTATGCGGGAAAATATACCCAAATGTTGGTCGGAACAGGTGATGTGCCGAGCACAATCGGATTCTACAACAGTTGTGGGTTTAAGTACTCCCATCGGATCGAAAATTTTTTCACCGACAATTACGACCATCCGATACTTGAGGATGGTGTGTTACTTAAAGATATGATTTATCTGAAACGAAGGATATGATTATGCAAGATATTGTAAACGGACGCTGCGGTTGGTGCGGAACCGACGAGCTTTATGTGAAATACCACGACGAAGAATGGGGACGATTAGTTACCGATGATAAAACGCTTTTTGAATTTCTTGTACTGGAAAGTGCCCAAGCCGGACTGAGTTGGATCACTATTCTCAGAAAAAGAGAAGGCTACCGCAAAGCATTTTGCGACTTTGATGCCGAGAAGGTGGCACAAATGACCGACGAAGATGTGGAACGGTTGATGCAATTCGACGGCATTGTAAAAAACCGCCTGAAAATCAAGGCAACCATTACCAACGCAAGGCTGTTCCTCGCAGTGCAGAAAGAATTCGGCAATTTTTATGATTACACGCTCTCTTTCTTTCCCGACAGGAAACCGATAGTCAATACTTTTAGCTCATTGAACAAGATCCCGGTATCTTCTCCCGAATCGGACGCGATGAGCAAGGATATGAAAAAGCGTGGATTCAAATTCTTCGGCTCGACGATTTGTTATGCACATTTACAGGCCGCAGGGTTTATTAACGATCACCTGACCGATTGTATTTGCCGAAAGAAATAATCTTGCAATACAACTTGTTGTTTGTTAGCGAATTATTTTGCAAACTGAGAAATATACGCTATCTTTGTAGCGATGACAAAAACATTCTATTGGGATATTGTTTAATAAGCAGTCTGTGTTTTGACACGGATTGTTCTTTTGTTTGCATTCGGATACTCTTCCGATAGCAGTTTCCTATTATAATAATTCAAGTTTAATTTGTGCACAGTAAGCAGGTATTGTTATGCTTTTGCCTGTGCGCAAAACACATTAAAACAATGAGTAACGAAAATAAAACAATCAGCCAATTCGAATTGAATCTAATCTGCGAATATTTTTCCAATCTCGAACGACAAGGGCCAGGTAGTCCCGAAGCAACACTTAAAGCATTGAGTTTTATCGATAATCTGACCGAAAATTCCCGCATTGCCGATATTGGTTGCGGAACGGGAGGTCAGACAATGGTGCTGGCTCAAAATATTCCGGGCCATATTACAGGACTCGATCTGTTTCCCGATTTTATCACCCTTTTCAACCGCAATGCCGGAAGGCTCAGTCTGCAAGAACGGGTAAAAGGCATTGTCAGGTCGATGGAAGAAGCTCTTCCCTTCAAGAAAGAATCATTGGACCTCATCTGGTCGGAAGGAGCTATCTGTAATATCGGTTTCGAGCAGGGGTTGCGTCAGTGGTGTGAATACCTCAAACAAGGAGGCTACATTGCCGTTACCGAACCATCGTGGTTTACCGGCGAACGTCCTTCTGAGATTGACAATTTCTGGATGGCGGCAGAACCCGGCATAGATACGATTCCCCGAAAGGTTTCTCAAATGCAGAGAGCCGGATACGTTCCGGTGGCAACCTTTATTCTACCCGAAAACTGCTGGACGGAACACTATTTTGCTCCGCAAGCCGCAGTGCGCGAGAAAATTTTAAAAAAGTACGCAGGTAATCAGGCGGTTGCAGACTTCATTGCTTTCAGCCGACAGGAAGAAGAGCTATACCGCAAATATAAAGCCTTTTACGGATATGTTTTCTATATCGGCAAGAAGATTTAGAGTTACCGGATAACCAATTTCGCTCCCTGTTTTTTACAAAGAGACGGGGAGCGTTTTTTATTGATTATTCGTTCATAATCAGATTATTCCGTATATTTTATGGTTCGTTTCGTCAAAATTTTGAAGCGGCCGTCTACTTGAGTTTTGCTTTCTGTCCAGTTACCACGGTCATCATAACCGGAATAAGAATTAGTATATACCGTGGTATCACCATCCTCAATATGTATCTCTTCTATTACATGGTCATAAGAGTCATATTTATACATACGAAGCACACTGAAGGTATTTGAACTGTCTTTCGTCACGCTCTTGAATTCATCACTCACACTCAATAATTTCCATTTTGTAATGTTGTTATTCTTGTCGGCCCATGCCTCTTTTTTTTCGTATCCCCACTCCCCCTTCCCGGAATAACAACGATATTTTCCCGAAGTTCTGACTTGTTCTTCCCAAATCTCGCTGCCATTATCTATTTTGTATTTCACGGTGTTGTTGTTCCGGGAAACAAATTCATAAACAAGAGCGGCATAAGTTCCATCTGACTGGCGTGTCCGGGAACTACTCCACAAAAGCGTATCGCCACTATATAGATACTCTTCTATCTGGAAAGGAACAGAATCCATTCCCAAATACTCATATTGGCTCGTGATATTTCCCCAATCATCAAAACCGATGATTGTGATATGACCGATTTTGTCCGGGGTTCTCAGGGTGTCATAAGAGTACTTGAAACGATATACCGTATCCCGCAAACTCGTGACCTTTCCTTTCAGACCCATATACTTCCGGGGTGTATAGTTTTCACTACACGTTGTTAACATTAAAAGCAATATCCATCCGGAAAGGATAACTATTGTCGTTCTCATATTTTTTCTGTTCCAGGTAATTTTTAATTTCGGGATTCGCTTGGCGGCAATGGGAAAGCGCAGATATAAAACCTGCTTATTTTAATCTCATCCCTATTGTTTACATATTTCAAATTGGTACCATTGCGTTACTTTGTATTAGAGTGTATCTCCGAATGATTCGTAAACCTACTTTCAAAAAACCTGAAATGAAATCATCCTTTCAATAGCCAATCGGTGATAGCGAAATCTTGCCGATTTTCCGGTTTACACATTTGAATCAGTGCAATTATGAATATTAAATCATCGAATATTGCCAAATATTACTTTTTACAAAGATAATCAACATTGTCAGCAAAAACTTATCATACAGGATGCAATTTATATTATGAATTGTTTTAAATCAATATTCTTAATTTAAACAAATTTATCTCACTTCTTTTCAACTGTTTCAATATAATTAATCAATCTCTAAAGTCGGTTGATTTTCTTCTGCAAGAGTACAAGGATTTCGAGTGACCCGAAATATTTTAAGTACGCTGAAAACAAGGAATGTAAAAAGAGAAAAATTACGGTAATTTTCTTTTTTTCTCTGATAAACATCTTTTATATGGAGAAAATAAATAAGGCAATGCTTTGAAGAAATTTACTCTTTTTGTGGAATCCAAAGAAAGAAATTTTTCCAAATTCACAGGGCTTAGCATTAACGTTTCAGCCCCGGGATATACCTTTGTGTTAAAACCATTTGTTACTATTCCTTTTCTGGTGTTCTTATGATTAGTAAGCAGTGATAGCTTCTTTTTATTCGCGGTCTTTCCGGCTCACTATCTGATCTAAGGAGTAAATTAAAATACATACGTAGCGGAATTTTAAATTCGGGCAGGCTGACCGATACAGACACAACGAAAGAAGGGAAATAAAATTCTAAAAAGAAATTCAACATATTATTTTGCTATATAAAATATTGTTCGTTATTTTGCGAACAACAAATAAGAATAGACATGGAAAACAAAGAATATACAACGAAGCAAGAACAAATAGCCCGCTTTGCAAAAGCGATGGGACATCCGGCACGAATTGCAATACTTAACTTTTTGGCCAAACAAGATTGTTGTTTTTTCGGCGATATACACGAAGTATTGCCTATTTCCAAAGCAACGGTATCGCAACATTTGAAAGAGTTGAAAGACGCAGGCCTGATACAAGGAGAGATAGAAACACCGAAAGTGAAATATTGCATCAATCGTGAAAATTGGAAAATTGCCTCTATACTTTTTGCCGAGTTTTTCGGGCAATGTGTATGCAAGAAAGAAAGTTGTTGCGAATAGCGGCAATTTTTTTAGTTCGAATGTTCGTAGTTTGCCGAAATACAAACATCTAAAATACAATGAAAAAGGCAATCTATTTATCAATGAGCAGAACATTATTTTGATGAATTGATAACCCAAATAACAAAAACCCATTAAATCAAGTGAAATGAAAAATGTAATTTTATTGATGGCCATGTACCTCGGACTGTTTGCATGTGGCAATGGTAATGCAAAAGGAAATAAAGCAACAGAAGAGCAATCTAAAAAAGACCGTGTGGAAATATTGTATTTTCACGGCAAACAACGGTGTGCCACTTGCATGGCGATAGAAAAGCATGCCAAAGAAGCGATCGAAATGACATTTGCCGATGAATTGAAAAACGGAACGGTAGTTTTCAAATCAATCGACATTTCAAAAGCAGAGAATGAAAAGATTGCCGAAAAATACGAGGTTACCTGGTCGTCTTTGTTCGTCAGCAAATGGAAAGACGGCAAAGAGAGTTACGAGAATCTGACCGAGTACGCTTTTGCCAATGCCCGAACTACTCCCGACGCATTTAAAAGCAAAGTAATCGAGCAAGTCAGAGCCTTACTGAAATAGAGCTATGGAGTGGTTACAGACATTATTGGATAGCAGCACAACACCTGCATTGACGGCTTTTCTGCTGGGACTGCTGACGGCGGTTTCTCCGTGTCCGCTGGCAACGAATATCGCCGCAATCGGATTTATCGGTAAAGACATTGAAAATCGCCGCCGGATTTTCCTGAACGGCTTGCTGTACACGCTCGGTCGTGTGCTCGCTTACACGGTGTTGGGTATCGTATTGATACTGATACTCAAAGAGGGTTCCAGCTTATTCGGTATTCAAAAGTTCATCGGGAAATACGGAGAGCTTATTCTCGGACCGGCATTGTTGATTATCGGTTTATTCATGCTGGCCGGCAGCAAACTCAAACTGCCCTCTTTCGGTTTCAAAGGCAACGGCGAGGGCCTGGCACGCAAAGGAAACTGGGGTGCGCTCCTGCTCGGAGTGTTGTTCGCAATGGCATTCTGCCCCACAAGCGGAGTTTTCTACTTCGGAATGCTGATCCCGATGTCGGCCACGGCGACCGCAGGGTATCTTCTCCCCGTGCTTTTCGCCGTGGCTACCGCACTGCCTGTTTTGGCCGTCGCTTGGATTCTGGCATTCAGCGTACAACATATCAGCAATTTTTACGGTAAGATGCAGATCATTCAAAAATGGCTGAATTGGATCGTAGGAGGTCTGTTCGTAATTATCGGTATGTATTATTGTGTAATGATGTATTTATAAAAAATAGAAATATGGAAATCAGAGTTTTGGGAACAGGTTGCGCCAAATGCAAGACAACCTATCAGGCAATCGAAAAAGTAATCAACGAGAATAATCTCGATGTGAAACTTATGAAAGTAGAGGATATTGTGGAGATCCTCAATTCCGGCGTGATGGCTACTCCGGCTGTCATGGTGGACGGTGTGATTAAAATCAAAGGGTACGTCCCCTCCGAAAGCGAAATAAAACAGCTACTCGGCATTTAACAATGTGGCTATGGATACGAAAAAAGAACTGAAAATCCTCTTGTGGGTTGTCATCGTCTTTGCAGCCGTGTTCTTCATGCCGCTCGGTAGTGAGCGGTTTATGACAGCCGTGGATGCCACACTCGACCTTACAAAATGGTATGCGCAGGAACATGTCGTATTGTGTCTGCTGCCTGCCTTCTTCATTGCTGGTGTAATTGCCGTATTCGTCAGTCAGGGTTCGGTACTCAAATATTTCGGTGCGAATGCGAAAAAGTGGCTCTCCTACACGGTGGCTGCCGTTTCGGGAGGTATTCTTGCCGTATGTTCGTGTACGATTCTGCCTCTCTTTACAAGCATCTATAAACGGGGGGCAGGCTTGGGGCCAGCTATTGCATTCCTCTATTCCGGTCCGGCAATCAGTATTCTGTCTATTATTCTGACCGCCCGGATTCTAGGTATGGAGATGGGTATTGCCCGTATAATCGGTGCCGTGCTTTTTTCCGTCGTTATCGGATTGCTGATGTCTTTTATTTTCCGCAAGGAAGAAAAAGCCAAGAAAGAGGAGCAGATGAACATCGTTCCACCCCCCGAAAAACGACCGATGTGGCAAACCTCCTTCCACTTTTTTACATTGGTGCTTATTCTCGTATTTACAAATTGGGGGGCACCTGCCGCATCCGATACAGGACTATGGTATACTATCTTTGCTTATAAGTGGTATATCACCGGAACGTTATCGCTTCTGTTGTGCTGGTCGCTAATCAGGATATTGAAATTGTGTACCCTGTGGGTGTTGCTCGGAGCTATGGTGACGGCCGTTTCCATAATTCCCGCCAGCCTGTTCATCGACAATACCAAATTGGTTCCGCTCGTGCCGATGATAGTGGCTATCACCGCACTCTCCATAATCCTGCTTTTCGACAAACGGAACGAAGAAAATCGAGAATGGGTTTTCTCTTCCTGGGGTTTTGCCAAACAGATATTACCGTTGTTGGCTATCGGCGTGGTTACGGCGGGTTTCCTTTTAGGTTCTACGCATGACAGTACGGCTATCGCAGGTATTATCCCGAATAGCTGGATCGAATGGGCGGTCGGCGGAAATTCGCTGCTATCCAACTTTTTCGCAAGTTTTACGGGGGCATTCATGTACTTCGCCACCCTGACTGAAGTACCTATCATTCAGGGATTACTAGCTTCCGGCATGGGTAAAGGCCCTGCTTTGGCTTTGTTGTTAGCCGGACCATCACTCTCTCTGCCGAATATGCTGGTTATTCGTGGTGTGTTAGGAACAAAGAAAACCGTCGTTTATGTGGCACTCGTCATCTTAATGGCAACGATTTCGGGGTTTGTATTTGGAAATATCTTTTAGGATACAATGAAAAGGACATTCTCCTTAACCATAGGTCTGTTGCTTGATATTTAAATTTGTTCCGCTCAAAAGGCGGAACAAACTTTCCAGATTACAGGGAAATCCATATCATTATTAGTTACTTCTTGTGAGGTTTCAGAGAATAGTCCGAACATCCTCATGTTTAACAATACATTCATAAGCATAATTTTAATGGTAAGTATTATATAGAAAGACTTAACGTCTGATTTCATGCTTTTATATTACCAATAAATATCCATTATGCCAGAAAATACTAAAATCAATCAACGAATATGAATCTAAACTAAATGAGCTTCTTTCTTTAGAAAAGAATGAAGTGATTTGATAGAACTAAACACATATCCTTGATTTTCCTTTTCTAATTTCTTCATTTTTGAGAGTGAGGCTATCCATGCAGCAGATAAGCATTGTATTCCAACTTTACTACAAGCGGTAATATCGGAAAATTCATCTCCAACATATACCATTTCTGCTGGTTGGATATTATATTTTGACATTAGTTCCGTCATTGATTCCGCTTTTGTGTTTCTATCTGGCGATCCGATTGAAATACTATCAAAAAGAGCTTCCATTTCAAAATGGTGAAGTGTAATATCACAACTCCTTTGACCTTTACCTGTTATTAAAGATACAATAATTGAGTTCTTCTTCAACTCTGTTATCAATTCTCTTATCCCCACAAATGGTTGAATGTAGACTGTGTGCATTTCTTTGTATATCACATAAAAATCAATCAGAGCTTTTTCCCAATCTTCTGAAACGACCTCTTTAATCATTCCCTCTTCATTAAGTCCGAATGTTTTCACAATATCATCTTCTGACAATATTTTTGATGCATAGGGAGATACTGCCTGCTTAAAGGCTTCGATACACATTGGGATTGTATCGGCAATTGTACCATCCAAATCAAAAGCGACCAATTTTATCATAGTTTTTTAGTTTGATTGATTTGACGTATCACTTTACATGGATTTCCAACAGCTAAACTATTTGCCGGAATATCTTTTGTAACAACACTACCTGCTCCAATTACACTACCGTACCCAATTGTTATTCCGGGAAGGATTATTACACCTCCACCAATCCAGCATCCATCCTCAATTGTAATAGGCAAAGCGTAAGTGCGACGAACTCGTTTTATTCCATCTTCTGTTTCAACAGGCGCTAGCCGTTCATCTAAATCAATAGGGTGAGTTGCTGTATAAAGCTGAACATTTGGAGCAATAAGAACATTGCTTCCGATAGTGATTTTATTACAATCCACAAAGGTACAACCGGTATTTACAGTAACATTATCTCCTATATGTACATTGCAACCATAATCACAGATAAACGGGCTGGCAACCGAAACTTTCATTCCGATACTACCTAGCATCTTTTTTAGCAAGCTGTGTTTTTCTTCTTTATCCTCATAAGGTAATGAATTATATTTCATCAATAACTTATGTGTTCGGGTTTTTAAATCCAAGAAAACTTGGTTGTGGCAATCATACCATTCACCAGCCAGACATTTTTCCATTTCTGTTTTCATAATTGTTGCGTTTATAAGATTGAAACTATTTCGGTAATATCTTTTCTCTTAGATGATTTTTCGGGTGGTTGTTTTACATAACCTAATGAAATAATTGCCACAGGGTACATATTGGGTGATAAATGAAGATTATCCTTTAGTATATCAGGATCGAAATTACATACCCAGCAGCTACCTAATCCTTGTTCTGCTGCGGCTAAACAAATATGTTCAGTCGCTATTGCTGCATCAATATCCGAATGGTTCTTATTGTCTGATTTTCTCACCCAAGAAATTGAACTGTCAGCACAAACTACAATATAGAGTGGAGCTTCGATAAACCACTCACGTGGATAAGATTGTTGAATCAGTCGTTTTTGTTTATCACTTTTTACGATAAAGAAGTGCCAAGGTTGATAGTTTACAGCAGAAGGAGCAAAACGGGCACATTCCAAAATGTAGTCGAGTTTTTCTTGCTCAATCATATCAGAAGAATAGTTTCTTGCTGAATAACGTTGTTTTGATAGTTCTAAAAAGTTCATAAGTAATCTAATTTTGATTTATGGCAAAGTTATACCTATTTTATTTCAAATATTGGTATATATTTTCGCTATATTGGTATAATTCCGCTTTATGTGTTATATTTGAGGTATGAAAAAAGAAAATCTTCATCAACCATTTGAGATCAGCTTTAACGAGCATAATGAATCGTTATTGACTGAGCATGAACATACTTTTTTTGAACTAGTCTACATCTTAACAGGAACAGGTATTCAATGGATTAACAATAATATGTTCCCATATCATGATGGACACTTGTTCTTGATAACTCCAAATGATTCTCATTCCTTTGAGATTCATACAACTACAAAATTCATTAACATCAAGTTTAATGACATCTATATACATTCAGCCATATTTGGTTCAGAGAATATCCAGAGATTAGAATTTATTTTGCAACATGCAAATCATCAACCGGGTTGCATCCTTAGAAATAAGGTGGATAAGTTATTAGTGAAACCAATGATTGAAGCAATTATTCGGGAGTATGTAAATAGGAATCTGTATAGTAAAGAGATTATCACGCAGTTGATAAATACTATAATTATTGTTGTGGCAAGAAATATAGCTATGTTTTTACCTCAACAAGTCGATGAATGTTCAGATGATAAGTCTCTCGATATTCTTCAATATATTCAAGCAAATATCTATCAAACAGGTAAAATTAAAGCAAAAGAAATCAGTCAGCATTTTGGTATATCTGAAAGTTACTTGGGACGTTATATAAAAAAGCATACCAACGAAACAATGCAGCAATACATATTAAACTATAAACTAAAATTGGTCGAAAGCAGATTGTTACATAGTCAAATGAGAATAAATGAGATTGCCGAAGAACTAGGATTTACTGATGAAAGCCATTTGAGTAAATTCTTTAAGAAAAACAAAGGATGTAGTCCTTCAAGTTTCAGAAAAAGTAATAAGGCAATATGATGCGTATCTATTCTTAATCTAATATGTTTCAGCGATAACATATATACTATTTCCTCTAACATAAATAAAATTAAACGGTTACGGGTGCATAGATAACGACCGTAGGTTACATGCGTTAATTCTCCCGCTTCCACTTCCTTTCTCCGAGATTCTATATATGTATCGAAATAATCTAATAAAGTTATTCCGATTTCTTCCAATTCCTTACGTTCCCGTTCTTCTTCAACTTTTCTCTGTTCCTCTTCCTCTTTTACCTTTTTTATTGCTTCCTCCTTTGCTATCTTTTCGGGTGTTTTGCTAAGTTCGACATAAGCATCCCGGACAGTAACAGCAGATACGAAACCGTCTTTTAATAATAAGTTGACTTTTAAGTTTTCTATAATCTCTCTTATCTTTATCAACGAAATATTTATCCTTTGCGCTTCCGGGCTGTGTCCTTTAGCTTGGTTACATTTGGCATCCCATATTTTTTCAGATATACGTAAGCCGGTACTGAATTTCCTCCGATCTCCGTTAATAACGATATTTCCGTGAATTGATCTTTTACCTTCCGTATCGAGCATTTGACGGTTAATAAAAAATGTAACTCCGTTGTCTGTGCTTTTTCCCATAAGTTTACATTTAAAGGTTACAAAAATACGTTTACATCCTGATTTTTTGATGTTTTAACCCTTAGACAATGTGGGAGTTATGCAGTCATATGGTCTTTTCCCGTCCACGCCATTTTAGGCAAAAAAGGCGAAAAGTACGTGGACGGATAGTGGACGGATAAGTGACCTTTTTAGGCTTAAATTGTCAATATGAAAAGACCGCGACGGCTTGACAAAAGACACAAAAAAACCTGTAATGTCTTAATATTACAGGTTTTACAATAAGTATTGACCGACTTTGACACGGTTTTTGTGATCCGCCTGGGGTTTTATACCCAGTGGTATATCTTACATTTTCAATAAGTTACAAAAATGGTTTTGCAAACCCCACCTATTTCGCAGCAGATAGATTTCTGTTGGTTGCTGCCGTTTACATCATTTGATAATCAAAAGTAGAAAGATTTACTTGAATATGCAAGTTAATTGTTGTCAGATTGCCAAAGTAGATCATTTTCCCAATTAACCGGAAATCCCATGGCTTTTACATCAATGTTCGGATATTCTGCAAGCAATTTCTTAAACCTGACAATGAAAGAGTGTTTCGGATTGACTGTGTTTAACATATAGATAACCATACAAAGAATAAAGTATGTTCTCTTATTACTAACTGTCTTATCCTGTATAAATTGTTTTTTAGGAGATCGGGGCATTAAAGGACGTATACTCAACACCCTATTCCATAACCGACAATGATGGGCACAGATATTGCGCAGATATACAATACTATGAAGCCATGATTCCAATACCGTATCAGGTAAACCAAAGTAATTTGCGATTTCTCTTTTTGTCTTTCCCGGCTTCAAATTGCTATATAAAATAGAGAGCGAACCGAAAGAGGTTATTTCCATCGTCATCCAACTTGGAGGAAATGGATTTGAATATTTATTCTTAAATGCTGTAACAAACTCTTCATCACTACGGTTATATTCCTCGGCAATTTTTATTAAAGCTTTAGCATGTTTTGTAGGGCTTGTAAAAAGTGCCGCATTCGTAAACCAATAACCGTCATATCGTTGAGATAGAATATACACAATCTGTGTTCTTACAGCAACTTCTATTTTTTCTAATTCTGTTATAATCAGTTTACGAAGTTTACTATCAAATTTATAGATGGCAAATACAGTATCGAAAGTTGCCCCAGGTTTAAAAACATGATTTTCTTTATCTTCCAAAAGCGGATACCAATATCCACTCAATCTGTAATAACTTACGTTTTGCAGGATATGAACTGCCTTATCTTCATTCTCAACTGACATTCCCCTATCTTTTAATAGATCGACCTGTTCTTCAAATGAAATCAACTGTTTAGTATACGGAATCGTACTCATAGCACTAAAAATAAAAAGCTTACCCTAAGCGCGCTGTTCTAACGGGAAGCGGGGTAAGCATGTTAATACAAAGATAATAATTATTTTATAAACATCCTATTGTTTCATTAAATCTTCTTTGAACTCTTGATAAATTTTAGACTTTAGATTATCCATAACATCCAACAGTTGTTTCTTCAATTTATTTTTAAATGGTATTGTTCCGTGGTTAAACCGATACAATAAAGACTGCTCACTAGCTTTTGGGCCTCTTCTTCCTGATCTTTCAACACGCCTAGTAACATCGGGTAAAAATTACTCTTACGACTACGAGGGACCCGTAATTCGAATACCTTACCTCCATGACATACCCGACGGCCTCGGAAACTGTTACTCACATCAGATAAAGCTTCATTATGAAGACTTCGTTTCCGAGAGCATTAAACTCTCTAAACCTTGTTTGACTAAACCCGGAAGACCGGATTCTCTATTTGTGATTTCGGAAATTATTTCCGTAATTTGTTCGTGTGTAAATTCTATAATAATTCATTTTTGATGTGCAATTACAAAAATAATTAAACTTGAGATTTACACACTTTTTGGGACACTATCGACACTATCCCTATTTCACCAGATTTTCCTACCGGAATCTGCTGTTTTTTGAGGGTTTGCCTGAAAACAAAAGCTCCCGAAATTCGTTGAATTTCAGGAGCTTGCTTCGTTTTTTCATCTTGAAAAGTGATCCGCCTGGGATTCGAACCCAGGACCCCAACATTAAAAGTGTTGTGCTCTACCTACTGAGCTAGCGAATCAGTCTATTTGCCTAATTGCGGGTGCAAATTTAGACAGATTTCCGAAGAATGCAAATAATACGTTCGTTTTTTATAAGATATTTTATGAGGATAAATTACAATTTACTCATAATCTGAATCCTATATCCAACCATTTTTTACGGTTTTGCTAATGAAAGTGTTTGCTCTTTCCTGAAAATGTCGTAACTTATATTCCGAAACTTTTAAATTCCGGTGTGATGTTACTTTATTACTATGAAAAAAAGGGGTTACTGGTGTTGTTGCTGCTTATCGTCGCTTTTATCATCATTCCCCGCCAGATCAAACACAAAAAAACGGATGCCTTTTTGCTTCAAACTCCCCATTCGATAGCAGATTCTATCCGGATGACCTTCCCTGCAGAGCAAGAACCGATTGAACTGAATAGTGCCGATAGCACAACGTTGGTAGAAATCCGGGGTATCGGCCCTTATTACGCCGCCAAAATCATCCGCTACCGGGAACGGCTCGGCGGATATTACCGGACCGAACAATTGAAAGAGCTCCGGATGACCTACTTTAATGTCGATTCCTCTGCACACCTGTTTACCGTAAATCCCGGGCTTATCCGTAAAAAGGACTTAAATACACTGACATTCAAAGAAGTATTGAGACATCCGTATCTCGAATACGAAGATGTCAAGCTTATTTTCAATGCCAAAAACAAATACAAAAAAATAAGTATGGACACTTTGGAAAAAAGAAAAATACTACCCGTGTATAAACTAAAAAAAATAAAACCTTATTTCATGTAATTTCTTATCTTTGTCCGAAGTCCGTATAAAACGTATTGAAAATCTTCAACGCTATGAAAAAAATCCTTATTATTTTCTCTGTCATCATCGGTATTTTTATTGTATTTTTATTACTGCTTCCCCTTTTCTTGCAAGGCAATATTTCAGAAATTATAGAAAAACAATCGGCAAAATACCTGAATGCAGAATTGCAAATCGAGGACATGCGTTTGAGTATGTTCAAAAGCTTTCCCGATTTGAATGTCCGGGTAAAAAATATCGTTCTATGCGGCAAAGGGGAATTTGAAGGCGATACGGTAGCGGCCATCAATACGTTCAATGCTTCTGTAAATGTAATGTCGCTCATAAAAGGCGAAGAAATTATCGTTAAAAAGATATACCTGAAAGATGCCCGGCTGAATCCGGAAATCGGGACATCCGGACAAAACAACTGGGACATTCTGATCCGTAAGACCACCGACACAACCGGTATAAAGAAAGCAGAATCTCCCAAAGAAAAGAAAGGCAAAAACGAAATACTTCATTTCAACGACATTCAAATCGAAAACCTTTCACTGAATTACACCGATATTCCGGGCGCGATACAAACGACTGTCGGACAATTGAATCTCAACCTGTCCGGAAATTTGAGTGCTGCCGAAACAATTTTAAAAATCGATTTACAAGTCAAGGATATTTTCTTCCGGCAGCAAAATACGGTATGGATCAGTCATTCCGATTTGCAATGGCAGGCTGAATTGGCTGCCGCATTGCAAGAACGGTCTTTCGACATCCAAAAGAATACGCTTGTTCTCAATGACCTCCGTCTGGATTTAAACGGTAAGGTAGCCCAGGCCGGAGACAAAACTCTGCTCGACTTACGTTTGAATACGCCGGACACCCGTTTTGAAAGCTTATTGGCGTTACTTCCCAAGACATATAAAGAGCAATTGTCAAAACTACAGACCAGCGGCAATTTCACCTTCGAACTGACCGCCAAAGGTGAATATTATAAAGATCATCTCCCGGCATTCGATCTGCATTTCAATATCGACAATGCCCGTGCCAAATATGAAGACTTACCGGAAGCGATAGAAAACATCAATATGGCACTGAATGTAAAAAATCCGGGAGGTCCTTCCGACTCTACGGATATCGATCTCCAAAAACTTTCTTTCACCCTCGGAGGCAATCCGTTTGACGTCCACCTGCAAATATCCGAATTAAACGATCCTCTGCTCAATGGAGGAGCGAAAGGCAGTATCGATTTCAACGATCTCAAAAAGGTTTTACCGCTACAAGGCGTAACCCTGGAAGGCTCGCTTCAGACCAGTCTGACCTTCCAAGGCCGGTATAAATACATCGAGCAAAAGCAATACGAAAAATTTACGGCCAAAGGAGATATACAAGTCAAAGATATATTTTATGCAAATACCGATTTCCCGAAAGGAATACATATTCCGACAGGAACGCTCCGGGTAACCCCGGCTGAATTGCACATCACCGATTTACAAGCCAAGGTTAACTCTTCGGACCTGAAACTCAAAGGTTATGTTTCAGGCTACCTCCCCTATATCTTAAAAAAAGAAACATTAAAAGGGAATTTCACCCTGTCTTCCGACCGCCTGGATCTGAATGAGTTTATAACCCCCAATACGCCGGTAAAAGACACGACGAATACCCAAGCGAAAGGAGATGTCAAAAATGAGGCCCCGATTATTCCGGCGAATCTGCAGTTGCAAATCAATACCGACATAAATACCATACTTTTCGATAAGCTGAAAATCAGTAAAGTCAGAGGAAAAGTAAGTCTGGCCAATGCTTCTGCCATACTCGACAGATTGAGTATGAATCTGCTGGAAGGGAATATGGAAGTAAGCGGAAAATACACAACCGAAAAATACAGTTTTCCTCATTTCGACCTGCGGTTGAATGTCTCGGATCTCGACATACATTCTGCTTCCGAATCCTTTTCATTTGTCCGGAATAATTTGCCGATAACCATGAACTGTGAAGGAAAAATATCTTCCGTTCTCAACTTGTCTTCGGATTTGAGTATGGATATGTCCGTGCGTACCAATACCTTGAACGGATCGGGCTATATCGATTCCAAAGGTATTCTGATCAATGAGAATCCGGCTATGCTTAAGCTGGCCTCTGTGGTGAAAAATGACGAATTGAGCCGCTTATCCATCAGTTCTTTGAAAGTCGATTTTAAAATCGACCAGGGGAATATTACCATCGCGCCTTTCACGACCCGTTTAGCCGGTAACCCGGCCACGATTTGGGGTAGCCAAACAGTAGACGGGAAAATCGACTATACGATTTCCATGAATATCGACCGCAAATTTTTCGGCCAAGATATTGAAAATTTATTACGTTCGATACCGGGTTCCAAAAACATACAGAATCTGGATATAGACGCCAAAATCACAGGTACCTTAAACCGGCCACAGGTGCAACCCGATTTGTCGAAAGCCATCAACAAAGTAAGAAAAGCAGCTGAAAAAGATCTGAAAAATAAAGCTCTGAAAGGCTTGGAGAAATTATTTAAATAGTATCGAAACCCGGGCGCAGGAACGTCCGGGCATAAGGAAACTGATAATCGACTTCTTTTTCCAATTGCTCCAATACGACCTTGATGTGTTGAATGTCAACTGCCAGGGGATGACAATATTTTTCAAGCACATTCCAGGCATCTACCGAGCGTATCACACAAATCAGGGCCACTTTAGCCGAACCGTTATATTCTTTCCCGGGCATTGCTTCAGCCACGGCATTGTCTTTCCGAAGGCAATCGAACAAAGCTTCCCGTATCTTCGGCTGGATCGTATCCAAATACCAATTGATAACCTCCAACGCTTCCTCCGTAATTTTCACTTCCTCGCTTCCTTCCTTCCAATCCTGCTCGTCCAGGAAACCGAAGATTTCATCCAGACATTCTTCTGCCAACACCTCATATAACTGGCAAATGTTGACAATATCGAAGGTCTCTATATAACTGTATTCATCTTCATCATCGCTGATCTCCGTCCCGAATTTATGCCACAAGCCTTCTTCTCTCAGCGGTTCCGCCAAATAAATATCCTCAATACCAACGCCCCGTTCTTTAGCTATATCTTGTACGACATCATAAGCCGAACGACATATATATTCCCAATAATTCCAAAAACTATCCCTCAAATGCATTACATTCCGTTCCGAATCCTCCCCCTCCCTTTCCTTGAATTTTTTTTCCATCGTATAACTGAGGCAATTCGCCTTATAACTGCATTTCTCACACCAACGATCGCAAAAATTATAAATTCCAGGAATAAAGCCGGAAACCGGATGATTATGTAATTTTTTTTTGGGCACAGTATATAAGATTTCGGTTAGGCAAAATGTAATAAATATCCCGATCTGTTTAGTTTTTATTTACATCTTAAAATTCAGTACAAAGATAGTCTATATGTGTATACGAACAAATTATAGCTATGCTTCTTTTACTAACCCCGATCTTTATGTATAAAAGGAATTGTAATATATTTACACGAATAAGGTTAACCGGCATAAATTAATTTACCGCTAAAATACATTTTCAAGCCTGTTTTATCGACAGGCTGATTCTCTTGCGGTCTTTATCTGCCTGTAATACTTTTACGGTTACATGCTGATGAAGGGTTATCACATCTGCCGGGTTAGCGATATAACGATCGGCAATTTCCGATATATGTACCAAACCGTCCTGTTTCACACCGACATCTACAAACACCCCGAAATTTGTTATATTCGTCACAATTCCGGGCAAGACCATCCCTTCCTGCAAATCCTCTATTTTCGTGATTCCCTCGGCAAAACTGAAAACCCGGGCCACCGAACGGGGATCGCGTCCCGGCTTTTTCAACTCGTCCAATATATCCTGTAAAGTCGGTAATCCGATTCGTTCATCCACATAACGTTTCAAATCAATCTTATCACACAATACACCGTTACCGACCAATTGTCCGACATTCACATTCAAATCACGGGCCATCTTTTCGACAACGGTATAAGACTCCGGATGCACTGAGGAATTATCCAACGGATTGGCCGCTCCTTCGATACGCAGGAAACCGGCACACTGTTCATAAGCCTTAGCTCCCATACGTTTCACTTTTTTTAATTCATTGCGACTACGGATAGCTCCGTTTTCCCGGATATAATTATCGATATTTTCAGCCAATACAGGTCCCAATCCGGAAATATGCATCAACAGGTATTTCCCTGCGGTGTTCACATTGACTCCGACCCGGTTTACACAGGATTCGACTACCCGGTTCAAACTCTCTTTCAATTTCGTCTGGTCGACATCGTGCTGATACTGACCGACACCTATCGATTTGGGGTCGATTTTCACCAACTCAGCCAAGGGATCCATCAGTCGGCGTCCGATAGATACGGCTCCCCTCACGGTAACGTCATATTCCGGAAATTCTTCCCGTGCAATGGAAGAGGCTGAATATACCGAGGCTCCGCTTTCACTCACTACGAATACCTGCAATTTACGATCGAACCGCAAACTCTGAATAAAAGTTTCCGTTTCCCGCCCTGCAGTACCGTTTCCGATCGCTATCGCCTGTATATCGTAAGTTTCCACCATATTGGTAATTTTCGCTGCCGCTTGTTTGTATTCTCCCCGGGGCGGATGAGGATATATGTTTTCATTATGCAGCAGGTGTCCTGTCTCATCCAGACAGACCACTTTACACCCGGTACGAAATCCGGGGTCTATGGCCAGAATACGCTTATTTCCCAAAGGCGGCGCCAGTAATAATTGTCTCAGATTTTCTGCAAATACCCGGATCGCTTCTTCATCGGCTTTCTGCTTCGAAAGGCTCAGGTATTCCGACTCGATGGAAGGAAAAAGTAAACGCTTATACCCGTCTTTCACAGCATCGGATACCTGTACAGCACTATCGTTACGGCCTTTTACAAACAACCGGCCGATCGTATCGAGCAAAATTTCGTCATCTACAATCAAAGTCACTTTCAGTATCCCCTCGTTTTCCCCTCTCCGCATCGCCAGCATCCGGTGAGAAGGGCAACGCCTCAGCAATTCCGTATAATCGAAATAGTCACTGTATTTCTCTCCTTCACTCTCTTTTCCTTTTACCACTTTCGAACGGATATACGCCTCACGTTCTACTTGCCGGCGGGTAATGTTGCGGGCCCGCTCGTGTTCACTGACCCACTCTGCAATGATATCGCGGGCACCCTGTAAAGCCTCCGTTTCGGTTTTTACCTCTCCTTTTACAAAACGGCCGGCTTTCGCCACGACATCCCCGTTCTCCTGGCGCATCAGAATAGCGGCCAAAGGCTCCAGTCCCAAAGCCTTCGCTTTCGACGCCCGGGTTTGCTTTTTCGGCTTATAGGGTAAATAAATATCCTCTAACGTCCGCAATTCCCGGCATTCTTTAATCTGCTTTTCAAGTTGGGACGTCAGTTTTCCCTGCTGCCCGATCGTTTCCAAAACCGAAGTTTTCCGTTTTTCCAACTCCTTATACTGTACATACCTCTCTTCTATCTCCCCGATACGGACCTCATCCATACTTCCTGTTCTTTCCTTACGATACCGGGCAATAAAAGGGATGGTAGCCCCTTCATCCAGAAGCGCAAGTAAGTTACGGATATATTTAGCCTCCACACTTGTTTCCTCTGCAATAAAAATAACCGGGTCTATATAAAATTCTGCCATTTTAAATCGTTTTGCTATTGTTGTGATATCTGTGATCAAAAGGATCGTACTTTTCCAATAAAAATGTGTACAAAGATACAAGTTCTACGGTTTATTGCCTATCTTTACGGGGCTTAAAGTTCAGGCCGGCCTAAGAAGACCCCGGAAACAAAATTAAAATTTGCACAGATCTTATGATCCGGATAAAAAATATCACTAAAAATTACGGAGACCTCCAGGTATTGAAAGGGATAGACCTCACTGTCAATGAAAAAGAGATTGTTACGATTGTCGGCGCCAGCGGAGCTGGGAAAAGCACCCTACTACATATTATCGGAACACTGGATCTTCCGGACTCCGGTGAGCTATGGTTCGGTGAAACAAATATAGCTACCCTTTCTCCTGTCAGACTGGCTGCTTTCCGAAACCACAATATCGGTTTCGTATTTCAATTCCATCACTTACTTCCGGAGTTCACTGCCCTTGAGAATGTCTGTATTCCGGCCTGGATAAAAGGAACGGCCAAAAAGGAAGCTGAAAAAAAAGCCGGGGAATTATTGGAACTTATGGGGCTAAAAGATCGTATTGCACATAAACCCAATGAACTGTCGGGAGGAGAGCAACAACGGGTGTCCGTTGCCAGAGCCCTGATCAACAATCCGCAGGTGATCCTGGCCGACGAACCATCCGGTAATCTGGACTCGCAAACGAAAAACGACCTGCACCGGTTATTTTTTTCACTGAGGGATCAATTGGGTCAGACTTTTGTTATCGTAACCCACGACACGGGATTGGCAGAGATGTCCGACAGACAAATACGGCTGAAAGACGGCAAAATTGCATAAAGTTGAAAACATATTTAAAAAGCTAAAAATACGACTTGTACAACTATATTTTTAACCTTTATATTTTTAGTTTTTAGTTTTCCTTTTATCTTTGCGTGATTTTAAAGAATTTATTACAAAAAAATAGGAATTAAAAAAGAAAATTCATGAAGTATTCAAATGATCTTGATAAGGTAAGTTATTGCCTTGGGCTGAGCATCGCCAGCAACCTGATTTCTTCAGGAGTAGACACCATTAACGCAGAAGCATTCAACGATGCTATGTCTACGGTATTTGCAGGAAAAATGCCGGAAATCATTCCGGACGAAGCAAATAAAATTCTGCAGGATTATTTTGATAAACTTCAGAATAAAAAAGGAGAGGCAGCCCTGAAAGCCGGAGAAAAATTCCTGTCGGAGAACAAATCCAAAGAAGGAGTTGTAACCCTACCCAGCGGCTTGCAATACAAAATATTAAAAGAAGGCAACGGTCCGAAACCCAAAGCTTCGGATACGGTAAAATGCCATTATGAAGGCCGTTTGATAAACGGAGCTGTTTTCGATTCATCGATCCGGAGAGGCGAACCGGCAGAATTCCCGGTAAACGGCGTTATTGCCGGTTGGGTGGAAGCTTTACAACTGATGAATACAGGTTCCAAATGGCAATTGTATATTCCCTCCGAACTGGCTTACGGTGCCCGCGGAGCAGGACAGTCTATCGGTCCGAACGAAACGCTGGTTTTCGATGTCGAACTGTTGGACATCGTTTAACCGGGCAAGCAGAGATCTTTCCCAAAGCGGAAATTACCGAATAAAATAACCTATAATTTATAGTCTTAAATTTTTAAACAATGAATGCAAAAAATTTACTATTAGTACTTGCAGTAGGTACATGCATTTTATCGGGCTGTAACAGCGGCTCTATGACGTCTACCACTGCTACTTTAAAGACAGAAGCTGATACGGCTTGCTACTATATCGGTTACATGTACGGAACCGGTATTACACGTTCCGGTATTAAAGAACCGAACATGCAGGCTATCGTTGCCGGTATGAATACAGCTATCGAGAAAAAAGAGACCGGTGCCGATCAAATGCAAATGCAAATGTTTGTCAGCACATATCTGCAAAAAATGGCACAAAAAGTGGCTGAAGAAAACCTGACAAAAGGAGCTGAATTCATGAAGGAAAATGCCAAAAAATCAGGTGTAGATACCTTATCCGACGGCATTCAATACAAAGTGGTTAAAGAAGGCAACGGCCCGAAACCGGTAGCTACCGATATGGTAAAAGTACACTATAAGGGCACTTTGATCGACGGTACTGAATTCGATTCTTCCATCAAACGTAACGAACCGGCAGAATTCCGTCTGAATCAGGTTATCCCGGGCTGGACGAAAGCGATTCAGCAGATGCCTGTAGGATCTAAATGGATTCTTTATATTCCTTCGGATCAGGCTTACGGCCCAAGAGGTGCAGGCGGCGCTATCGGCCCGAACGAAACTCTGATTTTCGAAGTTGAATTACTTGATATCGTAAACCCGGATGCACAACAACCGGCTGCCGACAAAAAGTAATCTGACTACCAAATAAATAGCAGAGCTTGGGGGCAACCCCAGGCTTTGTTATTACATAAAACATCATTTACAGCATTTATTTTTTCCTTATGAATTACGAAATCAAGGGTAAACTCATTTTCAAAGAAGATACACAGCATATCAGTGAAAGATTCCAGAAAAGGGAATTTGTGATTGAGGTGGAAAATGAGAAAAATCCGCAATGGAACGACTTTATCAAAATCCAACTCATCCAGGACAGATGCGATCTATTGGAAAATATCGCTCTGAATGAAAATATAAAAGTATATTTCAATGTCCGCGGACGCAAGTGGGAAAATAAAGGTCAGGTCAGTTATTTCACAAATCTGGAAGGCTGGCGTATCGAAAAACTCCAGGAACAGACATCTGAAATGATGCCCCCGGTTCCGGAATATGCCGTCGAAGATATTCCGCCTATGCCGGAAGCCGACGACCTGCCATTCTAAAAAATAAAAATTGAAAGTGGAAAATTAATATTTCCCATTTTCAATTTCTTTACTGTTTCAGGCGGATTTCATCTTCAGCAATCTCGATTATCCCCTGCTTATAGAGTGCTCCGATAGCTTTCTTATAATTTTTCTTACTGCATCCGAAAAGATTGTAAATAATTTCCGGAGCACTTTTATCGGAAACATCCAACACACCGCCGTTGTCTTTTATCTTTTCCAGTATCTTAGCCGTCAGCTCATCACTTTGCCCGTAACCGGCCCGCTGTAAGGAGACATCGATTTTACCGTCCGGGCGCATCTCTTTAATGTATCCTTTCACTTTCTGACCGACACGTACCGGCTGAAAAATCTCATTACGGTATATCAAGCCCCAATGGGCATTGTTAACAATTACACTGTATCCCAAATCGGAAGGGCGGGCGATCAGCAAATCAACTTCCTGTCCGACTTCATAAACAGCCGGAGTGCGGTCCAGATATTTCTCAATCTTAGCCGTAGCAGCGATGCGATCACTTTCTTCATCGACATAAGCGTATACCAGATAGGTATTACCTTCCTTCATCCGTTCCCGCTGTTCCCGGAAAGGCACCAGCAAATCCTTCCGCAGTCCCCAATCCAGAAAAGCTCCGACAGAACTTGTCGCCACCACTTTCATGCAGGCAAATTCCCCGACAACGATATTCGGTATTTCCGTTGTCGCGATAACCCGGTCTTCGGAATCGAAATATATAAAAACTTTCAATTCGTCGTTCGGGAAACACTTTTCCGGCACATATTCCTTCGGCAACAGTATTTCGCCCCTATCCTCTCCATCCAGGTAGACTCCGAAATCAACAGCTTTGATCACTGTAAGTGTATTGTATTTTCCGATCTCAATCATAAATATTTATTTTATTCACAAAAGTAGTTCAAAAAATAGTTTTACACTTACAGTTCTCCTGCTAATTTCAAATTATTTAAAGGCTTTTTCCGACAAACCGGGTCCGTGAAGCTTCAATTTCTCGAAATACTCCGGCACCGGCCGGCCCATCAATTTGTCGACATACATCTTCGCAATGTACTGGGCAAGCATAAAACCGTGTCCGCGCATACCGACAAACAGCCCCAGTTCCGGATCTACAATATAACGCGGTTCGGTATAATAACCGGCCCATACGGCCTGTATCCCGACACCGGCCAAATCCGGAATCCATTCCACAAACATTTCGCTCACGATTTCCAGAAACGCTTTTGTATTCAGTTTTAAGTTCTTATCGATACGCATAGCATCCAGCTTCGGGGAAGCACAACCGATGATCTGTCCCGTATGGGCAATCTGTTGTCCGTATACGGCAGAAAATCCCTTATAATCCTGACGATCGATGAGCATATCCAGATTAGCTCCGTTCTTCCCCAGCATCGGCAGACGGCGGGTAATAAAAGCCTGATGGCGCACCGGATATAAGCCAGCATCTATTCCCATGCTATCGCACAATTTTCCGGCTCCTCCTCCCAAGGCATTCACAAAATGCTCCGTACGGTATTCCACATATTTTTTATCATGTGTCAATACCAATACACTGGTGTATTTCCCTTCTTTCACCGCCTCTATCACCCGGCAATCCTCCATCACCGTACCTCCGGCCGCGATACCTATATTCCGGACCAGATCGACTACCTTACCGGGCGTCGCCTGCCAGCAATCATCGGTAATCAAAGCCGCCAGGTATTTTTTAGACCTGGGATTAAAATAAGGCGAGATCTCCTCCCGGAATTGCTTGGGAGCGACCATTTCTGCCTTAGACCAGGCTTTACTTGCCTCCAATGCCTTGTACGTTGCTTCATCGTGAGCAAAATTGATATATTTGATCGGACGATAATCGATATTCGACAGGTATTGCAACTCTTTGAAAATAGCGTGATTACGGGTGGCAATCTCGGCCAGTTCCGGAATAGAAAATGCCGTGCGTCCACCGCCGATATTACGCCAGGAAGACCCCCGGTCGGCATTTACCAATACCGGATTCATACCGGCTTCCGCCATATACCTGAACAAAGCACTTCCGGCAATACCGCCGCCGGCAATCAAAGCCCCGACTTCTATTTTTTTAAAACCTTCCCGGTTGGCTACCAGATAAACATTTCCTTTCTTAGCCGGGTGCAATTCCCCCAATGTCAACTGATTGGAAAGCGGTGCACGCGGCGTTGCATCTCCGGTCAACTCGATTCCCCGGCTTCTTAATGCCTGGCGCAAACGCGGAATACAGCGTTTTCCGCGGCAAGGTCCCATTCCCAGATGAGTCGTATGCTTCACCTCGTCGATCGAAATAAACTTACGGTCGCCAATCATCTGCAATACTTCTTCCAGTTTCACATCATCACAATGGCAAATATAGGTTTCTCCCTTATCGTCCCGCAACAGGGGTTTTAAATCCAGCGGTTCCGGATAAGAGGTTTTAACGATAAAGCCCCGTACCAGGGTCAGTTCTTCTCCGTGTATCGATAAAGCCCTCACCCGGGCCACATTCGTCTTGTTCGGTTTGGATAATATTTTCTCAATGACTCCTTCTCCCAGTTTCTCTCCGTTATTGTTTACCAGAAATACTTCCTGTCCTTCCTGTGCTTCATACTCTATCGGCAAAAACAGCATATCTTTCTTCACATTGTATCCGAAGATCGCCAGTCCGGGACATTGATATACACATTCCATACAACCGATACACCGGTCGTAATCAACGATCGGCACCGCAGAAGTAGACGACTTGGTAATCGCTCCGTGCGGACACGCAAAGGAACAGGGGTTGCAGGCAAAGCCATAGAGACAGTCAGCCTGTACAAATCCCCGGGCAAACATGCGTTCCGGCTCCGGTAAACGCGGCTCATCCAATATCCTGACAGGATGCTGCTGGGAATCGATGTATTCTTTGGAAAGCAACAAATAATCGTCGTAATTTACCCTCACTCCCAATTCCATCATGATCTGCATGGCCGTATGCCGGCCTTTCAACACAGCACTCGTCCCTTCCCCGATCCGGATGGCATCTCCGGCAGCAAAACATTGTCCGCCGAAAACTTCTTTCCCTTTTGCCCACAACTGATTATCCGGAATCAGCCCGGTACATATATTGATGACATCGATACCCCCTATGATTTTTTCTGTCCCCGGTACCGGTTTAAAATTCTCACAACGGGCAATCACAGCCCCTGTAATGCCATTGCGTGCCTTATTCGGGATGGCTTTTAAAAGAATATGGGAAGTCATAACCGGTATGGCCAGGCGACGTACCCGATTGGCCTGCACCGGAAAACCGCCTTCCTGCGGCATTGCTTCAACAATGGCTTTGACATGGGCGCCGGCCTGCATCAACTGGTAGGAGGTCAGATATCCGATATTTCCGGCCCCCACCGTCAACACATTTTTCCCCAGCAGGGTCATTTCATTGTTCATCATCTTCTGGACAACGGCAGCCGTGTATACGCCGGGCAGGTCGTCATTCTCAAAAGCCGGCATAAAAGGTACGGCTCCCGTAGCAACAACCAGGTAATCGGCATCGACAAAAAACACCTCTTCCGTATGCACATTCTTTACAGCCACTCTCTTCCCCTCCAACAAATCCCAAACGGTGGAATTCAGGTAAATACCTTCGGCATTGTCACCGGCCAGCGTTTTCGCAATATCGAATCCCCGCATCCCTCCGAATCTCTTTTCTTTTTCAAAAAAGAAAAACTGATGGGTTTGCATCGTAAACTGTCCGCCGATTTTATCGTTATTATCGATAACGATGTTGTCGACACCGTATTTATTGAATTCTTCCCGAACGGCCAGACCGGCAGGACCGGCCCCGACAATTACAACCGTCGTACGCAATATTTTCTTTTTTTCCGGCAATTCACGCTCCTTTTCTTTAGGCATAAAACGATCGGTAATCTCTTCTACTTCTTTCACCCCATCGACCTTCGTAATACATATCCGCCGGATTTTTCCGTCAACGAGCATTTCACACGCTCCGCATTTACCGATACCGCATTCCAGGGAACGCTCACGTCCGTCAAGACTATGACTATGCACAGGATAACCGGCCTGATGGAGAGCCGCTGCTATTGTATAGCCACTTTCAGCTTCAATTTTTTTGCCACGATATACAAAAGTGACTTTACTCCGGACAGGTACGTCCAATATTGGATGATGTTGTATTTTAGACATAAGTTCGTATTTTATTAAGGTTATTTAGATTTGGGTAAACTTATATATTAAAAACAAAAAAAAAGCTGACAATTGTCAACTTTTCATTTTCCGGAATATGCTCTTCAGCATTTCCTGCCCCGATTTCTACACCGGGATCACATCATCCGCTCAAATACAAAACTTCCTTCTATGCCTTGCAAATCTACACTGATCCCTTTTACCGTACAATCGTCAACCAATAAGCCAAACCACGAGTCGAGCTTGTACTCGATAACCGTATTGGCATGAATAATATCCACTTCTACAGCTTGTAGCTTAATCTTACGGTCTTCGATCTCACCGATCAGGAACTCCTGCACCATCAGTTCATCTTCTTCACTCGTATTATCCATAAAAACGATACGGCCCGAAAGCTTTTCTTCCTCCTGTTTGAGGACAACCTCCCCTTCTGCCGTCCCATAGCCGTAATTTTCCCTGTATCTCCATTTACCGGTTAAATCCATATATCTTCCTGCTATTATCGGTATATTATTCTTCTGTCCGTTTGGCTTCCTGCCAATACGCCTCCATTTCCTCCAGATTCATATCGGCCAGTTTTTTTCCGGCTGCATTGGCTTTATCTTCTACATAAGAGAAGCGTTTGATAAACTTACGATTTGTCTTTTCCAGCGCATTTTCGGGATTAAGGCCGTACAAACGGGCGGCATTGATCACCGCAAACATAAAATCTCCCAGTTCCTCCTCCATTTTCTCCTTGTCTCCTTTCCGAAGCTCTTCTTCAAACTCTCCCAGTTCTTCCCGAACCTTGTCCCACACATCTTCTTTCTGTTTCCAGTCGAATCCGACACCCCTGACCTTATCCTGTATCCGGTAAGCTTTGACCAAAGCCGGTAAAGAAACCGGTACGCCCTCCAATACTTTGTGCTTCCGTCCCTTTTCCTTCAACTTCAACTGTTCCCAATTCCGCAATACGTCCTGCTCGTCTTTTACCTGAATATCTCCGTATATATGCGGATGACGGTAGCGCAATTTATCACAGATCGCCGTCAATACGCCGGCCATGTCAAACTCCCCCTGCTCTTCTGCCAAGCGGGCATAAAATACAAGGTGCATAATCAAATCCCCCAATTCTTTTTTTACCTCCTGCATATCCTTGGCCAAAATAGCATCCCCCAACTCGTAAACTTCTTCTATCGTCAGGCTACGCAAAGATTCCAACGTCTGTTTTTTATCCCAGGGGCACTTCTCCCGCAAGGTCTCTATGATTTCTATCAAATCGGCAAAAGCCGCTTTTTTCTGCTCTAAATTATTCATAAACCTAACATTCTCCATCAGTTAGCCGGTCAATACAACAAAGCACGGAAATCTTTATCCCTCAATCGACAATCCTATATTGATTTTTATTAATTTGCACCTGCAAAAATAAAGGTTTTATCTGAAGTTTCATGATCGAGCAAAGAATAAGTATCGGAAATATAGATCCCATTGATTTTTATGGTGTTGGCAACACAAAATTCAATTTACTGAAAGAATTTTTTCCAAAATTAAAAATTACGGCAAGAGGGGACGAAATCATCATACAGGGAGAAGAGAGCGATATAGAAATTCTTCATTCCAAAATTACGGCACTTCTGGAGCATTACCACCGGTACAATATGTTGACGGTGGCAAACTTAAAACGCATTTTACTGGAAGACAACGTACTGGAAAATCCGGAAGACCTGGCATCCGTTATCCTGTTCGGGAATTCAGGCAAAGCCATACGGGCCCGCACTCCCAACCAACGCAAATTAGTTGAATTGGCCCGGGACAACGACCTGCTGTTCGCAACCGGACCGGCAGGTTCCGGAAAGACATATACGGCCATAGCACTGGCAGTAAAGGCATTGCGCAACCGGGAAGTAAAACGTATCATACTCAGCCGGCCGGCAGTGGAAGCCGGCGAAAGCCTGGGCTTTTTACCGGGAGACCTGAAAGAAAAAGTAGATCCGTATCTGCAACCCTTATACGATGCGCTCTCGGATATGATCCCACCGAAGAAACTGGAAGATTATCTGGCGACAGACATTATACAGATCGCCCCTCTGGCTTATATGCGGGGACGGACACTAAACGATGCCTTCGTTATCCTGGACGAAGCACAGAATACCACCCGTAACCAATTGAAAATGTTCCTGACCCGTATGGGTGTCAGTGCCAAATTCGTCATCACCGGCGATATGAGTCAGATCGACCTGCCCCGAAAAAGCGATTCAGGCCTGACACATGCTTTTAAAATCCTGCATCAAATCAGAGGAATTGCTTTTGTAGAGTTCGATGCAGGAGATATCATACGCCACCGTCTGGTCAAGGAGATCGTAAAAGCATACGAAAAAGAAGGCGAGAAAGAGGAAAAGAAAAAAGAAAGGCAGGATTGAACGCTGGATTACTGAAACATCACATTTTCAACACCTTGTATTAAACATAGCGGTTGAAGAAAAAACCGCAATTCCGGAAACCGAAGTAAAGAATTTTACTTAATTTTGTCTCAATTATATCATTAACAATAATCAGCAAATAAGCATGGAAGCTATTGTAAAAACCGATTTTCACTTTCCCGGCCAAAAAAGCGTTTACAAAGGGAAGGTACGCGATGTGTATAACATCAAGGACGAATATTTAGTCATGTTGGTTTCCGACCGGATATCGGCATTCGACGTCGTTCTTCCGAAAGGTATTCCTTACAAAGGTCAGGTATTGAATCAGATTGCCTCCAAATTTCTGGATGCAACGGCCGATATCGTTCCGAACTGGAAAATCGCAACGCCCGACCCGATGGTTACAATAGGTCACAAATGCGAACCGTTCAAGGTAGAAATGGTTATCCGGGGTTATCTGACCGGTAGTTCCTGGCGCTTGTACAAAGAAGGCGGACGCGACCTTTGCGGGCATCCCCTGCCGGAAGGAATGAAAGAGAATCAGAAGTTCCCGGTTCCGCTGATCACCCCGACGACAAAAGCTGACGAAGGTCACGACGAAAATATATCCAAAGAAGAAATCATCGCCCAGGGATTGGTCAGCCGTGAAGATTACGAATTATTGGAAAAATATACGATGGCCTTATTTGAGAGAGGTACTCAGATGGCTGCCGAAAAAGGACTGATCTTAGTCGATACCAAATACGAATTCGGTAAAAAAGATGGTAAAATTTACCTGATCGACGAAATTCATACACCGGATTCCTCCCGTTATTTCTATGCCGAAGGTTATGAAGCACGGTTTGAAAAAGGAGAAAAGCAAAAACAACTCTCCAAAGAGTTCGTACGTGAATGGCTGATGGACAACGGCTTCCAGGGCAAAGAAGGCCAGCAAGTGCCTGAAATGACCCCCGAAATCATCGCCGGTATCACCGACCGCTACATCGAACTGTACGAAAACATCACCGGAGAAAAATTCGTCAAAGGCGAAGGCACCAACGTCCTCCAACGCATCGAAACCAACGTCGACAATTACCTGAAAAGCTTATAATACAGATGTATATTTTAAAATACTCCGTATCGTTTTCAAACGGTACGGAGATTTTTATTCGTTTGTTTTTCCATTCTCCGATTTAAAGCTTATCTCTATCCGTCATAAAGGTATAAGCCGTTTGTTCCCGGAGCCTGCCAAACATTTACATTACCTGTCGGACTTACGGCTGCCGGATCCAGATTGGCAACAGGAAAAGTGGCAGCAGCAGCCCACGCAGGATCATTTATAACCGGATGTACGGCATTCAAACCATTAGCCGGCATATTCGCCAGGTGGGTTGCTATTTGCGCCGCCCCAGCCACCGCCTGCCCTGCCGGTTTTATTTCCCCGACAGACCTGATAAATCCTAATCCCGGAGTTCTCAGACTTAAATCGGGAATTTGTCCCGTCGGTGTAGGTATCTCAACTCCTCTAATCCATGTCGGATGAGCCGGATTCGGATGTCCATTCACCAGATAATCGGCCTCCAATATCCCATGAATATGAGTACCGATAGCCATCGCACTCCCAATATTCGGACAATTTATATTCCCAAGTACAGCTCTTTGGATAGCACGATTGTCCAAAGAATTATTTACTCCAAAATTTTTAGCCGGCTCGTTCACCTCCTTAAGCTGAGCCAAAACAATAGCAGGGGAAAGCTTATTCACTGATTGCGCACTACGACTACCAACATGTAACCGTTGAATAGTACGAGAAACTTTTTTCTGATATACTTTTTCCGCTTTCATGACCTGAAATATTTACTATTACTATTTTTTACTGAACACTTAATTTTTGTTCTATTGATTTTATTAAGGAAACTATGGTCGGATGCGGATTACTTGCAGTATTTATATCAATAAAAATTATTGGATGCAAACCGGTATCTTCTAAAAAACCTTGCGGATCAGATAATTTTGCATTTCTAGCAGCTACCAGATCTCTTAATACCCAATCGAGTTCAACTTTATCAGTAAGCTTACCTACATAACTCCCAAGTTCACCTCCTTTACTTAATTGAAAAAATTTACCTTTTAACTCTGTAGATTCAAAAACACCTACCTTCTCCCCAGGAGTATCATCTATTGTCGCCGGATAATAGTCAATAGGATCTGCTATCGGCACTCCAAAACTAGAATTTACATTAGCAGTTTCATTATACTCTTCTTGGGCTGTATCAGTATTTCCGAATATTTTATAAACACGTCCAGCTTTGATATATATACCACGACTTGCTTCCCGGGATTTTACTTTAGATATCCCAGTAAAGTCAATCTCTCTTCCTGATGAACTTCTTTTAAGCTTTAATCTCTGTATAATTTCAGATGAAGCACCTCCCTTTTGATGCACCTTATCCATAAAACAGCCCCATACATTTTTTAGAATTACTCCAGATTGGTCAAGCGTATTTTCTTTTCTTTGAGTAATCTGGCTAAGCAGAGATAAGGGCCGGTTATCCACAAACTGTGCCGTACCACCGCGTACCAATTGAGGGGTACGGTCGTTTTTTTCCTGGTGTACTTTTTCCGCTTCCATAGACTACATTAAAAACAGAGTGATAAAACAAAAATAAGTGTCCGGATTCCACGCAGGAAATTTATTTTTCGAATGACAGGCAAATTTTTCTAAAACGGCATTTCGGATACCCAAACGGCTGTCAACCGTTTCCCGGTTCAGAGGTAGTTTAGTGTACGATCTCCCTCACCGTCCGGTATTTCAGCTCATAACCGGAGGTCATCATACGCATCGGGATAACGTGGGCCGAACGGGTGAGGGTGTAGGCGGATTCCCCCATCAGCAACCACAGCAGCCATTCCGGTAAAACAACCGTAAACAGAGGCTTGCGAATAACAGCCAGGGATCGGACAAACTCCCGGTAAGTAACGGCATTGGGAATAACCAGGTTGTAAACGCCTTCCATATCTCTGTGATCCAGCACATACATTACAAACCCTGCCACATCTTCCACATGTATCAGCGGGAATTCCTGTTTTCCGTTTCCCATAATCACGGCTACGCGTGATTTGATCATCGGCTTTAGTTTATGCAACACCCCTCCGTTTTGTCCGATGACAATACCGAATCTCAGAATAACTTTACGTACCTGCTCCAACTGAGCGACCTCTCCTTCCCATACCTTTATTACTCCGGCCAGAAAATGATGTCCCAGATCGGCAGAATATTCGTCACAAAAGGTATCGGGTTTGTAAACACCGACAGCAGAAGCATTGATCCACAATAGCGGCTTTTTTTCCGATCCCTGTATACACCTGACCAGATTACGGGTGATACAACGTCTGGATTCAACAATTTCAATCATCTTCTCATCGGTCCAACGTCCGGCAATGCTCTCCCCTGCCAGATTTACGACAATATCGGCTCTCCGGGCTGCATCCTTCAATTCCTCATTCCCGGTAAGCAATGCCTCCCTGGAAGCGGTAAATACATGATGTCCGTTCTTTTCAAACGTCTCCTTCAAGACCTGTCCGATAAATCCGTGTAATCCAGTTACCAGTATCTCCATAAGTTCTAACATTCGTAAAACTTATAAACGACTACCGATCTGAAAAGTTCTAAACCGCAACAGATTTTAAACGTATTTTCCCGATTTAATCCGGTCTGTAACCGGTAAGAAAAGTGGTCCGCCTTCCGGCTTCCGTCATTTTACAATAAAAGTTTTGAAATCGCCGTGCAGGAAATTGCGCAACTCGTCGGCCGTAATGCGCACTTTGTAATTGCCGTCTTTGACAAAAGTTATATTACCGGTTTCCTCACTCACCACAATAATAAGCGCATCGCTTACAGCACTCAATCCGAGGGCAGCCCGGTGACGCAACCCCATACTCCCCGGCAGGTCCGTTTTATCCGATACCGGCAGGATACAACGGGCCGCCAAAATTTTATTTTCTGCAATAATAACGGCACCATCGTGTAAGGGAGTATTTTTAAAGAAAATATTCTCGATCAGATCGCTGGTTACCTTCGCCTTCAACATTACCCCGGTCTGGGCATAATTGTACAACTCCGTATTCTGGGCGAAAACAATCAATGCTCCCGTTTTGGTTTGCGAAAAATAGACACACGACTGTACGATGGCTTCGGATACATCGTCCTTGATCACCGGTTTAGCAAAAAGACTTTCAAAATTGAAGATATTCTGTAAATTGTATTTACTACCCACCAGCAACAGGAAACGCCTTACTTCCTGCTGAAATACGATCAGCAAAGCGATTACCCCCATCCCGATAAACTGTCCCAGAATTGAAGAGATCAACTCCATATTGAAAGCCCGTACCAGCAACCATGCGAGGTAAAATATGAAAATCCCGATAAAAATATTGATTGCAGCCGTTCCTTTTACCAATCTGTACACCTGATAAAAAATAAAAGCAACAATCAGTATATCCAATACATCAAATACCCCGAACTTGATAAACAACGATATCATACTGCTGGTCTTTTCAATTCATTATACAAATCTACAATTAATTTTTAATTATTGGCCGTCCTTTCCTTCGATTTCCGATGGCGTTCGTTCATACTTAGTATAACGATCAATACGGACATCAATACCAATAACAGACCGACGAAGTTTTTGATACCCAATTCCTCGTGAAAAGCGTAAACGCCGACAATAATTGCGGTAATCGGTTCCAGGGTTCCCAACACCGAAGTCGCAACAGAACCGATACGCGCTACCGCCGCCACTAACAAGCGGGCAGAAATCACCGTACTCAATATGCCGAGCATCGACATATCGAAGAGAAAATGAGGCGTATAATTTAAAGTAAACGTACCTTTAACCCCGGCAGCAATCCAATAGAACAAAGCGGTAAACAGCAATACATAAAATGTAAGTACGTCAGGGTTCATCGACCGCAGTAACGGACGATTCAAAGCCACAATGTACGTACCGTAGGTAAAGGTCGTCAATATGGCAAACACCAATCCGGCCCATTTGATTTCTCCCCCACTCCACGACATAAAGTAAACCCCGGCAATTGCCAGCCCGATAGCTCCTTTCACCAGCAACGACAAATGCTGCCTATAAAATAAAGACATAAAAATAGCCACGACTACCGGATAAAGATAATGAATCGAAGTCGCAATCCCAGTCGGCATATACCGATAGGAAAGGAAAAGAAAATAAGCTGTAATCCCGTATCCCCCGACACCTGCCCATAGCAGCTCGACACAAGCTTTTTTACCGATTCTCAGGTCGGTTTTCCGAAACAGAAGGTATATGCCGTATACGATGGCCGCTATCATATAGCGGTAAACCAATATGGTATCGTTGTTGACTCCTTCCTGCATAGCCGTATTGGCAAATAAAGGTATCATACCAAATGTGGCAGCCGACAAACAGGCATATATTATCCCCTGTATTTTTTCCATTCTTCTATTTTTAGCTCTGCAAAATTAAACAATCCTTGTAAATTCCTTTTTTTTCAACGTAAAAAAGAAAAACAGGCCATAAAATCACTACCTTTGTCATTCGTTTTAAGTCTATTGACTTATTAAAATTTACGTTTCAATTGTATTTTTGTAACTTTATCCGTTGAAGCTTATTATATTCTTAAATATTGCATTTTTTGAGCACTTAAAAACACGACATCTATGCACTACATCATTACACTACTTTCATTTATCGCATTTTGTTTACCCACACTAGGTCAAAATGAAGCGAAAACGATTTTGGATAAATCGGCAGCTAAAATAAAAGCTCTTCCGGCTGTGGAAATCCAATTTACATTGACGATGGAAAACAAAGCCGAAAACATCAATGAGGAGCATGAAGGCAAAGCCTGGATGAAAGGTAATCTGTATAAATTAAACGTCATGGACGTAGAAAACTACTATGATGGAACCAATATTTACACCTACATGCCCGAAGTTCAGGAAGTAAACATTAAAAACCCATCTGACGAAGAAGAGGACATGCTGAATCCGACAAAGATTTTTGACATCCACAACACCGGTTTCAAGCAACAATTGATTTCAACGACAAACGGGATTGCCTATATCGAGCTCTACCCCATCGACCTGAAAAAGAATTTCGTCAAAATAGGCATACGGGTAAAAACAGCCGATTCTTCTATCCAGGAAGTTACCTCTTTCGGTAAAGACGGTAATAATCTAATTATTACCATCAACAGTATAAAACAACCTTCCCCCATTCCTGCCGATTCTTTTTTCAAATTCGATACGGCAAAACATGCTGATGTGGAAGTTGTCGATATGAGATAATAAATTTCTTTCAAAAATAAATACCGGGAGTTGACGATGGTCAGTTCCCGGTATTTTTTATATCGATTGTCAGGCTATCGCCCGGAATTAAACATTAAAACGGAAATTCATCATATCTCCATCCTGTACCACATAATCCTTGCCTTCTACCGACATTTTTCCGGCTTCTTTGCACTTGGCTTCCGAACCGTAAGTAATAAAATCATTGTATTTGATTACTTCCGCGCGGATAAATCCTTTTTCGAAATCGGTATGTATAATTCCGGCTGTCTGGGGTGCCTTCATTCCTTTGCGGAAAGTCCATGCCCGGACTTCCTTCGGACCGGCAGTGAAATAAGTCTGCAAATTCAACAAATGATAAGCTGTACGGATCAGTTTATTTACCCCTGCTTCTTTCAAACCCAAATCTTCCAGAAACAGCTGTTTTTCCTCGTAGGTCTCCAATTCCGCAATATCGGCTTCGATAGCGGCTCCGATCACCAGTACTTCTGCCCGTTCGTCTTTAACAGCCTCTCTGACAGCTTCCACATATTTATTACCATTGACAACCGAAGCTTCATCCACATTACACACATACAATACCGGTTTGTTGGTCAGCAACTGTAAATCCTTAGCGACATCCTGCTGCAAATCGTCCAGCACAACCGTCCGGGCCGACAACCCTTTTTCCAGGGCATCCTTATACATATGCAACACTTCAACCAAGCGCTTCGCATTGGCATCGCCTCCGGTCATTGCCCTCTTTTCTTCTTTCTGAAGCCGGTTTTCGACCGTTTCCAAATCTTTCAATTGCAATTCGGCATCGATAATTTCTTTATCCCCTACAGGATTTACACGTCCATCCACATGCACAATATTATCGTCATCGAAACAACGTAATACATGGATAATCGCATCCGTTTCCCGGATGTTCGACAGAAATTTATTTCCCAGCCCTTCTCCTTTACTGGCCCCTTTTACCAGGCCGGCAATATCCACAATCTCCACGACAGCCGGTACGACATTCGCGGGCTTCACCAATTCCACCAACTTATTCAATCGCTCATCGGGCACTGTAATCACACCCACATTCGGTTCGATCGTGCAGAACGGGAAATTGGCAGACTGTGCCTTGGCGTTACTCAAACAATTAAACAAGGTCGACTTTCCGACATTCGGCAGTCCGACAATACCACATTGTAAACCCATAAATTTACATTAAATATTTAATATCAATTATTTATATCACTACTCTATTCTTTCCGGAAATCTCCGCAGACATAAACGACAGGCCACGGGAATATTCCAGAATTTTCCGTCCGCAAAGATAGCCAAACTTTCGAATAGTCGGTTTTAATTGCGGATTTTAGATTTACGATTTTAAATCCGGCCCATAACCTTTCCCTGAAAAAGAAGAATCAAAAATGTAAAGTTAAATCCTGAAATTAAATTGTCCGATTTACCTACAGATAATTTTATACCTTACCTCACTGTGATATGAAAACATCCTTGTTTATACTCATAGCGGACATAACATTGTTTTGCTTTACGCAAATCCTGCAAAACTTCTGCCAATACCGACTTCAGTTTATCGTTTTCCGTCTTTCCGAAACCGGTTTTCTTAAAACGTGCATAAGCCACATCGAAAGTCGTACCGAAAACATGTGCTGAATTGGCACTGGCATTTATATTTCTTTTCCGGAGTTTCTTTACCGACTCATCTGTCCGCAACACACTGGTCACAATAATCCGGTAAGAAGGTAAGTCTTTAGCCGATAAAGAATCCCGGAAATTCCGCCCTATCGCTTGCAATAAGCCGACGGCCCTGGGCACCAGGTAAGGCTGCGAATGGGTCAGTTCGTCTACTTCATACAGCCGGCAAGACCGGATTTCTTCGACCTGCCCTTTCATCCGTTTCAACTCATTCACCGACCCGACCGGTTGTATCCCCCATTTTCGGGCTCCCTGCAGATGTTTGTCATTCAAATCATTGAATGTGCGCGAATAATTCCGGAAATAGGAAAAACGATCGTTTTTTTTATCTCCGCTACATCCACACCACAGAAATATCCCCAATATAACCGCAATTTTAATAATTTGCATCCCTCTCTCATTTTGAGAATGCAAATATAACCAAATTAACGGTTCACTTTAGCCAAATCCTGTATCATCTTCATGGAAAATTTTCCTTTCACTTGCAGAAAAACCGCCTCCTTCCCTCCGTCGACAACCGAAATAAACAATTGCCGGATCACTTTTTTATCGTCCAGGGAATAGATCTTTATTTCGTCTTTTTTATCCTTTACATTCAATAATTCTTCCAACTGATCCTTTTTTATATAATTCTTTATCTCTTTCGTAACATCCCTGACGATTTCTCCTTCTGTAACCAAAAGTTGAAAGGAAGAACTGTGACGTATAAAATTACGGACAACCTCACTCTCTTTTCCTGCCGGCATAAACAAGGAGAGAAAAAAACACCCGAACCGATTTACCCGCAAACTTACGACATCTTCGTGCTCTTTGTACTTATCACATATCTCCTGAAATTCCCGGGTCTGCCCCATCCCTGTTAAAGCCACTATGACCAGCAGAGATACCAAAAGAAACCGTTTCATATCCTATCATTTATTTTCATCGATTTTTTTCAACTGTTCAGCCCCTTTCACATTGACCATTTCAGCTATACCGGAAATCTGTTTCAGATCGATTTCTCCCGTAAATCCGATTAAAACAAACTCATTCTCATCGAGAATAACCATCACTAACTCCGAAACCGTCCCTTTCTTCTCCCGCGTATATATCCGGACCCACTCCTTTTTTTCCTTTACGTTCATCAGTTCCTCATATACAGACCCGCTTTTTGTAAGATCTTTCACAGCAGCATCATAATATTTCCGGGCATCCACTTCCGAGGTCAACACTTTCATACCCTTCAATTTCGAAACCATTTTCTGTACCTCCAACTCCCCATCGGCAGAAATCTGATACCTTATCTTCGTCTCCGAATCCGTTTTCTTTTCATCCGCCATCATCGCAATCAACTCAAACATCTTGGAAGAAATATTTACGACCGAAAAATTCTCATTATCGGCATAACGCATCTCGAATTCTTCTACAAAATTTTGTGCGAAGCCACCCCATCCCAGGCAAACAAGCACCACTAGCAATGTTATCTTTTTCATCTTTCTAAGTTTTAAAGTTTTTACTTGATATATTTAATCAGAGTCTCTGTTTTCTCTATATTCCGTTCAGCTTTCTTTTGTCCCTGCATCATTTTATCCGAAACGAGCATTAAAGTCTTCTCAACCTGTGCTAAAGCTTCTGCCGGATTTTGATAGGTATCTGCCGGTTCCGGTTTTTGCATCCGGTCCATATGCCGGTACAACAGTCCCATGCCGATAAACAATACAAATACGGCAGCCAGGCGCATGCCCAACGTCAGCCACATCCTTGCCCCACCCTGTTTCCGGTCGATCTGCCGCAAAATCCTTTCATCAAACGAATCATTCAATCCCACTTTCCGTTCTGTCCGCTGGAATACAAACAGGGAGGTATAGCGGGATAAATGCTCCGGCATCTCTTCTTCTCTGGTAAAAAAAAGACGTAATTCTTCCTCCTCTTCCACTGTTGTTTCACAGCTCCAGTATTTTTCCAACAATTTTTCAATTCTTCCGTAATCCATAACCGTCAATTTTTAAAAACATTTCCCTGATTTCTTTTCTCGCTCTGAACAGATTTACTTTCACCTGTTCTTCCGAAACAGCCATACAAGCGGCAATTTCCCGGTAACTCATACCTTCAATGTCTCTCAACTGTATAACCGTTCTTTGCTTTTCCGAAAGACGGCCGATCAACTCATGCAACCATCTCAGATTATCGTCTTTTTCGATTCTCTCATCCGGTCTCTCTTCCTCCAGCCTCAATTCCCAATGTTCATCCAATGTTTCATTTCCATATTCTTTCAGCCCAATCTTTCCCAACGAAATATTCCGTACCATCCTGCAACAATAGGCCTCTTTGTTCCCGATCCTCTCCCAATCCTCCCGTATATCCCACATTTTAAGCATGACCTCCTGTACAACATCTTCCGCATCTTCCGTACTCCGCATTATTCGTAAAGCCAAGCGAAACAACTTATCCCGTAAAGGCAAAATCTTATTTTTAAATTCTTCTATCTTCATCGTATATACCAGACAGATCAGTCAATCAAAAGTTACATCAATATACAAGAAATTTAAAAATAATAAATCCGGTTTGCCCCGTCCTGCCTTCCAAGCTAAATAAGGATGCAATACATGGATTCCGGTCGCCACAACTTCACACTCTCTCTTTTTGTTTTAAAACCGGTTTTCCGGGTATCCTGAACAACCGATAAATAAAAAAGCTCCCAAATAAATCTGATATTTGGGAGCCTTTGAAATACCGAATGAATTTCTTATTGGTTTCTCTGTTTAAACTTTTCCAGTCCTTCTTTGAGAAAATTGTAGAAAGCATCCCGGTTCAGATCATATCCGCGGGCAGGCATCAACATATATTTTTCCAGATCCTTTCCTTCAACATGACTGTCCAATAGAATATAATTGGGTTGAGCATTGGAATTAAAATATTTAATCTGAAAGTCGGCATTTTTCTTTCCGAGAGTCTTTTTCTTCTTTCCATCATAGTCAGAAATATACCATTCATTTTCAGGCAAAGTCTTTTTATCGTCCACATGCAAAGCCACAACGACATAATCATTTCTGAGCATATCCAAAATACGGGGGTCGGACCATACGGATTGTTCCATTTCCCGGCAATTCACACATCCATGTCCCGTAAAAGCGATAAACAGTGGTTTATTCTGTGCCCGGGCACATTTTAATGCCTGTTCATAATCGAAATATCCGTCGATTCCATGAGGCAAATGTAAGAAGTCTGCATATTTGGGAGATTCACAGGCTTCCTGATTCCTGGATACGGCCGCCGGATTACCGAGAGCCACACCACTCTTCATAATTTCTTTGGCATTGTCGCGTACAATACGGTTAATATCGAAATCGATCGTCTCCTGTGGCGGGAAATAACCGGCCAATGCTTTCAAAGGAGCTCCGAACATACCCGGAATCAGATAAATAACAAAAGCAAAAGTAGCAATAATAAATGCCAGCCGGGTTACACCGATATATTGTAAATCACTGTCATTTTTAAATTTCAGTTTACCCATCAGATACAAGCCCTGTAAAGTGAAAACAGCTACCCAGATGGCGATATATACCTCCCGGTCGAGTAATCCCCAATGATATGTCTGGTCGGCTACCATCAGGAATTTAAAGCCTAAAGCGACTTCAATAAAACCCAAAACCACTTTTACCGAATTCAGCCATCCTCCTGATTTGGGCAAATTTCCCAATTTAGAAGGGAAAAAAGCAAAAAAACCGAAAGGCAAAGCCACTGCTAGCGAAAAACCCAGCATACCGATAACCGGTCTCAATACCGATCCCCGGGCAGCTTCAACGAGCACTGTACCGACAATCGGTGCCGTACACGAGAATGACACCAATACCAAAGTAAAAGCCATAAAAAAAGCACCGATATAACCGCCTTTATCAGCCTGCTTATCGGACTTATTTACAAGCCAGGAAGGAAGTACGATTTCAAAAGCTCCGAAAAACGAAGCAGCAAAGATCATAAAAATGATAAAGAAGAATACATTAGGAACCCAGTTCGTACTCAGCCAATTGATAAAATCCGGTCCAAGCACAACCGAAATAATCAATCCCAGCACCGTGTAAATAGCAATGATCGAGAAAGAAAAAAACAATGCTTTCGCTTTGGCTTTGGCCTTATTAGAATCTCCGTGCATAAAGAAAGATACCGTCATCGGAATCATCGGAAATACACAAGGCATCACGACGGCTGCTAACCCCGCTACAAAAGCAAGCCAGAAAAACATCCACAAAGACTCGTCTTTCTGCGTATCAGATGCCTGCAGATCTCCCGACGGCACCTCCGCTGTCTTTTCGACAACATTTCCCGCCCCCTTCAAAGGAATCGTAAACTCTTCGTCGAACATGACACACTGTCCTTCCTGACATACCTGATATTCCAACGTTCCTTTTACCGAAGTCAATGCCGGATCGGTCACTTTGATTTTCTGGGTAATTACAAATTCCCCTGCAAAATGCCATACATCCACCTCAAATATCGGATCATACTCTTTATGCGGTTCGTTTTCGGTAGCTTTCCCCAGCAATTCGATTCCTTTCCCCGCAGCCTCGAAATTCAAAGAGGTTTGCATCGGTCCGCCTTCGGGAGTATACATGGAATATATCGTCCAACCGGGTTTCAATTCAGCTTTTAATGTCAATTCGTATTCCCCGTTTCCCAAACTCTTCTCGCTATATGACCATGTCGCCGGATTTTCTACCTGAGCAAAGGCTGTTAATATACCTATTGTCCAAAACAATAAAAAAGTAAATAATTTTTTTCTCATAAGTTTCAATTATGCATATGAATGTATAACTACAAATATTTAACTCAAAGACAAAAATAGAATTATTTTATCACGGAATACTATGAATTTGTTAAATTTAACATATAATTAAAACGGCGGAAAAATTCCGCCGTTTTTACATTTTATCATTTGTTTCCCTAAGACACTCCCCGGTTTCTCAATCCACAATTTCCCGCTTATAGGAATTATAAAAATGATATTCATAAATATAATACGACGGGACATCCACAATACGAAGAGATATCTTATACCGGAAAGCCCAGCGACGGCGCATGGAAATAAAACCTTTTTTCAAATAAGCGCCGATAAACGGATGTACTTTCAATACGATATTCCGGCATCTCTTTTCCCGGGCAATATGTTCCAACTGGTCTTCAATCCGGTCGATAACCAAAATAGCAGGTTCCGCTTTTCCCGTCCCGTGACATACGGGACAAGTTTCCATCGTATCGACAGTCATTTCCGGCCGTACCCGCTGACGGGTGATCTGCATCAATCCGAATTTACTCAACGGCAAAATCGTATGTTTCGCCCGGTCGATTTCCATACAGGCTTTCATTTTATCATACAATTTCTGCCGGTTTTCGGCCAATTGCATATCGATAAAATCAATAACGATGATGCCTCCCATATCCCTCAACTGCAATTGCCGGGCCACCTCTTCTGCGGCCGCCAGATTAACTTCCAGGGCATTTGACTCCTGATCGTCACCCAATTTTGCCCGATTGCCACTGTTCACATCGATGACATGAAAAGCTTCCGTATGTTCGATAATCAAATAAGCCCCGTTCTTAAAGGAAACTGTTTTCCCCAACGAAGATTTTATCTGCTTATCCACACCGAAATGGTCGAGTATCGGTATTTCAGGAGATACATATTTTACGATATCTTCTTTCTCGGGCGCTATCGAGCTAAGATAATGCCGTATTTCCTTACTTAAAGTAATGTCATTGACATATATATTCTCGAAAGAAGAATTCAGAATGTCACGTAAAATAACACTTGTCCGGTCGATTTCCCCTAAAATAAGCTTAGGCGGCTCGATATCCCGGATATGTTTAAATGCACTCTCAAATCTATCCACCAATTCCTTGAGTTCATTGTCGAACTGCGCCACCTTTTTCCCTTCGGCCACCGTCCGCACTATTACCCCGTAGTTTTTAGGCTTGATGCTCTCAATAAGCCGTTTCAACCTTTTCCGTTCTTCAGGAGATTTTATCTTCTGCGAAACGGATACCTTATCCGCAAAGGGCATCAAGACGAGATTACGTCCGGCAATACTCAACTCTGAAGTCAAACGCGGCCCTTTCGTGGAAATAGGCTCTTTGGCCACCTGTACGGCAACCCATTGTCCAACGGTAAGAATATCGGAAATCTTTCCGTTCTTACTGATCTCCGGTTCCAGCTTCAGTTTAGCCAACGGCAGTCCTTTACGGGCAATACACTGTTTGATATAGGTATCCAGAGAATGGAACTGAGGACTCAAATCCAGGTAATGAAGAAATGCATCTTTCTCGTATCCCACATTTACAAATGCCGCATTCAATCCGGGCATGATCTTTTTTACTTTTCCCAGATAAATATCCCCCACGGCAAACTGGACGCTCGTTTTTTCTTTCGTCAACTCCACCAACTTCTTTTCCCGCAGCAAAGCGATAATAACCTCATCTGCCCTGACATCAATAACTAGCTCACTGTTCATGTGTATACATTTTTCTTTTATAATTAAATAAACCTAAAGAACACCGGTTCTTTAGGTTTATCTTCAACTCACAAACTTATTTCTTCTTATGACGATTTTTTCTCAGTCTTTTTTTACGTTTGTGAGTAGCCATCTTATGTCTTTTTCTCTTTTTTCCGCTTGGCATAATCTACTCCTTTCTTATTTTTTAACTTTACCTTTAACTTCCGTTACAAAACTTTTGGAAGGTTTGAATGAAGGAATGAAATGTTCGGGTATTTTGATAGTTACGTTCTTTGAAATGTTACGGGCTGTTTTTTCTGCTCTCTTTTTCACGATAAAACTACCGAATCCTCTCAAATACACGTTCTTACCACCAACCACGGAATTCTTTATTGACTCCATAAAAGCCTCTACTGTAGCCTGAACCGCTACTTTCTCAATCCCGGTTGTTCTCGAAATTTCGTTAACAATATCCGCTTTAGTCATTTTCTATAAATATTTAATATTCAATAATTTATTTCTTCTGATCTGTTTTCAGTCTGCAAATATAAGTGTTTTCCTGGAACAATGAAACAAACCTTTCGATTTTTTCTGAAAAAATATCAGATAGTTGCTTTTCCCACACCCTGTTTCCCCTTCCGCCTTTCACTTTTCACTTTATAATAATATCAAAATTTTTAACCGAAACATATCCTGTTAAGTATAAGATCCATCTTTGCGGTCTGTTTCTACATCCCCGACAGACAGAATCGTTACTATATAAAATAAATACGCTTTTCACAATTCACCGAAATTTTCAGTTTAATATCTTCCCTCCGCCAGAATCCAAGCCCGGGTAATTCTGCCGGACACTGCGTTTCACCACTCAAACAGAGTACGAAAACAAGGATTTATATCTCCTGAAATAAAAACTTAATATCCGGTCTTTTGTTTCCCACAATTTATTTTTAAATTCGCAATTCAATATTTAATAAGAATAGGGTTTTAAAATTGCCGTCTTTTTCGTAACTTGTGTGAAAATTTAAAGGGTAAGAAGTATGGTTAACAAAGTGATTTTAATCGGAAATGTAGGTGCCGATCCGGAAGTAAGGTACCTCGATGGTGGTGTTGCAGTTGCGAATTTACGGCTGGCAACGACAGAAAGCTACAAAAACAAAAACGGAGAAAAAGTCGATCAAACGGAATGGCATAATATCGTATTATGGCGGGGGTTAGCGGAAATTGTCGAAAAATACGTTAAAAAAGGTATGCGGCTTTATATCGAAGGCCGAATCCGTACCCGTTCCTGGGACGATCAAAACGGAGTAAAACGGTACACCACTGAAATTTACGCCGACAACATGCAAATGTTGTCATTCAACCGCGGAGACAATGCCGATGTTGTGCCTCGCAGTAATTTTTCAGCAGCCCCCTCTGCTCCGGTTCAGAATATTTCTCCGGCTACTGATGAAAGCGACGATCTGCCGTTCTGATACCGAATAAAGAACAGAGATTAAAGAAAGAAGGTAAGGCAAGAGGAGGGTGAAATTGTTTAACTAATAATATAAATTTTGGAAACTGAGCTAATAAGTGCCGTATCGGATGTTGCATATGGACCGTTTAACTTAACCGATGTCATCTTCATTATTATTTTACTGCTGCTGCTTTTTTCTTCGGCCGTCATTTCAGGCTCGGAAGTAGCTTATTTTTCTTTGAGTCCGGGCCAGTTAGAAGAAATCCGGCAAAAAGGTTATGAAAAGGTATGTCACCTCCATCGCAAACCGGAAAAGCTATTAGCGACAATTTTGATATCCAACAATTTCGTCAATGTCGCAATTGTCATATTATCCTCTTATCTGGTAGATTCGTTGTTCGATTTTTCCGGAAACCCTTTATTGGGCTTTGTCATCCAGGTTATCGTCGTCACATTCATCATATTACTATTCGGCGAGATCATTCCCAAACTGTATGCCAACCGCTCCCCGATAAAGATGGCGATATTTATGGCATCGCCCTTAACCGTGTTGAGCTACCTGTTTCGTCCGCTTTCAGCCTTATTGATCAATTCGACTTCGATTATCAGTAAAAAAGTGGCTAAAAAAGACAGTATCTCCATCGACCAGTTGTCAAAAGCCCTGGAATTGACCAAAGATTCCGAAATCAATGAAGAAAAGGACATTCTGGAAGGTATTGTACGTTTCAGTAATATTTATGCGATCGATATTATTCAGCCCCGTATCAATATTATTGCCATCGACGAAGAAGATTCTTTCAAACACATCCGCGAGCTGATTATCGAACACGGATATTCCCGGCTCCCGGTATATAAAGACAATCTTGATACGATCGTAGGTATATTATATATAAAAGACCTGCTGGCACATTTACAGGAAGACGATCATTTTCAATGGCAAAGCTTGATACGGCCAGCCTATTTTGTCCCGGAGACCAAAAAAATTAACGACCTGCTGGAAGAATTCCAAACCAAGAAGGTACATCTGGCTATTGTCGTAGATGAATACGGGGGCACGTCGGGTATTGTCACCATGGAAGACATTCTGGAAGAAATCGTAGGAGAAATCAATGACGAAACCGATGAAAAAGAAAAGACATATATCAAAATCAAAAACAACGCCTATATTTTCGAAGGCCATACATTACTGAACGATTTTGAAAAGATTGCAGATATTAAAGACGATTATTTCAAAGACATAGAAGGTGAAGCGGACACGTTAGCCGGTTTAATTCTCGAAATCAAAGGAGAGCTGCCCCGGAAAAATGAAGTCATTACCTACCGGCAGCATAAATTCACCATTCTGGATGTCGATAAGCGAAGAATCAAGAAGATCAAATACGAAGACCTGGACCAAGAGACAGAATAAAATGAAGATAAACACCGGATTTTCAGGAAAAATAATTTTCACGGCCTGCTTATTATCTATTGCCATACTACCGATGAGCTGCCGGGAAAATTACTCTCCGCGTCCTTACGGTTACTACCGGATCGATTTTCCGGAGAAAGCATACTCACCGATGACTGCTCCCGGTTTACCTTACACATTCAATATATCGGACCAGGCCGTAATCGAACCCGATAAATCGCCGGATGCAGAAGCCTACTGGATAAACATCCGTTATCCGGCATACAACGCTATAATCAACCTGTCCTACAAAACCATTGCGAATGATACTTCTCTCCTTAGGTACGAACAGGATTGTCATCGGCTGGCTTATGCTCATACAGTAAAAGCAGAATCGATAAAAGAACAGTATTTCAGCCGGGACAAAGGATTACACGGTTTGCTTTACCTGATTGAAGGCAATACAGCTTCATCGACACAATTTTATATCACTGATTCCACCCGGCATTTCCTCAGAGGGTCCCTGTATTTTCATACACATCCCAACAAAGATTCCCTGGCCCCGGTCATCGAATATTTACGGAAAGACATCGTCGAACTTATGGAGTCGGCCGAATTTAGCCGGTAAGATCACCGGAAAAGAATTTCCCCTTTAGCCGTATAAGGTACCGGTATCCCTGCCAAATAACACAAGGTCGGCAATAGGTCCGTCATCTTACATTCCGGAGCCAGAGAATGCCCGATACCTGCACCGTAAAAGAATACAGGCACTTTATTACGCTTACTGTAACGAAAATAATTGTCTTCCCTGTCCTTCAATTCCGGAATCCAGGTGGGCTGCAAACAAAACATCACATCTCCGCTCCTCTTCTGGGAAAAAGCATTCTGCATCAACATCTCCTGTCCGTGAGAAAATGCATTCCGGGACAAAGAATAAGCCGTCAATACTTTGGATATTCCCTCGAATTCAACCATAAAATCAGCTACTTTATCCTGTATTTCCTCCAATGACAGTTTATTTTTCTCTATCAATCCCCGGTTTAAATAAATTTGTCCGGCATCGTAATCAGCTACCCATTCTCCGTCCCCATACACCAGGTTCAGATAAGATTTCAATAAGGCCACAGACTTAAAAATACTGAAATACCCACTCTCTATCCGCATTTTATCCAATTCTTCGGGCAACAACTCCCGGGCTTCCGTATAAGTCAGCACCACCGTATACCCCTCTTTCCCGACCTTACTATCCAAAAATTCCAGCAAACGCTGTATGTCTTTGTCCATACGCAGCACCATATCCTGAAATTCCCGGGCATAAACCCCAAAATCCCGGTTCATATAATCAAGGCTCGAAAAGCCGAGAGCCAGCAAATCCACATCATTGTCTTTGCCCAATCCCTCCGAATTTACCAATTGCTCGGCCAGATCCACCACCATCGTATTAGCATAAGGTGTGGCTTTCAACACCCGGTAAGTATTAAATTTCTTTTTAGCCTGGGCGATATCATAAAAAAAACTATTTCCCATGCCCAACTTATTTTTCATTTTCAACGAAAGTGAATTACTCTGTTCTTCTGCCAAAGGCATCCATCCCCGGCGAATGAGGAAATCACTTTCGATTTTTCCGTTATAAGCCGTCAGCCAGGCCGGGAGAGAATCAGCGTAAAAACCGGAAGAAACCCATTTGCCGCTTTTTTCACTCAGCCACAACGACAGATTGGCACAACTACCACCTCCCAACACCGCCACTTCCGGATTAACAGCCACACTGTATACCTTGGAAAATACATCATTCATTTTCAATACACAGCCCAGAGTCAACGCCTCCAATCCTTCAGGACTATATCCTTTCAGCGAATCACCGTAACCGATTTCCGGATAATTCACAGCGGCCACATTATTTATCCGGCAGCGTCTCAATCTGTCATACCAGTCATGAGCCACAATCCCGTGAATAATAGGCAGTACACCTGTATATATCGTAGCCTGGTCGACTCCGGTCTGGGAATACAAATAATTGTAATCGGCAACACTCCTTTTTCCCTGATTCATAATCCTTTTGAATCCTCCTTCTTCCAAATCCCCGGCATAAACGGATAACCATTCCGGATAAAACTGATCAATCGTAATAGTGACGATCAGCCTGGTCTTATTTTCCGAAGCATATCCTTTCAACACACAACAAAACAGCAGAAAAACATATATATATTTCATAACCGATTCTATCTGATGACGACAATTTTCTCAAAGCAACAAAGGTAAAAACAATTAAAAACCGAAAAATGAAAATCAAAAAATATTTTAATCGTTACAACAAGATTACCGTGATTTTAATGATGTTTAACACCTCGGATTCCGCATATTATCAACAAAGGATGTCAGAGTTTCGGTTTTAAAGAAAAAGGGAGCAAAATATTATAATTTATAAGTAAGCTTGTGTAGTTTTCCTATTTGTTTACTATATTTACCACTTCAATTAAACCTGAATTAAATTATGGAGGACAAGAAATTTCAGCTGGCAGAAAAACTCAGGACCTATATCAGTCGCTACGGAATCAACGATTTCAGCGAAGAGCATCTACAAAAAGTAGGCTTATCCACAAATGAACTGAAAGAATACTTTACAGATCGTAAAGACATGGTTAATACGATTTTAGCTCATGAAAGAAGGTGTTTCGAAGAAATTTTCAATGAATACAACTTTGAAGGGTGGAATGCAATTGACATCTTACTGATTGTAAGTAACGAGATCAACAATCGTTTTTTCAACGTAACCCCCTCGGTAACAATGGCTTTATCAAAAGCCTATCCGGATCTTTACGAAGAACATAAGAATCTCCGTTCGGATTTTATATACGAAAAGATAAAAATCAACATCGAAAAAGGCATGGAACAGGGAATTTATAAACAGGATGCTTCCAGCGAAATGATTGCCCGCATGTTTATTGCCAAATTGAATGATATCCACAATCCGGAAATCTATCCGCCTGAAGGATTTACATTTACGACAATTTTCAACAATCTGATCGACAGCATTATCAAATCAATCACAAATGAGGAAGGAAAAAGATACTACAAGCAACGCAAACAGCTTTACAGTGTTTTAAACTTCCGGTAATTTCCGGTCAATCAGTTTAAAATAAACAACTATGAAATATCAAATAGACGACATAGATAGAAAAATCCTTTCCTATCTGGTAAAAAATGCAAGGGTACCTTTCCTTGAAATAGCGAGAGAATGCGGAATATCCGGAGCTGCCATCCATCAACGTGTAAAAAAAATGGAAGATGCAGGAATTATTGAAGGTTCCCGTTTTATTGTAAAACCCAGAGCCTTAGGGCTTAAGATATGTGCTTTTATCGGTGTTGTTCTTGACAATGCCCATCAATACAAATCTGTGGTTAAAGAGTTAGAAAAAATTCCGGAAATCACGGAATGCCATTTCATTACAGGCCATTATGCCTTTCTTTTGAAGCTTCGGTGTAACAATCATCAGCATCTGATGGATGTTTTGATCAATACCCTTCAGAATATACCGGGGATCGCTAAAACGGAATCTTTTATATCTTTGGATACCATTATCGAAAAACAAGTCGATCTGCTTACAGAAGATCCCAAATAAAAAAAGAGCTTTTTCAAGCTCTTTTTTTTATATAACGATTACTCTGTCGTGTTCCTTGTCACAGTCGACTTTCAACACGCCTCCTTCCGGAACCGTACCTTTAATAATCACCTCTGCCAATTCGTCTTCCAGATACTTCTGAATGGCTCGTTTCAAAGGACGCGCCCCATATTGCGGATCATATCCTTTCTCCGTCAGGAATTCCCGGGCTTCCTCCGAAATCTCGACAACATATCCCAAATCGCCGACCCGTTTCATCAGTCCTTTTAATTCGATATCGATAATCTTATGAATATCTTCTTTCGTCAATGCATTGAAGACAATTACATCATCGATACGGTTCAGAAATTCGGGAGCAAATGCATTTTTCAACGCCTTTTGTACTACACCCCGGGCATAATCCTTATCATTCACCCGGTCTTCCCGGCTAAATCCGATGCCTCTGCCGAAATCCTTCAATTGCCGGCTTCCGATATTAGAGGTCATGATTATTATGGTATTCTTAAAATCCACCCGCCGTCCAAGGCTATCCGTCAACTGTCCGTCGTCCAGCAACTGCAGCAAAATATTGAAAACATCCGGATGGGCTTTCTCGATCTCATCCAACAGCACCACCGAATAAGGTTTTCTTCTTACCTTTTCCGTCAATTGTCCGCCTTCCTCATATCCGACATATCCGGGAGGTGCTCCGACCAGCCGGGATACGGCAAATTTTTCCATATATTCGCTCATGTCGATACGAATCAAAGCATCGTCTGTATCGAACAGATATTTTGCCAGAACTTTAGCCAACTGGGTTTTTCCGACCCCTGTAGGTCCCAGGAATATAAAAGAACCAATCGGGCGGTTGGGATCTTTCAGACCGGCCCGGTTCCGATGAATCGATTTCACAATCTTTTCAATCGCCTCTTCCTGACCGACAACACTACCCGCCAGCTCGTCCCGCATTTGCAGCAATTTTATACCTTCCGTGCGTGCAATCCGTTTTACAGGCACACCGGTCATCATAGCCACCACTTCGGCAACCTGCTCCTCATCGACAAGAATCGGATTCTCATTCAATTCTTTTTGCCATGACTCGTTTTCCCGCTCCAACAATGAAGTCAGATGACGCTCTTTATCCCGAAAAGCTGCAGCGACCTCGAAGTTCTGTTGTTTTACAGCCTCTTTCTTCTGATACTTTACCTCTTCGATATTTTTTTCCAGGTCCTCAATTACAGCCGGAACGTTGATGTTCGTAATATGCACCCTGGACCCCGCTTCATCCAAAGCATCGATTGCCTTATCAGGCAATGCCCTGTCCGAAATGTAACGCATGGTAAGCTTTACACACGCTTTAATAGCTGCCGGCGTATATTTTACATTATGATGCTCTTCATAACGCGACTTTATATTATTCAGAATCTCTACCGTTTCTTCAAAAGTTGTCGGCTCTACCAATACTTTCTGAAAACGACGTTCCAAAGCACCGTCTTTCTCTATATTCTGACGATATTCGTCCAATGTCGTCGCGCCGATACATTGAATCTCTCCTCTGGCCAGTGCCGGTTTCAGCATATTGGCAGCATCAAGGCTTCCCCCCGATCCCCCGGCTCCGACAATGGTATGAATCTCATCTATAAATAAAATAACGTTTTTATTCTTGGCCAATTCATTCAAAATCGCTTTCAAACGCTCTTCAAACTGTCCCCGGTATTTTGTTCCCGCCACGATAGCAGCAATATCCAAAGCCACAACCCGCTTGTCAAACAACACCCGGGACACCTTACGTTGCGTGATACGAATAGCCAACCCCTCTGCTATGGCCGATTTGCCGACACCGGGTTCACCTATCAATACCGGATTGTTTTTTTTGCGGCGGCTCAATATCTGTGCCAAACGCTCGATTTCCCGTTCACGACCGACAATCGGGTCCAATGTACCTTCTTCCGCAGCTTTTGTAATATCGATTCCGAAATTATCCAGTACCGGAGTATCTGATTTAGACATTCCCTGCTGACGGTAAGGATTATACAACGGATCTTCATCCTCCATGTCCTCATCCTCGGAATCCTCCTTATAATCCGATTGCATCCGGGCCCGTTCTTTCAGCAACTGCTCCCTGAACACCTCGTAATCGACCCCCATGGATTTGAATAGTTTGGATACAAATACAGCTTCACTTCGCAGTATAGCCAACATGACATGTTCCGAATCCACCTGCTCATCGCCTAATTTCAAAGCTTCCTCCATCACCCGTTTCAAAATACTGTTGGCGGCCAATGTAAAATCCAACTCTGTCAAAGATTCTATTTTTTCTTTTTTCTTTGCCAGTTTTTCTTCTATCCGATCCTTCACCTCATAGAAATCCACCCCCAGAGCCATCAGCACATCTATTGCCCGGCCCCGACTCAACCTCAACAGCCCCAAAAACAAATGTTCGGGATAAATCTTCGAATTACCCAAACGTTTAGCTTCCTCTCCTGCAGAGGTCATTATCTGTTTTAATCTTTTTGTATCGCTTTTACCCATTTTTATTTAATAAGCAACTCTTACTTAAAATCTGAAAAGTCGCATTTGACATCATAAAAATAATACATTCCAATGAAAATCACTATTGAAAAAAAGAAATTATTATTACTTATCGTTAATCATCTCCTTAAATTCATTTTCTCCGATAATCCGGATTCCCAATTTTTCAGCTTTTTTCAATTTACTTCCGGCATTTTCTCCCGCCAGCAAAAAAGTGGTTTTTGAAGATACCGAATCACTGACCTTGCCGCCGGCACTCAATATGATATCTTTAAAATATTCCCGCGGCCGGCTCAATGTCCCTGTTATTACGAAAATCTGTCCTTCAAGGATATTGTTTTCTTCAGCTTGTTCCTCCATCTCTCCGGCAACCCCATATTTCAGCAAACGTTCGATCAGTATCCGATTCTCTATCCGTGCAAAATATTTCAATAAACTATTCGCCATCTGCTCTCCGATATCCTCCACCTCTATCAGTTGTTCATAGTCGGCAGCCATCAATTTCTCCATACTCCGGAAACTTCTGGCCAGATTACGGGAAGCCGTCTCACCGATATAACGAATCCCCAAACCATATAATAAGGCAGGAAATCCGGCGGTTTTCGATTTTTCAATACCGGTGATCAAGTTATCCACTGACTTTTCCTGCATCCGGTATACGTTTAAGGTATTCAATTTCCGTACCATTTTTTCATTACGCAGGAAAAAATTCCGGATATTGACGGCATCCGTATCTGTCATTCCCTCTACCGTTGCTATTTCCGATTCAGAAGCCGTTGCCAATTCATAAATATAATCGTAAGAAGCTGCCAATAATTCCGCTTTATACCTGTCAACCCCGGGTATACAAAAGGCAAAAATGACATCATCCGAAGGAATATCCGCCACCTCTCCGGCTGCTTTCAAACGCTCTAAAGGCTCATTGAAAGGAGTCCGGAAATAATCCAGAATCCGGTTTACGTTCTTCTCTATATCTTTACTCTCTCCCCAAGGCAAGGCCATCAACTCTTCCTTACCGGCCTCGGCTAATGCCTTCAGGCTGGAAAAACGCCCTGCCAGCATCGTTGCCAGACGAGCCGATATGTTTTTCAATCCGATTTCAAAGCCGTAAATCACCTTAGCCAACGGAATACTCGTCATCTCAAAACTTTGAGGATAAATGATTTTCTCCAATCCGATCAATTCGGCCCGCCGTTCCGGTAAAGTATATATATCGGCCACATTTTGTATAAAGTGCCGGCTCAACAATAAATCTATCGTCTCTTCCCCCATACCTTCTATATCCATGGCCCGGCGACTGACAAAATGTTCGATTTTACCGGCGATCTGCGGGGGACAATGTTCTTCATTCGGACAATAATGGTTGGCCTCGCCTTCTATCCGCACCAATTCCGTTCCACATTCGGGACAATGTGTAATAAATTGCACCGGTAACGCATCCGGTTTTCTACGGCTCACATCCACTCCTACAATCTTCGGAATGATTTCTCCCCCTTTCTCGACATACACCGTATCATGCTCATGCAAATCCAAGTCGGCTATAATATCCGCATTGTGTAAAGAAGCCCGTTTCACCACCGTTCCGGCCAGATGCACCGGTTCCAGATTAGCAACAGGGGTTATACTCCCCGTTCTGCCTACCTGGTAGCTGACCGAAATCAACGGAGTAGCTTCCCGTTCTGCCTTAAACTTGTAAGCGATCGCCCAGCGGGGAGATTTTGCCGTATAGCCTAATAAATGTTGTTTTTCAAGATCATTGACTTTTACGACGATACCATCGATAGGTACCGGCAAATCCACCCTCTTTTTATCCCATTCTTTCACAAAATCCCATACTTCTCCGATGGTATTACAAAGCCGGAGATAAGGCGGTATATAAAATCCCCACTCCTTTGCCTTCATCAGGCTACCGTAATGCGTATCTGCCGGCGTATTCTCTCCGGGTAAATAATAAAGAAAACAATCCAAATGCCGTTTGGCCACCAAAGCCGAATTTTGTAATTTCAACGTACCGGCAGCAGCATTCCGGGGATTGGCAAACAGCGCTTCCCCTGCTTCCGCTTTCTCCTGATTTAATCGGTTGAAAACAGCAAAAGGCATTAAAATTTCACCCCGTATCTCAAATTCGGCAGGATAATCTCCCTGAAGTTTTAAAGGGACCATACGAATGGTCCGGACATTAGCCGTCACATCATCGCCTCTCACCCCGTCCCCGCGGGTAACGGCCTGTGTCAATTCCCCACCGGTATAAGTCAGACTGATCGAAGTTCCATCGTATTTCAACTCGCATACATATTGTACTTCACCTGCCGTTTTACGTACCCGGGTATCAAAGTCCCGGATTTCTTCCTCGCTGTATGTATTACTGAGCGAAAGCATCGGATATTTATGCTCCACCTGGGTAAATTCCCGGTTTATATCCTGACCGACCCGCTGTGTCGGAGAATTCGGATCATACCATTCCGGATGAGCTTCTTCCAAAGCTTCCAGCTCATGCATCAAACGATCGAATTCGATATCCGAAATCTCCGGTGCATTATCGATATAGTACTTATTATTATGATATTCCAGTAATTTACGCAACGCCAATAGCCGTTCCTCTGCTTTTTCCATAGTTTCCGTATAAATCTTTACGACAAAGTTACGGAAAAATAATCATTTTCTTTCCTTCTGAAAGAGTTCGAAAAATGCAGGAAAATCCTGAAAAAAAGGTATTTTTCAAACCGGCTTACAGTTATTTTATCAAAATATATTGATGAATTATACAATATTTCAAATCTAAACTATATTTTTAGACACTTAAATAAGACTACAACGTAAACTATGAAGATCAAATTATCCGTCTTTTTTTTACTGTTACTATTTTCCGCAAAAGCTCAGTTTGTCGATTTAGGGCAAGATCCGGCAGGTTTACGCTGGAAACAAATTAAAACAGAAGATTTTCAGATCATTTACCCGGATTATTTCGAAGAAAATGCCCAAAAAATTGCGAATATATACGCAGCCTTGTACCGCCACTCGAATTCTCTGGCACATAAACCCGTAAAAATATCGATGGTCATTCACGCCAGCGGAGGTATTGCCAATGGTAACGTTGCCTGGGCCCCCCGTAAAACCGATCTGTATACGATGCCTCCCCAGGAACCATCCGATACCTGGCTGGAACACCTCTGTGTACATGAATTCCGTCATGTCGTACAAATCGACAAAGTGAACCAGGGACTGACGAAACTGCTATATTACATTTTCGGAGAAGAAATTACGATTGCCGTTACCGGCTTATATCTTCCCCTGTGGTTCCTCGAAGGCGACGCCGTGACATTCGAAACCGCCGTCGGACATATCGGCAGAGGACGTTCTCCTGAATTTCTCAATGAAATGAAAGCACAAATCGTTGAAAAAGGTATATACACCTATTATAAAGCAACCCTCGGATCGGATAAAGACTTTGTCCCCAATCGCTATAACATGGGCTATTTTATGGTGGGCAATGCCCGGGTAAACTACGGTAACGAAATCTGGACCGACGCCTTGAACCGCATCGGCCGCCGTCCTTTTAGCCTGGCCCCTTTTGCCCGCAGCCTGCGTAAAACCTTGGCGCAAAAACGGGACAGCCTGTGGCGGGATTCCACCTTCCGGTCCCTCTTTATCAATGCAGACAGTGTAAAAAAAGCCAATACTTACCGGGATGCCAAACGCACCCTATACCGGGATAATTTTACGGAATTACAACGCATCTGGCAAAAAGAAGTTATACACGATTCCAGTAAATTCGATACCGTTTCCACACACAACCGAACCTATACCCATTACCTTTACCCCATCCGTTTACAGGATGGACGGCTCATTGCTTACAAAAAAGGGTTGCGGGAAACCGGTGCTTTCGTAAGCATCGGCTCAGACAAAGACAAACTACTGACACGCACGGGAGTCATGGACGACAACCGATATGCCATAAACGACGACCGTATCGTCTGGACGGAATACCGGCCGAACATCCGTTGGGAGCACGGCGGCCGTAACACGCTTGTAAGTTACGATCTGCACAGACACAAATACCGTTATCACAGAAGTCGTCACAACCGGTTCTCTCCTTTCTCTGTCGGTGAAAACTGGGGTGTTGTCGAAGTAAACGACAATAACCGGGCCTCACTGGTCATTCTCGACCCGGAAATGAAAAAAGAATTGCAACGCATCAAGGCATCCAAAGATGAGTTATTTATTCACCCGCATTACGATGGTAAAAAGATAACAACCGTCGTTCAGGGTCGGCAAGGCATACACCTGGAATCGATCGACCTGCACAGCGGTACAAGAGAAAAAATCACCGTCCCCGTCTGGTATGAACTGGATAACCCGGTTGTACAGGACAGCCTGCTGCTATTCCGGGCTTCTTTCAATGCCAATAATTCATTTTATGCCAGAAACAGCCGGACAGGTCACATCGACAATGTCCTGAATGCTCCCTACGGAGTGCGTTTCCCTTCTTTATATACCGATTCCCTGTATTTCTCGTTCTATACTTCCGACGGTTATAAACCCGGACGTATAGCCTTAAAGGACTTAAAAAATATCCCTTTAGACAAAGAACATTTCCGTCTGGCCGACTCTCTCGTTAGAAGAGAAAACTGGAAGATGTCCTGGGATAACGATTCCATATATCCGACCCGGAAATACCGGAAACTTACCCACCTGTTCAATTTCCACAGTTGGGGCCCTTTGTACATAGATCCCAGCAGACAGGAAATCACAGCCGGCATCGTTGCCTATTCCCAAAACAAATTGAGCACGTTGTCCTTATCTGCCGGATATATTCTGGATTCGGACTACGATCACGGCGCCTGGATGCTTAACGCCAGCTACAAAGGAATATGGCCGGTATTCTCCGTCGACATCCGTAGCGGAAGATACGACTATTACACCTTCAACACAAAGGCCGAAAACCTGCACACCGGAACAAAAGATACTCTCTACCTGAAAAACCGGTCGAATTATACCCAGGGAGAATTTACCGTTCAACTCCCCTTCAACATATCCAGAAAAAATTACAACCGTTATATCACCCCTTACGCCCGTTACAAAATCGAGGCCATACACAACAATAAAGTCCGCGAAACCTACCTATTGACAAAAAAGGGCGATATTGGCTACATTCTGCCGGTAAACCCTTCCGATTTCCGTTTCTCGACCCCTTCCAACTATTACCAGATGTTGGAGTACGGCCTGCTGTTAGGCAGCCAAACCCGCATGACGCTACAGGAAATCAACCCCCGCTGGGGGCAATCGATACAAATAGGCTACGCACATACACCCTGGAAAAAACTGGATCTGGGACATGAATGGTGGGTATCCGGCACATTCTATTTTCCCGGCTTTGCAGTCAACAACTCCATTTCTTTATACGGAGGATACCAGGAACGCCCCGATAACAGAGCCTACGGAAAAAAAATACTCCAACCCCGGGGTATTCATTTTTACGGTTCAGAATTGACAACTCTACGGACAAATTATAAATTACCTCTGCTCTTTCCCGATCAGCACATCACTTCCCTCTTTTATATAAAACGTCTGGATGGAGGACTTTTCTTCGATATGGGACATGAAAAATTCCGCCGGGCGGAAAAAAACTATTACTCTTACGGAGCAGAATTGACAGCAGGATTCCATTTTTTGAGATTACCGTTTCCCCTGACCATGGGAATCCGGACAGGTTACGAAACACAAACCAAATCGATGTTTGCAGAGTTTTTATTCAATATTAGTTTTAGTATCTAAATATTTGTTTATTATTTGTTTTTTAGCTTACTTTGAAAAACTAATAAAAAAATGCCATGGCAAATTACGAAATCATTGCATTTTATAAGGACAGTGAGGAAGAAATCACGGTTCTGGCAAACAAAATAGGGATACTATACAACCTGAATGTCAGATTCGAAAAGCTTCCGGCAACTGCGGCCTCCATTGTTACACTCCTTTCCGAAAAAACAGTATTGTGCATACTTAACCGGGATACGTTGAAATTCGGTAAGTTGTTGAAATATGCCTACGAGATCAACAAACCGATGTTGCTTGTCCGGGCGTCTTATCCCGAGGATTCCTACAATCATTTCAATATTCCGGTAGGTTACCTGCAGGAAAACAAAGAAAAAGTAGTCTGGGCGAACTTTTTCCAAAGATACAATACAAAAGCAACGATCGAGTTGACGATTCCGCAGGAAAAAGACGAAGGTATAGCTCATTTGGTTGATAACAACGTCAGCTTTATCGAAAATATTTTCAACAACTCCAATGCCCGGTACACCAAATCCTTCTTCAAAGGGAGTTTCGAGCATATTTTAAAAAATACGTTCATACAAACAGACAATTCCATTGTGTTTATCATGCGGCCTTTCCGTCTGTTTCCATTCTATACACCGCTGAATCTGCGCTTATTCAAACGTTATTCGCACACCCCTACGTTATTAATTCCCAGAGATGATGCCTTGTATATCCCTTGTCATTAATAGCAGTTTCCTTTAAGATACGATCCACTTCACAATGAATTAAAATTTACATATACCATCTGATATCAATACCATACATTCCGTCTTTTTCAGTTCCGGACAATGTCTGAAATTCAATCTTTCCTTAAAAAAATTTTTTTAAAACGATTGCAATTGTTATATTCGTAACCATCTAAATTCCGAAAGATGGTATTAAATGATATTGTGCAACTGTTAAAAGCCTCCGTTATATGCGGAGACCAACATCTCGAATGCGAAATAAAACGGGCATTTGCAGCCGATCTTATGAGTGATGTCCTGCGTCTGAATACGGAAGAAATGCTTTTGATCACCGGACTCGCTAATCTTCAGGTGATCCGGACAGCCGAAATGTCCGACATCAATTTCATTCTCTTCGTCCGGGACAAAAAAGTCAGTCCGGATATGCTGGAACTGGCCCGGGAAAACGGTATCGCCGTTTTACAATGTTCCCAAAGTATGTTTAAAGTCTGTGGCGAACTCTATAAAGCCGGACTGGAACCCGTATATTAAAACAGAATTATGGAATTTAATTTCAACATAGAAGGCGGTAACTTTTCACGTGCCGGTACAGCTTCCAGCGAAATAAAAAAAATACTCAAACAATTGAATGTCGACAGCAATCTGATCAAACGTATCGTTGTCGCATTGTATGAAGCCGAAGTCAATGTCGTTGCCCACGCCTGGGAAGGCTCTGTCAAATTACAAATTACGCCGGAAGCGATCCAACTTACCGTAGCTGACAAGGGACCGGGTATTCCGGATATCGGTTTGGCCATGCAGGAAGGATATTCCACGGCTACCCCCGAAGTCAGGGAAATGGGATTCGGAGCGGGAATGGGATTACCCAATATGCAGAAAAACTGTGACAAGCTGGACATTCAATCCGAAATCAACGTGGGTACGACTGTCCGCATGATCACCTATTTAAAGTAAGAACGAAATAACAAATACCCCGTACAAATAAGGGAAATATAAAATAACGAGTAATGAGCGGAGGGGAATTTTATCATGCATTAAAAATCGTGGACGCCGTCTGTACAGGCTGCACCCATTGTATGCATATATGCCCTACCTCCGCCATACGAATCCGGAACGGAAAGGCGTCCTTAAATGAAGCGGCCTGTACAGATTGCGGAATGTGTCTGAAAACCTGTCCTCAACACGCTATTATTGTCGAACAGGACGATTTCAGCCAAATATTCAAGTTCTCTTACCGGATCATTTTGCTCCCCACTGTGCTGATCGGACAATTCCCGGAAGATATCAGCGAAGAGCAAATCTTTTCCGAACTACATAATATGGGTTTTAACTACGTGATGGAAGTGGACAAAGCCACCGGCATTCTGGCAGAAGAAACCCGGAAATACATGGAGAAAAACGCCCACCTGAAACCTTTTATCTCGAATTCCTGTCCGGCTGTCATCCGGCTGATACAAGTCCGGTTCCCGTCCTTGATCGACCACATTATCCGATTGAAGCAAGTCATGGATACGGCAGCCATATATGTACGGAAAAAATTCATCGACAAAGGGATTCCGGAAGAAGAGATCGGTGTATTCTTCGTAACCCAATGTGCCGCAAAAATTGCCGCCATCAAATGCCCGGTAGGAGAAGAAAAATCTTCCGTCGACGGGGTAATCAACATGGATTTCATATACAATAAAATCCTTTTGGCCATTAACAAAAACAAAGACAAACCCATTACCAAAGTACCCGAACAATACCATCTGACTCCGGAATCTATCAACTGGACGCTGACAGGAGGCGAAGCCGCCCATTATACCGGTCGTTGTCTGGCCATCGATGAAATACACAACGTCATCGAAATTCTGGAAAAGCTGGAAAACGATGAAATTACGGACATCGATTTTCTGGAACTACGGGCCTGTGACCATTCCTGTGCCGGAGGAGCCCTCACTATCAACAACCGTTTTTTAACCATCGAACGCCTGCAAAAAAGGATGACAAACTACATCCGGAACAATTACACATCAGCCAACAAAATGCCCCAATACCGGGAATTTCTGAATGAACAAATCCGGCTGACGGGAGAGATTCGCCCCCGCTCCATCGAGAAACTGGACGAAAACATGCTGATCGCTATGGAAAAGATGGAAAAGATCAACCGGGTCATGAAGGTGTTGCCGCAAATCGATTGCGGAGCCTGCGGAGCCCCTTCCTGTCAGGCGCTGGCTCAAGATGTCGCACAGGGAAAAGCCAAACTGAACCAATGTGTATTCATGCAGAAAATACTGACAAAAGAAGGTTTGATTACGCCGGAAGAATCCATGGAACTCTCCTGCAAAATCTGGGGAGAGGAAAAATTCGACAAATAAATAACCTGAATCATCAATACAAATAAAATACCATCATGAAAGTCGCAGATATCGTCGAAAAATTAGGACTGGAAATATGTTGCGGAACAGCCGGAATAAACCGCGAAATCAAAGGCGGATACACATCCGATCTGTTGAGTGACGTCATGGGAAACGCCCAGGAAGGAAACCTGTGGATCACCTTGCAGACACATAAAAACGTAATGGCCATCGCTTCACTGAAAGAACTATCGGCCGTTATTCTGGTGAAAGGTTACAAGCCGGAAGAGGATACCGTCACCGAAAGTGAAGCCGAAGGCATCCCGATACTTTCCACTACAAAACAGACCTTTGAAATTACAGGCGAGATATACGAACTGCTGAAACAAAAATAACGGCTTACACCATCCTTACACGAAACGGAGTTTTCCGAAACGGTTTATGAAAACACGATATGCCGATTTACATATACACACAGTCCTTTCTCCCTGCGGGGATTTGGAAATGAGTCCGGCAAACATATTGCGAACTGCCCGCCAAAAAGGACTGGATATTATCGGCATAACCGATCATAATTCGACACGGGAAGCAAAAATCATCCGCGATGCAGCTGAAAATACGGGACTATTTGTACTCGCCGGAGCCGAAGTGACCACTCGCGAAGAAGTGCATTGTCTTGCATTCTTTGAAGAAGACGGGCAACTGACAGACTTTCAGACATACCTGGATACCTATCTTCCCGATATTCCGAACAATCCGGAAAAATTCGGCTATCAGGTCGTCGCCGATATTCAGGACAATATTATATATGAAGAACCTAAATTATTGATCTCTGCCATCACCCCGGGTTTGGAAGAAATCGAAAAAAAAGTACACAGCCTGCAAGGTATTTTCATTCCCGCTCACATCGACAAAAGTCATTTCAGCATATTGTCACAATTGGGGTTTATTCCTCCCTCTCTACAATGCGATGCGCTGGAATTAAGTCCCCACACAACGTACACATCCTTTATACACAATTACGATTACCTGAAAAACTATCCTTTCATCCGGTCCTCCGATGCACATTATCTGCCGGATATCGGAAAGGTATCGACTCCTTTCGAACTGGACGAAATATCGTTCTCCACTATCCGGGAAGCCATACACAATAGCAAGTTTTAATTTTTGATAAATCAAAAACAGTAAAATGCCCGTTCCGGTAAAAATCCGGAATCAAATTCAACATCTTTTTTCATTTTTAAAAATTCTTTTTCATGCAATCGTTGTAAGTATTCAAATTTAAATTAAATTTGAGGCGTTTTATTACAGATTCATTTCAAAATAAGGCTAAATAAAATAGATCGAAAGAATCACGCGTGAAAGACCTGGCTTCCCATATCATGGATATTGTCCAGAACTCAGTTCGGGCCAATGCACAAAATATAGAAATTACCGTAGAGGAACATTGGTCCGATGATTTATTGACGATCACAGTGAAAGACGATGGAGACGGGATGGACGAAGAAACCCTGCAACGGGTGCGGGATCCTTTTTTTACCAGCCGTACAGTCCGTAAAGTCGGACTCGGCATCCCGCTATTTCAACAAAACGCAGAGCGTACAGGGGGTTCATTAAGTATTACTTCACAGCAAGGGAAAGGGACAATCGTGGAAGCCCGGTTTATGCATTCTCACATAGACCGCCCTCCACTCGGTAACATGGCGGAAACCATCAGTTTACTGATCGCTGCCAACCCTGAAAGAGAATTTTTATATACCCATTGCTCCGATCGCGGTACATTCAGCATCGATACCCGTGAACTGAAAAACATGCTGGAAGGCATTCCGGTCAACCACCCGGAAATCATCATGGGAATACAGGAAATGATAAAAGAAAATGAAAAAGAAATTACAGAATAGTTAACCTGAAACGTCGCCGGGGCGACACAACATTAGAGACTTATGGAAAAAATAAAAACACTCGCCGACCTGAAAAAAATCAGGGACAATGTTCAGGCTAAAATAGACCTGCGCGAAAAAAGCGAACATCCCGAAAACATGATACAGATAAAAGTAGCTATGGCTACCTGCGGTATCGCATCCGGGAGTAAGGAAACAATGAACTATTTCCTTTCTCATCTGGAAGAAAACGGGATTGCAGCCGTGGTGACACAGACGGGTTGTATGGGCTATTGTTTTGCAGAGCCGACAGTAGAAATTACAAAACCCGGAAAAGAACCGATCGTCTTCGGTCATGTCAACTGTGAAAAAGCAGAAGAAATCATCCAGAAATATCTGAAACACGATGAACTGGTAGAAGGAATTATTCCGGTAAATTACGACACTATTGAACATTGAAATCTGAAAACTAAGAATTATGAGTTATAAAATGCATATTCTTGTATGTGGGGGTACCGGATGCCGCGCTTCCTCCAGCAAGAACATCATCAGCAGAATGGAAGATTACCTCAAAGAAAAAAATCTGGAGGATGAAGTACAAGTTATTGCTACCGGTTGTTTCGGTTTCTGCGAAAAAGGGCCGATTGTAAAGATCATGCCCGACAATACGTTTTACACCCAGGTAAAACCGGAAGATGCGGAAGAAATCATCAATGAGCATATCATAAAAGGCCGGAAAGTAGAACGCCTGCTCTACAAAGATCCGGAAAAGAAAGCGGCCGTAAGCGACTCCAAACACATGGGGTTTTATAAAAAGCAATTGCGTATTGCATTGCGTAATTGCGGGTTCATCGATCCGGAAAATATTGAAGAATACATCGGACGGGACGGTTATGCTGCATTGGCAAAATGCCTTTCCGAAATGACGCCGGAGGAAGTCATCAATGAAATTAAACTTTCCGGACTACGCGGACGCGGGGGCGGCGGTTTCCCTACCGGATTGAAATGGGAATTTGCCCGCAAATACCAGTCTGATTGCAAATACGTCGTATGCAATGCCGACGAAGGCGATCCGGGAGCTTTTATGGACCGTTCGATTATGGAGGGCGACCCGCATTCGGTCATCGAAGCGATGGCCATTTGCGGATACAGTATCGGAGCCGACAAAGGTTTGGTATACATCCGGGCCGAATACCCATTGGCCATTGAACGCCTGCGGATAGCCATCCGCCAGGCAGAAGAATTCGGTTTGCTCGGTAAAAATATTATGGGTACCGGCTTCTGTTTCAATATTGAAATCCGGTATGGAGCCGGAGCTTTTGTATGCGGAGAAGAAACCGCCCTGATCCATTCCATGGAAGGAAAACGCGGTGAACCGACAACAAAACCTCCCTTCCCTGCCGAATCGGGTTATTTGAACAAACCGACAAATGTAAACAATGTTGAAACCCTGGCCAATATTCCGGTAATCCTTACCAAAGGAGCCAATTGGTTCAATAAGATCGGTACCGAAAAGTCCAAAGGAACCAAAGTTTTTGCTTTGGCCGGCAAGATCAACAATGTCGGACTTATTGAAGTGCCTATGGGAACAACTTTACGTGAAGTCATTTACGAAATCGGAGGAGGCATCAAAAACGGTAAGAAATTCAAAGCTGTCCAAACCGGAGGCCCTTCCGGCGGATGCCTGACAGAAAAGCACCTGGATACTCCGATCGATTTCGACAATCTGATTGCCGCCGGCTCGATGATGGGCTCCGGAGGTATGATCGTTATGGACGAAGACGACTGTATGGTAGCTGTTGCCAAATTCTATCTGGAATTCATTGTGGAAGAATCCTGCGGAAAATGTTCCCCCTGCCGTATCGGCAATAAACGGTTACTTGAAATCTTAACCCGGATTACGGAAGGCAAAGGCAGCATGGACGACCTGGATATGCTCCGCAACCTCAGTCATGTCATCAAAGACACAGCCCTTTGCGGTCTTGGACAAACTTCTCCTAACCCGGTACTTTCTACCTTGGAAAATTTCTACGATGAATACATTGCTCACATTCAGGATAAGAAGTGTCCTTCCGGAAAATGTAAAGCACTGCTTTCTTTCCGTATCGATCCGCAACTGTGCGTAGGCTGTACCCTTTGCTCCCGCAATTGTCCGGTTGACGCTATCATCGGAGAACGCAAGGAAGCCCACTTTATTGATACCTCCAAATGTATCAAATGCGGTACCTGCATGGAAAAATGTAAATTTAAGGCAATCAGTGCCGTCTAAGAAAAACTATGTACATTGCTTTGAGAAATAGAAAATTATGGAACCTACTATAACATTACAAATAGATCACCACACCGTCGAAGTTGCCAGAGGCACAACTATCCTTGAAGCGGCACGGGGTGTTGGGATCAATATTCCTTCACTTTGTTACATGAACCTGAAGGACATGTGCATCACCAACCTTCCGGCTTCATGCAGAATTTGTGTCGTAGAAGTTGAAGGTCGTCGTAACCTGGCTCCGGCCTGTGCAACCCGCTGTGAAAACGGTATGCAGGTACACACCAGTACGTTACGGGTATTGAATGCCCGCAAAACGGTATTGGAACTGATCCTTTCAGACCATCCCAACGACTGCCTGATCTGTCCGAAATCCGGAAACTGTGAATTACAGAATCTGGCCATAAAATTGAAGATCAGAGAAATGCCGTTTGCCGGCGAACAGTGTTCTTACAAGGTAGAAAGCTCACCTTCCCTGATCCGGGATATGAACAAATGTATCTATTGCCGGAGATGTGAAATGATGTGTAACGAAGTACAGACTGTCGGTGCACTGGGTGCTGTAAACCGGGGCTTTGCCTCCATCATATCCCCGGCATTCGAGCAACCGCTGAGTGAATCCGAATGTACCTTCTGCGGACAATGCGTTGCCGTATGTCCGGTGGGTGCATTGACGGAAATGGACCACACCAACCGTCTTATCAACGACCTCAATAATCCGAAAAAAACTGTGATCGTACAAACGGCTCCCGCCGTACGCGCTGCACTCGGAGAAGAATTCGGCCTGGCATCCGGCACTTCCGTAACCGGAAAAATGGTTGCCGCACTCCGGCAACTGGGTTTTTCGAAAGTATTCGACACCGATTTTGCTGCCGACCTGACCATTATGGAAGAAGGCTCTGAATTACTGGGACGTCTGACAAAATACCTGGAAGGAGACAAAAGCGTACGCCTTCCGATCCTGACATCCTGTTGTCCGGCATGGGTCAATTTCTTCGAACACCAGTTCCCGGATATGCTCGACATCCCCTCTACTGCCCGTTCACCCCAGCAAATGTTCGGCTCTATTGCCAAAACCTTCTGGGCTGAAAAGATGAATATTCCGCGCGAAAACCTGATCGTGGTTTCCATCATGCCGTGTCTGGCTAAGAAATACGAATGCAATCGCGACGAATTCAAGGTAGACGGCGATCCGGATGTAAACTACTCCATCTCCACCCGCGAATTGGCATCGCTTATCAAACGGGCCAACATCGACTTCAACAGTCTGCCTGACGAAGATTTCGATCATCCGTTGGGAGAATCTACCGGAGCGGGTGTTATCTTCGGAGCTTCCGGCGGCGTGATGGAAGCAGCATTACGTACAGCCTACGAATTGTATACGCAAAAGAAACTGGATAAAGTAGACTTCGAAGCCGTACGCGGACTCGAAAACATCAAAAAAGCAACGATAGAACTGAACGGAGTGAAATTGAATGTCGGTATTGCTCACGGTCTGGGAAATGCAAGACGGTTACTGGAAGAAATCCGCGAAGGTAAATCCGAATACCACGCCATCGAAATTATGGCCTGTCCGGGCGGATGCATCGGTGGCGGCGGACAACCTCTGCACCACGGCAATTCAGAATTGCTTAAAGCCCGTACCCGGGCTCTTTATGAGGAAGACCGTAACAAACCGCTTCGCAAATCACACGAGAATCCCGATATTATCAAATTATATGAGGAATTTCTGGGTAAACCGATGAGTGAAAAAGCACACCATCTGTTACATACCCACTATTTCAACAAAAGTAATTAAAACATCTGTCAGACCGGTATGCAAATGCCGGTCTGCAGACAGTCAAATCCGATAAGTTATGTCAGAAATAAAATTATCCGAAAATAAAGTCAAAGAGTTGGTGCAGATCTGTGAATCATTCGGTAACCAACCCGGCGAACTGATCAACATACTTCACAAAGCACAGGATAAATTCGGTTATCTGCCCCGTGAAGTACAGGAAATCATAGCCCGCCAACTGTCTATTCCGGTTTCCAAAGTATACGGTGTCGTTACCTTCTATTCATTCTTTACAATGACCCCCAAAGGCGAACATCCCATTTCCGTGTGTATGGGAACCGCCTGTTACGTACGAGGAGCAGAAAAAGTACTCGACGAATTCAAACGTGTACTGGGAATCAATGTCGGCGAAACCACTGCCGACGGTAAATACTCACTCACCAGTCTCCGTTGCGTCGGTGCATGCGGTCTGGCGCCGGTTGTACTCATCGGCGAAAAAGTATTCGGCCGTGTCGTTCCCGGGGATGTCGAAAAAATCGTAAAAGAACTCGAGTAACAATTGTAATTCTTATAAAAAATAGCCCCCGGTCTGTTCACACACATTGACCGGGGGTATTTTTACCGGCATACTTGAATCCCGGATTGTAAATTGACTGACAATCCTGACAAATACAGAATTATTTCGACTCCTGTAAAGCGATAACAGTTTAGGTTGAGCTAAAATCGTAAATCAAAAATCGTAAATCGTAAATCGTAAATCCTATCAGGCTTTGATTTTAAATTTCAGTTTCAAGCGTTCCTTCACACGTTTCAAAAAATAACGGAATCCTGCACTGAATAAACAAAAGAAGGTAAACAACACTCCCCCCAGAATACCGACGATCACAAGGGCAAACTGTATCCAGTTCCAATAACTCCGGTAAGGATCGATGGAAACATAACGGATAATTCCGGACGTTATGATCCAGGCAACCAAGATCAAAAGAATATACCTGACGATACCCCACCAGTATTCCCGAAGTTTGTCCTGAAAGCCTCTCCGGTATAAAAAATAGGGTTTCCATAAAACCACAATAAAAAACATACTTACCACACTTCCCAACAATACGCCTTCCAACCCCCAATAATATCCTCCGGCCAAAGATATGGAAATACTGACGACCGTCTCCACAATCGGAGCCCATATATCATGAAAAAGACTGTAGGCATATAAAAACTGATCATTCGTACCCCGGGTCTGCATAATAAACATATTCCCCAACAAAATAATCAATACCCAACGACTCAATACATACTCCGGCCCTACCCACAATACAATAAAAGGCTGTATCAGGTGATAAACGGCAAATACAAACAAACCCGCAATAAAATAATTCAAAGCCGTCAATTCCCAATATATTTTCCGGATTTTTACTTTATCCCCTTCCGCCACCAGATTACCCACCCCGGCCCCTGTGCTTCCCAGCATATTTTTGATAAGCAAAATCACCTTATCGATAATCAACGAATAGTTTCCGTAAAAGGCAACAACCTGTAAAGATACAAAACTATAAATCAATAAAGGCTTGATCTGAAATTGTACCAAAGAACCTATTTTGTGTACAAATAACTGCCTCGAATAAGTCATAATCAACGGATAGCGCTTACGCAGCAACCTGCCGTTGCGAATCTCTGAACGCAGCCAGGGATATACTTTCCGGATTTTCCAATTCAATATAATACTATAGATCACCCCGAAACACAACTCAACCGCTACCCAGTAATAATAATTCCGGGTATAATAAGCCAAAGCAATCTGAATGAAAGTCTTAATGAGATTCGAAGTCTGAAAATAGGCGATTACAACATAATTCCGCTGGTCGGCTCCCAGTAATACTTGCTTATAATTTGCAAAATAGCCGATCAATGCCGAAGTCAGAAAAGCATAAAAAGCAAAATAAATCAAAGCCAAGTCAAATTCCGTCTTTGCAAAAATAAGGGGTAAGAAAGCAGATAAAGCAATCCCGCCTCCGGCAATAACAAATCCCACTTTCCGATAAAAATAGCCGAACACCGAGATAATCTCATTGATCTTCTCCCGGTCGCAATCAAAAATCGGCTTATACAATACCGTACCGATAGCAGCCCCAATCCCCAATTCGGCCAGATTCAGAAAATTCAGCAAATTACCCAACGTTCCGGTCAACCCCACAAAATCATCCCCCAGGCAATCTAAAAATATTTTCCGGGAAAAGAACGACAAAAATAAAGTAATAAAATAGAATATTAGATTTACTTTTGCATTCTGGATACTCTTTTGAACTCTTGACTCCGCCATAAATTAAAAAATATCGGCAAAGGTATAAAAACGCGACGACAGATGAAAGCACTTTTTCTCACATTCCACGGTTTCGACGCAGCCAACGGCATCAGCAAAAAGATTCATTATCAAGTCCGTGCATTGGAAACCAACGGTTTAGAAACTTACCTGTGCTATCTGTCCGAAGAACACGGCCGGAAACAACGCATGGCCGGCAAGCAAGTCATTGCCGATTACGGCACAGGCTGGAGAAGCAAAATAAGCAAACGGATCGAATTCGATTCCATCGTTCGCTTTGTCGTCCGGGAAAAAATAAAATTGGTATATATGCGCTCCGCCCACAATGCCAATCCTTTTACCATCCGACTGGTGCGGCGGCTGAAACAGGAGGGGTGCCGGGTAATCATGGAAATCCCCACCTATCCCTACGACCAGGAATACGTGACCTTCCGCATGAAAATCGGTTTATACCTCGACCGTTATTACCGTAAAAAACTGGCCCGTTGCCTCGACGGTATCGTTACCTTTTCCGACTATAAAACAATCTTCGGTGTCCCGACCATACAAATTTCCAATGGTATAGATTTCGAAGCAATCCCCTTGAAACACGCCCTCAATACACCGGAGCGTGAACTGCATCTCATCGGAGTAGCAGAAATCCATTACTGGCACGGATACGACCGCCTGATAAAAGGAATGGCAGAATATTACGCCACGCAACCTGACTATAAAGTATATTTCCACCTTATAGGCGACTTTTTCAGTGCCCGCGAGCGTAATGAAATTGTCCCCCTTATCGGACAATCCGGGCTCGGGCCCTATGTCATTCTCCACGGAGCATTACACGGCAAGGCACTGGATAACCTGTTCGACCGCTGCGATATGGGAATCGGTAGTCTGGGACGCCATCGCAGCGGCATACAGCACATCAAAACCCTGAAAAACAGAGAATATGCAGCCAGAGGTATTCCTTTTATCTACTCGGAAACGGATACTGATTTTGAAAACCGTCCTTACATCCTAAAAGTCCCGGCAAACGAAGCCCCCGTCAACATCGGCCGGCTCATCGCTTTCTACCGGCAACTCTCCGTCTCACCTTCCGGAATCAGAGCTTCCATTCAGGAACTCTCCTGGGAAAGACAGATAAAAAAAGTATTGGAACGAATATTTTAAGATTTTAATATTCTATAAATAATCTTAACTTTGCCAATCCGATCATTAACCTCAATTCAAGCGTAGGAGAGAAAGATTGTGTCAAAAGCACAATCGGTTATTGTGAGTTATTTCACCATGTCAGATAACAATAAGAACGAATAAGATGGCTGCCTTAAGGTTTTTCTTTTACCTTTTAATGAAACCTATAGCCATAGGTATGGCCGTCTTGGGATTAACCGGCATACTGGCACCGTATATTGACCCTAATACATGGTGGGTACCTGCATTTTCCGGATTATTTATGCCTGTCATTCTTATCGGCAACTTCTTTTTACTGATATTCTGGGGATTTCACAGAAAAATATGGCTGGTTTTGCCTTTAATTACAATCTTATTAAATTACAATTACCTTTTTTCCATCTTCCAGAATCCCTGGAAAAAATTACCTGAAATTTCAGATGCGGGAAAAGTTTTGCACATTGCCAGCTACAATGTCGAAGGATTTTACGAAATCAGCCATTCTCCGAAAGGCTATGCACTACTTCGCAAACTGTCTCTTGAAAATATAGACATTCTCTGTGTACAGGAACATTGCGAAGAAGTCAACCTGGATTCAGCCACCATCCGTGAAAGAATCCCTCTCCCGTTTCGTTGTACGTTTTTCAATCGCCGGACTTCGTGGGCCAATTTCGGTATCAGCGTATACAGCCGTCATCCTATAATACGGCATACCGATATCGACTTTCACTCCGAAACGAATGCTGCCATGTGGGTAGATATCCTGGTAGGCCAGGATACCATACGGGTTTTTAACAACCACCTGCAAACCACGAATGTCAGTCTGAACAAAAAGAAATATTACGAATACAAAAGTGTAAAAAACTGGAAAGGCCAGGCCCACACCCTCGTCAACCTATTGGAACAACTGAAAGAAAACTTTCAGATCCGTGCCCGCCAATCTCAACTTGTCCGGCAAATAATAGATACGACGAAATACCCCGTGATTGTCTGCGGAGATTTTAACGACACCCCGGTCTCCTATGCTTTCAACCACATCCGCAATCACGACCTTACCGACGGCTTCCGGGCCTGTGGCAAAGGCTACGGCCACTCGTTCAAAGGCATCAAAGGCTTGTTGCGAATCGACTTCATTGCCTATGATTCCCACTTCGTCGGTTTGACATACGACTCTCCCAGCCTTCCGGGAAGCGACCACAATCCGATAGTAATGAAATTACTTAAAAAAAAAGAGTAATATTCTTGAAATGAATCAATAAGAATTGTACATTTGTTACATAATTAAGTAGATTGGGTAGCATGTAAACTCCCAAACACAACCGCCCGGATTTTAATCAAGATACCATGAAACGAATACACAGCAGTATTTTATGCATACTTTGTGGACTATTTCTATTGTGTAGTTGCCACGAAGAAATATATGACCCGGAAGCACTGGGCAAGGATTATTTTATCCAGAATATTCCAAGTGATTTTACCTGGTCGACGACCTCTTCCGTTCAGACGTCCGTAATTCCTTATGACCGGTACGAAGGACAATACCTCTACACGATTGAAATTTTCGATAAAAACCCGCTTACCGATCCGTCGGCTGTATTGTATACTACGGGCTGGTGTACCGGAAAACAACCTCTACAAAAAACGATAACCGTTCCGGCTGTTCAAAAAACCTTGTATATCCGTCAAACGACTCCCGGCGGAAGAAAAAGCATCAAAGAAGCGGAAATCAAAAACAACAAACTCGATTGCAGCTTCTACCCGGAAAAAAATACAAGCAGCACCCCGGCAACCACCCGGGCATATGCCGATGAAAGAATACCGGAAAATGTACCCGCAGACGCAAACGAAATCAAAGAAGGCCCCAATAACGTAACCTTGGAAGCCAATAAAAATTACGTTATCCGGGAAACGTATACCGGTAAAATTACATTCCCCGGCAGTGGCAACAGTTCTCTGTACATTACCGGTACGTGGATCAACCCGAATAACATGACGGTCCTTAACAAAGGCTCGGATATCTACATTATGGGAACGGGAAAACTATTATCTTCTGCGGCTTCCTGTACATTTAAGTGGAATTCGGCAGGAGGTGTTATGGGTATCGCCCCCGGCGGACAATTGGGTACCCCCGAGCAAAACAATATCGGTCTGGAATTTCATAATCCGGGAGCCGTCATCAATGAAGGAAATTTTTACGGAGATTGGATCACGGCCAATGCTGCCGGCATGTTATTTGTCAACAAGGGAAAATTCTATGCAAACGGACTGACGACATCCGACGTCGCATTTCTATTCCGGAATGAATGTTATGCCCATATCAAAAAATTTAAGCTGAACAACCAAAGTATACTGACCGTTTCTCCGGACTGCTCTTTCGTCAGCGAAGATTTTTCCATGGCAAACTCTTCGGTATATCTGGGCAACTCTGCTATGCTGGAAGTAGGTACACTCACCACAGCCAATTGGGGAAGCCCATTCATCCAGGGAAACGGAAATGACTATGCTTTAGTCCGGATCGACAAAATGATCTGCCCTTCACGGTATGCGCCGTTAAACTTTATTTCTAACCTTTACATCAGTTGCAATCAATATCCGGCAGATCCATGGACTTATAATATTCTGTTTAATTGTATGCTGGAAGATGTTTCTACGGGTGCGACCATCGAGATCAAGCCCAGCGAATGCAGCCAGGGAAACGACTATGTTCCGGAGCAACCGGAAGAACCGGAATTTCCCAAAACGGTAACCTATACCCAGACCTACACATTCGCTTCCGAAGATAACTATCCGAATCCGGGAGATTACGACATGAATGACATCGTTTTAAGTCTGGATTCAACAAGTTATTACTATCCGCAGAAAAACGGAATAGACCGGGTGACTTTGCATTTTACCTTGAGAGCAGTAGGTGCAACCAGACAATTGGGTGCTGCCTTGCAATTAGACCGTCTTGGAAAAGAGAGCGTAAAATCGGTAAGCTATTCCACAGAATTGCCGCTGGATAACTTTTACAGAAACGGTAACTCTACGGAACAAAAACAGAAGCAAGCGGTTATTCCGTTATTTGACAATGCCCATCAGATACTGGGGTATAGCAACACGACCACGATCGTCAATACAATCCAGGGAGGCGCAACGGCCAAGCCGGTTTCTTTCGATGTAACGATAGAATTTTCTTCACTGATTCAGGAAGAAGACATTCAATTGGATGCCATAAACTATTTTACAATCGTAGGCACCCGGCTGCCTCGTACAGAAATCCATTTACCCCGGTACAAGCATACGAATTTGAGTGTTACTCCGGCCAAATTACAGGAAGTTACCCAGCAATACATGTGGAGTATCCGCGTTCCGGGCATTTTCCGTTATCCGCAGGAATGGAGAAAAATAACCGATGTATATCCTCAATTTGAAGCATGGGTAAAAAGCAGCGGGAAAGACAATGCAGACTGGTATATCTTTCCCGAAGAACATCTTATATACCGGAATTGAGTCTAAAGTTTCATGTGGCAGTCGTTTTTTGAAATTTTATTCTGGATTTGTCTGGTTATTGTCTTCTATACTTACGTAGGGTATGGCATGCTACTCTATTTATTCGTACGAATAAAAGAGTTCTTTCACCCATATTGTAAACCTGAATGGCAAGAGGAACTTCCCGAAGTGACTCTTCTCATTGCAGCTTATAACGAAGAAAAGGTTGTAGAGGAAAAAATAAGGAACTGCAAAGCCCTGAATTATCCTCCCCAAAAATTGACTATCGCCTGGATTACGGACGGCAGCAATGACAATACAAACTCTCTACTGGCCCAATATCCGGAAATAAAACTCTATTTCCATCCGGAAAGAAAAGGGAAAACAGCTGCCCTCAACCGGGCAGTGCCATTTGTTACGACTCCCTATACGATCTTAACCGACGCAAATACCATGCTCAATCCGGAGGCCGTCCGGGAAATTGTCAATGCTTTTGCCGATAAGCAAACAGGTTGTGTTGCCGGTGAAAAACGCATTGAAAACAATACAAAAGACAACGCTGCATCAGGAGGGGAAGGGTTTTACTGGCGTTATGAATCCAAACTAAAGGCATGGGATTCACGGCTCTATTCCACAGTAGGAGCAGCCGGAGAACTTTTTGCAATACAAACCACCCTATTTGAACCCATGCCCGCCGATACCTTATTGGATGACTTCATGATCTCGCTGAGAATTGCTGAAAAGGGGTATAAAATTACATATTGTGCTTCTGCCTATGCTATTGAAAAAGGATCGGCAGATATCAGAAACGAACAAAAAAGAAAAATCCGGATTGCAGCCGGAGGATTGCAAGCCATCTGTAGATTGCGCTCACTTCTGAACCTTTTCAAATACAAGACTCTGAGTTTCCAATACATTTCACACCGGGTGTTACGCTGGTCCGTCACACCCGTAGCCCTTTTATTGCTACTCCCGTTAAATACCGGACTCGCCATTTGCTCACCCTCGCTTATTTACCGGATTATTCTTCTGTTGCAACTGTTATTTTACATCCTGGCCTCAACAGGAGCTTATTTTCAAAGCAAACAAATCAAAATTAAAATTCTTTTCATTCCTTACTACTTTCTATTTATGAACCTGAATGTTATAAAAGCATTCTTTTATTACAAAAAATTCAAAGGGAAAGGTACGTGGGAAAAAGCAAAACGGGCGGAATAAAACATAGAAATTTCATTAATTATGCTACTTTTGTATAATAACAACCGGTCGATCAAAAGACGTATTAACCAATTCCGATAACTATGGAAGTCTACGAACATCTATCGCGTCAGGACTTACTAAATAGAATAGCAGACCTGGAAAAACAAATCGAAAATCTTTCCGGCAAACAAGATTCTTCCGTTTGTTCCCGGTCTGTAACTACTGAAAACAAGCGCAACCTGGAAAAACAATTCGGTTCCAAAGCGCTGGAAGCCCTGCCCGATATGCTTTCCGTTCTGGACTACGAAGGAAATTATGTCGAACTTGTGTCTTCTGAGAAAACCGTACACGTAGGTAACAGTTCAGCAGCCATGCTGGGTAAAAATATACGGGATATACTCCCGAAAGATGCCTACGAAATTATCAAGACGAATCTGGATCAGGTAATCCATACGCAAACAACGGGTATTGCCTGCCATTCCCTGCCCTTAAACGGAGAAAAACATTTCTTCGAAAACCGGATCATTCCATTGGATGACAACCATGTACTCTGTATCTGCCGTGATAAGACAGAAGCTATTCAAACACAACAGAAATTAGAAATGGTAAAATCGGCTGTCAATAATTCCATTGAAGAAATATATGCCTGCACGATTGAAGGAAATCTGATTTTTGCCAATGCCCAGTTTTATAACAATTATCATTTAAGCGGCGATATCCGGGAACAAAAAATATACGACATATATCCGGATATCACCCGGGATTCATGGCAGACTCAAATCCAAAATCTCAGGGAAGCAAACGGAACCTTAAAATACACGACAAGCCACAAAAACGCCGACGGCACTTCCATAACTCTCGAAATAACGACTTATATCGTAAAAGAGTATGACGAAGAAAAAGAAATTGTCTGGACCTTCGGACGCAATATTTCAGAAAGACTCCAACAACAGAGAAAAATACGGGAACTCAATTTTATTATGGATACCATACTGAATAATGTTCCGGTATATCTATTCGTTAAAGATACGGGGAATGAATTTCGTTACCTGTATTGGAACAAAGCTTTCGAAGAACATTCCGGTATTCTCGCCGACCATGCATTGGGACACACGGACTACGAAATTTTCCCGAATCCGGAAGATGCCCGCAAATTCAGAGAAGACGATTTACGCCTCTTAACAAACGGAGAAAAAATAGAATACCAGGAAGATTATATGACAACCAGCGGAGAAATCCGGACAGTCAATACCATAAAAACCCTGGTACCCTTTGAAGACAATAAACCCCCTTTTATCATCGGTATTGCCTGGGATATCACTGAATTAAAAAATACGGAAACGGCTTTAATCGAAGCCCGTATAAAAGCAGAACAATCCGACAAATTAAAATCTGCTTTTCTGGCCAATATGAGCCATGAAATCCGGACCCCCTTAAATGCAATCGTCGGTTTTTCCAGATTGATAGCAGAAACACAGGACCCGGAAGAACTCCGGCAATACGACGATATCATCAATTTAAATGCTGAACTATTATTACAATTGATCAACGACATTCTGGATCTCTCCAAAATTGAAGCCGGGACATTGGAATTTGTAATGAAACCCGTAGATTTAAAAGAACTGTGCCAAAGCCTTTACAACACTCACCTCCATAAAACACAGTCAAATGTACGGCTCATATTGGACACCGATGCGCCGGATATGACAATTACCAGTGATAACAACCGGTTGGCTCAGGTTATCTCCAACCTGATAACCAATGCGCAAAAATTTACAACCGAAGGAGAGATTCGTTTCGGATACAAACAGAAAGACAAAAACATCGAATTTTTCGTACAAGATACAGGTATCGGTATTGCACCCCAAAATCTCGAAAGTATATTCAACCGCTTTGTAAAATTGAATAACTTCGCACAAGGTTCCGGACTCGGCCTGTCTATCTGCCAAATGATCATCAACAATCTGGGCGGATATATCGAAGTAGAATCTGCTGTCGGGAAAGGCTCCACATTCCGCTTTACCATTCCGATAGACGGAAAAGAAAAAAACGGAAAGACACCGGAAAGAATAACAAGTATACAAAATAAAGAAAAACATATGGATCAGCACAAAGTAATCTTAATTGCTGAAGATGTAAACAGCAACTTTCTATTGCTAAAAGCAATGATCGGTAAAGAATACGATTTAGTCAGAGCTGTAAACGGGAAAGAGGCTATCGAACTGAACAAAACCGTACATCCGGATTTAATTCTTATGGATATAAAAATGCCGGAAATGGACGGTTTGGAGGCCACCCGTATAATCCGCCAAGAGGACAAAAACATTCCCATCATAGCACTTACAGCCTTTGCCTTTGAATCCGATAAGGCAGAAGCTTTTGCAGCAGGTTGCAATGATTTTTTAACAAAACCCGTTTCTATCGAGCAATTGAAAAAAGCATTGGGAAAATATATCTGACGGCCAAAGAAAAAGAAACCGACAAATCGGAGTCATCCCGAAGACATTGTCATTCTGAATCGTAAGTTCACAATTATCCGTATATTCCGATGAGACATTTCTTACTAATTTGCCTTTTCTTTTCAGGGACTTGTTCATTACAAGCCCAATATCTGACTGTCAGCGATACAACCACATTACGAATAAAAATTACAGATACTCAAAACCGACCGATATTCGGTGTATATGTCATCAATAAAAACAAAAGCTTCCTGATTACCTCCTCGGATATTGACGGCGAATGTATCATCCACAACCGCCTGCTTCATCCGAATGACTCCATTCAATTTCAGGGAATGGGGTACAAACTCGTAACGTATACTCCGGCAGCTTTACAAAAAATCGACCGCATCCAACTCGAAGAATTGAGCTACCAACTGGAAGAAACCATCGTCCAAAGTATCTCAACCGAAGAATTGCTGAATAAAGTAAGTGCTAAATTAAAGAAGCTCCCGCGTAGTACCCTGCCCTATTGCAACTTCTACGGCAATGCTCAATATGAAAAAATTACGAACTACCGGGATACGACTCTAGAATACCGGCGTGAATACGGCTATTACTTTACTTCCGGAGACATCCGTCCTAAAAATATATGGGACCAGAGTTTTCGCTCCTACTTTCTACCTGTATACACGCAAAGAAGTTATAACCTAACCAATAACGGCAGCGATACCCTTTCGCCGCTGTATATTACGACGGAAGACAACCGTTTCGATGCCGGAACGAGAAAGATATTCACATTACTGCGTGCCGTTCAATTATACGGTCCTCTTTTCTCCGGAACACATACATACGAATTTAAACCGGTCGATACCGACAGTCTCGACTACGTTTATTCCTTCCATACCCGTTCCCAGGACTATCCGGACCAAACCCGAATCTCCTGCAAAGGCACCCTCGTCATAGACTTCCATCGTCACATTCTAAAAAGAATGACTTTCGAATACATCGATTACCAATTGCTCCGGCAAGTTTTGCTGACAAACCGCAGAAAGACCAGTTCCCCCTATTCCACCCGGGCGGACCTTACTTTCGGATACGACAAAAACAATCAGATCTACATCCGCTCTTGCCAGACGACCACTCAATGGAAATACGATCTGGGAAATGATTTTCTGGTTTTAGAGCAACCTTCCCGCATGCTTCCCTCTGCCGGAAACCTGATTGAAAAAGAAGCCTTCTGTTGCTACGATTACAAACCTGTTAAAAAAGAGTTTCGCACACATTCAGTCGCTGTAAAAATTCACGTCGCCCAACGCAACCCGCTCGGTACATACGATTCTCTGCTATTCAGCCGGCTTCCCTTATTGTTGGAAAAGGGACGGAGTTTGGATGACCTGAACAGATATGCCGATATCGAACAACAATTCCAACGCAACAATAATAAAACCTATTATCCGGACAATTTCCTCAACGGATTCAATGGATTTGTCGGCGTTGGCAGAGATGACAAGGCATTCCGCGAAAATACATACCAGGTGCGTAAAAAAATTCTGGAACTATTCGGCACCCCGGCCTTACCCGATCAAATAACCGGACAAAAGTAACCCCACAAAATGATAAATTTAAATAATTAAATTAAATTTGTAGGCAGGAAAGTTAAATTTATGCCTCATATCTGTAAAAACTGCGGTGCCCGATACAAAGGGAATTACTGTAACCAATGCGGTCAAAGAGCTAAAGTCGGGAGACTGACATTACGCTCGGTAATCGATAATTGGGCTTACGGATTGACCAATTGCGACAGAGGGATTTTATTCACATTCAAAGAACTGTTTATCCGCCCCGGACACATGCTGGCCGACTATGTCAGCGGTAAACGCATTATCCATTTCCAACCGTTCCCGATGTTATTCATCACCGCCGGATTCTACGGCTTAATGTCACAGATCCTTTTACCGGCAAAACCGGTTGAAGCAGTCCAGACCGTCACTGATTTAACTTTTTGGGAAAGATTTTTCAATTTACTGGAACAATGGATCGATTCCAGTATGTCGCTGACGGCTATTGTAACCTTGCCGTTCTTTGCCTGGGCATCACGCCTCGCCTTTTACACCCCTCCTTTTCATCCATACGGACCGGGAACCAGAAAAGGCCTCTCCGCCTGGATGTATTACCATACCCTGCCTCCAAGGAAACGCTCTTACAACTATACCCTTTCGGATTACCGGTTTATTGCCACCTATCATGCACGCTATCGTTACCAAATCCGGAAAAAATATACCTACAATTTCACAGAATATATATTCATATTTGCCTACATAGCATGCCAACGGTTGATTTTAGCTTTATTCATAGCCTTACCGATTATGGTCTGCACCCATACAACGGAACTGACAGATAACTCCTTTCAGATCGTATACAGTCTTTATTTCGCCGTCACCGTTTGGGACCTAAAACAATTATTCAAAATAGGTTTCTGGAAAGCCCTGCGAAAAACAGCACTTATGTTTCTCTACTCGGGATTACTCATCCTGCTCTTTACAATATTGATTACAGCAATTATCATCGGTGTGATTTACATATTGGGCCTTCTGGATCTCCTATCTCCGGAAATTTTAAAAGTTATAGAAGAGGACCTTTAATACCGGTATTTCACAGTGTACAGACCGGTACCTCTAGGAAACCGATCAGAAATTGCAAACAACGGATCAAATCAACCTTCTTTTCTCTTGAGGGCCGGAATATCAAAAACATCCCCATCCGTACAAACGAACGTATCCGGAAAAATAGCCCGGGCCTCCGGCAACAAACAAGAGGGATCCGGATAACGGGTTGAGAAATGCCCCAACAACAATTTTTTTGCACCGGCCAAAAGAGCCATCCGGGCCGCTTGCTCTGCCGTGCTATGGTAGGTTTCTTTGGCCAATTGTTCCAGCGTGCGGTCATAAGTCGCCTCATGATACAACAGATCGACCCCTTTAACATAGGCAGCAAAACGTTCCCGGAACAAAGTATCGGTCATATAGGCATAAGAACGGGAAGGCGGAGCGGCAATCGTTAACCGGTCGTTAGCAATCACCTGCCCCTCCGGCGTTACAAAATCAGCTCCTTTTTTAAGGTGTTGCATAAAAGCGACCGGCACATCCCAGGCCAGAGCCATATCTTTGCGTATGGTTCTTTCCCGCTCTCTTTCCCGGAACAGAAAGCCGCACACCGGAGCATCATAACGATGGGACAACGGAAAGGAAGTCACGGTAACCGCTTTATCTTCATAAACAACCTCTTCCTCCCGGCTCAAATGATGGAAAACAAGTGCAAACCCCAAACGGCTGTTCATTACCTTCAATTGAAATTCAATGATCTCCTGCAATCGTCTGTCTGCATAAACATGTACCTCCCCTTTACGTCCCTGGAGCGCCAGACTGGACAATAAGCCGATCAAACCGAAAAAATGATCCCCATGCAAATGGGAAATAAAAATATGACCGATTTTATTATAGGGGATATGAAAACGACGCAATTGATGTTGAGTAGCTTCCGCACAATCAATCAGGAAATAACGTTCCTGAATATTCAATACCTGTGCCGAAGAGTTCCTTCGGGCTGTCGGAACAGCAGAGCCGGCACCGAGAATCGTCAATTCGAATTTCATCCTTTTTTATTTCCGGGTTAATGCTAAAAGAGCCTGAACAGCTAACCGTTCAGACTCTTTTATTATATTCTAAGGTCTGCTATGCAGACCCTAGTTCTTTGACTCATTAAGCTTCTGCCGGAGCTTCTTCTGCTTTGTCTTCAGCAGCTTTAGCTTTCGGAGCTTTTTCAGCCTGTTCTGCTTTAGCAGTCATCTGTTCTTTTAAAGCAGCCAACTCGGTGATATCACCCAAAGTCGTTTTTTCCAGTTTATCTTTTACCTGTTTAACGGCTTTTTTGGTTGTTTTTTCTTCGGCCGATTTCTTAGCTCTCTCATCCGATTTCTGTGCATCTTCGAAAATACGGGAATGAGAAAGAATGATCCGTTTAGCGGCTTTATTGAATTCAATTACCTTGAAGTCCAATTTCTCTTCAACTTTAGCCTGTGATCCGTCTTCTTTTACCAAATGACGCGGAGTAGCAAATCCTTCAACACCATAAGGCAATGCAATCACAGCACCCTTATCGAAAATTTCGGTAATCGTACCTTCGTGAACTGAATCTACAGTGAAAATCGTCTCAAATACATCCCACGGATTTTCTTCCAATTGTTTGTGACCTAAGCTCAAACGACGGTTTTCTTTATCGATTTCCAATACAACAACGTCGATTTCAGCACCGATCTGAGTGAATTCTGCCGGATGTTTTACTTTCTTCGTCCAGGAAAGATCGGAAATATGAATCAATCCGTCAACACCTTCTTCTATTTCAACAAATACACCGAAGTTTGTGAAATTACGTACAGTAGCTTTGTGTTTGCTGCCAACACCATATTTCTCTTCGATATTCTGCCACGGATCAGCTTTCAACTGTTTGATACCCAATGACATTTTTCTTTCGTCACGATCCAAAGTGAGGATAACAGCTTCTACTTCATCCCCTACTTTCATGAAATCCTGAGCAGAACGCAAATGCTGTGACCATGACATCTCAGATACGTGGATCAAACCTTCTACCCCCGGTGCAATTTCAACGAATGCACCGTAGTCAGCCATAACCACAACCTTACCCTTCACTTTGTCACCGACCTTCAAATCTGCATCCAAAGCATCCCACGGATGCGGAGTCAATTGTTTCAGACCTAAAGCAATACGTTTTTTCTCATCATCGAAATCCAAAATAACCACATTCAGTTTCTGATCCAACTGAACGATTTCGTTCGGATGATTTACACGACCCCAAGACAGGTCGGTGATGTGAATCAATCCGTCTACACCGCCCAAGTCGATGAATACACCGTAAGAGGTAATATTTTTAACCGTACCTTCAAGTACCTGACCTTTTTCCAGCTTGGAAATAATGTCTTTCTTCTGCTGTTCAAGCTCTGCTTCAATAAGAGCTTTGTGAGATACAACCACATTTTTGAATTCCTGGTTAATCTTAACCACCTTGAATTCCATGGTTTTACCTACATAAATATCGTAATCACGGATCGGCTTAACATCGATCTGAGAACCCGGCAAGAACGCTTCGATACCGAATACGTCAACGATCATACCGCCTTTCGTACGACATTTAACAAATCCTTTGATAATTTCGTCTTTTTCCAATGCTTCGTTCACACGATCCCAGCTACGCATTGCACGCGCTTTCTTATGTGACAAAGTCAACTGACCTTTTTTGTCTTCCTGTGTTTCCACATAGACCTCAACCGTATCACCTACTTTCAAATCCGGATTGTAACGGAATTCGTTCAAAGAAATGATACCGTCTGATTTGTAGCCGATATTTACAACGACTTCTCTCTTATTCATAGAGATTACTTTACCGTCTACCACTTCACGCTCTGCAATCTGCGAAAGTGTACCGGCATACTTTTCTTCCAGTTCTTGTTTCTGGGAAACGGGAGTTACAACATCATTAGCATAAGCATCCCAATCAAAATTTTCATCAGCTTCTGCTGTTGTAACAGGAGCTGTTTTTTTGGTTTCTTTTTCTGCAGCTATAGCCTGCAAATCTTTTTGTTCTTCTGACATAAAAATTAATTCTTTCTTAACTAATAAGTTAGACATTATTTTGAATACGGGCGCAAAGGTAAGAATAATAATCTGTTTCACAATTATTTTCTCAAATAAAAATAAAAAACAGAACTCCTTTAGCCTCCGGAATATACAGAATGAGACCCGAACCGGAACTGGGCGTAGCAGATTCCTTTCGATTTTTCAATCCAATACCAATCTGCGGAACCAATCAAAAATCGTAAATCGTAAATCAAAAATCGTAAATCAAAAATTATCCCCCTCTGCTACCCATTTATCGGAAGGATACTGGAATAAGCGAAGATTAAAAAGCGGAACCACAGCATACAAATGGTCGAAAAGATCGGATTGTACTTTCTCATACTCCACCCACTTCTGCCTGGCCGAAAAACAATAAATTTCCAACGGTACGCCGGTCGGACCGGGCTGCAATTGTCTTACCATATGCGTCATATTCTGAGCGATATTAGGATTCTGCGCAATCCAAAGCTCCATATATTCCCGGAAAGTACCGATATTTGTCATCCGAATTCCGTCTAAAGGTGTACTGGCATCTGCATAATTTATATCCAGCTCGGCCTTTTTCGTCAATATATAATCTTTCAACAATTCGGATTTTGCCAATTGTTCTATTTCTCCGGGCGTGAGATAATGAATGGATTGCACATCGATATTTACAGAACGTTTTATACGCCGCCCGTTCGACTCTTCCATTCCCCGCCAATTTGTAAAAGATTCGGATACCATCTTATAAGTCGGTATCGTAGAAATGGTCTTATCCCAATTCTGTACTTTTACGGTCGTCAAATTGATCTCCAGCACTTCTCCGTCGGCATTTGCAGAAGGCATCACGATCCAGTCGCCCAGATTAACCATCTTATTGGCAATCAACTGCACTCCGGCTACAAATCCCAGTATCGCATCTTTGAAAATCAACATCAAAACCGCGGCAAAAGCACTCAAACCGACCAACAATGCTTCCGGATCTTTTCCCAGGATAATGCTGAAAACAATAACCGTCACCACACAATATACAAATATCTTAATCACCTGTATAAACACCTTGATCGGACGATTACGCGCAACGGGATAACTGTTATAAATCCGGTTTACCCCATCCATTACCACAGACAACAGAAATGCCACCGCAAAAACAATCCAGATATCGATAACTTTATTGATAACCACCAGATACTCCAAACCGATCTGAAAAGATACCATCCGGATAACGATAGGGGTAATGAAAAAAGCAAAATAATTGAAAAAACGCTGGTCAAACATCAGGTCATCCCAACGTGTATCGGTCCGGCCGGCCAATTTGACAACGATCTTTGCCAACCATTTCCGGGCAATAAAATAAGTAAGCCAAGCTACTATGGCTATAAACAATATCCGGATCGTGAATTCAAGGGTACTCAACAACCAGGAGGAGTGGATACCCAGGCGTTGCAACAAATCGTTTAAAGTTATTCCTTCGATAATTTCCATATCCCTGACAGATTTCTATATACACATCATAAAAACGAATTTACAGAACCAAAATTCTGCCCCATCCGGTAATTTTACTCATCCAATAAATCCGGCCGCAATGCCTTTGTCCGCTCATAAGCCACCTTCTCCTGCCATTCCCGGATTTTAGCGTGATTACCGGACAACAAAATTTCCGGAACCTGCCAACCGTTAAATTCCGCCGGACGGGTATACACGGGTGCCGCCAGCAAATTATCCTGAAACGAATCACTCAATGCAGAACTCTCGTCACTCATCGCACCCGGAATCAAACGTACGATAGCATCCGTCATAATACAAGCCGGCAACTCTCCTCCTGTCAATACGTAATCCCCGACAGATATTTCCCGGGTAACCAGATGTTCCCGGATACGCTGGTCAATTCCTTTATAGTGTCCGCACAATAAAATGATATTCTCTTTCAAAGACAATTCATTCGCCACCCGTTGATTAAACACGGGCGCATCCGGAGAAGTATAGATAATCTCATCGTAATCACGCTGGGATTTCAATTCGTTAATGCAATCGAATACAGGCTGAATCATCATCACCATGCCCGCCTCTCCGCCGAAAGGATAATCATCTACCTTACGGTATTTATCTTTCGACCAGTCCCGGATATTGTGAATGTATATTTCGACAATCCCTTTATCCCGGGCACGCTTTACAATCGAATGATTCAACGGACTCTCCAACAATTCCGGCACAACACTCAGTATATCTATACGCATAATCTTGATTTCTTCGTTTTCCGGTGGTAAAGATAACTATTTTCATCCATTTTCCCCAAAGACAAAGGGAAACAGAAAAATCAGGCAATGCACAGAATGATTTTATAAAATTTCAGCCGATTTCCCACACGCTTCAATAGGAACTTTCTATTTTACCGAAAGCAGGGAAACGTTATTAAATAAAAATGCGGAACCAGGTTTTAAAAGTCCCGGTTCCGCATTATTATGCTATTCCGAACCTCTCCGGAATACCTATTTCAGATAATCGTCGAAATAATCGGTTACTTTCTGCATCAGATGGATACGGTCGCGTCCGAAAACATTGTGTTCTGCACAAGGATAAGGAAAATAATCCACCTGTACCTGATTCTTTATACATTCCCTTATAAAATTCAGGCTATGCTGCCACAGCACCGTATTATCGATAGCTCCCTGGCAAATCAACAGCTTGCCTTTCAAATCTTTCGCCCTATTCATCAGACTTACCTTAGCATATCCCTCGGCATTGCGCTGGGGTGTATCCATATAACGCTCGCCATACATCACCTCATACCATTTCCAATCGATTACAGGTCCGCCTGCAACCCCCACCTTAAACACCTCCGGATAATTCGTAATCAAAGAAATCGTCATAAAACCACCGTAGCTCCATCCATGTACCCCGATACGGCCGGCATCCACCCAAGGCTGAGATTTCAGGAACTCGATGCCTTTCATCTGATCGGCCATTTCAGCCTGACCGCACAAGCCGTATATCGCTTTCTCAAAGTCGGCACCCCGATTGGAAGTTCCGCGGTTATCCATTACATACACGACATATCCTTGCTGGGCCATATACATCTCCCAACGACGCAATTCCGCCTGCCAGGTATTTTTAACCATTTGCGAATGAGGACCTCCGTATACATACACAATGACCGGATATTTCTTCGAAGGATCGAACCCCACCGGTTTGATCAAACGATAATAATTATCAAACCTGCCGTCGGCACTCTTTACCGTTCCCATACTTATCTCTCCGAAATTGTAATCTTTTGTGGGATTTTCCGCCCGCATCAGTTCCCGTACGATTTTACCGTCGGTCTGCCGTACAGCCATAACCCGGGGAACATTCAGACTGCTATAACTATCGACGAAATAATGTCCACCAGGACTTACAGCCGGCGAATGCCATCCTTCTGCATCCGTCAGACGGCTTTTTTTACCGGATTTCAAATCCACCCGGAACAAATGATTTTCGACAGGACTAACCTCTGCCGAAGTATAATATACAAAACGACCGTCCTGAGCCACATATTCTACATCAGCATCCGTATCGGTAAGCCGGCGGACAGATTTACCTTCCGTATCACATAGGTATAAATTACGGAAACCGTCCCGGTTATCCGTGCGGTAAATAAACTTAGACGGATCATTCTTCAAAAACACCAAAGCATTCGACGGCTCTACCCAACGATCGTTTTTCTCTTCCAAAACCGTCCCCAGGTATTTACCTGTCACAGCATTGTATTTGTTCAAACGGACATGCTTCTGATCCCGGTCGACAACCTGTATATAAATTACGTCGGATGCCGGATTCCAGGTAATATTGGTCAGGTATTGCTCCCGTCCGAAATCAGTTACATCCATAAACACCGTCCGTTCTGAAGCCAAATCATATACGCCGAGACTTACCTGCTCTGAAGGCATACCGGCCATCGGATACTTAATCTCACGTAAACTTCCGGTACGGGTCGTTATATCCAACAACGGAAAACTACTCACAGCACTTTCGTCTTTCCGGTAAAAAGCCAACTTTTTGCCATCCGGAGACCAGAAAATACCGTTGGAAATACCCATTTCACTCCGGCTTACAGTCTGACCGTTTACAATATTCGGGTCTGAATCCTTCGTCACGGCGTATTCATTTCCCCTTTCGTCCGAATAATACAAATTATTGTCACGCGTAAAAGCAAAAGCATTGTATCCGTTATAGGTTACATTTCCGCCTTTTTTCGGCAAAGGAAGCGTACGAAGAACCCGTTTCCCCACGATATCAATCTCGTATCTGTTTCCCTTCCTTACGATTACCAACGTTTCGGCATCCGCCCAGCCATACATAGGCCATCCTTTCAAATCCGCAGTTAATAACCGATTCAGTTCCTCTACGGTCATCAACACCTTTTTCTCTCCTTTCAATACATCCTCCGCAACCAAATCCGTCCCTTCCGTATAGGTCATTATATCCCGGTCGCCCTGCCATTGAATATAACGCGTCTTCGGCCGCAATTCATAACCCAAAACGGCATCTTCCATCGTCAGCATCTTATCCTGTGCCTTTGAACTAAACATCATAGCCATTCCGATACATGTAAGTAATAAATATCTCATATATTTTAAATTTAAGTAAATTAAAGCGATTCAAAACAAATACAGGATTAAAACACAAAGTTTAATAAAACTGAGTTTATAAATTCCGACCACGTTTGCAAAGATATAAAAATTGCCTATTAACCCACCTATCCCCACACGATCTTATCACTCTACTTCCAGCCCGTCAATACCTTTAATTTCAAAAACATCTCTGTCTTCCGACACGGCAAATTTATTCCTGAACCGACGCAATTCTTCCATATCAATCCCGATAATCTTAATTTCCTCTTTATATTCCCGGCATGCTCCCACGACATTTCCTTTAGCATCAATAACGGCAGAATCTCCCGCATACGTCAAGCCGGCAGTGTCGGTACCCACACAATTCACACCCGCCACAAAAGCCTGATTTTCTATTGCCCGGGCCTGTAACAACAACTGCCAAACCTTGCGCCTGGATGCCGGCCAATTGGCCACATACACCGCCAGATCATAATTATCGGTATTCCGGCTCCATACCGGGAAGCGCAAATCATAACAGATAAAGGTCGCTATCCGAACTCCCCGGAAATCAAAAAACAGATGCCGCCTACCGGCAGTAAAATGTTCATTTTCTCCCCCCATCCGGAAGCAATGCCGCTTGTCGTAATACAAATTCTTTCCATCCGGAAATGCCACAATCATACGGTTATAATACGACTCTCCTTCGTTATATACCGTAGACCCCATAACCAGCGCATCCCGCTTTTCTGCCCATTCCGACATCAGTCGCCTGACCCGCTCATAACAAGCTGCCGTTTTGTTTTTCTCCGCATCCGCCACCCTTTTATCCTGCTTCACCAACATACTCCCTGACGTAAACATTTCCGGCAACAAAATGACATCACACGCCCCTATCCCGGCTAATTTCCGGTCAAAAAGCGCCAAATTTTTTTCTATATCTCCCCATACCAAAGAAGACTGGACCAATGCTATTTTCATTCAAACCTTCTATTTCAAACCTTAATTACCCCCATCTCCCTCAATCCAAATCATAAACAATGCAATAACTCCGCCCCATTTCTCCTCAATCTAAATCGACAATCTAAAATTTTAAATCTATAATAATATACTCCTCACTCTATTCTTTCCCATTTACCGATCACCTCTCTTCGCGGAAGAGCATTGAAATGCCACCATTCACTCCCGAGCGCAATAAAACCGGCTTCCGTCATTACCTTACGTAACAACTGCCGGTTTTCAAAAGCTTCCGGCGTAATTTTTCCCCGTATAACCAATTCTTCCTCTTTATCCCCCCGGGCTTCCTCTCCGAAATAATCGAATGCCGACCCCATATCCGGGAATCCCCCGGAAGAGTCACATAAAGTTACATCCACTGCCAGTCCGTAATTATGCAATCCGCCTCCCCGACCCGGATTACTGACAAATATATGTCTGGGAGTTCCTTTTACCAACTCCCACATTTCCCGCTGAACCGACATCGGACGCGCGGCATCATACACGACAATTTGCCAACCTGTCCGAATATTTTCCAGTAAATCCTGTGCCCGGATCAACTTTTCCGCCACCAAAGGCCGCATATATGCCTTTCTCAATTCCCGGTACAAAACTTTTCCGGTAAAATTATCCGGTGTGGCATAAATCAACTTCACTTTTATCCGCCGATCCAATTTCCCGATATCCACCAATCCCATACTCAGCATCCTCTTTTCTGTTTCCGTTTCAGAACAGAACATCCGTTCATCCAGTATGAGGGAATCATCCACCTCCACCATCCGCCCCGGTTCCACAGCAATTTCAACCGTTTTATTCCGACCTGTACAAGCCAGCAGAAATAAAACAAAAACAAAAATTAAAATGCTTCGCTTATTGGTCATTCCGTTTGATTATTACAAACCGGATACATCATCATCCGGCGAAAACGTTTCCCGACGCCTACATGAATCGCAACGCTCTTTCTCTCTTTTCATTCACTCCCCCCAGGAAAATTTCTCCGGATGTCGCGGATTAGCATCTTTATAAGTACTCATAATGTATTGCAAGTCCGCATCTACATCATCCGTCGGATTAAATAAAGGACCGATTTCACAATACTTTCCTTTATAATCGATTCGTCCCAGATATACGGGGACACCCGCAGCCTTTGCAATGACCAAAAAGCCCTTTTTCCACTTTTTCCGCTTACTCCGGCTTCCTTCAGGTGTGATACACAAATACATGGAATCCCGCTTCTTAAACTCTGTAATCATCTGATCCACCAAATGACTGTCCTTTTTCCCCCGGTCGACCGGAATCACCCGCAATGCCCGTAAAATCATTCCCAGCGGAAAAAAGAAAAATTCTTTTTTCATCAAAATAAAAGCCGGAATACGCTGACTTAAAAAAGCCAATTCCCCCCATACAAAATCCCAATTGGAAGTATGGGGCACAGAAATAATGACAGCCTTTTTCACTTCCGGTAATTCCCCCTTGTACTTCCATCCCCCCAACCACATTATAAATCGCGCTATATATTTCATAATCCATAAATTTATTTCCTGAATACTCTTTAAGAGCTACCTTAATCCTGTATATAAATTGTAAATTTTAGATTGTAAATTTTAAATTACCCGACAGGCCGATTCGTCATCGGATTTATTTAATCTAAAATCGTAAATATACAATTTTAATATGTACATTGTAAATATACAACTTATTTCCAATCCAAGGGCAATACAACCCGTACTCCGACACCCCGGTACCCCTCCCGGTCGAACCCGAAAAATACACCTCCCCGGATTTCATCCTCGAATCCCAGCGAATATCCGCACTCCGTATAACTCTTCGTTTCCGGCATCCAGACATACCGGACATGCACAGCCTCATTGAATAAGAAACGTTGCATAAAAGGTAATCGCTTGATCAATAGATAAGAAGAAGTATAATTCAGAGCTCCCTGAAACCACTTTTCAGCCGTTGCCAACTCATAGTAATCCGTCAGGTAAAAGTCGCTGAAAAACATTTCTTTGCTAAAAACCCATCCTGTAGCGCCGAACTGCTTATAATCCGGGAAATACAACTCTTTTACCGAAAAAAACTTACCCGCCTGAACTTTATAAGAAATTTTGTCAAAGAGTCCCAGAGATTTTTTTTGCTGCACTCCGATTGCAATCCGGTTGTAAGCACTGCTCAATCCGGAACCGACGGAAATTCCCCGGTCATAACGCACGGAAAAAGTAGGCCAGTCGGAACGTACATACCGCTTATAACCGTTTCTGAGCCGGTAAAACGAACGGGGCGTATAATCCAGTTGCCCGTAAACATGCAAAGCCGTGTTGTCGGGCATATCGACTCCCCCTTCGGAAGAAGGCGTATTGGGCTTCGGATCCTTCTTATAAATATTATAAGAGATATGATTCTCCAACACCCGTCTCTTTTCGTAATTTCCACCGACAGACAACACCAAACCGTTACTGATATCGATCCGGTTTTCTAAAGCAACATAACGCTTCCCGTAAAATTTCATAAAATTATCGGCACACACAAGCGAGGTCAACGTATTTTCCAGCCGCCATGCCCCGGCATTCCCTTTATAATCTGCAGAAACATCTCCGAAACGAACCTTTAATAATCCCCGTTTCAAAGGAGCATAAGTATAAGAAGAATAGACCTGCCAGATCCAGGATTTACGGGCCGTTGCATAATAAACCGAAGGTTCTACATACAAACGCTGTCCCGGTGCTACGGCAAGCGACACACCGAACCGTTGCCCTATCCAGAAACCATCCACAAAATTATATTCGGGAAAAGCCTTTACCAGTCCGTCGAACTCAAACCGTCCCTGTTTTCCTAATTTATAAGAACTTCCCCACAATATCTGTCCGAAAACATCCCGATGCGCACGGCGGGTGGTATCCGTTTCTCCCTCCGACTTCTTCACAACAGCCCGCAAACTATCCCTCATCTGATATCCCTTTACCTCTTCCTGTTTCAACGGTATCGTACGCATCTGTAACCAATAAGCCGAATCGCGCCGCACAGCCATCGAATCGACCGATACCTTTTCCGTAACGACCTCTTCCCGGATCTCAAGCGGAGGTATCGTATCCGGTCGTTCAGGAGTCATCAATTGCTGGGACAAACGGGCCATCCGGTAAGCATCCCGGGTTGTCAGCTCCTCTTTCTCCAGTAAAGCTTCCAGCTTACGTTCCGCCTTTTCCCGTTTCGGAGATTTAGCCGGCTCGGGCAATGCTTTATTTTCAGCAACAACAGACACAGGCTTCACGACAACTCCATTGGTCGTATCCGCCTCCACCTCTTTATATTTGACAGAAGCATAATACTTTCCACCGGCCTTTACTCCGAAAATTTTTACGTCCACATCAATATCATAAGAAGTCGGAAGAAAAACGGAAGGTTTTACGTCATGAAATACCCCTTTGATGTGCAGGGTCACCCCGGTAAGTTTTGCCGAAAAATCAAAATTCACCACACTCCAGTCATTTTCGACAATATAAATATAACCATCCAGCAATTGACTGTTCTTTTTCCGGGGTTCGACCCGGATTTTATTGATCGTTTTTCCGTCTTCCAGGTAACATTCTGCAAAACGGAAACGGTAATACGAAAACGCTCCGGGTGCCAGAGGCGACACCATACCCATCACATCCGGATCGTAAACCGAAGCGGTGACGATCCCCAAAGCTTCATCCGGGCTCAGATCATCCGGGATAGAACTGGAAAAAGCCACTATCTTCCGCTCGTAAGTGTCGGGAGCTTCAAAAGCAACTTCCATCACCGATTCCAGGGTAAATACTTTTCCCAGATAAGGCGTCACCTCTTTCCGTATTTCTTTCGACAACATAAGTAATTTAGGTATCTTTTCCAACTGCATCGTACCTTTTGTATATACCTCCGACAGATAACGCTTCACCTGATGCCGGTGATAAGGTGCCCGGGCAATCGCATGCCGCATAATATAAAAAGCCGGATCTTCCCCTCTGGCATTTACTTTTGCCTCTTGCAACATATACACCATCGGTTTCAGAACCACCCGCAATACATCCCGTTTCTCTCCTACCCTGACCTGCAATGTCTGTTTTTCATATCCCAAAGCGCTCACCTCACATACATAAGTTCCGGAGGGCAGCGCAATCCGAAAATTCCCGTTTTCATCGGCCACACATCCTTGTGCCGTTTCCCGTACATAAACCGTAGCCCCTTCTACCGCCTGTCCGTCGGCATCGGAAACCACCCCCTCCAGTACCTGACACTTCACAACGGAAGCTATAAAAATGCCTAACAGTAATAAAACAACCTTCATATTTTAAATTTTAAGGCACAAATTTAATAAATACATACTTTAATTTTCAATTTAAAATTTAAAATCCAAAATTTAAAATAAACCTCTTCTTTTCCAAAATACACAAACACATCCCCCTCTCTCCCAATCTTAAATCTTAAATCGTAAATCTTAAATCCAAATCTCTTTTGCATTTTCAAAACAATTTGTATCTTTGCACCACAAAAATTTTTCCTCAGGGGTTCAATAAGCAGATAAGTATCTCACCCCATGGTAGTAACATTAAAACAATTTACAATGTACGCAATTGTTGAAATTCAAGGACAGCAGTTCAAAGTAGAAAAAGACCGCAAAGTGTATGTCCATCGTCTGGCTGCAGAAGAAGGCACTCAGGTAGAATTTGATAATGTACTTCTCGTTGAAGACGGAAGCAACATTAAAATCGGTACGCCGAAAGTGGAAGGCGCTAAAGTTACCGCGAAAGTATTGGCTCATGTAAAAGCTGACAAAGTTCTTATCTTCAAGAAAAGAAGAAGAAAAACGTATCAGAAATTGAACGGACATCGTCAGTCTATGACACAAATCCAGATCGAAGCGATCAACGCTTAATCTGAAAGAAAAATTATTTAGTAAACTCTAAAATTCAATAAGATATGGCACATAAGAAAGGTGTCGGTAGTTCCAAGAACGGCCGCGAATCCGAAAGCAAACGATTAGGAGTTAAAATATGGGGCGGACAATTTGCCAAAGCCGGTAATATTATCGTTCGTCAGAGAGGTACAGTACACAACCCGGGATTAAACGTGGGTATAGGTAAAGATCACACCTTATTCGCATTGGTTGACGGTGAAGTTGTTTTCACCAAAAAACAAAAAAACAGATCTTATGTATCTGTTAAACCGGCAACTGTAGAAAACGCAGCAGAATAAGCCTGAAATAAAAATTTAAAACTCCTGTATTGTAAGCGATACAGGAGTTTTTTTGTATATTTACCGCTCGGAAAATAATTTATGACTTAAGTCTGTTGACTTATTGACTATTTCAGTAGCTGCCTTGAACAAAGGGAAGTAAACTTTAATAGTTCATTCATTATTTCAGCTTATTTAGAATCGGCTGCCTTACGATATGAAAACAACGTATCGTATGACAACCGGCAATCTGAAAATCCAAACTTATTACGATCATGCTAAATTTAAAATTCATTCAGGAAAACAAAGAAACGGTCATCGAACGTTTAGCTGTAAAAAATTTTGATGCCCGGGAAAGCGTTGAAAAAATCATATATCTGGACGGAGAACGCCGGAAATTACAACAAGATTCCGAAAATAAGCAAGCACGGATGAACGCCATCGCCAAGGAAATCGGAAACCTGATGAAAGCCGGAAAAAAAGAAAAAGCGGAAAAAGCCCGTCAGGAAACGACCCAATTGAAAGAAGAAATAGCAGCATTGGTCCCGCAGGTAAACAACCTGAATGCGGAGGTAACAGAAATTCTGTTGCGTTTACCGAATATGCCGCATACAAGTGTACCCCGCGGTAAATCGGATGCAGACAACGAAATTGTCAAAATCGTCAGCGACATCCCTCATCGTCACGAAGACGATGTTCCGCATTGGGAACTGACTAAAAAATACGATCTGATCGATTTCGAAACGGGAGTAAAGATCACAGGAGCCGGATTTCCGGTATACAAAGGCCTCGGAGCCCGCTTGCAAAGAGCTCTGATCAATTTCTTCCTGGATGAAAACATCAAGGCCGGCTATCAGGAAGTAATGCCTCCCCTGATGGTAAATGCAGATTCAGGATACGGCACGGGACAGTTACCCGATAAAGACGGCCAGATGTATTACGTCAACGAAGATAAATTATACCTGATTCCGACAGCCGAAGTCCCGGTTACCAATATTTACCGGGACATGATCGTAGAAGGAGAAAAATTACCGATTAAAAATACGGCTTATACGGCATGTTTCCGCCGCGAAGCGGGTTCCTACGGAAAAGACGTTCGCGGCTTGAACCGGCTTCATCAATTCGACAAGGTAGAAATCGTACAGATCACCAAGCCGGAAATCTCTTACGAAGCCCTCGAAGGCATGGTAGCTCACGTAGAAAGCCTGCTGATCAAACTGGGACTTCCCTACCGCATCGTCCGTCTCTGTGGAGGAGATATCAGTTTCACCTCGGCTCTGACTTATGACTTTGAAGTATTTTCCAAAGCCCAGGAAAAATGGCTGGAAGTCAGCTCGGTATCAAACTTCGAAGATTTCCAGGCCAATCGTCTGAAACTCCGCTACCGGAACAAAGGCGATAAAAAAACGACGATGGTACACACCCTGAACGGAAGCTCCCTGGCATTACCGCGTATCGTGGCCGCATTACTGGAAAACAATCAATGCGCTGAAGGTATACGTCTGCCGGAAGTATTACAACCGTTTATGGGAACCGATATGATCCGATAAAAATTAAGGAGATTTGGAAAGGAGAACATCTTCGGATTTCCAAATCTCCAAATCTTTAAATTCTATGAGATTCATCCTCATTCTGATTTTATTCTGCTTTTCAAACATCGTATTCGCCCAGCAAAGCGATTCCAAACTGGCATATACCTACTACCAGAACAAGGAATATGTAAAAGCGGCAGAAATGTTTTTGCAACTTTACGAACGTACCCGGGCCTCTTACTACCTCGATTATCACATCATCAGCCTGATCAACGCTAAAGAATACGATAGTGCAGAAAAGACATTGAAAAAATACCTGAAAACGGACGATAACAACAAAGATTTTTTAGTGAATCTCGGTTACATTTATACCCAACAAGGCAAAACCAACAAAGCCGAGGAATATTTCAACCGGGCCGTCAAAAAATTGATCCCATACGAAAACGATATCCACAGCCTGGCCAATAAATTCCGGAATATCCGGGAATACAACTGGGCCAACAAAACTTACCTCAAAGGGCGGGAACTGTTAAACCGCCCGTTGGCCTTTACGGCCGAAATGGGCGACAACTATATGATGGACAGGGATTACGACAATATGTTCGCACTCTTTGTAGAAGCCTTGCTTCAAAATCCGGAAAAACTCAGCACCATCACCTCCAAACTCAGTTTTGCGCGTTCTTATGACGTAAACGGCAATGCCGATAAAGTTATCGCCTCCCAGCTGGAAAAAATATTCCGGCAAAAAGATTACCCTTCCGTATTTGACGAACTGGGTGTATGGTATTCCCTGCAAACGGGTGATTATACGCAAGCCTTCAATCACGCTGTAAAGCTCAACGCAAAAAACACGGATAAATTATACATCTACATCGATATTGCCCACGAAGCCGCAAATGCCCGAAAATACGATATCGCCAGACAAGCCTATCAGCGGATTATTCAAAAAGGGAAAGAAGAAAATCCTTATTATTACACGGCACGCAAAGAAATCCTCAATTGTAAATACCGGCAATACGACCAAGCCCAGCCCCCCGTAGAAAATTACCGCAACCTGGTTTCCGAATGTAAAGATTTTTTACAAGAAACGGGGTATAGCAATGCAAACGCCGATATCATTGTCCTGACAAGTGATCTGTATGCCTACCATCTAAGCCTTCCGGACTCAGCCGATCAGATTTTACAAAAAGGAATCGGTATAAAACGATTGAATACCCTGACCTTAGATATTTTTAAATCGAAACGGGCCGATTTACTGACCTATATGAATAATCCCTGGGAAGCCGTGATTCTCTATACTCAAATTGAAAAAGCGAATCCCAACAACGATATCGGATACGAAGCCAAACTCAAGAAAGCCCGTCTGGCTTACTTCGAAGGAGACTTACTATGGGCAAAAGCCCAATACGATGTTCTGAAAGGTTCTACCAGCAAGCTGATATCCAACGATGCGCTGCAAATGAGTCATTTCCTGAACATGAACTACGAAGAAGAAGGCGATAACAGTGATTTAGAACGACTGGCCACCACAGAATATGCCGTTTACCGCCACCAAAGCGAAGAAGCTCTACCCGTTTTGGATAGCCTGATCCAAAATTCCGCCGCCGGAATTGCCGATTATGCCGCCCTGGTAAAATCCGGGGTTTTACTATCGCAACACCAAGACCAAGAAGCCGCTCTGATATTGGAAAAACTGGCGAAAGCATCCGGACAAACGTATATCCGGGCAAAGGCAATATTCGAACTTGCCAATCTCAAAAATCGTACAGATCAAAAACAGCAGGCCCTCGATTTATATCAGCAACTGGTTTCCGACTATTCCGGCAGCGTATACAGTGTCGAAGCCGGAAAAATATACCGGGAACTGGAAAAGACAATCAAAAACGAAAAAATAACACCCGTCAACTGAATACTACAATAAAATCTGCAATTTCAATCATAAATCGTAAATCAAAAACATGCGCCTTATTTTCAACACCACCTATATCGTCGAAGAAAACATTGAAACCGAATGGCAGGACTTTATGCGCGAACAATATATCGCCTATCTCCGCCGGCAACAATTCGTACAAGACGTGCTCTTTACAAAAGTATCCATCGATCAACCCGACGGTAAAACCTATTCGTTGCAAGTCGTTTTTGATACCCCTGAATCCCTGGAACATTTCACACAACATCATTTGCCGCTATTGGAAGAAAAAATAACCGATAAATATAAAAATCGTTATCTTTGTTTCAGCAGTACTTTAACCGAAATCTGATCGGCCGGCCTTCCGGCGTCCGTATATGGAAAAACTAATCATGGGGATCGACCCCGGAACAAACTTTATGGGCTATGCCATTATCCGCACCTTCGGCAAATCTAAAAAACCGCAGTTGGTGATATCCGGTGTATTGGATATGGACAAAATATCCGATCCTTACATTAAATTACAACGGATATTCAAACGGACATTACAGGTCATTGACTCCTATCATCCGGATGAATTGGCAATCGAAGCCCAGTTCTACGGTAAAAACATACAGTCAATGCTCAAACTCGGCCGGGCACAGGGAGTTGCTATCGCCGCCGCCCTGCAACGGGAAATTCCCATCTTCGAGTATGCGCCTAAAAAAATTAAAATGAGCGTAACGGGAAGCGGTACGGCTTCCAAAGAACAAATTGCCCTGCTGCTGGGTAAATTTATGGAAATCCATACGACCTCCGAGAACCTGGACGAAACGGATGCCATTGCCATCGCCTATTGCCACCACTTACAAGGTTCACTCCCGACCACCGGTAGCCCGAAATGCAAAGACTGGGGGGACTATATCAAAAAAAATCCGGATAAAATCGTATAAAATGACAGACAACTGTATTGAAATCAAGAACCTGAAAAAAAGTTTTCGCAAAAACGAAGTACTTAAAGGCATCGACCTTAACATATCGGCCGGAGAAGTCATAGGCTACCTCGGTAGCAACGGAGCCGGCAAATCCACGACGGTAAAAATATTATGCGGACTCATCCGCCAATTCGAAGGCGAAGTTTCCATCCTCGGACACAACCTGCGTACCGACGATCTGGAAATCAAAAAACGCATCGGATATATTCCTGAAAACGCCGTCGTTTACGAACAACTCACACCGGTCGAATACCTTGAATTCGTCAGCACCCTCTACGGTATGCAGCCCGACATCGCCCACCGGAAAATTACGGAATTGCTCGAACTGTTTGAAATGAAATCCCATAATAACGAGCGGATCATTAGTTTTTCAAAAGGTATGAAGCAGAAAATCCATATCATTTCCGGACTGCTCCACAATCCGGACATACTGTTTATGGACGAGCCCCTGAATGGTCTTGATGCCAACGCTGTCATCATTGTCAAAGAAATCATCACGCAACTGGCCAGAGAAGGCAAAACCATTTTCTATTGCTCCCACCTTATGGATATCGTAGAAAAAATATCCAGCAGGATCGTCCTTATCGACGGCGGCCGTATCATCGCCAACGGTACTGTAGAGCAATTAAAACAAGACTCCGGCAGTACTTCGCTGGAAGAACTGTTTTCGAAATTGACCGGGAAAAACGACCATTCGGAAAAAGCCGGACAAATTATAGACGTATTTGAAAAATAATTTTTATGATTCGCTTTTTACTTTTTATATTGCGGCCTTTTCGTCTCCTGTTCTACAAATCCGGGGTCGATTTCGATAAAATGATCACTATCATCCGGACCAAACTGACCATTGACAACCGGACGTCCAAAAACATCAACTCCAACAAAACGAAACAGATCAATTCCGCTTTGTTGCAGCAAGGTTTCAGCATGCTCGTTATGGGTACCTTCGCTCTTCTGATGACCTGGTCTAAAAGCGGACTTACAACAGCTATTCTACTGTACCACAGCATGATATTAGTTATGTTGATCCTTTCCCTGTTATCGGAATACACCCAAATGCTGTTCGACAGCAGAGACACGCATATATTGTTACGTTTACCCGTCGATTCCCGTACCATCTCTACAGCCAAATTGATAACTATCGGATATTACATGCTGTTCCTAAGCTTTTGTTCGGCACTCATCCCTACACTGGTATTTATCTTCACCAAAGGAGTCGCGACCGGCCTGCTGTTATTGTCGGCAACCCTACTCAACACCTTATTTGCCCTGCTATTAACCAATCTGGTCTATATGGGATGTATGCGGTTTGCTTCGGGCGAGAATTTCAGAAATATACTCAGCTATATCCAGATCCTTATGATTGTACTTGTCGTTTGCAGCTATCAATTGGTAGCCAATATCCCCGACAACCTCATACTGGAACTGACAGCATCCGATCCCTGGTGGTTTTATCTCCTGCCTCCGGTATGGTTCACGGCGCTGACCGAACTGTTTCTGGCTCCTTCTGCCACAGTATACCTATATGCAGCCATCGGAATCGTCCTGCCTTTTATTTCGGCCTATGTTACGATCAAATGGTTCGCTCCCTATTTCGCCGCCCACCTTAATCCGGCAAACGAAGCTCCGGTAAAAACCGCCCGGGCGGGCAAGGAAAAAACGGCCCGTTTCCTGGCCGCCTTATTTACCCGGTCGGCCATGCAAAAATCCGGATTTATGCTGAGTTGGCGTCTCGCCGCCGGCAACCGGAAATACAAAGAAGCCATACTCCCTTCAATCGCTTACATCATCGTGCTCATCGGTCTTCAAATCTTTTCCATCTGGAAAAAAGGAGATTTTAACGTCAGCGACTTTATGGGCTTTTTTCCACTTTATCTTACTTTATTAATCGGTTACACGATTATAGATAATATGAAATACAACGAACTCGGAGATTATTTCTGGCTCTACCGCACCAAGCCGCTCTACCGGCCGGGCAGTATTCTGCTGGGCGCTTTCAAAGCCCTCTACCTGAAATATTTCGTTCCGACCTTCCTGTTCGTTTCCATACCCCTGATATACATCGGCGGCATCGCTATTCTCCCGGATATATTGTTTATCTTTACGGCCATCACCATTACCACCCTGGTCGCCACCCTGGGAATATCCCCCGCTTTCCCGTTTTCCCGGGAAAGAAGTACATACAATTCCGGCAAAGTATTGGTATTCATACTTATCACCATGCTCGTCACCGCTGTTTTCAGTGCCATTCACATGGGCTTGCGTTACATTCCCTACGGCATTCCGGCCGGCATCCTCCTGCTATGGAGTATCCTGTTCCTGATCGCCCATAAAATCAGCCGGACCTCCTGGACCCGGCTGGAGAAAATAGCCGGATGACGATTAGAATAAAGTGCCTAATGCTACACCGATTTACAAAATCAAAAATGGGAAATCGAATTTACAAATTATATGTATCTTCAATTTCCCATCCGCTTGAATCAATTACAAAACAGCCTTCTCCTTCTCACTCTAACCCAATTGATTTAGAACAATTACAGCTATTTAAAACGGCCGAACGGCACGGATAATATAATATTTGTAAGAATTATCGGTCTTATTACCATTTGTCACTAAACCATCATAAAATCGTACTCCATTAAAATAGGATGAATTAATTTCAGTAGAACTCATATAGATTAAAGAAGGCACATAAGGTTCTATTACAGTATTGAGCATACCATAACCTCCTTTTTTCCTCAAAGTAGCCTCAAAATTATATCGGGCCTCTCCATATCGTACCGAAGCCTCAGCCTCATACCCCGGATATTCGTCAAGTCCGCAAAAACCGGCGTAAAGTTCTTTCAACTCGTTAATAGACGGCAAATACCAACCACTAACCCCATTCCGATTAAGATCGTCACACCATTTAAAAGCAGGATAGCGGCTTTCCCAATCTGTCAATTGTTTAATTACATCCGTATTATTCATTCCATCATTTTGATCCAAGGCATTAGTAAGAGTTCCTGAAACGGCCCATACAGTACTCGTATTCTTTAACGATGTAATCATCCCATGCATTCCACTATCATTAATTTTGTAAACCATACCAACCACTCCGTTCTCATTATAAAAGTCTCCTATTTTATATGGAGCCTGCGTTTGCCTGCCATCCCTTTCTTGTATGACCCAGAGGTATTCCTGTTTCTCATTAGCATTAATACCAATAAACGCTTCACGGACATTAACAGATTCATTTTCTTCTACTGATACTTTGAGTTGATTTTTTTCTTGCGAAATTTTAAGCCAGGGAACCAAATTGGTTATAATCGTATAATTCCAGGAATCAGCATCAGTGGAAACTACAACCGTAAGATTTCCACCTTCTCGAGGAAAAAGTAAAGAATCCGGCGATACCTCGAGTTTGGTCGGCTCAAACGGGTATTGATATTTCACTTCAGCACCGATAACTCCGTTAGTACCGGCCGCCAGCAACTCCTGTACCACATAAAGACGACAATATCTATTACCCCATTTTGCAACATAACCGTATGCGGGTTTTACAGCTACACTCGATTGCCAACCGGTTTCCGGTATTTTTGTAACGTTACCCAATCCTTTCATCTTACCCAAAGAGACAAACTCAATCCTGTCAGCATAAGATTCAAAATTATCACTATGATTGATCCAAATTTCAGGCCAATTTTCTATACGCAAATAGGTCCCTCCATTATTTTCATTCCGCATGTTCAGCACCATGGTACCTTCCGGATCGGGTACCTTGCTGCCCGGATCGTCCGGATCACCATCTCCGTCTTTACTGCAAGCCACAAAAGCTGCCGACACGACCAGCATCGCCATCAGCCACATAAATCTATACATTTTCATAATCTCTTTATTTTAGGTTTTAAAATATTTTAAAATTAGAGAGATTTTATGAATTACAGATCAACGATTTAGGTTCAAATTGGTTCAAAACGGTAAAATAAAAAGGGTAAAGCCGCATGGCTTTACCCTTTCCCTTGATCTATATGTCTATTCTCTTACTTCACCAACTGCTGATACATTGCATTATTGGCATACGGTTGAAATTCCACATCGGTAGCGGCCCAGGCTTTCAACTTCGGATTCAGTTGAAGCGCCTTTTGCAAAGCCATTGCCATCGTATTGACATCCTTTACCCGGGCAGCAGCTACGGCCATCATATAATAATCGGTTCCGGTTGTCAGCTTCAACTGCTTAAACGTATTGAGAGCGGCATTATTATCACCGGCCATCAACTGTGCATAACCTAAATTGATTCCCGGGGTATCTTTCAAATAAGAAACGGCTTTCCGGTAATCTCCCTGTTGCAACAACATCAATCCCATATTATAACGGGCTTCTTTCTTTACCTGTGCTTTGTTCAGCATCTCCATGGCTTTCGAATTATTCCCTTGCTTGGCATACACGATACCCAGGTTATTCTGAATAGCAGCATCCTGTTTTAATACAATAGCAGATTCCAGTAACTTCTGGGCTTTCTTGTATTCCTTATTCTGAATAGCGATGGCGGCCAAATCGTTCAGTAATTGCCAGTTCCATTGAGTACCCACCGTCGGCGTCTTTTCATCTGCCTGCGGAATGAAATAAGTCATCTGCATTTCTTCCTGCACCATTTCGGGAGTTGTATAGAATACGAAGAAATCAGCGCGGCGTAACCAAGGCAGAATATCGTTCTTTAATTCCGGAATCCGCTTGATATACGATTCGAGTATCGCTTCCCGTTTGTTGTTATTCGGAGCGGCCTTGATTTCACTGATAATCTGTGCTTTATTCTTGATATTGGAATCGTTCAGTAACAAATAAAGTCCGTCCCAGTTTTCCGTTACCATCTGCGGCACGACAAACTTGGCATTCTTTACGATAGGCAAACCCGACAGTCCCAGATCTTTTTCAAAAAAAGTCTTCGCTGCTTTGAAACGGTTATTGGTCAGATTCTTATTCAGGCGTTCGGCGCCTTCCGGAGAACTGGAAGCATATAGCAACATATTGGTTACCATAGCTCCTTTATCGGCCAATACTTTTTTCATGGCTTCCACAGCTTTATTCATAACGGCAGAATGTTGCTGGGTTTCCGAAATTTTAGACTGTGCCAGCGGGAATAAAACATAACCGCTTACCACTCCTACCTGAGCCACCGGTACATCTTCAACGAAAGTTTCGGTCATAACCGGTACATAATCGGTATCCCCGATACGCAAGGTATAGTTCTGCCATACCCGTACGCCGTTCTGGTTGAGGATAACCGGAGACATTGCAAAAGCTTTATCACCGTGTATCGCCTCAATATCCGCCCAAAGTACGCCGTTTTGCATACCTTCCCGGAAATTCATCGTCATCTTCTGGGTAATTGTCGTAGCACTCTTATAAGCGACAACCGGGTAATTACTACCCTTTACCTTTTCTCCCTGTAAAAATACAGGAGGTAATTTTTCCACGTTATTCCCATACTGCATGCGAGGCGTTATCTTCAATATCATCTTTTTACCGAACTCTTTCGGTGCAAATTTTACGGTATATTCGAAATTAATTTTACCGTTCACGGACTCGAGCTGGGCCGGAGTTACCTGCCCCATAACAGCCGTCTGGATAACATCCTGTTGTAACTTCTTCATTGAGTTACATCCCGCCAACAGCCCAACTGCCAGAAAAGCCAGCATTGTTATAAAAAAAGTACGCTTCATAATTTTTGATTTTAGTTGAACATATTTGTTTTCATTCAATTATTGCATTGTTTGCTGTCCTGTTTAACGGGAGTTTCCGCAGAACAGTTGTGTTTTATTTATTAAAATAAGTTAGAGAAAGAACGATAGGAAAGAATACGTCAGTTCCCGCATACAATTTCCTCCGGTCCCGATTAAAAATCGTAAATCAAAATTCGTAAATCAAAAATCCAAATAGTTATCTTTGCGGCGGTAAGATGCGTCCCGGCGCAGTTCGAAGAAATATAACCGCATTCCCCCCGGCGTTATCTTTGCCCTATAAAATCAAATACCATGAATCAGACAGCGGAAACAGGAAACGAAACATTAAGCCCCATATACCTGAAAGAAGTATTCAAAAGTAAAAATCCGGCCCTGGCCCGTTGGATTCCGGGTTTTGTCTACTCCTGGCTCAACCGTATCATCTGTATCGATGATATCAACGATTTTATCCGGAAACACGGAGACCGCAAAGGCATCGATTTTGCTGACGCGATTGTCGAATACCTGAATCTCACCTTCCAGACCGAAGGAATCACGAACCTGCCATCCCCCCAGGGACGCTATATTTTTGTCTCCAATCATCCGCTGGGAGGACCGGACGGTATTGCGCTGATCTCCTTTCTAGGTAAATATTATCCGGATTTAAAATTCCCGGTCAACGATATCCTGCTGAACCTGAAAAACCTGAATAATATTTTCCTGCCAGTCAACAAGCACGGAGGCATGTCCCGGGAAGCCGTCAAAGCAATCGCATCAGCCTATACATCTGACAATCAGATTATCATGTTCCCTGCCGGTTTATGCAGCCGTAAAATCAAAGGCAAAATAGAGGATCTCGAATGGCAGAAAAATTTTATCGTAGAAGCAGTAAAACACCAACGGGACATCGTACCGATCTACATCAGCGGACAGAATTCGAATTTTTTCTACAACCTTTCTAATTTCCGCAAAAGAATAGGACTCAAAGCCAATATAGAAATGCTTTGGTTACCCAAAGAGGCCTTCAAGAAAAAAAATGAAACCCTGACATTAAAAATCGGTAAACCGATTTCCTGGCAATCGTTCGATAAAAGTAAAAAACCGAAAGAATGGGCCAAAGAAGTGCGTGAAATCTTATACCGATTGTAAAAAAATCCCCATACCGCCAGAGTTTCTGTAGAAAATAGTATATTTGCATAAATATTCAGATGTATAGCACAACACCTGAAAACATACAGTACAGGAATTCAAAGAAATCCTTTGACATATCAAACTGTACATTTCGGTTTCGTTTTTGTAATCTTTATGAATAAAGGTTATCAGAACAATTGAATATATCATTAATTATTAGAGCACTTATAAGCAGATGCAACCTGTAATTTATCCCGTCGAAAAAGAAAAACTTCTTGCCGAACTCACAGAAGAAAAATTTTTACGGAAAACCAACAAAGCGGGGAATGAGATATACACATTCAACGCTTTCAACGCACCGAACCTGATGCGTGAAGTGGGACGTATCCGCGAATTGACATTTCGTACGGCAGGAGGCGGTACCGGAAAAGAGATCGACATCGACGAATTCGACATCACTCCCGATACTCCGTATCAGCAACTGATCGTCTGGGATCCCAAAGAACAGGAAATCATCGGCGGATACCGTTATATTTTGTGTGATCATCTCTCATTAAATGCAGAGGGAGAACCCAATTTAGCCACTACCGAGTTGTTTCGCTTTTCAGAACAGTTCAAAAAACAATACCTGAGTCAGATGATCGAGTTAGGCCGTTCATTCGTCCATCCCCTCTACCAGTCTACCCGTATGGGACGGAAATCCCTGTTCGCCCTTGACAACCTTTGGGACGGCTTGGGAGCGCTTACCGTCGATAATCCCGAAATCAAATACTTTTTCGGAAAAGTGACGATGTATACCAGCTTTAACATGCACGCCCGGGATATGATTCTTTATTTTATGAAAAAATATTTCCGGGATACTGAAAATCTCGTATATCCGATACATCCGTTGGAAATCCACATCGACGAAAATTATATGCAATCGGTTTTCAACGGGGGAAATTACGACGAAGACTACAGAATTCTCTCCCGCAACGTACGCGATCTGGGAGAAAACATTCCTCCGCTGGTAAATGCCTACATGAGCCTCTCTCCTTCTATGCGCACATTCGGCACGGCTACCAATCCCGGATTCGGAGGCGTAGAAGAAACGGCAATATTGATCAATATTGCCGACGTATACGAAGCTAAAAAGTTACGCCACATTGCTACCTACATACCCCGCTTGCTCGGTTTGAAAAAAGGACGAAGTGGCAAAAAAGACTAATACATCTGCTGTGATTTACGAATTTTGATTTACGATAAAGACCCGATAAGACAGGACATCGCCTATTTCAATCAGTAAAACTGACATTGACTCCCCCACTACCGACCTTATTCCTCACTCAAAAATCGTAAATCAAAAATCGTAAATCGTAAATCAAAAATTACACAACAAGTCCGTCCTGCTGCGTACTATTGTTATGCCCATCTCTCAATTTGAAATCTAAAATTACTCCTTACTTTTCCCAAATTCACAAACACACCTATCCACCTCCCAATCGTAAATCAAAAATCGTAAATCGTAAATCAAAAATCACACAACAAGTCCGTCCTGCTGCGTACTATTGTTATGCCCATCTCTCAATTTGAA